>Ga0209990_10002885_pt1 | contig 12978 bp, 19 predicted proteins | sample NOAtaG_6_FD_187304 | JGI IMG/M metagenome (GOLD analysis project Ga0209990, IMG submission 187304) | Freshwater lake microbial communities from Lake Erie, under a cyanobacterial bloom - NOAA_Erie_Diel5S_2200h metaG (SPAdes) (version 2) | ecosystem: Environmental > Aquatic > Freshwater > Lake ...
ATGTATCAATGTGGCTGCATCGGGGCAAAGTGCCGGCCGATTACTGCCCCACCATCGAGCGAGTGACCGGCGGTGCGGTGCGGTGCGAAGATCTCCGACCGGACGTAGAATGGTCGGTGCTGCGTCGCCTTACAAAGTCTCCTTCCCGGCCGATCCATGGCAACCGCGGCCGGTTTTAGCCCGCCCTGAGCGGGCTTTTTCTATTCTGTCAATCATATGAAAATGGCTGATTTACCCTCGCGCGTCGTTCGACCGTTGGGAGATTGGGACGACGAGGAATCGAACATTGATACCTCGGGCCTGACGCCGTTGCGGGCGCGCATACTGCATCTGGTTAGGCGTGGCGTTGACACGGCTATGCAGGTTTCGCGCGCTGCCGAATGCACACCCCAGGGCGCCCTTTATGCGCTAGAGGCGCTCCATCGTCTAGGCCACGTCGAGCGAGTATTCGACGGGCAGCCGAACCCCAAGGGGGGCCGGCCCGCGTGTAAATGGGTGGCTTTGTGAGCGTCAGCCGATGAACTTTGTCAAGCTGTACATCGGCGACTACCAGCGCGACACAGGGCACCTGTCGATTGCCGAGCACGGCGCTTACCTGCTGATGCTCCAGCACGCCTACGCGACAGAGAAGCCGCTTCCTACGGGCAAGGCGCTTCACAGGCTATTGCGGGCAGAATCCAAGGCGGACCGCGATGCGATTGACAGCGTAGTGCGTCAATTCTGGGCTGAGTCGGCAGCCGGATTGGTTAACGCTCGGGCCGACGAGGAAATCCGAAAGGCTGACCACCAGAGAACCGTGAACCGGGAAGTTGGAAAGCTTGGCGGGCGGCCGAGAAAAACCGAATCGGTTACCGAATCGCCCCCCGAACCGGAACCGAACGATAACCCTAGCCAGACACCAGACACCAGACACCAGACACCAGACAAGAACAAAGAGCAGAGAGCGCGCGGAACGCGCTTGCAGCTCTCTGCGTTGCCCGAGGATTGGCGGGCTTTCTGCGCAGCCGAGCGGACGGACTTGCAGGCCGACATGGTGTTCGTCCGCTTTGCCGACTACTGGCGTGCGCAGCCTGGGCAACGCGGGGTGCGCGTGGACTGGCTTGCGACTTGGCGAAATTGGGTCCGCAATGAGCGGGCGCCGGTTGCACGCGGGGCTGTTGCCCCGGTCTCGAAACAGGCCGCGCTCGAGGCGCGGAACGCCGAACATGCGCGCGAGTTTGCGCGCCGCATCATGGAGCAAGCACAAAATGCCGCTGCGACCGACGGACAGTGACACCTTTGCCGCCATGCTGTCGGCAGTTGCGGCAGTCTACGGGCGGGAGATCACGCCAGAGGTCACGGCGATCTACTGGGCTGCCTTGGCGCCCTACGACCTGGCCGCGGTGCGTCAAGCGTTCGACCGGCACGTCCGCAACCCCGACGCCGGGCAGTTTTTGCCCAAGCCGGCGGATCTCATCCGCATGCTGGGCGGGACAACGGCGGACAGCGCCATGCAAGCCTGGGTTAAGGTCGAGCGCGCCATCCGCCGCGTTGGCGGCCATGAATCGGTGGTGTTCGATGACGCGCTTATCCACCGCTGCATTGACGATATGGGCGGCTGGGTCAAGTTGTGCGACACGCTGGAGGCGGACTTGCCTTTTCGTGCCCGAGACTTTCAGGCCCTCTACCGTGGCTTTGCGATGCGACGGGAGCGGCCGGAGTACCCGCCGCGCCTTGTCGGGCGCTTTGAGGCCGGCAATCGGGTTGTGGGGCAGGCTGTAGCGCCTCCCGTTTTAATCGGTGACCCGGAGGCATGCCAGCGGGTTCTTGCGATTGGCCGCGAGGGATCGGGGCTTCGCATTACGCACGTGAGCGACTCGATGCGCGATTTGGCGTGCCACTAGACCTAAACGAGGGGTTAGGCATAAACCGTAGAGGACGCGATGAAAGTACGAGAACTGATTGAGTGGCTTGCGGCTTTTGAAGACCAAGACGCTGAAGTTGAAGTTGTGAAGCACAGCAGCGGAACCGGCTATTACGACCAGGGCGGCAACGCGCTGCAGGTGCGATTTGACCCTGAGAATTACACGACTTACAAAGACCTGCGCGGCAACCCGCATATCAAGCCAGATTCACCCTACTACAACGCCCGCACGCTGTTGCTGGGAGAAATTGATGGGTAACTAGCGTTAGGCCCCAAAGCGAAGGAACTAAGTATGGCAACATATTTTGCAATGGTGGACGCGGTGAACGAAGCGACAACCGACGATGAGCGCCAATATGCCGAGGCACGACTTTCCGGCTGGATAGAGTGCGCAAACGAACATGGTGTGGCGTGGAGCGGCACAGACGCTGACAGGTACACGATGCACAAGCATGGCGACAAGCCGATGTGCTGCGGGGTTTTGCTGCGCGAACTTGGGGCCTAACTAGAACTTGATGCGCGATTTGGTGTGCCACGAGACCTAAACGTAGAGCTAGGGCCGCGACATGGGAACAAAAGATCTGACGCACAAAGCTATTGCGCGCGCACTCGCCAACGGTGAGCCGGTGACGACGACGCTGCCGCCGATGTACCCGGACGAACTGAGATTCGTGGACGACGACATCCGCGAAGCGTTTAAAGGCTGCGCATACCCGCAGGGCCTGCCGACGCAGACGCAGGCGGCGCGAAACATGCGTGAACTTCGAGAAAGCGTGGACAGCATGCGTCGCCTCTTGGCCGAGGCGCTGAGCGAGCTAAAGCGTAGGGCCTAACTAGAGTTAGGCAGCAGTTAAGCGTAGGAGTAAACGATGAGCGGAGAAGGTGAGGTTTTTTGGCATGGTCGAGCACTGCGCGCGGAGGCTCGAGCACTGCGCGCCGAGGACAAGCTAGCCCAGCTTGGCCGTATGCTGGACGGGCACCGGGAAAAAAATTACCCGATGCCGACATACTCCGAACTTATGCGGCTGCTCGAGGCGTGATCGAATGTCCAGCTTGTGCGTTGCAACGTGGCGAATACCGGCTGACCTGCATACCGTGCTGCCTGCGGCTGCTCAAAAGTGCCCCACGGCATCACCAGAAGGCCATGGCAGCCGCGATAGAGATGGAGTGCGGCCGGGAGCACTTGGAGGATGTCCGGAGGGCGTATGCGGCTACCTTGAAGGCGAGGAGCGACGGATCGCCTACCGGATGACGGATTGGCGGTTTAGCTGGGAGATGAAGATCGCCTTCGTCGACACGCGCTATCTCGATCGCCTACCGATGACGAATTGGCGGTTTAGCTGGGAGGGTGGGGAGTGAGGGTCGAGCAAATAGGCGATGCGACGCTGTACTTGGGCGATTGCCTGGAGATATTGCCGACGCTGCCGAAGGTGGACGCGGTGATTACTGATCCGCCGTATGCGGTTAGCGTTGCAGGAAGCGTGCGGCGCGGTATGCCAGGAAAAGGTGTGCGAAGGCTTGATTTTTTTCCCGGCGACGACGATTGGACGGGAATGAATGCTCGCGTTGCGGTGGCTATGGACCTGTGCATCAAAAAACGCCCGCTTTCGTTTGCGGCATGGTGCGGGCACCGTCAAATCGGTCTGATTGTTGATTCCCTTGAGGCAGCCGGATATTCGACTCGTCTTATTTTCTGGCGCAAGAAGTTCCCGCCGCCCGCAGGGCCTGGGGCTGGATTTTCAAGCGCCGTCGAATGCTCCGTTTATGGCTATCTTCCGGGCCGCCCGTGGAACGGCGGCCAATACGAGGCGAACATCTTTGATTGCGACAGCTACAGGCACGGGCAACCTGGCAAGGAAGATCACCCGACACAAAAGCCGATGGCGTTGATGGGGTGGCAGATCAAGACCATCACGGCGCCAGACTCGGCGGTGCTTGATTGCTTCATGGGCAGCGGCACCACCGGTGTCGCGTGCGCGCAGTTAGGCCGCAAGTTCATCGGGATCGAGATCGAACCCAAGTATTTCGACATTGCCTGCCGCCGCATCGAACAGGCCTATGCGCAGGGCAAGTTGTTTCAAGAGCCCGCCCCGAAATCCGAACAGGTGCCAATGTGGGTCTAATCAAGATCACCACTGCTGACGCCGCACTGTCTAAGTGCGTCCGGGAACGAAGTGCCTGGACCTGCGACCGATGCGGAGCAAAGCACTTAGAGAACAGCGCCGGCCTACACGCTGCCCATTGGCACAGCCGGGGAAACTGGTTTACGCGGTTCGACTCGGCCAACCTGCTGGCCTTGTGTTACGGTTGCCACAGTTTCACGGCGCGGGAGCGGGACGAGCACCGAAAAACAATGCTCAGGTACATCACCGAGATCGAGTTGGACCGACTGGCATACGACCGCAACCGACCAGCTTACGGGATCAAGAAGCGGGTGGCAGAGATCGCAAAGCACTACCGGGGCGAGCTGGCTAAGATGCAGCGGCAGCGAGCCGATGGCGTGACTGGCCGTCTGGAGTTCGAGGGGTGGAGACCGTAATGAGGCAGGACGTGGACTACGTGCATGTAGACCCTGCCCTGGACTACCGTTTAAGGGAGTGGGGACGGTGGGCACGGCAGCGGCACTGGATGTCCGCATGCAGGTCAATCGAGGGGCGGTATAGGCCTGAGGCCGGGGAAGTCTGGGAGCGCGACCCAAAGCCTTTGCCGGTCGATGCGCTCGACGCTTGGCGGGTAGAGTGTGCTTGGAGAACGGGGCTGCCGTACCTCGAGCGGATGATCCTTCGGGGCTACTTTGTCATTGGTCCGCGCGGCTCGCTGGGTTCGCAAGGTTGGAAATCTCACGTCAACGCAATCTGCCGCAAGCACGGCATAAGGCGGGCTGACTGGAGCCGGATGGTTAGCGCGGCTGCGAATAGGCTGGGGAATCAGTTGACATCGGCCGGAATCGGGGTTACTGTCGAGCTTAGTAATTCCCCCGCACGGGACGTTGTGCGTGACGCTGACCGCCGCTTGGCGGTTTCGGCGTCCGCGTGAAATCCCTAAAGCCACGTGTTGCGCCGCTCGACTTGCGTCGGGTGCGGCCGCTGACGGTGCGCGATCAACGCAATCTCAGTAGCGCTGCCTGGCAGCGGACCCGCTTGCGGATACTGCGCGAGGCCAATGGCGTTTGCCAGTGCGCGCAGTGCAAGGCGACCGGCCAACTCAGGCCGGCCCATGAAGTCGATCACATAGTCCCCGTGTGGGCAGGCGGCGGAGAAGGCGACGCGAACCTACAGGCGATTAACCGCGAGTGCCACAAGGCCAAGACCTCAGCAGAGGCAGCGCGTAGGCAGGGGAGGGGTGGGTCAAATCTCTAAAGTGCCCGTCTGTATAGACCGCGTATCCCCCCACGCGCGGATTAAATCCCGGCTCAGCTTTTTCAAAAAGGGCGCAAATGGCAGGAGTTAAAGGTAGAAGCGGAGGCGCGCGCCCAAATGCGGGACGCAAGCCCAAGCCTCCCGCGTTCGCGGAAGGGAAAGACGCGGTGGAGTTTTTGGGCCAAGTTATGCAAGGTCTCATCGACCCGTCGCCCGCCCAGTTGGAAGCTGCCAAGGCGCTGGTTAGGCTCGTTGCAGACGACGGCAAGAAGGCGCAACGCCGGCAGGCGGCCGAAAAGGTCAGTGCTGGCAAGTTCAGCGCTGCCGAGCCGCCGCGATTGGTTGTCAACAACGGGTGAATTGGTCTACGTCGTGCCCGGGCTGGCCTGAGCGACTGGTCCGGAAAGAGTCAATAATCCCGCCCCCGCTTTTCCCTGGCGAGGCTGCTGCCGCGCTGGCGGTTTTTGACGAGCTGCGCATTGTTGACGCCCCCGGGTCGCCGACGATGCGGGAAGCGTGTCGGCCGTGGCTGCGCGACTTTGCCGGCTCGATCTTCGGGGCTTACGACGGCGACACCGGGCGCAGGCTGATTACCGAGTTCTTCTTGCTTATCTCGAAGAAGAACGCAAAGAGCACCGGAGCGGCGGCAATCATGCTGACCGCGCTAATTCGCAACTGGCGCAAGTCTGGCGAGTTCGGGATTTTGGCCCCGACCATCGAGATTGCGAATAACAGCTTCTGGCCTGCGCGAGATATGGTCCGCGCAGACGACGAGTTGCGCGAGTTGATCCATGTGCAAGAGCACACCCGCACGCTCACGCATCGCGTGACCGGCGCCACGCTCAAGGTCGTTGCGGCAGATAACGAGGCTGTGGGCGGCAAGAAGTGGATAGGCACCTTGATTGACGAGGTGTGGCTATTCGGCAAGCGCCCGAATGCCGAGAACATGCTCCGCGAAGCTATCGGCGGGCTGGCAAGCCGGCCCGAGGGCTTTGTAATCTACCTGTCTACGCAGTCGGATGATCCGCCGGCGGGCGTTTTTCGGCAGAAGCTGCACTACGCACGAGGGGTGCGCGAGGGTCGCATCGACGACAAGCATTTTCTGCCCGTGCTCTATGAGTTCCCGCCCGCTTTGCTTGACGACAAGGCGGAGCGAGACCCGAATAACTTTTACGTAACGAACCCCAACCTTGGGGCGTCTGTAGACCTGCATTTTCTGACGCGCGAGCTTGCGAAGGCCGAAGAGTCCGGCGAGGAATCGCTACGAGGTTTTCTCGCAAAGCACTTGAACGTAGAGATTGGCCTGGCCCTCCAGTCTGACCGCTGGGCCGGTGCCGACTACTGGCAGCGGCAGGGCCGTCCTGGGCTGACGCTCTCGCACGTGCTCGAGCGCAGCGAGGTGCTGACGGTCGGGATTGACGGCGGCGGATTGGATGACTTGCTCGGCCTGGCCGTCCTTGGGCGCGACGCACAAACGCGCGAATGGCTCCTATGGACGCACGCATGGGCGCATCCGTCTGTCATGGAGAGGCGGAAGTCGGAAGCCGCGCGCCTCAGAGACTTTGCTAAAGACCTAGACCTCTCGATTGTCGAGACCATCGGCGATGACGTGCTCGCCGTCGCGGAGATTGTCGCCATCGTCAACGACTCCGGGAAGATGGACAAGATCGGCGTTGACCCTGCTGGCATTGGCGCAATCGTTGACGCGATTGTCGAGGCGGGCGTCGAGCAGGATCGGATAGTGGGTATTTCCCAAGGCTGGAAGATGGTCGGGGCGATAAAAACCACAGAGAGAAAGCTAGCCGAGGGCTCCTTGCTACACGGTGCGCAGCCGATGATGGCGTGGTGTGTCGGTAACGCTCGGGTCGAGCCCAAGGGCAACGCTATTGCAATCACGAAGCAGGCCGCAGGATCGACAAAGATCGATCCGCTGATGGCCGCATTCAACGCCGTCTCACTGATGGGGTTAAACCCACAAGGCGCGGCGGACTTCAACTCCATCATCTACTCGCCGATCAGTGCATGAGCTTTCTAACGTCTTTTTCGCGCTGGCTTGGGCGCAGCGCAGTGCTGGCCGATCGCACTGGCGATCAGCTTGTACTGCCTTCGTCCACCATCGTCGAGAACACGCAGACGCTCGGGCCTGACAGTGCGCTACAGCTCGCCACGCTGTACCGCTGCGTTGACCTACTAAGTAAGACCGTCGCCACGCTCCCGTTGTTTGTCTATGACCGCGATGCGGCCGGTCAGAAAATCCTCGCCAGAGGGACAACGCTTTGGCAGTTATTGCACGATGCCCCGAATGGCCGCATGACGCCCTCAGAATTTTGGGGCGCCATGATGCTGAACCTGATGTTGCGCGGGAATGCTTACGCGCGGGTGGCGCGCAATGGCCGTGGTGATCCGATAGCGCTTTGGCCGCTGTCGTCAGACCAGATCGTGCCTTATGTCGATCCTGAAACGGGCGACTTGTTCTACGAATACCAGCGCGAGACTGAGCGGCTGCTATTGCCGGGAGCAGAAGTCCTGCACATCAAGGACACCGGCAACGGCATGGTGGGGCTGTCGCGCATCGACTTCATGCGCGCGAGTGTGAACGAGGCGGCGCGCGCGCAGGCGCAGGCGACGCGCCTGTTTGCGAATGGCAACAAGCCCACCGGCCTTTTGATGGTGCCCGCCAAGTTGAGCGACGAACAGCGCGCGCGACTGCGTGCCAACTTTGGGGACATTGCGAGCGGCACTGAGTCGCGTTTGTTTGTCCTCGAAGCAGACATGAAGTATCAGGCGATCAGCCTTTCACCGCAGGACGTTGAACTGTTAGAGACGCGCCGTTTCACGGTGGAGGAAATTTGTCGCTGGTTCGGCGTGCCGCCTGTACTTGTCGGGCAAAGCAACGTAACCACCTGGGGAAGCGGCATCGAGCAAATCCTCGATGGCTTCTACAAGCTGACTGTTCGGCCCCTGCTGAGCATGATCGAACAAGCCATCTCGCGCCGCGTGCTGACTGCTTCTCAGCGTGCCAGCTACACCGTCGAATTCAGCTTTGACGCGCTCCTGCGCGCAAGCCTGAAAGACCGCATGGACATCTACGCGAAGGCCGTACAAAACGGCGTCATGACGCGCAACGAAGCGCGCCAGCTTGAAAACCTACCGCCCGTCGATGGCGGGCAGCTTGCAACTGCACAGATCAATCTAGCCCCGCTGCCGATGCTGGGCCAAGTTCAAGGAGCGGCCGATGCTGCACAAGACCCTATCGCTCAGTGACGCGGCCGTGAAGTTTTCGGACGATGGTGCCGCCACGTTTTCGGGCTACGCCTCCGTCTTTGGGGGCGTCGATTCTTACGGCGACACCATCATCCGTGGCGCGTATGACTACACGCTAAGGACGCACGGCAAGCCCAAGATGTTTGTCAATCACGACTCGATGGGCCTGCCCATTGGCAAGTGGGCGGTGGTCAAAGAAGACGATCACGGCTTACTTGTGCAGGGCGAATTCACGCCCGGCATGGCTCGCGCAGACGAGACGCGCGCCGCGCTGAAGCACGGCACGGTAGATGGCCTGTCGATTGGCTATCTGCTCAAGAAGGGCGATTACGAAGAAATGGAAGACGGCAAACGCATGATTAAGCGCGTCAGCCGCCTCTTTGAGGTGTCTGTAGTGACGTTTCCTGCCGACGAAGCTGCGCGGGTTGACCTCGGCAGCGTCAAAAGTGACGAGATTGAAGGTATCGAGACGGTGCGAGATTTTGAGTACTTCCTGCGGGATGCAGGCGGGCTCAGCAAAGGGCTGGCGCAAGCGCTCGTCGGCCGCGCGAGAGTGTTGTTTGGGACGGGGGAACCGGGCCTAAGCGGTACACAAGCGAAAGCTGCGCAAGAAGTACAGGCCATTTTGGATCGTATGCAATCCACGCTTCAAGTGCGCCTTATTCCGTAACTCATCCTGGAAGGAAAAGAAAATGGACCTCTCTGACATCATGAAGGGCGTCGGCGCCCTCGAAGCCAAGCTCAATGCCTACGCTGAGAAAGCCGAGCAAGAGATCAAGGCCGCCGGCTCTGTCTCCGTCGAAACCAAGGGCGCAATCGCTGCGCTCGGCACGCAACAGCGCGAGATTGCAGATCGCTTGCTCGCGCTGGAGCAAAAGCAAGGCGCGCCGCGCGAAGGTGACGCGCCGCAGACGATGGGTAGCCAGTTCATCGGCGCCGATCAGTACAAGGCCTTTGTCGGCGGCCAAGTGCGCACCGTGCGCATCGAGTTGAAAAACACCACGACCGGCAGTGACACGACTGTGGCTCCTGACCGTCGCGTTGGAGTGACTAGCGGTGCATTCCGCCGGTTTATGGTTGAGTCTGCAATGAACGCGCTGCCCACCACGAGCAACGCGGTCGAGTTCACGCGCGAAGCCACGTTTGTAAACAACGCGGCGGAGACGGCGGAAAGCAACGCGAAGCCGGAAACGGATATCACGTTTAACTTGCAAACCGCCCCGGTACGCACCATCGCTCACTGGACTCGCATCAGCCGTCAGCTTGCTGCGGATGCTCCCGCGGTCGCCGCCTACATCAACACCCGCATGCGTTATGGCGTTGATCTTCGCGTCGAGAATCAGCTCATCAACGGCAACGGCGCGGGCGCAAACCTGTCGGGCATTTTTAATACCGGCAACTTCACGCCGCACGGCTACACCGCCGCCAACATGACCGCCTGGGTCGGCAGCCCACAACGCTTTGACTTGATCCGCCGGGTCATCGGCGATCTTCAAGGCGCGGACTACCCGCCGAATGCAATCCTGCTGAACCCCACCGACTGGGCCGTCATTGAGGCCCTCAAGGACACGCAGGCTCGCTATCTGCTCGGCAATCCGGGTGGGGCAGCTGCGCCTGCAATCTGGGGCATCCCGGTGATCCCGACAAGCGCAGTCACTGCCGACACGTTCCTCGTCGGTGCGCTGGACATGGCCGCCACCATTTTCAATCGGGATGGTGTGGCCGTGGCGCTGTCGGAAGAAGACGCCAGCAACTTCACGACCAACCTCGTCACCATCCGCGCAGAGCGTCGCTTGGCACTCGGTATCGAGCGTCCTGCGGCATTGCGTGGCGGTGATCTGACCCCGGCCTAATCGGCTAACGCAGCGGAGCACATCAATGGAGCGCATCAAGTTCACCTCTACCTGCTACAGCACCCAGTTTGGGACGTTGACCGCGGGTGATCTGCTCACGTGCTCCGCTGCGCATGCCGCGCATTTTGTTGATGAATTGAAAATCGCAGATCGCGTAGCGCTGCCGGTCCCGGCGGACGTTGCGCCACCAGAAGCGCCGGTTCGCCGCCGCAAGCAATCCTGATTGAGGTTCAAATGGACCAGTTCTTCGCAAACGGCCGTCAGGGCCTCGGTACCGGCCTCATCGATCTCGACACGGCCGTCATCCGCGCTGCGCTGCTGCGCGGCTACACCTACAACAGCGCGCACGCGTTCGTCTCTGACGTGACCGGTGCCGGCGGCACGCTGGTCAGCACCGTCAACCTGGCCAGCGTCACGTTCTCGGACGGCGTTCTCGACGCGAACGACGCCACATTTACCGCCGTGGCTGCCGGCGCGGCTGTGCCAGCGATCCTGCTGTTTCAGGCCAGCGCCGTCACGGGCGGGGTCGATGTTGCGGCCACCGCCCAGCGCCTGGTCGCCATTCTCGACGGTCGATTCCGCTTCACCGTCGCAGCCGCGGCCGCAGGCGCAGCCGTTACTGTCACGGTCGAAGCGCTGCAGCTCGGCATCGCCAATGGTGCGGTCGCGACGCTGATCTCGGGAACCGGCCCCGCCACGATCACGCTGTCCGCCGCCGCATCGGCTGGCGCGCGGTCGCTGACCGTCTCTGCGCTGTCCTCCGGCGTCTCGGCCGACGCCGTGTACGAGGTCGCATACACCGGTAGCAACCTGCCCATCACGCCCAACGGCGGCGACATCGCGGCAGCGTGGAGCAACGGCGCCAACCGCATTTTGAGGATCTGAGGCGATGGCCGACAACGTCATCCTGCCAGGGACCGACGAGCCGGTCGCGACCGACGACATCGGCACGGCTCCGAACAACGCGCACTATCAGCGCGTCAAGCTGAGCGACGGCCTAGCCGACAGCACTGTGCACGCGCGTGTACTGGCGACCAATGCCGATGCCGGCACGGCTGGGCTTGTGGTGCGTAACACGCCACAGGACACGTGGAGCGTGTCTTTCACGCGCGCCAGCGCAGCGGGGCTTAATGCGCCCGGCATGACCCAGCGCCGTCTTGGCACAGGCATAACCGTCACTCAGTCGAACGGCAATCTGGTCGTCGGCGGCGGCACAACAGCTAACTCCGAATTCCTCGCGCGCTCTGATCGCTCATTCAATGGGGCGCTCATCCACCGGCATCAGTTGATTGCCTCGCAGCGCATTGCCAACACCAACTTCGCGGTGCTGCTGGCGGACATGTTCGCCGAGGGCGCGTCATGCACGATCAACAGCGCCACAAGCATCAGCGTCACCGTGACCGCGCACGGACTGACTGCCGACAACGTGGGCCAGTCAATGTTCGTGGGTGCGATCACTGGCGCAAACGGTGTTCCCGGGCGCTACGCGATTGCCTCAATCCCCAACGTTGACACGATTAACTTCACAGTGGCTGGCTGGCCCGCGTCGGGATCGTGTACGGTTGATCTTTTCGGTTGGAGTTATATCCGATGGCTCTACACGGGCACCACTGCGACGGCCGCGTCGGTTGACGCGCAGCGCTACGGGTACGCATCGGGCGACACCAGCGCGACGATCAATACGACCGCATCGCCCGGACACATGGCGCAGACGCAGATCGACGGTCGGAGCATCTATTTTGGTGATGCGCTAATCGCGTCAGCCACGGCGCCAGCGGTCACGAATCGCGCGCACAGATGGGCGAACATCCCGGATCAAGAAGTCGAGCTGTACGTGTATTTGTGGTGCTTCAACGGCACAGCCAACCCGGCCAGCAACACAAACTGGACCCTGGGGTTTGCCTCCGTCGAAGACACGGTCAACCTGCCGGTGTACCTGGCCGGCGCGCGGCAGATGGGCGCCAGCACGCCGATCCCAGTCGCGCTGACCGTTGCGGGTCCGACTCAACCTGTGTCTGGCACGCTCACCGCCAACATCGGCACTGGTTCGATTGCGGCGGGGACAAACGCCATCGGCGATTTCGGCGTTCAGTACCGCGGCAGCTCGACGGGTGCGGCCACGCCAGTCAATCTCAACTGCCCGGCCACGCCGGCGGCGCAGGCGCTCAAGGGTTCGGCTGGCCGCTTTCTCAAGGTCTACGGCGTCAACGCAAACGCGGCCACTGACCGCTTCCTTAAGGTGTTCAACACTGCGGCCGGTTCCGTCGTCATGGGCACCACGTCGGCAGTGCTTGACATCATGCTGCCGCACAACAGGGCCGTGGTCGACATCTCCATGGGCGAGGGCGGCATTGGGTTCGGCACTGCGATGAGTGTGGCGATCACCGGCGCTCGCGGCCTAACCGACAACACCGCAGTCACGCTCAACGACGTGACCGGCTTTGTGACTTACGCATAGGAGCATCACCATGACAACCAAACCAGTCACCATCGAGGTCTACGTGCGCGACGACGAGCACGGCACCACCGGCGGCACGCCGTTCGGCATCCTCAACGTCGAGAGCGCGCAAGGCTCGACCGACGACGAGGGCGTCACCGT
>Ga0209990_10002891_pt1 | contig 12954 bp, 10 predicted proteins | sample NOAtaG_6_FD_187304 | JGI IMG/M metagenome (GOLD analysis project Ga0209990, IMG submission 187304) | Freshwater lake microbial communities from Lake Erie, under a cyanobacterial bloom - NOAA_Erie_Diel5S_2200h metaG (SPAdes) (version 2) | ecosystem: Environmental > Aquatic > Freshwater > Lake ...
TCGCCGGACACCGCATGCTGCTGGCGCCCGACGCACGCTGCGATGACGGACTCCTCGACGTGCTGCTCCTCCGCCCAACCTCACGCTGGAACCTGCTGAAAGTCTTCCACGGAATCGCCGACGGCAGTCACCGCAATCTGCCCGGAATCGAATACCTCCAGGGACGATCCATCACCATCCACACCCGCTCACCCGATCCTCTCAATCTCGACGGCGAAATCTCCGGCACCACACCCTTTACCGCTGTGGTCCGCCCCGCCGCCCTGAGACTGCTCGTCTGATTCTTGCGCAACCGCCGCCGGGGCAGGGCACCCACACACGTCCACACACCATCCCCATCACTTCGGCAAAGGCTCACCCCTCAGCACCGCAGTCACCAGCGGCTGCAGACGCCGCGCATACACCCCATAACCAGCCTCCGACAAATGAATCCGATCCCCCGCATACAACTCACCCCGCAACTGTCCGTCAGCACCAGTAAAGTCTGACCACAGATCCACCACACGCAGCGCTCTATCCTCCTCAAGCCCCAGCTGCTCCAGAGCGGCATTCGTCCGCACGATGTCTTCATAAAATCTGTGTCCCGGAGCATGGGCTGGCAGAATCTTCGCCACCACTATCGCCGCTTCAGGAAACTTCCCGCGCAGGTTCTTCACGCACGCCTGCACCCCCGCCGCCACTGCCTCCACTCCCGTTTCCGGCACAAAAAACATGTTGTTGTTGCCAATCATCAGCACAATCACACGCGGCTGCAGGCCCACCACTCCGCCATGATCCAGTCGCCACAGTACGTTCTGAGTCTTGTCGCCGCCAATCCCGATGTTGATCACCCTCAATTCACCAAACACCTCTCGCCACGCAGAGTTCAGGCTGCCACGGTCCAGCACACTGCCCCACTGCTGAGTAATACTGTCGCCCACCAGCAGCACATCACACCGTCCTGCACTCGTCTGCACATGACGCAACAGCTTCTCATGAGTCTCCAGCCATGATGTCCCGCCCCAGTGACCAGCCGACGGCACCACCGGCCACAGCTGCGGCAAATGCTTCAAAGACTCACGCCCCGGACGACGCTCATGCTCAGCCCGCTCCACCACATACGCCCGCTCCTCGACCGTCAGCGGCCAGCCCTCAACCTGAGGATCCATGCGGCCCTCGTTGTAAGGACCATACGCATACTGCGGCGGACCCGCCAGACTCACACCCGCCAGCCACAACGGCCACGTCAGACACGCCACAAACTGATTCATCCGCCGCACCTCACTCACTCACTCACTCACAACCCATGACTGCAATCGCCCCCACGCAGGCCAATCTCCGTCCTTCCGCTTCGGCTGCCCGTGAGCCTCAGCCAGCACAAGCACACCGCCACCCGCCCCGAAACGCGCCTGAGTAATGCGATTGCGAGTATCAATCGAAGCCTGCAGCTCCCCATCCACTCCCGAAAATATCGCCGCATTCCACGTCCCCTGAGCCTGACGGCCAGCCATCACAAATACCCCGCCGTCACCACGCCAGCACACCGACTCCATCAGACCCGAACCATGCTGACCATCACGAATCTGCCCCAGCAACTTTCCCGTACGCCAGTCCCACCGCTGCCACGTCATCCGACCATTGCCCGCCATCGGATCTGCCATCGGCCCCATCCCGCAACCAAGCAACGACTGACCATCCGGCGAAAATGCCAGACCGTAAATGCCGCCGCAGTAGTGATGAGTCTTGATGGTGCCGAAAGATGTAAAATCCGGCGATGTCCACTGCGACACCGGCTCACCGCCACCACCCAGCTGCCACACTCGCACTTCACCCATCAGATTCGCCGCCGCCACATAACCACCGTCCGGACTAAACGCACAACTGAGCGCCGGCGGAGTATGTCCGAAAGACTGCACCAGCTCACCAGTCTCCGTGTCAAACACCTTCACACTCGACTCCACCTCCCCCGCCGGCTCGTACTTCCAGCCACCCGGCAAGTACTGACCTGTCGACGTCACCACCCGACGACCGTCCGGAGACAATGCCAGCTGCCAGCTCCAGAATCGATGCGCCTGCACACGCCGCAGACATCGCCCCGTCGCCACTTCGTGCCACAGCAGCACACCGTCATAGCCCCCGGAAATGGCCACCTCACCACCAGGCAGCAGCACACAACCCGCAGCATACGACTGATGCCGCTCCTCAAACGCGCGCAGCTTCCCGGTCGCCACCTCCACGTCATACACCAGACCGTCCGCACAAGCCACACAGGCCCGCGAACCATCCGGTACAATCGCCAGCCCCAGAGCACCCGTGGGCAGCGAAATCTCATGCGCCAATGTCAGTTTCATGGTTCAAACCAGCAGTTCCTGAATTACAGACGCCTCATTCTCAACCCGATGAAATGTCGGCATCCCCGGCAGGTCATACTCCGCATACGGATCCAGCCCCAGCGCCCGGAATATCGTGGCAAACAGATTCTGCTCGCTGTACGGCCGGTCCGTCACAGACACACCGTCCGCATCCGTGCTGCCCGTCACCACTCCACGCCGCAAACCACAGCCCGTCATCATCAGACTCCAGGCGTCCGGATAATGATCGCGACCGCGAGCCGCATTGATCCAGGGAGTCCTGCCGAATTCACCCATGGCGATCACCAATGTCGACTCCAGCAGTCCACGCTGCTCCAAATCCGTAATCAGTTGAAACAGCACGTTATCCAGCTCCGGCACCAGCATCTGATGAATCTCGTGCTGAAACACATGATTGTCCCAGTTCATCCCGTTCGCCACCATCACAAAAGGAGCACCATGCTCGACCAGCGATCGAGCCAGCAGGGTGTGCTGCGCAAAACTGCCGGGACCATAACGCCGACGATCCTCCGCCGGCAGTCGCTCCAGATCAAACAGCTCCGCACTGGCCGTCATCCCCCGCAATCGCTCAAATGCCGCGTTTTGACTGCGAGCAATCCGGCTGTCCCGCGCCCGCTCATAACGCCCCGTCAAAAAACGCCGCAGACTCTCACGAGCTTCCCGGTCATGCTGCGGTACCGCCTCCGACAGTTGACGGTCCAGCGGAGTATACTCGCCACCAATCCGCACCGGAGCATGCTCGGCACCCAGCCAGCCAGCCCAGTTCCCCGCCTTAAAACTCTCAAACTCATTCCCCCCCGGCACAGGATCAATAAAAATAAAATTCGGCAGCCGCGAATCCAGTTGCCCCACCGCCTGCGATATCGCACTGCCCAGCGTCGGTCGAGTAAACCCGGCACGGTCCGGATTACCCTGCTGCAACAAAGTGATCGCCTGCAAATGCTCCGTCTGCGCTGTCTTCATACTCCGCACGACGTTCAGCCGATCCGCAATCCCCGCACACTGCGGCATCAGCGAAGAAAAATGCACCCCCGGCAGACTGGTCGCGATACTGCCAAACGGCCCCCCACTGGGTCGACCGGGCTTCGGATCCCACGTCTCGAACTGACTGGGAGCCCCGCAGAGCCACAGCAGAATACAGTGCTTCTGCGCTCGCTTTGTCGCATCAGCAAACATCGGATTCGCAAACAGACCGGTAAAACTGGCGACACTCGCCGCCGTTCCGCCAGACAAACCCTGCAGAAACAAACGACGATGCAGCGAATGCTCATGCACCCGACATCGCTCAGATTCCGCTCCCGACATACCCTGTCTGCTCATTACGGCACCGTCAAGAATTCTGCACTGGTCATCAGCGCCCACAGAAAATCACGCACTGCAGCCGACACGTCGCCCTCATACTCCGCAAAAAACTGCACCGACCGCTCCCGCTCCTCCGCCTCCGGCAGTCGCCCACACACTTCCAGAAATGCCACACCCACACGCTCATCCACCGAGGGCAGGGCAGACAGCCGCGCTACCGTCGGTGAAACCTCCGCACGCAACAGCTCTGCCAAAGCCTCCGTTCCACTCAAAAACTGCGCCTGCTGCCACGTCGCGGCATACTCCCGCGGCAGGACCTCAGGCAACGCCGCCGTCACCTTCCGCCGCAACCCGTCATCCTCCGCCACAACACCCGCCACCACCCTCCACGATCGCGCCAACTGCTCTCCCGTCAACGGACGCTCAATCGCTGCGGCAAACGCTGACGCCGGCACTTCCCCGCCGGACACCAGACCCAGACCATACGGCCGACTCAGGACCAGCCCGCGCATCAAACGCCTCACGTCATAGCCGTGCGACTCAAAATCGCGACTCAGCCAGTCCAGCAGCTCCGGATGACTGGCCGGATTCCGACCATTCATCTCGTCCACAGGATGCACCAAACCACGCCCCAGCAACACAAACCACATGCGATTCACAAACGATCGCGCCAGCAGCGGATTGCTCGTTACCACCGCCTCCGCAAACGCCTGACGACGCGAGACCTTCGGCACCTGCTTCACACCTCCATCCGCATACAAATCGTCACCGTCCGCCTGCTTCTCACCCTCAGCCGGACGCTCCTCCGCTACCACTCGCTCATCCAGCAGCACCATCAGCGCAGGCTGTGACTCCTTCTTCAGATTCGTGAAATTCACAAACCCGCCAGTGGCAGACTCAGCCACCACCGCGCCACCATCCACATTCTTACTGCGATTAAAAGCCGTCACCAAACCCCAGTAATGAGCCTGTCGGATATCACGAGTCAGCGGGTGGTCGTGACACTGAGCACAGTCGACGCGAGTCCCGTAAATCAGCGGAGCCACTGCTTCAGCAATCGCCTGATGATTGTTGCGCCGCTCATACAGAAACCACGATGCCCCAAGATCCTCCGGACGGTCCCCGCGAGCCACCAGCATGGATCTCACCGTGTCATTCCACGGCCTGTTATCACGAAATGCACCCTCCAGAAAACTCCACCAGCCATGCTGACGACGCCGATCCTCACGACCACCACGCCCCGGTCGCCCCAGCAAAAACACATCCCACAACTCACGCATTCGCACCGCATACTCGTCTGACTGCAGCAGACTATCCACCAGCTCGGCCCGCCGCACCTCCGCAGGAGCCTGCAGAAAACGATCCAGCTCGGCAGCCGTCGGTATTCGGCCAGCCAGATCCAGATACACACGCCGACACCAGACACCGTCCGACACCGCTTCCGCTGCAGCCACCCCGCGTTCAGCCCAGCCCTCCGACACACACACATCGACAGCCTCAGTCACCGACGAAAAACTGCGATGCTCTGTCGCCGCAGCAGGACCGACCTGAGGTGCCTGAGACAACTGCAGAATCCACTGCTGCACCGATTTCTGCTGAGCCTCAGTCAGCTGCTTCCCCGGCGGCATGTGCGGCTCAGACCCAGCCGCCAGATACTGAAACAGCCGGCTATCCTCAGGCTTGCCCGGAACCACAACCGCACCGCCATCCGCCCCCTTCAGCACCGCTGCCGCTGAATCCAGCTCAAGACCGCTGTGCTGCTCAAGCGGACCATGACACTTCACACAGTACTGATCAAACAGTGGCTGCACCTGCTGCGACCACAGCGCAACCGCGTCCTGTGCCACTGCAACAGACTGCAGTCCATAAAACACCACACACAGAAAAAAACAGTACCGTCGCAGCATGCCACACCAGCCAGAAACGGAAATGACCCCGACCACCTCCCCCAGTCTCGCAGCGCAGACAGGGAAAATCCATCCCGCATGCTCTCACAAAGAGTTTTCTGAATCACAACCACAGCCTCCATCGCCATTTGCTGTTTCTCTGCACAGCGTTACAACTGAGCTTTCTCCGGTCCCCGCTGTCTTTTGCAGAAAAATCTCCCCCCCTCCCCCAGGGGCTGCCGGCCCTCCGCAATGAAACCTGACAATCCCCTTGAAACGCTCCGCAATCTCGGCCCGCAAAGCTGCCGCTGGCTCCGCGAAGTCGGAATCCATACCATCAGTCAGCTCCGACAAATCGGCCCGGTCGGCGCTTTCCAGCTGGTCCGCCGGAAATCTCCCCGCACCAGCATCAATCTGCTCTGGGCCATCGCCGCTGCTCTGGCCGATATCGACTGGCGCAAACTCCCCGCAGACACCAAACGACAACTTCGCAAAGACGCTGAACTCGAATGACGGAATCTGCCGCTGCACCCGGACCACGTCCCGGTACCCTCACCACCGCCAATGGTACCGTCATTACAATTCCCGCCGACTGGGTGCTCCTGCCCCCAGGTGATGCCGCACTGACACGCCGAGTCAAAGCGGCGGGCGATCACTGGGTCGTCCAGGAACGCAAAGGCCGACGCACGTTTTCACTGGGAGTCTGGGCGGCAGCACACACCATCGAGACCATCCGCCAGCAACTCGAAAGCGAACGCTCCACCCCGGCCTTCGCCAAACGCAAAGTCGCCGACGCCAGCCGTCGTCAAAAAACACAAACGGCCTACGTCGAAGATTTCACTTCCGCCATCCTCGACTTCCTCAACTTCCACCCCGACCACCTGGAACTGGCCCGCAAACTGGCCGACGCTGTCGCCCGACACGCCACACCCGTCGGCAGCGGCACCGTCGCTCGCACCAAAATGATCCCGATCGAACGTCGCGCGGAAGCCGCCGTCATCGCCTGGCTGCGGCACCAGACCACCGCCTATGACTCCATGCACATCCCCCGCATCAAAGGCAAACGCCGCGAAATCCGCCGCATGCTGGCCCAAAAATCCAAACAACTGCTCACCAGCTACCGCAGCGGCACGACACCCGCACCTGACTGCCCACTGCAAACTGCACTCCGCACCACTGACAGCTGAATCTTCCCCCGGGGCACCGGCAGCGGCCAGCAGACAACAGTACCTCCCTCCGACACCCCATCGCACAGGAGCAACCCGGGGCGGCACCGAATAACCATGGACCATGCAGAAAAAACAAGAGACACAAAAGATGTGTCGCTGTACTGCGAATGTTTTTGTTCGCGTTGACGCGCAACTGACACCCCTCGCCCCTGGAAGGGGAGAGGGGCCGGGGGTGAGGGGTGCAACCACCCTCAAACTTCCCTCTTCAGCACCCCGCGTCTCCCTTCGCGGCTCCGCGTGAGCCCAACAATCCCCAGCTTCCTCCTCTGTGCCCTCTGTGCCCTCTGTGGTTAAAAAAACAGCCCCCCCCCCGCCCCGCGCTACTCCTCCTGCACCCTCCGCACATTGTCCCCAGGCAGGCGATCCACCAGCAGCAAAAATGGATCTATCCCTGCCGTCTCAGGCTTGCCGGCTGTTTCAAACACCAGCGTATTCAACCCGGATTTCACCCGCATACGCTCCCGGGCCAAAACCGCACCATACTCCTTCCCGGACTCCGGCGCAGCAAAAGCCCCCACCTCCAGTAACTCCGCAAATGGCAGCTCCGACTCGTTCCCCTTCTCGTCCGCTTCAAACTTGCGACATTCGACCTCCAGCGTCACCTGCCAGCGATCCCCCGACAGAGGCTTCATCACAGCACTCACAACACGATTGGAATACAGCACAATCCTGTCAAACAAATCCTCAAGCAACCCGTGATGCTCAGGAGGCGTCTGCTCACGCAGCGCATCAATCAGATCCACCGACGTTGGATAAGGCGGCTCCCGATAAGCAAATCGCTCGGTCAGAGTCCGCAGCGCCGCATTCACCCGCTCTTCACCAATCACTTCCTTCAGCTGATACATCACCACGCTGCCCTTGCGGTAATGAATATAGCCCTGATTCGCCTCCACTCGCCGCAGCGGCCGCTCCTTCAGCATCTCCATCCCACGCGACCGGAGATAACTGTCCATCTCATACCGCAGAAATCGACGCATGATGCCGCGACCATACTCCTGCTCCATCACCATCAGCGCAGAATACTGCGCCAAAGTCTCCGAAAGCAGCGTCGCACCCTCCATGTTGGCACCCATCACCTGATGCGCCCACCACTGATGAGCCATCTCGTGCGCCACCACGTAAAACACCATGTCCACATCATCCTCGTCCCGAATGTCCGCAATAAAACCAATCGATTCCGAATACGGCATGGTGCCGGGAAACGCCTGAGCAAACTCGGCCACTCGCGGAAACTCAATAATCCGCGCCTGACGATGACGGTACGGCCCGAAATTCTTCGAGTAATACTCCAGAGACTTGTGAATCGATCGCATCATGTTCGGAACATTCCACGAATGCTCCGGATGATAATACACCTCCGTCTGCACACCGTTCCATTCGTCTCGAGCCACCTCGTAACGCGCAGAAATGAAGGAGTAAAAATTCAGCGAGGGATGATCCACCCGATAGTGAAAATACCGTCGACCGCGCTCCTCCCATGTTCGCAACAGCGATCCCGGCGCCACCGCGATCTGATCCGCCGACGTACTGATCACCGTCTCAACATTCACCCAGTCACTGCTGGCACTGATGTAATTCACAGACCGCGCCCGCAGATTGCCGGCATCCAGCGCAGGCATCAGCTCCGGTTCCCCCAGCCCCCGCTTCCGCCGCTCATTGCGATCCCCCAGCTCCCGCTCCGTCAGATACCCAATTTGCGGACAGATCTGATTATTGAAAAATGTGCCGTTCTGCACGATCTCGAGTCGACTTACCGAATTCTCAAATCCCTTCGCTTCGTACCTGACCGAGTACTGCAGTCGCAGACGACCACCCGGCTCCAATGGCGGGTCCAGTCGGTAGACCTGATACCGCAGCTCCGGCAGATCCTCCACCAAAGTACCACGCTCCACCTGCACCTCAGTCTCATAACCATCCGCCAAATTCAGGCACAAACTGTCCAGCGCCACAGTTTCCCGATTCACCAAAGTCTCCGTACCTCGCAGTTCAAGAGCACGTCGTTCCGGCTCCAAATCAATCTCATACCGAATATCCACAACTCGCGGCTGCGGCTGGCCCTCAACCTTCGACTTCAGCTCCCGCTCATAACGCTCCTGCCGGTCCTCACGCTCCTCGGAAGTCTGATACGCATTCAGCATCTGAGTATTGTACCAGATCCAGCCACCCACAGTCGCCCAGCAAAACAACACCACCAGACTGGTCCACCGCGCCGGACCCCTGCAGCGCAGCACAGCAGCACGCAGCCGAGCCTTCATATGAGTCTCACGGCCACGCTGCCAGTACAACGTCGCACCAATCGAAACAAGCACCGCAAACAACAGCCAGTACACAGCAAAGACTCGCAGCCCAGGGGCAAACGGTGCAAACAGATAAAGATCTGAATAGGTGTAGTCCGGCAACGATCCAAAATTCACAAGCTGTGATTCCACACCCAGCATCAGCCACACAAACGAATCTGCCAGCAGCAGCACCACAAACAAAAAGTACCCCAGATACTTGTTCGGAGCCAAAACATGCGACAACATCGCCAAAACCACCAGACAAAACATCCGAAACAAATCCAGACCCAGCAGCTCTGTCACATACAGCGACACCTGAAACCGCTGATACCCATTGGTCGCCTGAGTCACCATGCCGGCAACCATCCCCGTCACCAGCACCAGCACCACAATCAACATCAATGACAACAACTTCCCCGAATACATAATCCAGTTCGGAAAGGGCAGGGCATCGAAAACATCATCCAGCCGAGCCTCCCGCTCCTTCCACACCAGCACTCCCGCGAAAAATGTGATGATCGCCACCAGAAACAAAAACATCGACCCGCGAATCAGATCAATCATCCTGTACGTCACCGGCAATGCCTTCAGACCAAAACCCTCGTCAGCTGAAAACAAAAGATTCGCCAAAGTGTTCACCAGCGCAAAAACAATAATCACCACAAATACCGTACTCTTCACCGTACTGAAAAAATCAATCCGCACCTGACTCAGCAGCTGCCGCAGTGTCACCGCGGCCCCCGTGCGACACACCCCCGCCACATGCAGTCCAGCCCCACGACGGTCAGCACCACGCACCTCCGCCACTTTCCGCACCCGCGAAACCCGCTCAGAAAACGAAAAACGCCAGCAGGACACCGCCAGAATCAGCAACCCCGCCCCCAGCCAGATCACACGGTTCCACAGCAACAGACCCGACAGCGTCACGTACTGAACATTCTTTTCGGCCACGGTCCAGTAACGAGTCTCCAGCCCAAACGTGCGAATCCCAAACGGATCCAGCAGCCCAGCCAGCCGCTGATTGTCCAAATCCGTCAATAAACTGGCCGAAACACTGTAACTCACCAGCAGCAGTATCACTCCCAGAAATGACACGATCGTGCTGCGAAACAGCGTTGCCAGAGCAAAGATCAGGGCCCCCAGAAACACAGTGTTCGGCAAACCAAACACCAGATAACCCCAGACATGCGCCGACCACGAAATCGGGCCCCAGCGATCCGGATCATTCCCCGGCCCCCAGCCAGCCAGAATAATCCCCAATGACACACCCAGCAGCGGCAGCGAAGCCGTCAATGTCGCTCCGAAAAAACGCCCCAGCAGATACGACAAACGACCAATCGGCTTGCAGAAAATCAATCCACTCGTCTGACAGGAAAAGTCCCGCGTCGCAGCAGAATTCACAAACGCCGTCGTCATCAGACAGCACACCAAACCCATCACCGCATAAAACGTCTGGATCACATGCGGAGCATTCCGGTACGCGTTGTCCAGACTGCCGCCAATCCGCACGTTGTCCGAGTAAGTCGCTGAAAATGCCAGCACAGCATTGATCAGCACAAACACGTACAACATGAATCCACGCAGCCAGTACCACAGTTCAAAACGAAAAAATGCACCAAACATACCGCAATCTACCCCCGCAACCCAGCACCACACCCGCCGCAGCCGTAACGCACACAGCCAGCACTCACACCGCCTGGTTCACCAGCGAGAAAAATACGTCCTCAAGGTCCGGCTCTACCTGCGAAAATCCTTCCCCAGGAACCGACTCGCTCAACACATGAATCAACGGTCGACCAGCCACCAGCTTGGTCGAAATCACCCGATACGCTCGCCGATGCTCCTCCAGTTCCTGACGAGCAATCGATTTCTGCCAGATCATCCCACGCAGGTTCTGCTCCGCCTGCGCCGGCGCACCCGCATACACAACTCGCCCCTGATGAATGATCGCCATGTTTGTGCACAACTCCTTCACGTCCTGGACAATATGAGTCGACAGGATCACCACCACGTTCTCACCCACCTCCGACAGCAAATTGTAAAATCGATTCCGCTCGCCAGGATCCAAACCAGCCGTCGGCTCGTCCACAATCAACAGCTGCGGATTGCCCAGCAACGCCTGAGCAATCCCGAAACGCTGCTTCATACCACCCGAAAAACCACTGATCGCCTTCTTCCGATGCTCAAACAGATTCACCCGCTCAAGCATCCCCTCCACCACCTCCCGACGCTCACGCGCATTCATGATCCCCTTCAAAATCGCGATGTGATCCAGCATCTCCATCGCCGATGTCCGCGGATACACACCAAATTCCTGAGGCAAATACCCCAGCAGGCGACGCACCTCCTGCTTCCGCGACAACACGTCCAGTTCCCCCAAAAACACCGTCCCGGAATCCGCATCCTGCAGCGTCGCCACCGTACGCATCAATGTCGATTTGCCGGCTCCATTGGGCCCCAGTAAACCATACATCCCGATCGGGATCTCCAGACTGACGTGATCCAGAGCCTTCACGCCGTTCCCATACGTCTTGCACAACTGATCAATTCGCAATGTCATCGCCAGCCTCTCTCCAGCCAACGCCACTTCACCAATCACCCATGGCCCACTGCTTCGCCGGCCACCACAAAATCCTGGGGAAAATCATCCCGCAATTTCAGAAGTCTCCGGGATCAGTCACCCAGCCAACCCAACTCAGCTCAATCCACCCACCGCACCTTGTAGGGCTTTGCATCCATAAACCGGATCTCACCCCCCGGTCCCAGCAGCTGCACCCGCGATGACCAGCGTCCCACCACGATCCGACCGCTCACAGGATGCACATCCGCCGACTTGACCTGCACCTCGCCACCCAGCTCCGGATGCGCCCGAAATACACCACGATCGCGGTCAAACAACTGCACAGTTGCCCCGGTTGTCAGCAACAGGTCCGCTGAACCCGGCACCGCCCGCAAATCATGACCATCATCGTCCGGCAGACGCCACGACTGGTCAGGCTCCAGTGAAGGCTTGTCCGATGACCAGTTGGCCAGCCGATAACGTCGCAGCTCGTCAAACCCCAGCGCCCACAGGCACTGTCGTCCGTCATCCCACAGTACCCCATGAGCAGAACGGAGCGGAATCCGAAAAACCGCCGCCTCGGCCCCCCGCAGATCAAACACCTCCACATGATCACCACTCAGAGAACTGGCTACCACCACCCGTTCACCCGGCAACAGATCCAGCGAATGCGCATTTCTGGAAGTGGCCCGCCAGAGCACCTTACCCGTTGCCCGCTCAAGCACCGCACAACCACCGTTCGATGCACACACCAGCACCCGACGACCACCGTCCACCACCTTGCATTCGTCCAGATGATGAAACTGCTTCCGCACATCCTCCGGAATATCGGCCGCCTCCTGACCACTCCAGCGCCACAGCCTGTTCACTCGCCCCGCCTCTGCCTCCCCGGCATCCAAAATAAAAACCTCATCACCACCCGCAAATATCAATTCATCAGCGCGAACACTGTCCGCACAGATCACCCAAAACAGCGCCAGACAACCACTGGCAACCCACGAATTCCGAATCACTGCCATCGGTACACTCCCCAACCCGTCACTCCCTGCATATTCTCCCGAACACCGTACCCACGCGCCAACTCAACCCCTAACCCTCGGCATCGCACCTCATGACTGCGAGCACAGACGCACCGGGACGATCTCGGGCGTGACGGCGAAACACACCCTCAAACTTCCCTCTTCAGAACCCCGCGTTTCCCTTCGCGGCTTCGCGTGCGCCCAACAATCCCCAGCACCTCCTTTGGGCCCTCTGTGGATAAAAAACTCTCTCGGACTTTTCAGAACACTGGGGTCGAGGGCAGATCGGCACATCTCCCTGTAACCCCAAACCAGCCGCCACAATCAC
>Ga0209990_10002896_pt1 | contig 12941 bp, 13 predicted proteins | sample NOAtaG_6_FD_187304 | JGI IMG/M metagenome (GOLD analysis project Ga0209990, IMG submission 187304) | Freshwater lake microbial communities from Lake Erie, under a cyanobacterial bloom - NOAA_Erie_Diel5S_2200h metaG (SPAdes) (version 2) | ecosystem: Environmental > Aquatic > Freshwater > Lake ...
GCAAGCTTGATCTTGTCAAGGAAAGCAGCACGGATAATGCAACCACCTTTCCAAATTCGGGCAATTTCACCAAGATTTAAGTCATAGCCAAACTCGCGAGAAGCTGCACCCAAAAGCGCCATGCCTTGAGCGTAGGAACAAATTTTGGAGCAGTAAAGGGCATCACGTACTGCATCGATAAATTCTTGGCGATCGCCTTCATATTTACCAGAAGTTGAACTGATTAGAACCTTCGAGGCAGCCACCCGTTGTTCCTTGTAAGAAGACATCACCCGCGCAGTCACCGCCGCGATCATCGTGGGAATCGGTACGCCAAGATCAAAGGCACTTTCCACAGTCCATTTTCCTGTTCCCTTTTGACCAGCCGCATCCACAATCTTGTTAACTAATGCATCCCCAGAGATCTCATCAGTTTTTGTGAAAATATCAGATGTGATATCGATGAGATAAGAATCAAGCTCTGAACTTTTCCATGCGGTAAAGGTTTCATGCAACTCGCTTGCCGTCAAGCCTAAACCAGTACTGAGCAGATCGTAAGCCTCAGCAATCAACTGCATATCCCCATATTCAATGCCGTTATGCACCATTTTTACGTAATGCCCCGCACTACCTTTGCCAATGTAGGTCACACAAGCGCCATCATCGACTTGAGCAGCAATTTTGGTCACAATCGGCTCAATTTCTGCATAGGCAGACTTTTGCCCGCCTGGCATCATGCTAGGTCCATTGAGAGCACCTTCTTCGCCGCCACTCACACCCATGCCTATGAATTTAAGGTTGAGAGCTTCTAGCTCAACAGTGCGACGTTCAGTATCGCCAAAGAGCGAGTTACCACCATCAATAATAATGTCGCCTTCTTCCAGAAATGGGATTAGCTCTTGGATTACAGCATCAACTGGCGCTCCAGCCTTAACCATAATCAGCATTTTGCGAGGCCGCTCTAGAGATGCGACAAAATCAGCGATCGTGAATGTACCTTTGAAGTTTTTACCAGCAGCGCGTGTTGCTAAAAACTTATCAGTTTTATCACGGCTCCGATTATAAACACTCATCGAAAACCCATTGCGCTCAATGTTCAGAGCAAGGTTTTCTCCCATCACCGCCAAACCAATCAATCCAAAATTTTGCTTGTCAGATGTCATAAAATCCTCACTTTCCATGAACGAATATGCTTCATTCCCAAAATACAAACCCAAAACATAGCCAAATTGCCTAACCTACAGCACTTTACGCTGAAACCCTAACCAATAAACTTTTTGAAAGGGGCGCAAAGCAGCCCTTTTCAAAAAGTTTATTGTGGTTCACATGGTCTAAAACTGCTGTAGTGACAAAAGTATCGTAAGCGCTGATTTAGCGGGGATCGCAAATCCTTTGTAAATCCTTAATACCATCTGCCCCAAAGAGTTTACTTTATGTTCAATATACAAGTTTTCCAAATGGCAAAGCCATTTGGAAAACTTACAACTCTGTACAGGTTTTCGGAAATTATTACTACAACTGTCACATGACAAATGCTATGTCTATAGTATTTGTCATGCAATTTCCTTTATAAACATCGGTTCTGATGGCAGAATTGCATCAAAAGCGATGTTGTGGTTTTGCAGTGCCGCAGTAACTGCAAAACCACAACATCGCTTTCATAATTATAGCAACGTAAGAGATAGATAGGACAATTCAAAACCCAAAAGATGGCAGAGCGAAGCTCTGCCATCTTTTGGGTTTTATGTCCTAAGCAAAGCTTACATTGCTATAGAACTGCCGATTAAAAAAACTTACAGCAATTGCCGATCAAACGAGCCATAAGATAAATTTTGAAAGCGTTGCAAAGCAACGCTTTCAAAATTTATCTTGGTTTGGGTTTGAGCGCAAAGCGCTGTAAAAATGAGAATTGCCTCGAAGTGTAGGTCATATTTAAGTTTTTTATGACGACAGGCATAGAACGATACAGAAGAATAGCGTTCAGCACAGTCTTGTAATAATAGTTACGCGAGATATCCGTGAATTCTATGAAGTACTCGAACAAGTATTAACAGTACTGTCTGAGAACGGTGTATGATTATTTTGGTTAAGATATCTAAATCTAAATCTTAACTGAAGCTAGATTTGGCAATATTGCTAACCAAACTAAAGCCACAAAGCCAATCAGCAAGGAGATAAGTTAGACTACCTAAATATTTTATTTTTTTGCGGAATTTAGTTTAGGTAGGTTTTAAATATGGGACTATTTCAGTCTTAACTGAGATAAGTATCGGCTAAAATTCTTTCTTATACGTTTTTTATTAAGATAAATTTAATGCTGGTTTTTATCACATATTTTTCTAGCAATTGTTCAGTAAGGTCTAGTCCGCAATTAGACTGCTTATTTTTCTGGAGGTTCAGATGAGTAAAATCAATAAGTCCAGCCAATCCGATGACTCAAATAATAAATTACCAAAATCTGTTACACCTAAACCTCCGATTAAAGACTTGCCTAAATTAGAAGTTGTCAAAGTTATTGCTCCCAAGTCTCTAGAGTCCAGTTCACCTGACGAGCAGGAATCATTACAGCAGAGCAAAGTCCCAGTTAAAGCTGTGTCATCCGTTCCCAAGATTATCCCTGCCGCAGCAAGAGTAAAACTACCTAGCTTAAATCGTGCTGGAGATATTCAACCCGTCATAGCTAATCAAACTGAAGAATCTCAAGAAAATAAAATCTGTTTACAGCCAATTCCAGAACCAACAGAGCCATTTCAGTACAGAGCGATCGGCGTGATCAACGGCAAATATATTGCCAATGAAGATAACTTTGCAAAGGGGTATATCCTAACTTCAGATGGTTCTCAAGTTGATGCCGTATTACTGGGGAAAATTATTTCCATTGTCAAAAAGCGCTTAGAAAGCGATCGCGAATATTTATGGGTAGTATATCCACGCACAAACGACAAAGCAGGTAAATTGCATGTTCAGATATCTGGCGTGTGGGCTCCTGTTGAACTTGGAAAACCTGATATTCCAATCGATCCTCTTGTTGAAGATGGTTATTTCTCGGTGCGAGGCGAGATCTCAAGTCAGTCGATCGAAGATAACTCTGTCATCGTTAAAGTACGTCGTACTGAGCAAAAGTTTGACAAGCAAAAGGATAAGGTTACCAAAGAGTACACTAAGTTTAAAGTCCGCCTCACAGGGCTATTGCCAACCGATGCGGTGGGACAATTTTGGAGTGTAAATGTCCAGCGCCAAGGGGATGTTTTGACGATTATTGATGGTGAATTTATTGGGATTATTCCCTATAAAGGTAAGCGGGGATCTCAATTTAAGGGTCGCCCTAGTGGAGGTAAGTTTGCCCCAAGGAAGTACAATGATCGCCCCTATAGCGATCGCCCATTTAAGAAGCCTTCCTATGCTAGTGATGGTGGAGATGGTTCTATGTATCCACCTCGTCCAAGATTTTCTTCAGAAGATCGTCCACCCGTTCCAAAGCCATTAATTAAGCGCAAAGATCCAACTGATAGCTAAAAAAGAACCTCTCGCTACGCGAGAGGTTCTTTTTTAGCTATCAGTAGGGGCAATTCATGAATTGCCCCTACTGCGTTGTAATTATGGTTGTAACACCATGCTCCATTCTTTGTTTTTGCTATCCCAAAACGGAGCGTCAGTTTCGCCAACAATATTTGGTCCCCAGTAAGTACGGGAGCCATCAGTAGCAAAGGCAAAAATTACATCACCTTTCCCGATCGCAATTGTGTAGTTTGGCAAAGATAGCAGAAATCCTTCTTTGCCGCCTTCATTCGGTGCGAAGTCCCAATTTAATGGCTCGATCGCTTGCCAAACATTTTGGGATGTAACTCGCGAAAATAAGACTATCCGTACGGAGCGATCAGTACGATTGCCAACACGAAGGCTACCGATATTTTCGCCATCATTGAGGCTAGGGCGCGTAAAAGTCGCTGGTAAAGGCGGAACGATTACTTTAGCCGATTCAGTATTTTCGGGAATATCACGGACTGACTGTGGGGCAAAACGTTGCCATAGGGAAACACCTGTCAGGGCAATTAGCATTCCCAGACACATTGAATAAGCATGTTTGACATCAAGAGTTGGTATCACAGCTTAGTTTTTGATGTTTATATTATTATTTTATGCTCTTTGCTTGATGAGGTCAGAATTACACCCAAATCTTTTAGGATTTATCGCTGTCTTCAACCAAAAAAATAAGTAGCGGCAAGAAGTGCCGCTACTTATTTTTTTGGTTACGCCCTTCCCAGCACACTAATGAGGCGTGCGCGGCGAAGCCGCGCACGCCTCATTAGTGTGCTGGCAGCTTGTCATTTTTAATTAATCTTTTTCGCGGGCGATCGCTACGCCATAAGATGTGCCAATGCGAGTTGCTCCTGCATCGATTAAGGTGATCGCTTGATCTCTAGTGCGAATTCCGCCTGAAGCCTTAATACCGACCTTACCGCGTGAAATTTCCTTAAGAAATTTTACCATTTCAATCGTGGCAGCTCCCGCCCAACCTGTGCCCGTCTTCAAAAAAGCTACTCCTGCATCCATACATACCTCGGCTGCGAGTTCTTGCTCATCGGGCGTGAGCAAACTTAATTCTAAAATTGCTTTGACTGGTTTACCTGATTCTTCACAGATTTGAGCAATTTCTTTGTGTAATAAATTTGTCTGTCCAGTTTTTAGCCAACCAAAGTTAATAACAACATCTAATTCCGTTGCACCATTTTCCACTGCCTCCATAGCTTCATAAAGCTTAACGTTTGAGGTGGTTGCGCCGCTAGGAAAGCCGATTACTGTGCAAATTTCTACCTTAGTTTTGAGTAGTCGTTCCGTCACGCGCTTGACATTGCAAGGATAAACGCAGACGCTAGCAAATCCGAAGCGATCGGCTTCTTCACAAACGCGATCTACTTGTTCATCACTAGCAGCGGGATCTAATAGGGCGTAATCAATATAGGTAGAAGGGTTGATATCGGTTTGAGGCATAAAACTATACACACTTAGACAAGAGAGAGGTTACATTGGAGATTAGTGACGATAACTTCTTATAATTACTTATTCACGTCATTTCTCACGACTTATTCTCGACTGATTAAAATTAAGCAAATATAGGCAGATATTAAGTAAATATGCATATTTCTGAATTAGATGAACTGGAAGCTTCGGTTAGCGACTTGCTGACGATGGCAAAAGTAGAGTTAGAACAAAATCGGCTGCAACAACAACGCGATCGCCAAATTCAAGAAGCAGTAGCTCAAATTGAAGCAAGACTGAAACCGTTGCTGGCAAAAGTCGAACAGATGCTCCAAGAATATATCCGTGAAGGTGGACATCAAGACAGCGAGACTAAGCAAAGGCTAGAAAAAAAGGCTGCCGATATCCGACAGGAAATCGCTGAAGCCCCAACTCTAGCAGCCCAACTTGCTGATCGCCAATTGATCTTGAGTGAAGAAAGACTACTAGATGAACGAATAACCGAACAAACGGCTCAATGGCGACTGGAATTAAAGGCTGATCTATTGGAGATGATCGAAGAACAACGCGATTTCTTTAGCGCTACCGACGCTTCGATCGCAGTTCGGGGATATGCCAATGACTTAAAAGCGATCGGTGTACTCGAAGAAGTCGTCGAGGCGCTGATCAATCAAATAAATTCTCACAGTGAAGAGGGACCCGTTGCTCGCTTGCGTGGCAGTCATGAACAAACCCTCACTTTTATTTACAACAAAGCTCTTGAAAATCGCTCCCGCGTTGATCGTGCCCCCGATGTCCAACCCATTGCGAGACATCGTAAGTCGGAAAAACGACCTGCACTATATACAGATCTCAGTGGCAAGGTTTTGGTATTTGGTGGACACGATCGCTTACAAACGGCTGTAAAAAATAGGCTGCGCGATTCGGCAATTAATTTAATGTGGTATACCGAACAAGATGGCTTACAACTTGCAGCTCAAGGCGAGAGTCAAATTTCAGGTGGTGATCTAATTATTATTGTGACGGGTTATGCAAGCCACTCACTCACCGAAAGAGCGATCGAGGCTTGTCGTCGGGCTAATAAAACCTATGAAATTGTGAATACAACTGGTATGACTAGACTACTCGAAGTAATTGAATCAGGACTAAAAGCAAAGCAATTAGCACGTCATTGGAAACAAAACTAATACCAAGTGAAGAAATGGCGTTGCCATTTCTTCACTTAAGAACCTTACTACGTTTAGTTTTTAACGCACAAAAATTTTGTCACACTTTTGTGAATTGGTATAAAACAATAAAAAAGAGAGGAGATGCTTTGCATCTCCTCTCTTTTTTATTGTTGATTATTTTGGAGCCGCCGCATTAGGACGCACAAACTGTGCATCCACAAAACCTAGCTCAAACAACTGCTGATAAGCTTGTGAACCCAAATCGCGAGTTGGTGCTTGACTACGAATCAACTGAATTAACAAAGGTACAGCTAATTCAGGCTGATTTTTGGCACGATAGACTACGGCAAGCTGATAAGTCGCCTCATCACGCAACTGAGCAGTTTGTAAAGCCTTGCGACGATGGCTATCAGAAATGCGATTATCAATTCCTGAAAAGCTCGTTGTCAGCTCCTGATAAAAATTTGATAGCTGGTTAAACACTTGACGCGCATCTTGCAACTTAGTAACAGCTTGATCGTAATTTTGCTGACTAATTGCGGTCATCGACTCCGACATCAATCGTTGTCCGCCCGAAATACTAAACACACTACTCTCAAGAGAATTGGGCTTAGTAGGCTCTAAAGGCTGAGCTTGGGGAGAAGCGACGGGCTGTGACTGGGCTAGAAGTTGCTGCGCCGAAGCAGCATTTGGCGCGATCGCCCCTAGGGACAGCCAAGCAGCAGAGACAAGAGACAATACTGCGGCTGGAAAAGCAAACTGAAACGGGCGAGGATTAACGAAAGATGTGGACATAGGTTGCAAATTCTGGATGCTCACAGAAAGTAATGAATTTTGAACGAAAACTTAATTAATGAAGCAAAAAAATAAATTAGCATTTAAACTTATTTTTTTACTTAATTTTTTAAGCATTTGTCTAAAACTTTTTGCTATGGTAACACCCCAACATAGACTAAATACCTATTAAAAGTATCCGCCAAAAAGTATAGGCAATGGTTTAGTACCTTTACATAGTTATTTGTTGAAGAGTTGTAAAGCAAATGTGACATCTTGCGTGATATTCTTAGTAACGGTGTAGGCAGCTACATCCAAGTCTTTGGACACCTAATTTCGTTTGAGTAATATCTCAAATAACAGTTCTTCACTCAAATAATCAGCAATTTTCGCTAAAAGCCAACAGTGAAGATTATTCCCGCAAAAAACAGTACAGCTTCGCAGGCGATTGTAGATATCCCGCCTCCATCAGATTCTGGTGGAATGGATGAATACAACCGTCTCAAATTTAAGCTGCTAATGCTAACCCTCACTTCTGGACTAGTTATTGGTCTAATTGTGTTGTGCGTGTACGGATGGAACATTGCACTCAGCTATTTTGTCGGTGCAGTGGTCGGTGCTATCTATCTTAGGATGCTATCCAAAGGAGTAGATCGTTTGGGTAAACAATCCAAGCGTCTCGGTTATGCTCGCTTTGGCGTATTTGTCATTCTAATAGCGATCGCCGCCAAGTCAGAACAATTGCAGGTTTTGCCAGCATTTTTTGGCTTTATGACCTACAAACTTGCTGTTTTAGCGATTCTTGCTCAAGATTTGACAGGTGTGTCTAATTCTCGCTGATTTGACCTCTTACAGGTTGTAACATATCGAACATGATCGATCCAGTAATTTTTAGCCATCAAAACAGTTTTGCCGCACTAGAAGTGGGCAAACACTTTTATTGGCAGTTCGGTAACCTAGCGGTACATGGTCAAGTATTAATCGTTAGCTGGATTGTAATGGGCGTAGTACTTGTTGCTGCAATCATCGGATCTAGCACCGCCAAAGCTGACCAACGTGTTCCCGCGGGTTTTCAAAATTTCATGGAATATGCTCTGGAATACGTTCAGAGCATTGCCAAAGACCAAATTGGCGAGAAGCACTATAGAGAATGGGTACCATTTGTTGGTAGTCTGTTCTTGTTTATCTTCGTATCAAATTGGGCTGGAGCACTAGTTCCTTGGAAACTAATTAAACTACCTGAAGGCGAACTCGGAGCACCTACTGGTGACATTAACACCACTGTCGCTTTGGCTTTGTTAGTCTCTTTAGCCTATTTCTATGGGGGATTGAAGAAGCGTGGACTGGAATTTTTTACCAGATACGTTCAAGCTTCACCGTTTCTCCTTCCTTTATGGGTTCTAGAAGACTTTACAAAACCACTCTCCCTAAGCTTCCGTCTTTTCGGAAACATTCTCGCGGATGAGCTAGTAGTTGGTGTTATGGTTCTCCTAGTGCCTTTGTTTGTTCCTTTACCGTTGATGGTTTTGGGACTATTTACCAGCGCAATCCAAGCTCTGATTTTCTCAACACTTGCCGCGTCTTACATTGGTGAAGCAATGGAAGGTCATGGAGATGAAGGTCACGAGCATTAGATAGCATTTGACTTTTCATTTCTATAATTTCACATTCGTTTTTTGTCCTGTATTTCGCTCTTGTATTCTGTAAATTCTTCTCTCCAGCAAATTAACTAAAAAAGTAAGAAAAAATGATTGATCCATTAGTAGCCTCAGCTTCAGTAATCGCCGCTAGCATCGCTGTTGGTCTTGGTGCAGTTGGACCTGGTATCGGACAAGGTACAGCTGCTAGCCGTGCCGTTGAAGGTATTGCACGTCAGCCTGAAGCAGAAGGTAAAATCCGTGGCACACTTCTTTTGAGCTTTGCATTCATGGAAGCTCTAACGATTTATGGTCTGGTTATTGCTCTGATCCTATTATTTGCCAATCCTTTTGCTTAAGAGTTAATCAAAAAGAAGCTATGAGTTTTTGCTCTTAGCTTCTTCGTAGACTCTAGCAAATGAATCTTTTGGCAAAATAACTATGATACTTTTGAACCTTGTCTCAACTGTTCTGCTTGCTGCGGAAGCTGTCGAGCAGAAGGGTGGATTATTTGATGTTAATGCCACTCTCCCCATTATGGCGGTGCAGTTCATTGTTTTTGTGGCACTTCTCAACGTTATTTTCTTCAAGCCTCTAAGCAAAGCGATCGATGATCGTGATGATTATGTTAGAGCGCAGATTATTGAAGCTAAGGAGCGTTTAGAGAAAGCTGAGTTAGTTGTAAAGCAATATGAGCAAGAGCTTGCTAGTGCTCGTAAAGCCACTCAAAATGTTTTAGCTACTGCTCAGGCGGGCGCAAATAAGATTCGCAACGAACGTATTGAATCAGCAATGGCGGAAGCAAAAGCAAAAGTTGCAACTGCAAAGGCTGAAATCGAGAAACAAAAGCAAGATGCAACAGCATCTTTGGATACGGAAGTTGAATCACTCAGCCGCCAAGTTTTAGAAAAGCTTTTGGGTAACTTAGTAAGATCCTAGTCTTCATAATCCTAGATAGCTTCTGTCTGGCTTGTGGCTGATATTGAGTAATAGAAACATTTTATGATTAGCAATTTCGTTTTACTTGCTAGCGAAGCAGGCGAGTCTTCAGGAATTGGTTTTAACACCGATATTCTTGAAACTAATGTAATTAACTTAGTAATTGTCGTAGCTTTTCTGGTGTATGCAGGGCGCGGTTTTCTTGGCAAAATCCTCTCAGCTCGATTGGAGTCTATCCAGTCAGCGATCAGTGATGCAGAGAAACGTCAAAAAGAAGCAACGGATAAGCTAGCAGTACAGCAAGGTAAATTGGCTCAGGCAAAAACTGAAGCGGATAACTTGCGTAAACAAGCTGAAACTGATGCTAAAAGCGCAGCTGATTTAATTTTGGCAACGGTAGATGCAGATATTGCTCGTTTGAGAGAATCTGCCGATCAAGAGATTGCGACTGAACAGGAACGGGTAATCGTGCAATTGCGTCAGCAAGTTGCCGACAAAGCTCTTGCTAATGTACAAGCTTACTTTGATCGCGGTTTGAGTGAATCCACTCAGATTGAGTTAATTGACCGTAGCATTGCCCTTTTGAGTTCTGACTAGGAGAAAACATGAAATCTAGTTCTGTTAGTCAATCCGTCGTTGCTCCCTATGCTGACGCTTTGATGTCCTTGGCTCAAGAGCAAAATCATTTAGATGCGATCGCCAAAGATGTACGTTTAATTAGCGAAACTCTTGCTGATTCTGTTGAGTTAACTCAACTTTTCGCAAGCCCTCTCGTTGGTGCAGATGTCAAAAAAGGTGTAATTGAAAGTGCATTTGGTCCTTCAGTTAACGTTTTGACCAAAAGCTTTTTACTTCTATTAGTGGATCGCAAGCGCATTGCTTTCTTGGGCGAAATCATCAGTCAGTTTCAAGCTTTATTGCGTGTGATTGATGGCGTAGCTCTTGCAGAAATCACATCTGCTTTAAAATTGAGCAGATCTCAAGAAGATAGCCTTCGCGATCGCGTCAAAGCGATGACTAAATCTAAGAGTGTCCAACTTGATATAACCATCAATCCTGATTTGATCGGTGGCGTAATTATCAAAGTTGGCTCTCAAGTAGTAGATGCCAGTATTCGTGGACAACTACGTCGTCTTAAGACAAGCTTGACCGCAGGCGTTTAGCAAGGTCAGAGTAATTACGAATTACGAATTACGAATTACGAACCAATCATCAAAAAGCTATTAGCATTTAGCTATTAGCAAAATCTCTCAAATATTAAAAACAAATCGATCGCTGATAACTGGTAAAACACAACTATGGTTAGCATCAGACCTGACGAAATAAGCAATATTATCAAGCAGCAAATTGCTAATTATAACCAAGAGCTGCAAGTTTCCAACGTTGGTACTGTCCTGCAAGTCGGTGACGGTATCGCTCGTGTCTACGGCTTGGAACAGTGCATGGCTGGCGAGTTGCTGGAATTTGAAGATGGTACTGTCGGCATTGCGCTGAACCTTGAAGAAGACAACGTTGGTGTTGTGTTGATGGGTGAAGGTCGCAAAATCGCTGAAGGTAGCTCGGTTAAAGCAACTGGACGTATTGCTCAAGTTCCCGTAGGCGAAGCATTCATTGGTCGCGTTGTTGATGGTTTGGCTCAACCCATCGATGGCAAGGGCGAAATCAAAGCTACCGAATCTCGCTTAATTGAATCTCCTGCACCTGGAATTATTGCTCGTAAATCTGTATTTGAACCTCTGCAAACAGGGATCACTGCGATTGACGCGATGATCCCTGTTGGTCGTGGTCAACGCGAATTGATCATTGGCGATCGCCAAACAGGTAAGACTTCCGTTGCTGTAGACACAATCATCAACCAAAAAGGTTTGGATTGCGTTTGCGTATATGTTGCGATCGGGCAAAAAGCTTCCACCGTTGCGAACGTAGTTAACAAGCTCCGTGAAAGTGGCGCAATGGAATACACGATCGTTGTTATGGCTAGCGCCAACGATCCTGCTACCTTGCAATACCTCGCTCCTTACACTGGCGCAGCATTGGCTGAGTACTTCATGTACAAAGGTCAAGGTACTTTGATCGTATATGATGATTTGTCCAAGCAAGCCCAAGCTTATCGCCAAATGGCTCTCTTACTCCGTCGTCCACCAGGTCGTGAAGCATATCCTGGAGACGTATTCTACTTACACTCTCGCTTGCTCGAACGGGCTGCGAAGTTGAGTGATGAACTTGGTGGTGGATCGATGACCGCATTGCCAATCATCGAAACCCAAGCTGGTGACGTATCCGCTTACATTCCGACCAACGTGATTTCGATTACTGACGGTCAAATCTTCTTGTCTTCTGACCTCTTCAACGCTGGTATTCGTCCTGCGATCAACCCTGGTATCTCGGTATCCCGTGTTGGCTCTGCTGCGCAAATCAAGGCGATGAAACAGGTTGCAGGTAAGATCAAACTAGAACTAGCTCAGTACGATGACCTCGTAGCATTTGCTCAGTTCGCATCTGATTTGGATAAAACCACTCAAGCTCAACTAGCTCGTGGTCAACGTCTTCGTGAGATCCTCAAGCAGCCTCAGTATTCTCCATTGCCTGTAGGCGATCAAGTGGCGATTATCTACACTGCAATTAATGGCTATCTTGATGAACTCGAAGTTGATCAAGTTGGCGCATTCAATAAGGGTCTGCGTAACTACTTGGCAACCAGCAAGCCCAAGTACGGTGAAATCATCCAGTCCGAGAAGAAGCTCTCTGACGAAGCAGAAAAAATCTTGAAGGAAGCTCTTGTTGAATACAAGAAGACCTTTTTAGCTTCTGTCTAATCCACAAATAAGCTAATAAAAAAAGAGGGCATATGCCCTCTTTTTTATTGGAATTTTGAGACTAATTTATAGCTGAATGATTTGATTAAGGCGATCGCATACTTGAGCAAATAAATCATTCTTCAATTTTCCTAATGGATGTGGTTTTGCACCGCGTAATCGCCAATCAAAGGATTTTGGCTGATGGCAAAGAACATAACTGGTTTTATCAGCTTTACGCCCTGAAGCTTTACCCACTGCGATCGCAAAAGGGTTGTCGGCATTATATGCGGCTGTTGTCATCGGTAAGCCAATCACGATCGCCGTTTTTTCATTAAAAGTTTGTGGTGATAGTACCAAGAAAGGATGAACGTCTTTCATTTCCTGCCCAACCTGTGGATTGCAGTCGATCCAAATAATGTCTTGGCGATCGGGTATCCATAGCTTTTTTACCATTGCTCTGCGCCAAGTCTTTGCGATGTTGTCATAACTTCGCCACCATGTCGGGCTGGATCAAATTTGGCTAGGCGTTCTTCAAGGGTTAATGGCTCATTGAACATAGGGGCAATAATAACTACACCATCAACAACGGATAGTTTTACTCTTTGATTTACATGGAGATGGGCAGCACGGGCGATCGCGGCAGGTAGGCGGACACCTAAGTTATT
>Ga0209990_10002897_pt1 | contig 12939 bp, 13 predicted proteins | sample NOAtaG_6_FD_187304 | JGI IMG/M metagenome (GOLD analysis project Ga0209990, IMG submission 187304) | Freshwater lake microbial communities from Lake Erie, under a cyanobacterial bloom - NOAA_Erie_Diel5S_2200h metaG (SPAdes) (version 2) | ecosystem: Environmental > Aquatic > Freshwater > Lake ...
TTCTAATATTTCAGTTGAGAGCGAAAGTTCTCATCCGCTCAATTAAGCCGTTATGCCTAACCGATACGTTCATTAAAGTTGTCTATTATCAGCCAAGTTTAAGCAAGCAAAAATTGTCAGCTTCGTTGATGAGTTCCGATAGATTGTCGGCGATCGCAAAGACAAATAATTGATAAGCGATCGGGGTATAACACATCATTGGATTGGACAATATCAGAGTAATTTGTGCTTAGTTGAACGGAATCTATTGCCTCTCAATTAAGCCGTTAGACCACTGGATTTTAGGTTGAGACATTATTGAGCAATCAAAGCGTCTCAAATGATTAGTAATGGAGCATGAGTAATGAAAGCAAAATATTGGCTGCTTGGCGGAATTAGCTCAATCGCATTTGGATTTTTTCTCAATGTATCCTATCAGTCTTTTCTATCTAAAAATTTTCCTACCGGATCTTTTGATTTCTCAACAGCACAAGCCTATAATTTTTGGATATTCACTTTATTTTTAGTCGGCTTGATCGCTCTGATCATCGGTGCAAGTTTAGTTGCCTTTCAAAAATCTTCTCGTGATCGTTGGCATCGCTGGTATAAGCTGCTAGCCGCAGGCTTTTTGTTAAGCATAATTTGGGCAATCGTTGGTGCATCCGTGCAAACCTTCATGGGAGATGTGCTGTTTTGGCTGGGTTATCAAAAACCAGTAATTTCTAACTACAGCCAACTAGAGCAGTTGTTGCAGGCAAACAACTGGAAAGAAGCAAATGAACTAACAAGCTTGAGAATTAGAGCAGTTTCTAAGACGCGAATTTCTGATGGTAGCGTTTATCCAACAATCTCCAGTTTTAGTCACCTACCTTGTGCGGATTTTCAAGCGATCGATCAACTCTGGGTCAAGTATAGTAGCGATCGATTTGGATTTAGCGTCCAGCGACGGATTTATGAGAATCTCAATGTTCCCCCAAGCAATCCTTTAAATCCTCCTGCCGACAGATTTGACATAATGAAGAGCTTTTTAAAGGAGGTTGAACGAGATGATGCGATTGGATCGCTCCCCTCTATAGGAATACGGCTGTCAACACCAATTAGTAATAGCTGGCTATTTGCAGCCGAGGAATCGATGAAGCGACAAAAATGGTGTGGATTTTAACGCAATCACATCGCTTCCCATTTCCCATTGTGACGATCGGCAACAAAGAGAGGCTTGATGAGTAGAAATACTGTGAACGATGCGCTAGTCGGCTAGTTGAGATTCTGTTTTATATTGACAATCATATGGATATTTCCCTAACTTTGATAAATTTTAGTCCCTGCTTCCCTATATCTGCACTTCAGGCTTCCTGCCTTTACTAAAATTGTCCGGAGCATTGATATGGGGATCGGTCGAGTTTATATTCCTTAGCTCTATTTTCTCGTTGGTTGAATGCGCGATCTCAGTTGAGAGTTACTTCGTCAGGTCGGGGTCTAACCAGTCGTTGGAGCGCCGGTTTGAGGTCTTCTTGTCTGCGTTCTAGTTCTCTCGCCACCGCTCAACTAACCCGTTAGACCGCAAGAGCCAAAAAACAATTCATAATCAGTATTGAAAAACACATGAGAATGCCCAACAGATCGATGAGGTCTCGCACACCAAACAAAGCAGCTTTAGTTTTAGCTATTTGCTTCACCATATTGAGCATTAATTTTTTTGATCCATTAACTGCGAATGCTTGTGGAAGATTTGATGTTGCTTGTAAAGCTAGAAAAGCAAGAGACGAAGCTAAAAAAGCAGCATACAGGACGAATATTTACTATGTTCAAGCATTAGCAGCTACAAAACTCGCCAAACGAAAAGGTGTAATCAGGGGTAGTGATTGCCGCGATATAGTTGAAACTGGATCTTGGGCTGGAGATGGAGCGGCGGCGGCATCTGGTGTGGCATTATCAATATCTGGACTTGTGGTAAAGATGCTGGGAATTTAATGTGTAGTGATGCAGGAATGTAAGCAATTTATGTTGCTGTACAGGAAATCCGTATTTACATCCTAATCCAGATGTAGGGTGCGTTAATGAAAATTTACGCACCTTATTTTTGCCTAAACGAACACAATTTTTAGAGTAGTTTTCGGCCAGTGCGATCGCTGATCTTGTAGGGTGCGTTAACGAAATGTAACGCGCCTTATTTGTTGCAAGTGTTAAGCGTAAGACTCTCCAAGCTAGAATAGATGGGTCAAGTCGCAACAAGGTCAAATGTATGGCAGTTCGTCAACGACGTTACAGCAAAGAAGAATTAGCTCGGCGTGGGCAAGAATTTTATGATGCAGGGAGTAGTGAATCGACGTTCTGAAGCCACAATTCTTGTAATGCGATCGCTGGTGATTTCAACGATAATGAGATTTTAGATAGTTTGGAAACATTCTTGGGTATGTAAAAGCTATGGAAGTTAAAGAAATTAAAATCTGTGTTGATGCAGAATCGGCAAAAATTTATGAATCAGCTATATTTGCTGATCGACAAAAGCTTGATGCTCTTCTTAGCTTGAGGCTGAAAGAATTTGCCAGAAAACGCCGACCACTAGAGGCTGTGATGAGCGATATTAGTCGTAAAGCACAAGCTAGAGGGTTAACTCCAGAAATTTTAAATAATTTGCTGAGTGAATAAAGTGCGATACGTTTTTGATACCAACGTGATTATTAGCTCAGTGCTATTTGAGGGTAGTAAGCCTGACTTAGCAATTAGATATGCACTTCAAAACGGCAACATCTTGTTCTCATTAGAACTAATAGAAGAGCTTGACGAGGTTCTCAGTCGTGCAAAATTCAGAAAATATATCACAGATGAAGAGAGAGAAGAATTTTTAGATGGCTTCATAGATAGGGGAATATTGATTAAAGTAGTAGATGTTGTCAAGGAGTGCCGTGATCCCAAAGATGATAAGATTTTAGAGTTATCTCTTAGCGGTAAAGCTGATTTGATCATCAGTGGAGATAAGGATCTATTGATTCTCGATCCGTTTCGCTCAATTGCAATAAAATCTGTTGATCAGTTTCTAAAAAGCATTGGTTATGATGCACCAAACAAAGAGGCATAACACATCACTGCACCCGACCGTAATTTAAAATTATTGCAATCATCCAAAGTTAGTGACGGCGAGTGAGTTTAGCCGTTATGCCTAACCGATACGCTCATTAAAGTTGTCTATTATCAGCCAAGTTTAAGCAAGCAAAAATTATCTGCTTCGTTGATGAGTTCCGAGAGATGATCGGCGATCGCAAAGATAAATAATTGATAAGCGATCAGGGTATAACACATCATTGGATTGGACAATATCAGAGTAATTTGTGCTTAGTTGAACGGAATCTATTGCTGCTTAATTAAGCCGTTATGCGGCATCAGTTGGCGGGAGGTTGCCATGAAAAAGTTTGACTTCGTTTTTAACTTGGCATTGCTAGCATTGCTCTTTTCTTTTTTGGCGCATGTCAGTTACAATAATGGTCAGTTCAGATTGAGCAAAAGCGTTTTGCCAGAGCTTGTGAAAAATGATAATCCATTCAGCGCAGTTCTTATGCCTGAAGGTGCAAAGCAGAACGAGGTGATAATATTCGCACCACTGAATTGCTCAAGCCGAGAAGCAAAAATGGCTGAGAGATTGGAGAAAGAGCTCAATGCGGCAGGAGTTCCAGCAAGACGGATAAACAATTTTAGTTTGTCGGTGGGCAACATGACGCAGGATCAAAGAGTGGCGTTAGAGGTAACGGGCAACTTCCTGAACGCGAGCAAGCCGCCCGTAGTGCTAATCAATGGATTTGGGAAATCGCAACCAACCACGGAAGAAATAGTAGCGATGTATAAAAATAGCAGAAGGTGAGCGGGTCGCATTACCATTCGCTGTAGGACGACTGTGCTAATCTCAAACGTTATGCCTAACCGATACGCTCGTTAAAGTTGTCTATTATCAGCCAAGTTTAAGCAAGCAAAAATTGTCAGCTTCGTTGATGAGTTCCGATAGATTGTTGGCGATCGCAAAGATAAATAATTGATAAGCGATCGGTGCATAACACATCATTGGATTGGACAATATCAGAGTAATTTGTGCTTAGTTGAACGGAATCTATTGCCTCTCAATTAAGCCGTTAGACTCCACGGAGATATGTCATGCGCGTCCTCGATCAGGTGGTTGCCCTCAACCTGTCGCTAGTTATGGCTCATCAGGCGGACGCAGCGTACTGGAAGGAGTGGGAAATGTTTGGACTCCCCGGTGGAATCCAGCTTTTCACTCTCTTCAACCTTGCCGCATTTATTCTCTTGCTGTGGTGCTTTGTGGCAGTGGTTACACGCAAGCGTTCAGGGCTAAGAGGCTCATTCGTTATCGCTGCGCTTTCGGGAGTTGTCCTACCGATTCATGCTGCCTTTGGTCTCGCTGGCTTCACACAGTTTCATCTGCCCGTCTCCATCGCAATAATCGTCGGTACCTTTGGCATCTCCCTTTTGCAAGCAAACCTTACATGGCGCGCTCGTTCAGAATTTACGGTTGAGACCTAGCATCTCGTTCAATCGGACTTGCAACGGCGTTCCTGCGCCGAGCGTCATTTCATTCTCGCTCGGCTTCGTAACTCTGTCTCAAGCTGGTTAATTCAAACGTTAGGTTGACAAACAATATATGAAGGACAGTTTGGAATATTCTAAATTTCTATTAGTGGCAGGAATTGTTTGGTCTGTGATAACTTTGAGTGCTGAAGGATTCGCAAACGGAAACCTATCTTATCCAGTTGTCGGTACTGGACAATCTGTGTCTTACAACGCAGAAGGTGCAATTCCATCTCCAGAAACCCATGATGACTATTTTGGTCAAGATGCCAATAATGAGTTGCTCAAACCTCAATACGTAGACAACAATGATGGAACAATAACTGACTCGAACACTGGATTGATTTGGCAGAAGAAGCTTGGAACCAAAATGACTTTAGCCCAAGCTCAACTTGCACTACAAGAGTTAAATCGGAAGGGACCAACTGATTGGCGAATCCCAACCGTCAAGGAACTCTATTCATTGATTCAGTATTCTGGTCAGGTGTTTGGTGATAAGTCGGTTCGGCTGTTTATAGATACTACCTATTTTGAACAGCCGATTGGGAACGTATATTTGGGCGAACGAGAGATTGACGCTCAAGTTTGGAGTTCGACTCCTTTCAATGGGTTGACAATGGGGCGCGACCATTCTCATTTTGGTGTCAATTTCGTAGACGGTCGCGTAAAGGCCTATCCACTTCTTGATCCCCGATCTGGTTCACCAAGCAAAATGTACTTTCGTTTTGTTCGGGGCAACCCAATGTATGGAAAAAACAATTTCAGAGATAATGGAGACGGAACGATTTCTGACCTTGCTACAGGACTGATGTGGCAAAAGGAAGACAGTCATATTGGGATGAACTGGAAGAATGCACTGGTATACTGTAGACAGCAGACAACAGGAGGTTTTCATGATTGGAGAATGCCTAGCGTCAAGGAACTTCAAACCCTAGTAGATTACTCTGTATCTTTCCAAGTAAATTCTCGACCAGCAGCATCTTCGCTCTTCAAATTTTCGCAAATAACAACGCCTGACCTAAAGCCTGACATTCCCTATTATTGGACTGGAACAACATTGCTTGACGGTCCAGTTGCTGGAAATATGGCTTTATATGTTGTGTTTGGTACCGCATTAGCTAAACCATTTTCTTCATTGATTGATGCACATGGTTCTGGGGCAATTAGATCAGACCCAAAATCTAAGAGCGGGAATGAAAATCAACCAGTGTATTTCGGTCCGCAGGGTGATTTGCAAATTGTGAACAATTTCGTGCGTTGCGTTAGACGAATGCGTCAGCAATAGAAACATAACGCCTAGATAACCTGATGGTTAACCATCAGGTTATCTAGGCGTTATGCGTTTTCTTAAGTGGAGGGATCGCTGCAAACTTAACTCTCTACTCGACTTGCTACTTCCCTTACAAGTTTGCGTAACCACTGATTAGCTGGATCAGCATCCCTTACCCTAGACCAAATTGAGATATGGTTAATAGGTGGGCAATCAATTGGAGTAGCGATCGCCACGAGATCGGACTGAATTGCATATCGTTGGGCGATCGAAGCTGGTAATGTTACCACCAAATCCGATGCGGCAACTACAGCGAGAGCAGTAATAAAACTGGGCAGTTGTAGCACAATTCGACGATGTAAGCCCAACCTATCCAGTGCAATATCCACCGCCGATCCACCACTGTTGCCTACTGCGGTCACCTGCACATGGTTGAGAGTTGAAAATTGCTCGACCGATAGACAGTTGCCAGCAGGGTGTTGCCGCCGCATTAGGGTGATGTAGGTGTCTTTATACAGAAGCTCTTGACAAAGATAACTCGGCAAGGTTGCCTGAGCAACCCCGAAAGCAAGATCAATACTGCCATCATGCAGACATTCCGCCGCAATGTTAAACAGAGGAATTACCATCACATCTAGTTGTGGTGCGACCTGAGCGATCAGCGTCATTAGTTTGGGAAGAAAAACAACCATCTCATGGTCAGTCGCCGCCAAAGTGATGCAACCCGTCAACAGTTGCGGACTGAAGGGAACATCGGATATGAGATGGGTAATATCATTGAGCAGTCGTTTGAGTTGGGGATGAAGCGCGATCGCCCTTGGTGTTGGCATCAGTCCATCTCCACCCCGTACCAAAATAGGATCGTTCATCAATTTGCGAATCCTTGCCAAGGCTCGACTCATTGCAGGCTGACTCATATGCATACGATCAGCAGCCCAAGTTACATTGCGTTGCTCAATCAAAGCATTCAAAAGCACCAAAAGATTGAGATCGATTCCTCGTAAATCCACTTCATGCATGACAATTATATAAAATATGCATATCTGTTATAACCTGATCGGCTCTAAGCTGAAATTAAGAAGCGTTAACAGAAAACAACGATGGATAAACCAATGAATGACAGTCACCTCATCTTGGTAGTAGGGGCAACGGGAAAACAGGGAGGGGCCGTAGCCCGACACCTACTAAACAATGGATTTAGAGTAAAAGCCTTGACCCGCAATGCTAAAAGCCCTGCTGCCAGGCGATTGGTAGAGCGGGGAGCAGAAGTTGTGGTCGGGAATTTGGACGATCAGGAATCTTTGAAAGAAGTAGTTGTGGGAGTAACGGGAGTATTTTCTATGCAAAATTACTGGGAAGAAGGGGTGGGCTACGAAGGTGAAATCCGCCAAGGTAAAAATTTGGCAGATATTGCCAAAGCCTCAGGTGTTCAGCACTTTGTGCAATCGACTATGGCAGATGGCTGCACATTTCCTCATCAACTTGAACACTTCAAGTCCAAAGCAGAAGTCGAAAAATACATTAAAGCAATTCAACTTCCCTACACCTTTCTGGGAACGGTGACCTTCATGGACAATATAATCGATTCAGCATTTGGTGGCGAGTGGACATTTCCGTTCATTACTGGTGTCATGAAACCTGAGATTCCTTATCAGATGCTGGCAGTCGATGATATGGGAGGAATTGCTGCGGCTGTGTTCGCAAATCCTACTAAATATATCGGGCAGAAAATCAACATGGCAAGTGATTGCCCAACTGTTCCAGAGATGAAGCAACTCTACAAAGAAGTGAGCGGTAGGTCAGCAAAATGGTTCACGTTGCCAGCCTGGTTATGTCAGTTGATGAACCGTGAATTTGTTGAGCAGTTAAAATGGCAATCTGCGGGGAATTGGGTCTTCAGAACCGATGAGGCAAGGGATATTTACCCAAACCTGACATCGTTTGAGGAGTTTCTACGCATTCATCAAGTCAAGAACCTGTAATGGCAGTTGAGAACTCAACATGAATGAACTATTAATTAAAACGAATCTGGGACGCATATCTGTCGTATTGGATGACGGCACAACTGATATGCCAATTATTTATCTGCATGGGGTCTTTTTGGACAAAACCCTATGGACTCAGGTTAGCAGTCCCGCTAAAGGCAGGATGCAGGTTTTTGTGGATATGCCCGCCCATGGAAATAGCGATAATGTTGGGCATGATTGGAGTTTGAATGATTGTGTCGAAATGCTCATCCGTATTATGGATGAGTTAACTGTGCAACGATGTGTAGTCATCGGACATTCCTGGGGAAGCATGACAGCTTTGCAGGCAGCGATTCAGTTTCCCGATCGGTTCGCAGCTCTCGGTCTTTTCAATATGCCGTTTAGAAGAACAAAGGGGCTGAGTCGGATTACTTTTGCACTGCAAAAACGCATGGCTATTTTTCCAGCTTTCTTTGCTAAGCAGGCGGCTATGGCACTTTATTCCCCAATCCTTCTAGAAAAGCGACCCGAATTGATCGCCCAGATGCAAGCAAGGCTATCAAAGCGTCCCGCAAGAGAGATTGCGCGGACAATCGAAGCAGTCATCTTGAAAGCTCAGGATGCAGTTTCCCTTATTCAAAATCTCCAAGTACCTGCTATGGCTGTTATCGGAGAAACAGATTACGTTGGCATCCCACCAAAGCTAGAGGTTATTACAGTTCCGGGAGGGCATATCAGTCCACTGGAGGCTGAGGAAGATGCAAGGAATGTAATTAAGCGAGTCCTTGATTTAGCGGCACTGGTTCCGCGAGATGGGACAAAGCCCTGAAACCCTTTTGGTCTCTGGATTTCGACGATTTGATCTTAGAACGGCTAAAAACTTTGCCTGACAAGGTTTTTAGCTAAATAATCCTATCAGGCGGAACCAGTACCCATCTAGGTGACAAGCAAAATATTTCTCAATTGCCTGCCCATATACAGTCCACATTCGATCTAGCATCTTGAACCCTTCGCCTGTGATTACAGCAAAAGCACCTCGCCGATCCCTGTTTATGAGATTTAGGACTTACGCAAACCGAACGAATTTACTAGGCTTGAGGTAGATGTCACATCTACCCAATGCATAAGTCCTAACTAATTTAGATGAGATTTACTTCTACTTATCACCATAATTACTCAAAATAATTTATCTACGCATACCTGTAAGGCATTACAATGAGCGAGTATTAATTTAAAATCGCATTAAATAAAGAAACAGTACAAATATTTCTTCATTTATAGGACTGACGCAATGCTAACGAGTTTACTGGATTTTGAGTAGATGTGGCGGAAGGTTTGCCCGTGCCACATCTACTTGATGCCTAAGTCCTAATTTACAAAAATTACTGAGTTTAGTTTTTAAATCGAAAAATTGTGATCACAATTTTTCTTCTCGATTTGGTATCAGAGATATGGAAGTGCATGAAAAAAGATAGTTGGTTCCATATTGCACTACGATGGAGAGGCTCAGTAGTTCCAGAAGTGTTACCACGATCTCTATTATGTGGACTTTTTGGCGCTCTAATTTACATTTTTCATCTATTTAAAATTCAAGTTTCTCTTCCGATTTTAGGTGGCATCATTCCAAATATTGTGTTGGGCTTATTACTGGTATTCCGTACAAATACAGCCTATGAAAGATTTTGGGAAGGACGTAAAGCATGGGGACTATTGGTAAATACGGTACGGAATCTATCCAGACAAATATTAGTCGCAATTTCAGAACAAGAACCGCGCGATCGCCAAGCAAAAATCGCCGCAGTTAAGCTATTACCGGCCTTTGCGATCGCCTTAAAACTACATTTACGATCAGAGCCGATTAATGCGGAACTAGCAGCTAATCTCTCTGCTGCTCAATTTGATCACCTGAAAACAATGAATCATCCACCGCTCGAAATCGCCTTTTGGATTAGCAGTTATTTACAGGAACAGACTCATCAGGGCAAACTTGATCGCTACCAACTAGGCGATATGATTAACCTATTGCATCAAATGACGGATGTGGTGGGTATTTGTGAGCGAATTCTCAGAACTCCAATACCCTTAGCTTATTCTATTCACCTGAAGCAGTTACTCATGATTTATTGTCTGTCATTACCATTTCAAATGGTTGATCAACTGGAATGGATGACAGCCCCAATTGTAGCCTTGATTAGTTTTACGCTCTTAGGCATTGAAGAGATTGGCATTCAAATAGAAGATCCCTTTGGGCATGATGCCAATGATTTGCCCCTAGACAATATCTGCAATACTATGATGCGAAATATTGAAGACTTAGTATCTATTTGTCCTGACAAATTTGCATAAAAAAAGAGTGCAAAGCACTCTTTTTTTATTAACATGTCTGAGCTTTGAGCCAGGCCCAAGGTAAAGCTAGCACCTTACCAGAGTTGGGGACAAAAGCACGCTGCTTAAAGACTTCGTAGTGATTTTTTTCAATTGCTTTTAAAATATTGCGATACAAAATTAAGGATGACCACACTGGCCATCGGGCATCGCGACAGAGTGCGGAAATACCATCCTCAGCATGTTGATAAAATTCTCGCGCTCTTTGGATTTGAAAACGCATTAACTCGATCCAGCGATCATCGACGACACCATTTAATAAATCTTTTTCGGTATAGTCGAAATAGTGTAGATCCTCAAGGGGTAAATAAATTCGCCCTCGCTGAGCATCTTCACCAATATCGCGCAAAATATTTGTTAATTGCATGGCAATGCCCAAAGCGATCGCGGCTTCAGTCGCCGAACAAATTACTGAGGGATCTTTCGTCTCGAAGCCCATGATTGCTGCCGACATCAAGCCTACTGTCCCTGCGACACGATAGCAATACAAATGCAGATCCTCAAAGGTTTGGTAGCGATCATACTTTAGATCCATCCGCATTCCTGAGATCATGTCTTTAAAAGGTTGGATGGGCATAGGGTACTGCTTAACGGTATCCGAGAGGGCAATATCTGATGCATGAATCGGATCGCCGCGAAATGTCGCTTCTAGCTGTTTCTCCCAGTTAAAGAGCGTTTCCGCATCGGTAGTTTCCGCCTGCATCCCATCTACAAGCTCGTCGGTACGCCGACACCAAGCATATATCGCCCAAACTGCTCGCCGTTTTGCTTCAGACATCAGCATTGTGCCAAGATAAAAGGTCTTAGCATACTTTGCCGTAATACAACGACAAATCTCGTAGGCTTCCTCCAGACTGACTGGCTGACGCATTCCCATCGGCTTAGGCACTGACGACAGATGGATTTGACTGGTTTTGGTTAGAGGTTCGACCAAGGACTTTACTTCCCGAAGATTGACTTGCTTTTTGATTTGGGTTTTGACTTGCTTGATGGATTTCCTGTGCTGTTAGCTTACCAGAAAGTACCGCCCCTTCCATACTGCCAAAAAAGGGTTGTGCTGTATAGCTACCTGACAAAAAGAAATTAGATATTGGTGTAGCTTGGCCGGGACGGAATTGTTCACGTCCGGGTGTGGCTGTATAAATTGATCGCGGAGTCTTGACGACATGGGACTTTAAGACTTTGGCAGGGCTAGGGAGATGCTGCGGAAATAGTTTGGCAAGTTCATTGAGGGTTGCTTCCACAATTTCGCTATTGGGGCGATCAATCCAATCGGCAGCAGGGGCAAAGACTAGCTCTAGCATCGATTTGTCAGGATCGGCATATTCCTTGCAGGAGTTGCTCATATCTGAGTAAACACTGAGCAGTGGCGATCGCGAAAATAGGGTGTGATCAATATCGGTAAGTTTGCGATCAAACCAGATCTGCACACTGATTACGGGTACGCCTTCAAGGTTGTCTAGTTGTTGAAAATAGGGCAAGCCTTGCCAAGTGTCAGGAATATAGTTTTTAAATGCGTCCACTGACATGGCGGAAACGTAGGCATCGGCAAAGATTTCGCGACTAGGTGAGCCGTCTGTACCTTGGACGATTAACTTTTGGACATTCCCATCTTGATCGGTGACAATTTCCTTGAGCGCTACACCTGTATGCACTTCGCCGCCTCTTGCCACAACATAATCGACGATGGGCTGACAGAGCCGTTCAGGAGGTGCGCCATCTAGGTAGGCAATTTTTGAGCCATCTTTTTGTTGGAGAAATTTGTTGAGGGCGCGAAGGGGAATCGTTGCGGAAATCACATCGGGATCGATAAATTTGAGGGATTTACAAACGGCAATAAAAATATCGGTAGTAATGTCCTTACCGATGCCGCGCATTTCTAGCCATTCCTCGAAGGTGTATTTGTCCATCGAGACAACGTAGTCATCGCCACGAATAATTGCAGGAATTAGCCCGATCGCAAACCGAATTTTCTGCTCCCATGTGAGCATATCGTTGTTACGCAGAATCGAGACAATGATATTAAAGGGGGATGGGATATCGGGTACATCAAACCATGAAAGCACTCCTGGCTTTTCGGGTTGATTAAAAATTAAAGCATGGCGCTTCCATTGCAGGCGATCGAGGATATTTAGCTCATCCATCAGTTGCAACATATTGGGATAAGCGCCAAAAAAGTTATGTAATCCTGTTTCGATCCAATCGCCATCGGCATCTTTCCATGCCGCTACTAAGCCGCCGAGAACGTTACTGCGCTCTAGCAATATCGGCTGATGTCCTAAATCCACCAAATACTTGGCACAGGATAATCCTGCTAACCCTCCTCCAGCGATCGCCACGCGCATATTGCTCTAGTACCTGTACGTTTAATTTTTTTGATTACTTAAATCCATCTTACTTTGCAAAGCTTAATAATTTACTAATTTTTTGTCTAAACTAGGGCAAATCTAAAGAGAGGAATAGTAGTGATTCGCACTACTATTTCTCTCTAGGCAAAACTTTTATAGCTACTCCCTTCCTGTTGCGGCGCGAAGCGCCGCAACATCTAATCCTTCACTGGCAAGGGAGTATGATGTTTAGTAATATCATGTGGAGATACAACTATGGTCATTATTTCTGGTCAGCGTTTGCCAACTGCCGAAGAACTGCCTCACAGTGACGATACCCCCGTGGATAACGAGCTTCAAAATCATATTCCCAATCTTTTATTAAATATTCTGCTCAGTATTTGGGGCGATCGCCAAGATTGGTTTTTTGGTGTGG
>Ga0209990_10002902_pt1 | contig 12910 bp, 9 predicted proteins | sample NOAtaG_6_FD_187304 | JGI IMG/M metagenome (GOLD analysis project Ga0209990, IMG submission 187304) | Freshwater lake microbial communities from Lake Erie, under a cyanobacterial bloom - NOAA_Erie_Diel5S_2200h metaG (SPAdes) (version 2) | ecosystem: Environmental > Aquatic > Freshwater > Lake ...
CCTGAATAGTAACTCCCAGGTGGTTTGCTTGTGCCGTTAAATCGGCCGCTGTATGATAATCTACACCGTCTTTCTTAAACGCGTTGTTGCGGATATAGCACCACAAAATAGTTGCCATGCCCAACTGATGCGCACGTTCGAAGGCTTCAGCCACTTCCAAAATTTGGCGGGAAGATTCTTCCGAACCAAAATAAATCGTTGCTCCAACAGCGCAGGCTCCCAAATTCCAAGCTTCATCAACGGAACCAAACATGCCCTGATCGTATTTGTTAGGATACGAAAGGAACTCGTTGTGGTTGATCTTAACGATGAACGGAATTTTGTGTGCGTATTTGCGAGAAACTGAAGCCAACACGCCGTACGTAGTAGCTACACCGTTACAACCACCTTCGATGGCCAGCTTTACGATGTTTTCTCCGTCGAAATAAGCAGGATTAGGTGCAAAAGAAGCACCCGCAGAATGTTCGATACCCTGATCAACAGGAAGTATTGAAACGTAGCCGGTATTGGCCAAACGACCTGAGCCGTAAATCGCCTGCAAACTGCGTAAAACCTGAGGCGTACGATTAGAGATTCCGAAAATACGATCTACGAAATCAGGACCCGGAAGGTGCAACTGTTCTTTAGAGATCGTTTTACTGGTATGATTCAGGAGGTAATCAGCTTGATTACCAAGAATTTCGCGGATTTTTGCGCTTGACATTGCCGGCTAATTTTTAATTATTCAGGGGAGCAAAGCTACTATTTTTTTCAGGCGGTTGTATACCTCCAAAGCAACTCTGATTTTATCATCATAAAACACTGATAACCAGAGGTATATTAGAACGGATAGCCGATACCAAAATTCAAATTACTTGCCAGCGGTCGTCGCCCGGGAACATACCACCGCTGACCGAAAGGTTGAGCGGGATCGCGGATTTGAAAGGCCCAGTCGAAACGAAGAATGAAAAAACTGAGGTCGTATCTCAAACCAACTCCGGGTCCGAAAGCATAATCATCCAAAAAGCGTTTGAAGTCGAAATGCCCTAAGGGTTTGGTGGAGTCTGCCTTGAACAACCAGATGTTACCGCCATCTGCGAAAATGGCTCCGTTCAAGGTTTTGGTGATTTTGAAACGCAATTCAATATTGTACTCGGCCTGCACATCACCAAACTGCGCATAATTCAATCCGTCGGGATTGCTGTAACTGCCCGGCCCTAAGCTTCTGGCTTCCCATGCCCGAATACCGTTAGCACCGCCACCAAAGAAACTCTTCTCCAATGGCATGGTCGGGAAATTAGTAAGCGGCATTCCCACGCCGTGGTTAATACGAATCACCAAACTTTGATATTCACTGAAATTCCATACGTGTCGATAATCGGTAGTGACGCGCACGTATTGTGAAAAAGGAATTCCGGCAATGCGATACGACCCTAAGTCGTCTTCTTGGGCACCTGCCCATTCAAAAACTTTTCGAAGCGCGGTTCCGGATGCTTCGAAGGTGAATTGAAAATAATCGAAGTGCTCTTTTCTCTTTCCGCTTTTCGAATTTCGGATAAACGTGAATCGGGAATTCTGAATGAGGTGATCCGTAAAACGATACTGTAACAATGGATCCTGATTGAGTAGCAATTGTTCCAAACCGGCTTTGGGCGTGACTTTCACCACGTTGATCTGCAACGGATAAATACCCACTTGATTGTAACCCGATTTACGAGTTCTTCTTCCATATGTGAAACCTGAAGATAAATTCCCCAATCCACGATCATAGTCGATACGACGTTGGTAGTTAGCCGATGCACCAAAAACGGTACGCGCATTTTCTGTCCCGCGCAATCGCAATAAATTAAAAGGCCACAACGCGCGCGGCACATTGAAATTTACTTCGGCACCCGCTTCAATGGTATTAAACGTAATCTGATCACCTACTGTTTGATCTACCTGCGTTAACGGCTGTTGCGCTTCTGTTCCGCCTTTCAAGCGTACTTCGAAAAATTCACCGCCCTTGTTCACGTTGCGGTTGAGAAACTGATACGCACCACCAATTCCTAAGTTGGAACCCGTATTCGTGCCTTCCATTTGCACCGAGAACGACTGTCTGGAATACGGCAACAATTTTATTTCAATATCCAATTGATTGTTCGGTGCATCATGCGCATCAATTAACACCTGACGAAATAACTTCAGGTTACTCAACATACGATACGTGGAATCCTGATCGATATCGCGATACAACATACCACCGGCAAATGATATGCGAGAAAAAAGCATTTCGGGTTTATAGGGATATTCCGGCTCCCACTTCAAATCGCGCAGAAAAAAAACGTCACCGTAGTTGATGGTATCGTAAACGGGAATAGAATCTTTTTTCAACAAGCGTCCGTCGTAAATAGTAACCACGTTTACATTTCGAATAGAATACCTAGGATGATTGTATTCTAACACTTCCTTATCGTTGATGCGATACACGGGGCGACCGACGATGATCTCTACATCAAGTTGATGACTGTTCAATGAAGAGTCGACCGAAAAACGAATGTAATCGCGGGAGAATTTGAAATATCCCTCATTCCGTAAACGGGTGGTGATACGTTGACGTTCCGCTTCAAAAACATCCACGTCGTAACGCTTACCGGAACGAATCAGGGATTGTTCAGTATCCTGAAAGATCATTGCCGCAATGTTGGTATCGTTGATAGTGTATTGCACATTACGAATCATATACGGTTTTGCCGGTTTTACGCGATACACCACTTTTGCTTTGCGATGACGACGTTTGTGGAATAAAGGATAAATCAACGTATCCGTTACATCAGATCTGAAATAACCTTTGTTGTTGAGGTATTGCTCCAACTGAAATGTAGTTCGCTGTGTTTTTGTCGAATCCAGCACCACCGGAGGTTCTCCGATATTCGTCAAAACTTGCCCGATAGTTTTACGCTTTGCTCTTTTCGCCTTTCCTGCTGCCTCTAATCTTTTCTTACGCTCTTGCCTTTTTGCTTCCCGTTTAGGGTTCACCAAATTGTGAATGTGCAAGTACAGGGGAAACCCGGATCCGTTCTTCAAATAGCCTTTTTTCGGCCAATGTAAACCCAAGAGTTTTCGGTTGGGCTTTTGTTTCACATAGCCGTACATCTCCGACTTATCAATGTCAGGATTCTCGCAAACGATGTACACTTTTTTGAGCAACGTCTCGTTTTTCCCCAAACGCTTTGTGCTGCGACAAGCCCCCAGTATGACACTGAAAACGAGTAGAACTACTGCCGCATGATGAAAACGGATTTGCAAGGGCGAAAGATTGAGATTACGTTTGCTGCAAATATAGTACCCAACCGTCGAGTTCATGCTGTCAAAAACCACGATCAGTTATTTGCGTTCCCTGCAACAGAAGAAATTCCGTGAAGAACACGGCGTATTTGTGGTGGAAGGCCATAAGTCGGTGATGGAATTTTTACACTCCGATTGGGAAGTGGAACACCTCTACGCACAAGAATCGTGGCTTCGGGAACATTCACCCAGCGGTATTACATCGGGCATTTCTACTGCAGTAACGCGCGCCGAGATGGAACGCATTTCGGGATTGTCCACTCCTGCCGAAGTGCTGGCCGTGGTGAAACAAAATAAGACAGCGTGGGACGCCACCACTGCAGCAAACAACTGGACGCTGGCATTAGACGGCATTCGCGATCCCGGCAATTTGGGAACGATCATTCGTATTGCCGATTGGTTTGCTATTCCGCAAATTGTGTGCAGCGAAGATTGTGTGGAATTGTACAACCCGAAAGTGGTGCAAGCTGCTATGGGTTCTATTACGCGAGTGGCGGTATCGTATGCAACGTTTCCCACTTTTTTGCATCACGCTGAAAGCAAACAGCTGCCTATTTACGGGGCAGACATGCACGGCGAATCGGTGTATGCGCAGCCCATGCCGGCAGCAGGTGTTTTAGTCATTGGCAATGAAGCCAACGGTATTCGCGAAGAACAACAAAGCGCGTTAACGCACCGCATCAGCATACCTGCATATAAAACTTCCGGAGCCGAGTCGTTGAATGCAGCAGTGGCGACAGGCATTTTGTGCGCGGAGATTAAGCGAGCAAAAGGACAATAGTTTTTCGCGCCACGGAGGATTTGTTAAATTGCAGGAAGTAATTTTTTTTTCACTTCAAAATTAAACCTTCCGTTCCCGCCCTCGTCCTACGTTCAGAAACAACCAAAAGAAACTTGATATGAAAACGAATTCATTTGTTATCCGAACTTTTGTAATTGCTGCGTTAAGTGCAACGGTATTCACCGGATGTCGCCGCGATGAAGAAGACAACGACACCAACGCCGCCGGCGATAATGCTTTAGCAGAAGCCATGTTTGCTGACGTTACCAACATCAGTGATGAAGCAGGACGCACAGGCAGCTTGTCCAACTACCGCATCGATCCTAACAGCAACGCGATCTTGAGTCAGTGTGCTACCATTACTTTCGACTCCCTGAACGGCGCAGATGTGGACACCTTAACCATCGACTTTGGTGCTACCAATTGTACCGGTAATGACGGACGCAATCGTCGCGGAAAAATCATTGTGCAATACTCCGGCGCATATCGTGATTCGGGCAGCACACACACCATTTCTTTCGACAACTATTTCGTGAACGACAATCAAATTTTAGGCAGCAAAACCGTTACCAACAATGGGCACAATGCTGCGGGCAATTTGGTGTACAGCATCAACGTGAACGGTTCTATTATTCTGGCTTCCGGCGGTGGCACCATTACGTGGACATCTTCCCGTCAGCGCGAGTGGACACAAGGAGAAAGCACCATGCAGTGGAACGACGATATCTATTCCATCACCGGTTCAGCGAGCGGCACATCAGCTAGCGGAGAGAATTTTTCGGTGAACATTACCAGTCCGTTAATTCGTAACATGGCATTCGGTTGTCGTCGTCACTTTGTACAAGGCACATTCCAGTTAACACCCGGCAACCGCCCGATGCGCACTGTTGATTTCGGCACCGGCACTTGCGACAATACCGCTACAGTTACTATCGGTAATAATACGTACACCATCACGTTGCGTTAACAGCATCTTTAAAATAAAAAACGCCATCTGAACGGGTGGCGTTTTTTTGTGTCGTAGAATAATTAAATTTTTCTGCACTAAAACTCCACATCCAGTATTTCCGGGGTTTTGTCGAAAACACTTTTAGCAAACGGGCACAAGGGCATAATTTTAAGATGATGTTCGCGCGCATACGCCACGGCCGCCATCACTAGTTGTTTCCCCACACCTTTACCGTTAAAGGCAGGATTCACTTCCGTGTGATCGATGATAATTTTATCTGCTCCCGCTTGAGAGTATGTCATGTGTCCCGCTTCGGTGTTACCGTCCATAGCCACAAAACAGCCTTTGTTTCCTTCGGAGTGGTGATGAATGTTCATGAAGGGAAGGTAAGGAATTGGTGAAGTTGAAGAATATGTAAGGAAGATTATTTGTATGTCGGTGATATCGAGACTTACCTGATGCCATTCATTTCAAATAAAATTTATCCTCCGACCATTTTGCCGGATTATTGATAATGTATTTTGAAATATTTTGATACGATTGTTCATTTCGGATAATGTGTTCGTAATAATTGCGTTGCCAAACGGCACAACCGATATTCAATAAATTCAATTGTTTTGTTACCGATGATTTATACCCCCGAATAATCGCACCAATTGTATTTGATGGTCCCTGTAGGGGAGAATCGCATTCGCCATTAATATTATTATTGGTCGAAACACCATTGTGTAGGGGCGAATGCAATTCGATATTATTATTGGTCGAAACACCATTGTGTAGGGGCGAATGCAATTCGATATTATTATTGGTCGAAACACCATTGTGTAGGGGCGAATGCAATTCGATATTATTATTGGTCGAAACACCATTGTGTAGGGGCGAATGCAATTCGATATTATTATTGGTCGAAACACCATTGTGTAGGGGCGAATGCAATTCGCCCCTACACAATAACCGGATAATGCCGTGCACGTGATTGGGCATAATTATAAATTCGCCCAATTCAACATTTGGACGTATATCCGGGGTTTTCATCCATTCGTTATTCGCAATTTGACCGTATTCATTTAAAACCATTTTATTATTTATCACATCACCAAACAAACACGCCCTACCGTGGCAACAAATGGTAACAAAATACCAACCCGCCTGCGAATAATCGTATCCTTTTAAACGGATAGACCTGCGGTGGTGGATTTGGGGATTGTATGTGTTCATTAATACCGGCATCGTTTACTTCTTCAACTTCTTTTCCAACTGTTGCAACAGGTGTTTAATTTCTTCGTCGGGTTGAGGAACTTCCAAATCGGTGGTGATGGCGCAGGTGAATTGCCACAGCTCCAACACGTCGCTCCACTCTACCGTGTATGGTTCGTAAGCACGGTTATCGGAATGGAGTTGTAACAGGCGCTTGTTCTTATCGACATGAAGACGCTTAAACACTACGCCTTCCGAGCGGGTGAGCACAATGTAACGTTCTCCAAATACTACTTCGCGGCGGTGCTCTACAAAACGTCCTACCACCGTAGCGCCTGTGGGTAAAGGCAACATGGAATCGCCTTTAATAGTAAACGCACGAAACTTTCCGTTGCGCAAAAACGGTAACTGCAATACGGGCAAATCGCCTACATACTCGGGATCGGCATAACCGTTGAGATATCCGGCTGAGGCCTTCGCAGAAACATACTCGATAGGATCGGGACCGTGAGCATTAACCTGCATAGGAAACAACAAACGCCGGTCGCCTACTTTTACCGTAGGCCATTGGTCGGAACGGGTTAAATCGTTGCGCAACAAAATGTCGATGGGCAAACGAAAATAGTCGGACAGTTGCACCAACAAATCGGGCGCAGGCGTACCGCGGTTTTCTTCCCAGGCGCCCAAACGCGATTTCTTCACGCCCAGCTCGTCGGCCATGTCTTCCTGTGTCATTTTACGCAACTTCCGCAGGTGCGCGATGTTTTTGGAGAGGTAAATAATGCGTCCGCTCATAATTAATGATTGATTATTAGAGAATTAGAGGTTATCCACAAACTAATAATATTAGTTTTTACGCCTGATAAAATTAGTCAATTTTACATCACACACAACAACTGATTTTTATGAGCCGGCGTTCTATCGTACACATTGACTTAGACACTTTTTTCGTGTCGTGCGAGCGCTTACTGGACAAGCGCCTGGAAGGTAAACCTGTATTAATTGGCGGCACCTCCGACCGAGGCGTAGTAGCCAGCTGCAGCTATGAAGCGCGACAATACGGCATTCATTCGGCCATGCCCATGAAACTGGCGAAACAGCTGTGTCCGCATGCGGTGGTGATTCGGGGCAACGGAGGCACGTATGCCAAATTCAGCGAAGCCGTTACCGATATTATTAAAGAAGAAGCGCCCTTGTTTGAAAAATCGTCCATTGATGAATTTTACATTGACGTTACCGGCATGGACCGTTTTTTCGGTTGTTACAAATGGGCGCAAGAGCTGCGGGAAAAAATTAAGAAACAAACCGGCTTACCGCTTTCGTTCGGACTGAGCACCAGCAAAACAGTATCGAAAATTACGACGGGAGAAGCCAAGCCCAACAACCACAGAGAGATTCCTGCGGGTGCGGAAAAAAATTTCCTCGCGCCTTTGTCCATCAAAAAAATTCCCGGTGTAGGCGATCAAACCTACAAGATGTTGCGCAGCATGGGCATTGAATACATTAAAACCGTGCAGGAAATGCCTCCGGAAATTCTGGAACGCGTTCTAGGTAAAAACGGAATCGCTTTATGGAAAAAAGCCAACGGCATTGATCATTCCGAAGTGATTCCGTTTCACGATCGCCAATCCATTTCTTCGTCACTCACGTTTGAACGCGACACCATTGACGTCACACGACTGAAAGAAATTTTAACCACGATGGCTGAAAAGTTGTGTTACTACTTGCGCATGGGCAATAAACTAACCGGCTGCGTTACGGTAACCGTGCGTTATTCCGACTTTGATACACGTACTCGTCAGGAGCGCGTGGCGTACACCTCGTGCGATCATTTACTGATTAAAACTACACTCGAATTGTTTGAAAAACTGTACGACCGACGCGTGTTGTGCCGATTGGTGGGAGTGCGCTTCAGTCATTTGGTAGAAGGCGGTCATCAAATTGATTTGTTTGACGACAGCGAAGCCATGATTCGTTTGTACCAAGCGATGGATAAAATTCGCAACAAGTACGGACAAGATGCGGTGCAACGCGCAGTAGCTATGGACAAAACGGGCATCGGTCAATTTTCCAATCCGTTTAACGGAGAACCGAATATGGTTCCGGCGCATCGTCGTCTTTAATTCCCGATTCATTTACGAGCGTATGTTGCTAAACTGTCACACCTACTACAGCTATAAATACGGCACCTTGTCCGTACAACAGTTGCTGGACGAAGCGCGACAGAAAGGGCACCGGCGTTTGGCTCTCACCGACATCAATTCCACTTCGGCGTGCATCGATTTTATTCGCATGGCGCGAGAACAACAACTGGAACCTGTTGCAGGAATTGATTTTCGTAACGGCGCATCGTGTTGTTACATCGGTCTTGCCCGCAACGCCGAAGGATTTCGGGAATTGAACGAACACCTTTCTGCACACGCACATGCCGCAATGCCTTTTGAATATCGTGCACCGGAAATGAGTCAGGCGTATATTATTTATCCGTGGACCACCCACACGCCGCAGTTGTTGCGTGACAATGAATACGTGGGCATACGACCGCATCAGTTGGTACAACTGCAATTTTCTCCGTGGCGCGAACGCTTGTCGCAATTGGTGTTGTTGGCGCCCGTTACGTTTTCGTGCAAGAAAGATTTTAACGCACATCGTTTGTTGCGCGCTATTGATCACAACACCTTGCTCAGTAAACTTTCCGTTACCGAACAAGCGCGGGAAGATGAACTGTTGTACACCGCAGAACAATTGCAGGAATGGTGTTTGCCTTTTCCGGAGTTGTTGGAAAACAGCCGACGCATTTTGGACGACTGTCACATTCAGTTTGAGCAAGGCATTACACGTAATAAAAAAACTTTCACCGGATCGCATGCCGAAGATTTTGAATTGATACAACAAGAATGTGTTCGCGGGATGAAATACCGTTATGGTATCACACCTCCGAATGTATTGGAGCGCGTGCAAAAAGAATTGTACCTCATTCGCGATTTGGGATTTTGCGCCTACTTCCTCATCAATTGGGACATGGTGAATTACGCGCGCAGTAAAAATTATTTTTACGTAGGTCGCGGCAGCGGTGCCAATAGCATGGTGGCTTATCTGTTGCGCATTACAGATGTGGATCCGATTGAACTGGATTTGTATTTCGAACGCTTCATCAATCCGTACCGCACTACTCCACCCGATTTTGATATTGACTTCTCGTCGTACGAACGGAATGATGTGACGAAGTATTTGTTTGATCGTCACGGTTGGGATAAAACCGCATTGGTAGGCGCTTACAACACCTTTCAGGGACGCGCTGTTATTCGTGAACTCGGCAAAGTATTCGGACTGACGAATGATGACATCAATCGTTTGCAAGATGCACGCGAACTGGATCAGGTGGATGAGATGGGACGATTAGTCATGCGGTACTATGAACACATCAAAGGATTTCCGAGTCACTTGAGTGTACATTCCAGCGGTGTGATTATTTCCGACGCACCCATGAGTTGTTACAGTGCTACGATGTTACCTCCGAAAGGCTTTCCTACCGTGCATTTCAGCATGTTGGAAGCGGAAGACATGGGGCTGAACAAATTTGATGTACTCGGACAACGCGGTCTTGGAAAAATAAAAGACAGCATAGACATGGTGTATGTATCAACGGGCACACATCTCGATTTGCACGACATCAAACAGTACAAAGACGATCCGGAAATTAAGCGTCAATTAAAATCGGGAGAAGCGATCGGTTGCTTTTATATTGAGTCGCCTGCTATGCGTATGTTGCTGACGAAGTTGCGCGCCGATGATTATTTGCGTTTGGTAGCGGCCAGTTCTATCATACGTCCGGGTGTGTCGGAAAGCGGTATGATGCACGAATACATTTTACGTTTTCACGATGAAGTGCGTCGGGAAAAAGCACGAAAGGAATTGCCCGAGTTGTACAACATCCTGGAAGAAACGTACGGCGTTATGGTGTATCAGGAAGATGTAATTAAAGTAGCGCATTACTTTGCAGGACTTACACTTTCCGAAGCCGACATATTACGACGCGGCATGTCTTGGAAATACCGTGAACGCACACGATTTGATAAGGTGAAAGATAAATTCTTTTCCAACTGTCGCGAGAAAGGTTACGCAGAAGCCACGATCGGCGGCATCTGGAGACAGATTGAAAGTTTCGCCAACTACGCTTTTGCGAAAGGACATTCCGCCAGTTACGCCGTGGAAAGTTATCAGGCCTTGTACCTCAAAACGTATTATCCTCTGCAGTACATGACTGCAACAGTGAATAACGGCGGAGGATTTTATCGCAAAGAAGTGTATTTGCACGAAGCGAAAAAACACGGTGCTGTTATTCAGTTGCCCTGCATCAACAACAGCGAAGGTTTGTGCAGAACCGACGGTAAAAATATTTTTATCGGACTCGGTTTTATTGACAGCGTAGAATGGCAAAAGGTGTTACACATTGTGAAAGAACGTGAGCGCGGCGGGCCGTACAAAGATTTGCGCGACTTCATGAAACGGGTGTCCATTACCGTAGAACAATTGCGTCCTTTTATTCGCATCGGAGCGTTTCGATTTACGGGTCAGTCGAAAAAGGCATTACTGTGGGATGCACACTTCATGTTATCCGAACACAAACGCACCACGCCCGAAGCCAATTTATTTGAAGTAGAAGCGAAACAATTCGAATTGCCGCAATTCTGGTCGCACGAGTTGGAAGATGCCTACGACGAATTGGAATTGCTTGGCTTCACGGTAAGTTGCACACCGTTTGATTTGCTCGAAGAAATACCCGATTGGCCGTTACGTGCTAAAGATCTTCCGGCACATCATCGCCGTGAAGTCACGATGCTGTTGTATCACATCAACACCAAGCACACCGGCACTTCCGGAGGCGAGCGCATGTATTTCGGCACCTGGTTCGATCAGGACGGCAATTGGGTGGACACTGTGCATTTTCCACCATCTGCGAAAGCATTTCCCTTCCGCGGCCCCGGCTGTTACGTCGTAAAAGGACGCGCCGTCAACGACTACGGCTTCATGACTTTGGAAGTTCATGAAATGCACCGACTGCCCACACGCAGCATAGAAGCCGGTTCTACACGTTTGCGCAACACGTTAAGCTATTATCAGCAATCACCTTTAGGATTAACATGAAGCTGTTGCCGTTATATACGATCGCCACAGCGCCCCAATTTTGGGAAGACTTGTGGAACATTCCCGTCGCCTATACCACGTACTACCAGGCACGACCCGGCATGCGCTTGCCCGTATTCACCTTGCAAGACGGAAAAATCAATTGCACCACAGCCGTATGGGGGTTACCACCGTTTCATGCGCCACACTTTTATCCCATGCATCGCGTATTAAAAAATCGTCCGTGGAATATATTGATACGTCAACAACGTTGTGCCGTTCCTATGAATTGTTTTTTCGGAGGCACAGTGCAAAGTCCGTGGTTGCTGCGCGTACTGCAACACCGCGCGATGCTGATGGGCGGCGTCATTACAACGATTAAAGAACAATCGTATTTCACATTATTAACCACGGAAGCAGCGGATATTATTCACAACAAAACAGAAATCATGCCCGTGCTTTTTGATCCGGAGAAGACCTTGCGTTGGTTAAAGACGAAACACGTCAGCACGGTGATGCATTACGCTGATCGTTCCGGCAGTTATTGGTTCGACTATTTTCGTGTGCCGCCGGAAATTATGCATGCATCGGAAAACAAGCGCGAGTGGCTGATTCCGCAAGGCATGACCCTACAACACTATAAGGAACGCGAAAAGAAAATACAGGCGGTAGCATTTGAAGAAGAACGCGCGAACAGACGCAGTGGAAAGTAAATGCTTATTGCATCAACACGAAGTGGTTGTCCTTTACAATAAACTTCTGCGGACCGATAGCGATGATTTCTCCTTCCTTCAATAGGTGCAAATCATAAATGTCGTGATCGCGATTGTGTACAGAACCTTTCGTTACACGCGCCAGAAATAAATAATCGGGATTGGTAGTTTTAATTCCTGTACACAACACGACGTGCACCGGATTTTCAATCTTCTTGAATAACGATAAATCACGCGGAGAAGCGTGGTTGTCTGCAATTAACACGACTTCACATTCGGGATTAATTTTATTCAAGCCCGTTATAATCGCTTCCAGATTATTCTCAGGCGTATCACCACCTGTTCCATTATACATGCACGTATTCATCACCCGCGCTATACTGTCGTAACTGCGCGCTGTAGTCCAATATACACCGCCGGTTTTTCCAATCTCTTTTCTACCTCCGCTCTTTTCATCACCATCATTAAAGAACACAAAACCTCTGCAATTACTGTCGTTAATGAAATTCGGAATACGCAATAACACCTGACTTGCAAAAGGCGACATACTTCCCGTGACATCCACCACCACAATGTAATTGGTGAATTTATTCCGTTGCGTTGAAGTAATCACCACCGAATCGTAATGCGTAACAACCGGTATAAACGGACCTCCCTTGTGCTCTTCCAACTTCCAGTAACGCATGCGGGTATGATTCTGAAAACGTTCGGTGACCACAACGGACATGCGAGTTGTATCGCCATAACGGGCGTTAATAATCGTAGCGCTCGGAGAAGAAGGTCGCAAAATAAAACGCAAACTATCTTCCGGCGTATTCTTACTGATCCGGATAATAG
>Ga0209990_10002923_pt1 | contig 12844 bp, 8 predicted proteins | sample NOAtaG_6_FD_187304 | JGI IMG/M metagenome (GOLD analysis project Ga0209990, IMG submission 187304) | Freshwater lake microbial communities from Lake Erie, under a cyanobacterial bloom - NOAA_Erie_Diel5S_2200h metaG (SPAdes) (version 2) | ecosystem: Environmental > Aquatic > Freshwater > Lake ...
ATCACCGAAAAAGCGTATCCCGGGCAACTTTGGTATTACAAGGCAGCGCTTGAGGCCGCTACAGGTAAACCGGTACGCGGCGTATTCCTGCACTTCCCGCTCAGCGCAGCGATGATTGAGATCCAATACGAATAGCAGTAAAGTAAATCAGAAGGCTACACTGCACAGTCAACCAACAAAAAAGCCCAGGTCCAGAACCCGGGCTTTTTTGTTGCATTCTTGAATTCCTCAGGCACCCTGACCGGCGCTGTAAGCAGCCTGGCCGTCGATGTTGCAGAGGTTTTCTGTCTTGATGATCTTATAACCGGCGGCATGCACCTTTTGTGAAATCTCGAGGATATCGTTGTAGGAAATCGCCTTGCCTTCGGGATGCTTGTAACGGCAGCGCCAGTGGTCTGTGCAGAAAGTTTCGCGCATTCCATTCGGCCATACCTTCACCCCGCGGTTGGTGATCATGGTGAGTTCGAGGTTGGCAATATCGAGGCCTTTCAGGGCAGTGCCGAGCGCGTCGGCGTTGCGGTCTTCGTGGTTCAGGAACAGATCCACACCCACAGTTTCCATGGTCACGGCAGGAGCGGGCTTCAGTTTCACCTGGATGCCGCGGCCTTGTGCCTGCGCATAGCTTACGGGCTTGAGTTTCTGAGGCATTTTACCGAGTCGGGCAATGACTGCATCGGCAAACTCGCGTGTTCCTACTTTTTCGCTGCTTACGCCTTCTTTGAAGATATCGTAAGTATGGATACCGTCTTCGAGGGTACAGAGCCATGCATTGTGCACCTTTTCAGCTACATCGGCCTGACCGATATGCACGAGCATCATCACGGCACCAAGCAACAGTCCGCTCGGGTTGGCCAGGTTCTGACCGGCACGGCGGGGCGCTGAACCGTGGATCGCTTCAAACATCGACACTTCCTCGCCGATATTGCAGCTGCCTGCAAGACCAACTGAACCGGCGATCTGCGCAGCTACATCGCTCAGGATATCACCGTAGAGGTTGGGCATCACAATCACATCGAAAGCTTCTGGCGTATCGGCCAGCTTGGCGGCTCCGATATCTACGATCCAATGTTCGTTGATGATGTCAGGGTACTCTGCGGCCACTTCATCAAACACCTTGTGAAACAGGCCGTCGGTCTGCTTCATGATATTGTCTTTGCTGAAGCAGGTTACTTTCTTGCGTCCGTAGGCCTTTGCATATTCAAACGCATAGCGCACGATCTTCTCGGTTCCGGGGCGGGTAATCAGCTTCAGGCACTGCACCACTTCGGGTGTCTGCTGGTGCTCGATACCGGCATAAAGGTCTTCCTCGTTTTCACGCACAATCACCACATCCATCACCGGATGCTTGGTATCCACATAAGGAGCGTAAGAAACGCAGGGACGCACGTTGGCATACAAGCCGAGCATTTTACGTGTAGTTACGTTCAGGCTCTTGAAACCTCCGCCCTGGGGTGTGGTGATCGGCGCCTTCAGGAAAACTTTGGTACGGCGCAGACTATCCCATGCCGAAGGCGCAATGCCTGCAGTATTGCCGCTGAGATACACTTTCTCACCGATTTCAATGACTTCTTTTTCAAGGGCTGCACCGGCAGCTTCGATGATGCGCAGGGTCGCATCCATGATTTCTGGACCGATGCCATCGCCATAGGCTACGGTAATCGGAACGGGTTTGTGGGTATTGCTCATGGTATTGAAGTAAACGTATGCAAAGGAACGCAATAAGCCGCGAATAGGCACACCCGCCGGTATAGATTCCGCCCAGCGGAATCTCCCGCCCAGCGGTATCTCCAATCCGCCCAGCGGAATCTCCCATCCCGCCCGTAAAGATTCCGCCGCGCGGAATCTCTCTCAGAACAGCGCAAGCTGCTCCATCACGCCAGCGCCTCTGCCAGCAGCTTCAGATATTCCGCCTGCGGAATCTCTACCGTCCCGAACTGCGCCAGATGTTCTGTCTGGAACTGCGTATCCAGCAACACGAAGCCCTGCTTCCGCAGGTATTCAACCAAAAACACCAGCGCCAGTTTGGATGCATTCGTAACGCGGTGGAACATGCTCTCACCGAAAAAAGCCCGGCCCATGGCTACGCCGTATAAACCGCCCACCAGCTGCTCATCTTTCCAAACTTCAAAAGAATGGGCGTATCCCATTTCGTGCAAAGCCTGGTACACTTCAATGATTTCATCTGAGATCCATGTTTCATCGCGTTCGGCGCAGGCCTGCAACACGGCTGTAAAATCTCGGTCTATGCAGTATTCGTATTTCCCGGAGCGGAATTCCCGCGCCAGATTCTTGCTCACCCGGAAAGCGTCAAGGGGAATAATACCGCGCATATGCGGTTCATGCCAATAGATGGCATTGTCTTCCTCCGGATGCGCCATTGGAAACACACCTTGTGTGTAGGCATACAAGACAATATTCGGGTCGAGGGCATTCATACCGGCAGCGCGGCAAATTTAATTGCACCAACAGCAGCCCTTCATTCGTTCGGTTCTGCTTTTTTTGCACCTCCATGAGCAAAGCCAAGCTGCAGAAGTTCGCCGAATACGATGCCTTCACCAACACCTTCGACGCCCAATCGCAGATGAAGGGCAAATGGGCAGCGCATTTCGGCAATGGTAATCCGATCGTGCTGGAACTGGCCTGTGGCAAGGCTGATTATACGGTGGGCCTTGCGCGGCTCTTCCCCGAAAAGAACTTTATCGGGGTCGATATCAAAGGTTCACGCATGTGGCGCGGAGCCAAAACCTGCCTGGAAGATGGCTTGAAGAACGCAGCATTCCTGCGCATTCCGATCGACCATATCGAAGGGCATTTTGAAGTGGGGGAAGTAGATGAAATCTGGATCACTTTCGCCGACCCGCAAGCAGGAAAAGCGCGCAAACGCCTCACCCATCCCCTGTTCCTGAACCGCTACCGCAGGGTGATGAAGCCCAGTGGAACCGTACATTTGAAAACCGACAGCGAGCTGCTCTTCGATTTCACCCTCGAAACCCTGGAAGCGGAAAAGATTACGCCCGATGAGGTAATCCGCGATGTCTATGCCAATGGCGATCCGGGACCGGTGCTATCCATCCGCACCTGGTACGAAAACATGTGGTTAAAGGAAGGCCGCACCATTCAATACCTGCGCTTCAGGTTGGTATAACTTACAGGTTCTCGAGCGCGTCGAGCCAATCGTCCCAAGTGCTGAAATCGCGGAGCCCGGTCTGGTCTTCGCCTATGGCATCCAGGCTGAATGCATAAGGCTTCTCTTTACTTAGCCACTCCAGGTTATCGGGAACAGAACTGCTCAGGTTCACCATCCATTGATGCGCACCTTTCTCCGACTTGCGCTGAAGCCATGTTTCGGGGTTTTCTGCATGAAGGATGACGGATTCCGGAATCGCGCTGAGATCGCTGGCTACATCAACCCGAACAATTTCGCCTTGGGTGAAACCATAGCTTTCAAAACCCTTCGCTTCCCCTTCTATCCTATCTAGCCCAAGGATTTGAAAATGGTCAAGGCGGGTGTCGGTTTCAGGCCAAACCGCATATTCTCCAACCAGCTCCGGGCCTTGCAACCAACCGGCTATCTCCTGAATTTTAGCCGCAGCCAGGGCACCATCCATCGGAAAACCGATCCAGGTGGCGCCGGCGGCTGCGGCATAACGTGCTTCTGATAATGTAGTTACTCCGTTGAACTTGATCCGGTATTCCATGTGCGCAATCAGCGCAGCAAAGTAAGGGTACCCGTGAACTTGTACAACTTGTCTTCGTAGCTGGTTACCTCAATCAGGTAACTGTACACTTCCTGCTGGCAAAGCACACCGTTCGCTTTTCCATCCCAACCGGCACTGGCATCCGTGGTTTCGTACAGTTTCTCACCCCAGCGGTTGTAAACGGTCATGCGGAAGGTTTTGAAATTCTGTACATACGCTGTAAAACGGTCGTTGCCGGTAGGGCCGCTGGCATCGGGTGTGAAGGCATTGGGCACGAACACAATGATATCCGGACCGATTTTCACCTGTCGCACGATGGTATCGCGGCAACCTTTGTCTGAAATGGCTATCAACCGAACATCGTAGGTTGCCGTGTCTTTGCCGTATGAGAAAGCAGGATCGCGGCGGCGGCTGGTGTCGTTCGGATTGCCTGTGCCAAAATTCCATTCGTAGCGCAATACAGACTGATCTGCAATTGTGCTCTGGTTAAAGAACTGGAACTTGGGCAAGGCGATGGTCGTGTAGAAGGTCGGGTCGGAGCGGAAACCGGCAACCGGAACAGGCCAAACTTCAATATAAGCCGGTTTGTTCACTGCAGTGGAACAGTTGCCTGCCGTATTGTTCACCACCAGCCTGACATTGAAGCTTCCCCAGTTCGCATATTTCACGGCCGCCGGATTCGCATCTGTGGATGTTTGCCCGTTGCCGAAATCCCAATCAAAGCTCAGGCTGCTCATGGGTATGCTGCTGGCTTCGCTGCGGGTAAAATTAACGGTCATCGGTTCGCAGTCTTGCAACTTATCGCCGCTGAAATCGGGTTGTGGATAGGGATGTATAAAGAGCTGGATACTGTCTGCCACCGCAGGGCACACGTTGTTGGGAGGAAGCTGGTTGCCAATGCGCAGCCAGACACTGCCGGAGGTTTTATCTGTGCTGCCGGGAGTATAGACGGTGCTCAAGGCCTGGGCGCTGAAACTGCCATCTCCTCGTGTAATCCACTGCACACCGGGCGACCATTTCAGGGTAGCGTCAAGTGCCAGGGTTTTGTCGTCGCAGATATTGCCCGGGCCTGGTGTGGTAATATCGATTGAAGGCGCGCTCTGTACGAGAATTTCGAAGCTGTCTTTCGTTTTACATCCGAATGGATCGGTGTAACTGTAAACGAGGTTGTAAGGCCCTTCCACGGTAGCTGTTTCGTCGCTTCCGGGGGTAAAGATGCTGTTACCCGTTCCGCTGAGGCGCTTGCCGCTCCAGACTCCGTTTCCTCCGGGAGGACTAATGAGTGTCGGTGCGAGGTTGATCGGCGGATCTGTGCTGCAAACCCGCATATCGGCCGGCATACCTACCCTGGGAAGCTGTTTTACAATCAACACGCCACTGTCTGCTGTATAACAGCCGGTTGCAGTGTGCTGGAAGCGGAATTCCCAGGCACCGTCGCCCTGCGAAGGGTCGAACATATTGCCATTTTTAACCGCTCCGGCCAGCTTGCTATCGAAACGATCGCCATTCAGGCTCACGGCAAACCAACGTCCGTCTGTTGGTCCGGGCTTGCCATTCAACTCTACAAACTGGTTGAGGTTGATAGCCGTATCGTTGATACAAACCGTAGGCAATGAGGTTATCTCAGCCTTGGGCTCGGGTACAATATTGATAATGGTAGTATCACGGGTGAAGCAACCGCTGATGGCATCCTGAATGAAGAAAGCCAATGTGTACTCTCCGGAATAATGGTCTTCGGTTACGTCGCCGAAACAGAACTCCCAATTGGCCGGCAGACCTGTGCCGAAATTCAGGTCATTGATCAGCGAGCTGCGATCGATTCCTGAAGGCGCCTTCACCACATTCCAATTGTAAACCGAACCGGTCTTCACTTTCGGACGGATAATCGAAGAGTCAAGCAAGGCACATCCTTTATCCTGACAATAAATACGGTTATTCAGTTGCACTATCGGGTTGCCCTGGATGGTGACATTGAAGCTGTCTTTATTGAAACATCCGGTCTTGGGGTCTGTGTATTCGGCAATGATCCGATCAACTTTGTTCCTTCCGCCCTGCAGATCGTTGTTGTTGATCTTGGAAGTGCGGTAGAAATAACTGTTGCCAACCTGTTCCACGAGCGAGGGTGTGGTGCGGCATTTGTAAACCACATCGTTACCGTACTTGGCAAATAATCCCGATTCAAGACCAAGGTTCAGGTCGCCGTAATCATAACAGCGCATCGGAACACTTACCCGAAGATCGGGCAATGGTTTCACTTTGATACACATTGTATCCCTGTGTTCGCAGGTATGACCGGCTTCAGTAACACGCACGAACAGCTCGTGGCAGATATCGACCGGCGGCACGATTTTATATTGTTTGTTGGTTCCGAGTACCCGCGGTGCCTTCAAATCCGTCCATGTGTAATTGGGTGTTTGGAAAGCTGGTTTGTGCGTGGCGTTCAATGTGACCGTATCGCGGTTGCAGATGCTCAGATCCGGACCGGCAATGGCGATGACTGTATCGTTAACGAAGAGTTCAACGGTATCAAGCCCGTAACAACCCCATTCGGGTTCCTGAATGCGCAGGATATACTTCCCGGCCTTATGCACTGTGATCTGCCCTGCGGTATCCTGGCCTGGCGTCCACAAATACTTCATGGTCAGGGTATCCGTATGATCGGCCTTGAAAGTAGTCCGTTCGTAGGTGCAAATGCGCTCGTCGGGGCCCGCACTTACCCAGGGCAGGGGTTTGACGAGAAATTTGAGTGTATCGTCGTCAAAGCAGCCTTTGCTGTCGGTAACCAACACCGCCACAGCCGTGTCGGTTGTAATGCGCATGGTAAACAGCGCATCCGTATCGGATGGATTATGATCGCGCGGGGTTGACCAACGATAACGGTAACCGGGTGTTCCGTTGGTTATCACCGGCGAAAACTGCCAGGTAGTTCCATAACAAGCGAAAGTGTCTTTACCCAAATCGGCCATCAGGACTGGCGGAATGATCACGGTATCGATATAGGCCGTGATGCAGTTGGTGATGGAGCTGTTGATGAGGTGGTTCACCAGGTATTTCCCGCCTGCTTTGAACTGAAACGTATCCCTGGCTTTGTTAATACGGCGGTAAACGAGCTTGGAATTCAGGCTATCCCGAATTTCCCAGGTGTAGAGTGGATTCCCTCTCATCTTCGACCCCGGGGTAGACGCCATCACCAGCCGTCCGCAATCCAACAAGGTGTATTTGCGTGTTGCCTCACTCCGCGGTTTTACGCGGATACGGAAGCTTCGGATGGTCGTACCTGGAGTTGGGCAATTGTTGTCGCGCGCGATTGCTGTGAAAGTGTACAGGATATCGCTGGCCTGGCCTGTCTTGGGTTTCCAGCAAAATTTACCTGTTTTCTCCCTTGCGTTGGGATTGGTAATGGTAAAGGTAGCCCCGGGAATACCGCGGTTCCAGGATAATTGAACGGTATCTGCCACCTTTTGATGTGGTGTGAATTGAACGTCCTTCGTGGCAATATTGAAGCACAATTCTTCCTCCTCGCAGACTTCATAGGAATACGGTCCCTGGACCTCCGGCGGGTTATTGGGCCCGCAATTCGTCGCAATGAACTGCATGTCCCTTCGCGTTATCCCTATAATCTGCGGTCGCCCATTCTTATCTTTTCGCCATTCCTTTATCTCCATGACGATAATCCCTACCCATGGGCAATCGCCGGCCGGGGTAAAGATCAAATCGCCGGTGATGCTGTCGCAGTACATGCCGATCGGAGGCTTGGCGTTCGGATTGGTGGCGGCTCGGCCGGAAGCACCTTTCCATACCGGAACCGGATCGGCCGGAGTAAGAGGTGACTTGTAATTCGCCAGGGTGCCTTGCGAGCGGTATGAGCCCGCCATGTGGAAGGAAAGTGAATCGCGGTCTGTTGAATCAACCGCACCGTTGTTGAACTGATACGGCTGGTTGCAGCAGATAATCGCTACCGGATCGTTGGTAAGTACCGGTGAATTGTTACAAGGGGCGCGGCAGGCGTTGATATCGCACCAGGTATAGAAAGTGTTGCCCGACTGCCCTGTTGTGATGCCGACGCTGCGCACATAGAGCATGATGGAAATGGTGAAATCGCAACAACCGGCACGCATGGCCTGGCGGAGATCCAAGGTTCCCTTGAAGGTATGCTTTTCGATTCCATAGGGATAGGAACCGTTGCACGGTTGTGCACAGCGGCTCTTTTCAGATGCACAGGTTTTGGTGATATCGATGATGCTCGTGCGCGTCATGCTCAGTGTGAGCGTGCGGCTGCAACTGGTTCCGGTGCCGATGACGGAAAGCGAAGTCGGTGCCGTTTGCGAACTGTTGCAGTTCTCGCTCGTCCCACATTTGGGACTTTGGCCGAGTACAAAGCAGCCATTGCAATCGCGGTAGAAGTTGTAAATCACTTCAAACACGCTGTCGCGGATGCACCGGTAGCTGATATCGGACCCGATGATATGGTCGGCGCGCAGGCGCGGAGCCGAAAATACCAGTATGAACAGGATCGCGGTAATGGTTCTTTTCATATTGTGGGTATAATGCGGACTGTTTTCTGACACTTTGCGTTGCCCGGATGAAGTCCGATTTCAAATATACGGGTATAAAAATCCTGACACAAAATACACGTAGATATTTAAACGTTTGATTTACAGTTAATTGCAAATTCTCCAATCTGCGCTTCCCTTCATTTTCACCGCTTAACCACAGCCTTAGTCCCGGCCTTTTGGCGTAAAATTGCGGTTCCAGATGGAGCAAGCGATGTTAGAAAAGGCCTGGCGGTTGATTTGTCGAGCCAGGGCGATGGCGAAGACGTATGACGACAACCGCCAGATAACCAAATATGTGCACAGCACCAGCCGCGGGCATGAAGCCATCCAGCTCGCCCTGGCATTCCAGCTGAAGCCGGAAGATTATATCTACCCCTATTACCGCGACGAATCCATCCTCCTCGGTATCGGCATGGAACCTTATGAGTTGATGCTGCAATTGCTGGCCAAAGCCGATGATCCTTTCAGCGGCGGCAGAAGCTACTACAGCCATCCTTCACTCAACCGGCCCGACATGCCCAAAATACCGCACCAGAGCAGCGCCACAGGTATGCAGGCCATTCCGGCGGCCGGTTGCGCGCATGGCTTGAAATACAAGGAAAAGCAAGGCTTGCTTGAACCCGGAACCCAACCAGTTGTAGTATGTTCGCTCGGCGATGGTTCGGTTACCGAAGGTGAAGTAGCTGAAGCCTTCCAGATGGCCGTATTGCACAAACTGCCCATCCTCTTCCTCATCCAGGACAACGACTGGGGCATCAGTGCCAGCGGCGACGAAATGCGCGCCATGGATGCCTTCGAATACGCCCTGGGCTTCAAAGGGATGCGTCGTCACCGCACCAATGGCAGTGATTTTGCCCGCAGTTGGGAAGACGTACAAACCGCCCTCAACTACGTGCGGGAACAGCGCGAACCCATGCTCCTGCACGCCAAAGTGCCGCTGCTCGGCCATCATACCAGCGGTGTGCGCAGCGAATGGTACCGCGACGATTGGGAAGCTCATGAAGCCATGGACCCTTTACCGGTGCTGCGCCAATTGATGCTGGATAACGGCTTTAAAAGCACTGTACTCGATGCCATAGCCGCCGAAGCTGAAACCGATATTGCCGCTGCCTTCGAACGGGCGGTGAATGCGGCAGACCCCGCGCCGGAAACAGCCACCCTGCATGAGTTTGCTCCGACCCCTGTTACCGAAGAAAAAGGAGAAAGAGCTCCGGCCGGAAAAGAACCGGTTATCATGGTGGATGCCGCGTTGTTTGCCATGGACGAAATCCTCCGGCAACATCCGGAAGCCCTGCTTTACGGACAAGATGTTGGCAAGCGATTGGGCGGTGTATTCCGCGAAGCCGCAACCCTCGCCAAGAAATACGGAGACGAACGCGTTTTTAATACCCCCATTCAGGAAGCTTATATCGTAGGTTCTACCCAAGGCATGAGCGCTGTAGGGCTCAAACCGATTGTCGAAATTCAGTTCGCCGATTATATCTGGCCCGGCGTCAATCAACTCGTTACCGAGCTGAGCAAAAGCTGTTACCTGACCATGGGCAAGTATCCTGTAAGCGCATTGATACGCATCCCGACAGGCGCATACGGCGGAGGCGGGCCTTACCACAGCGGTACAGTTGAAAGCAGTATCCTTCCCATCAAGGGCATCAAGGTGGTTTATCCCAGCAATGCCGCAGACATGAAGGGTTTGATGAAGGCTGCTTTCTACGATCCGAACCCGGTAGTGATGTTCGAACACAAAGGCCTCTATTGGAGCAAAGTGCCTGGAACAGAAGCTGCCAAATGCCCGGAACCGGATGAAGACTACATCGTTCCATTAGGAAAGGCCCGAACGGTGCTGGAGGCTGATCCGGAAAAACTGGAAATGGGTGAAACTGCTGCCGTCATCACTTACGGAATGGGCGTTTATTGGGCCCTGGCAGCCGAAAAACACTTGCCCGGCCAATTGGAAATTGTAGACCTCCGCACGCTGAATCCCTGCGACGATGAAGCCATTTATGCTGCCGTACGCCGCCATGGAAAAGTATTGGTGCTGACGGAAGAAACATTGCACAATTCATTTGCTGAAGCCATTGCGGGCCGCATCGCACGCCATTGTTTCAGCGAACTGGATGCACCGGTAGAAACACTGGGTTCATTGGATGTTCCGGCAATACCACTCAATATGGGTCTGGAAAAAGTAATTCTCCCAGGCGCTGAAGGAACGCGACGCGCGCTGGAGAACCTCCTGGCCTATTGAGCCGCCCCTAACTCTGCCAATTGCGTGTCGGCCAGTTCTTTATAAGACTTGCTGCCGTTTTTCTTCAGCAAGCGGTAATAGGTGATGGCTTTTTGTGTTTCGCCCAACTTCTTGTAGCAGTATCCGATATTGGATAAAACCACCTGATCGCGGGAAGCGAGTTTATGCGCATGTAGCAGGTGTGGGAGCGCTTCCTGAAAAGCACCGTTCAACATATACGAAAGGCCAAGGTCTGCATGGGCAACCACGCTCCGTGGCCACAGCGTTGTCATGGTTTGGGCAATGGCGCGGATATTGACTGAAAGGTCGGCCTCCACATTGAACAATTTGACAATGTATTGGTGCGCATTTTCCTCCATAAAATCATTGCCCTTCTTCAATTTTTTCCCATCTGCCCAAAGCCAACGCTGGCCGTGCGCTGCTCCATCACGCAGGGTTTGAATCAGCAGGTCGGTATAGGCCGTATAATTTTCTGTTATACCGAAAACATAAATCTTACCGAAACGCATATCCAAGCGGCGCGGGTGCTTGCGCATACCGTCGTCTATGCAATCAAAACCCGCTTTCAGTCTGGCAGAATCGTATTGTGTTACGCTGCTCAGGTATGATACAGTTCCATTCACCGAATCGCGAACAGCAAAGTGTTGTCCATCAGGCTCTTCTTGTGTCAGCACCACCACTTCCTGCCTGGCTCGTTGCGCACTGTAGTTAAAGCAGGCGATAAAATAGTCTGCTTCCCCTTTTTGCGTTGCAGACCAACGTTCCATCATCAAACGGATACCGGCGGTATCATTGCTGCGGTCGAGCCGGTGGTACTCGGCCATGCTGTATTGACCAAAAAGACCTGGAGCAGCGCTGCTGATCCAGAGCACAAGGATGCGTTTCAGTGGCATGGGCCAAAGGTAAGCCAGAAGCCTAAAGCAAGCTTCTGAGGGTTGCCATGAATTGCATGAAGTTGGGGGATGAGTAAATCAAAAAAAGAATTTAAGCAAAATAAAAGGCGTGCACCTTACTTATTTTTAAGCCCTGTAATCTTTCAAATCCGGAATTCTCCGTGTTAACTTGCGGACTGAACCCGATGCAAGGCACCATGCAAAGCGAAGAAAAAGTACCGTACATCTACCTTTTGGAAGACGACCTGACCCTTTCCAGGGAGATCCGGCAGTTTGCCATCAACCATGGATTTAGCTGCGATGTCGGGCATGACAGTACTGACTTTAAAACCCTGGCACAGGATAAAAAATATGATTTGTATATCCTTGATATCAATATACCTGGAATGAACGGCATACAGATTTGCGAGCGTATCCGTCAGGCAGACCGCGAAGCTCCGGTCCTGATGCTCACCGCTTACAGCGACGTAAAAGACAAGGTCAATGCGTTTAACGCCGGTGCCGACGATTATCTGGTAAAACCCTTTCACTTCGATGAACTCCTGGCGCGTATCCAGGCATTGCTAAGAAGAAAGAACAAGCCGCTGCAACAAGGAGATATCCTGCGTGTTCACGATATGGTAGTCAATATACCGGAAGCCACCGTAGAGCGTTCCGGCCAGATTATCCTCCTCTCTCCGAAGGAATTTAAACTACTAACCATTCTTGCCCAGGCCGACGGCAAGGTGGTATCTAAAAGTGCCATTGCCGAAAAGCTCTGGGAAAAGTCGGTGGATACCAGCCACAATACCATTGAGGTGTACATCAATTTCCTGCGGAGGAAAATTGACAAAGGCCACGCCACCCGTCTGATCCAAACGCGCCCCGGCTTCGGCTACTTCCTGAAAGCGGAATGAAGCTCACGCTGAAGAAGCGCGCGGCTGTCTCCATCAGCCTCACCTATTCCCTTATCTTTGGTGTTACCTCCATTACCATCTGGCTGCTCTTTGCTTCCTACCGGGAAGACGAATTTAAAATCCGACTGGAAGAAAAAGCACTTACCAACCTCCGCCTTTTGGTGGAGGTTGACGAAATCAATGATCAGCTGCTGAGAACCATTGAAAGAAGCACACTGAACAGATTATACAAAGAAAAAACAGTCATATACAACTCCACCGGACACTCTGTTTATTCAACAAGCAAAGATACAGGCACCACATGGGATAAATCAAGACTCTTCAGGCTTCCACCCAATGAAGAGTTGTTTGAGACTTTTGGAGAGTTTGACGTATATGGCTTCCACTATCATGCGCAAAAGAAAGATTATTACGCACTTGTAATTGCGGAAGACAAATACGGCTACCGGAAACTCCGCTATCTTGGCGTATTGCTGATTTCCGCATTTGCCCTAAGTACACCAATTGTATGGTTGCTCACCTTCGCCGCTATGCGCGGCCTGCTTAAACCATTGGACCG
>Ga0209990_10002924_pt1 | contig 12839 bp, 10 predicted proteins | sample NOAtaG_6_FD_187304 | JGI IMG/M metagenome (GOLD analysis project Ga0209990, IMG submission 187304) | Freshwater lake microbial communities from Lake Erie, under a cyanobacterial bloom - NOAA_Erie_Diel5S_2200h metaG (SPAdes) (version 2) | ecosystem: Environmental > Aquatic > Freshwater > Lake ...
GCAACGGCATTGGAAATACGGATAACGGGACGTAGCAACTGCACACGTGCCTGCTTCAGATGTTTGCTGATAAAGCGAATATAGGACTCATGAGCAGGAATCTTCTTCACACAACTCAGTATCACTCCAAGACACTTGAGCTCCGGGTTCTCTTCATCGTGAATTTCTTCACATTCCGCGACGAGGTCGAGGAAACCATCGTAGCTATCTGGCTCCGGGAAACTTGGGATTACATACCAATTCGATGCTGCCAGCGCAGCTTGAAGGAGCACACTCACCTGGGGCTTGGTGTCGATCAGCACAAAATCAAAATCCTGACTGACCCCTTTCAGGAGATGCTTAAAGAGTTTGAGTCCCCGAGCGGATCGTCCGAACTCGGTCTGTGCCCCTTTGAGCTCCTTAGTCGAGGCAATTCCCCAGATGTTCGCGTAGGGACTTTCAACCATCACCTGATCGTAGGTCATTTTCCGACTCAAAGCATACCAAAGAGTCTCCTGACGGCGATCGAAGCGCTCCCGGAGACCCAAAGCTTTGGTGGCGTTGCCCTGGTCGTCAGCATCGACCACCAGGACTCGCTTGCCCAGTTCGACACCTAGTAGGTAAGCGATATTGGTGACAGACGTGGTTTTACCGACACCACCTTTGATATTGGCGAATGTGATGACCTGCGCTTCGGACTGTCGCATGATATGCTCCCTCGATCGAGAACCCTAGCCCGCAACCCGACACTCTGCCCCTCCGGAGAGGAGGGTCTTGACAGATGCACGATGCGTTCAGAATGGAAAGTATCTGCTTTCACGGTACAGATTTTCAGAGAGGCGAACAAGCGCAAGTTCGATCTCATCCCTGTACATGATGTACAGGGATGGACGAAAGTCTAGAATTTCCGTTGGAAAAAACTTGTATTTTGTCAATCGAACCAACTGATAGAAGTTCAGAATGTCCGAAGCTCCTACATATTCCGACGGTACTGTCCGCCGACCTCATAGAGCGCTTGGGAAATTTGACCAAGACTGGATACCTTAGCCACTTCCATCAGGCAGGTGAAAATATTTTCGCCCTGCAGAGCCGCATCTTTCAGACGCAACAAGGCCTCCTCACGGACATGCTGGTAGCGTTTGTTGAATGCTCGGCACGAATCGATTGCGAACTCTTTTTCCTCTTCTGTCGATCGAATCACCTCCTGAGGAATAACGGTCGGCGAGCCATCCTTGCCAAGGAAGGTGTTCACACCGATGATGGGCAAAGAACCGTCGTGTTTAAGCGACTCGTAGTAAAGAGATTCATCCTGAATCTTGGAACGCTGGTACATGCGTTCCATAGCCCCGAGGACTCCGCCCCGCTCGGAAATCGCGCGGAACTCATGCATGACGGCTTCTTCGACAAGATCGGTCAGTTCTTCGATGATAAACGAACCCTGAAGCGTATTCTCATTCTTCGCCAGCCCCAACTCCTTGTTGATGATCAATTGAATGGCCATGGCTCGCCGCACCGACTCTTCCGTAGGGGTGGTAATCGCCTCATCATAAGCATTGGTATGCAAAGAATTGCAGTTGTCATAAATCGCATAAAGAGCCTGAAGGGTCGTCCGAATATCGTTGAAGGCGATTTCCTGTGCATGCAAACTGCGGCCTGACGTTTGAATATGATATTTCAACTTCTGCGAACGCTCGTTGCCGCCATACTTATGCTTGATGGCCTTCGCCCATATACGCCTTGCCACTCGACCGATGACGGCATACTCGGGATCGGTACCATTTGAAAAGAAGAATGATAAATTGGGTGCAAAGTCATCGATATGCATACCGCGCGCCAGGTAGGATTCAACATACGTGAATCCATTGGCCAGCGTAAAGGCTAACTGGGTAATGGGGTTAGCTCCGGCTTCAGCGATATGATAGCCAGAGATCGAGACGGAATAGAAGTTACGCACCTGCCGATCGATAAAATATTGCTGAATATCGCCCATCATCCGCAGTGCAAATTCTGTCGAAAAAATGCAAGTATTTTGGGCCTGATCTTCTTTTAAGATGTCGGCCTGCACCGTGCCTCGCACTTGATTCAAGGTATAGGCCTTGATTTTCTCATACACGGGTGCGTCCAGAACCTGATCACCCGAGACACCCAGCAGCATTAATCCTAGACCATCGTTGCCCTCTGGCAAGCTTCCGAGATAATGAGGCCTTGGCAATTCGTAGCGACGGTAGATCGCTTCGATTTTCCGTTCCACCTCATCGATCAGACCCTGCTGGCGAATGTAGAGTTCACACTGCTGATCGATGGCCGCATTCAGAAAGAATGCCAACAGAATGGGGGCTGGGCCATTAATGGTCATGGAGACAGAGGTGCTGGGATGCGAAAGATTGAAGCCTGAATAAAGCTTCTTGGCATCATCGACTGTAGCAATACTGACCCCAGAATTACCGATCTTGCCGTAGATATCGGGGCGATAGTCTGGATCTTCCCCGTAGAGTGTCACAGAATCGAAAGCGGTCGAAAGACGCTTGGCAGGCATACCATGCGATACATAATGAAAACGCTTATTGGTTCGCTCAGGTCCCCCTTCACCTGCAAACATACGCGCAGGATCCTCACCCTCGCGCTTGAGGGGAAAGACACCAGCCGTGTATGGGAACTCTCCAGGCACGTTCTCCACCAGGAGCCAACGCAGAATGTCACCCCAATCTTTCATGCTCGGCAAGGCGACCTTAGGCACCTGAAGATGCGAGAGTGATTCTGTAAAGAGAGCCTGTTCAATGATTTTGTCCCGTACTTTGTACTGATACTGAGCTTGGCGATAGCGTTCCACCGTCTGGGGCCATTGGAGGAGGACCTCACGGCAGGTATGATCCAACTGGGATTCGAGCTGCTGATAGGCGCGCAGGAGGGTCTGGGTTGTTGCATCATCGTGAGTAGCCGCCTCGAGCTGAGTTGTAAAATGGGGAGCCTCGAGAATCTTACTTCGAGCGTCGTGGCCCTGCTGCCGCAGACTTTGAACCGCTCCTGCGATCTGATAAAGCTGCCGCGCGACCGCACACTGTCTTTGCACAAAAACTTTGTAGCTCTCGTGATGCTCGGCTAGCTCTGCGAGGTAACGCACACGCTCGGGAGGCAGCAGATACCGCACATCTGTACCACCACCCGCTCCGTTTCCGAGAACCTCGAAGGAGCTCTTGGTCTTACGATTGAGAGTCGCCATCAGACGATCGTACAGCCGATTCATCCCTGGATCGTTAAACTGGGAGGCTATCGTCCCCAGAACAGGCAGCTCGTCATCAGCACCCACCCAAAGATTCTGATTGCGACGGTACTGCTTGCGCACATCCCGGAGGGCATCCAACGAACCGCGCTTGTCAAACTTATTGATAGCGATCACATCCGCGAAGTCGAGCATGTCGATCTTTTCGAGCTGGGTCGCCGCACCATATTCCGATGTCATCACGTAGAGGGACACATCTGAGTGCTCGACGATTTCCGTATCGGACTGTCCGATACCCGAGGTTTCGACAATCACCAGGTCAAACTGAGCCGCTTTGCATATGTCAATAGAGTCCTGTACGTGTTTACTTAGAGCCAAATTGGACTGCCTTGTCGCCAGAGAACGCATATAGACGCGCGGGTGATGAATCGCATTCATCCGAATCCGATCTCCCAGCAAAGCTCCGCCTGTCTTACGCTTGGAAGGATCCACGGAGATAATCGCGACATGTTTATCCTGGTGACACCGCAGAAAGCGTCGCACGACCTCGTCCACCAGCGAGGATTTTCCTGCGCCTCCTGTCCCTGTGATCCCCAAGACGGGAATCGGCCGAGCAGCGAGCTGCTGGGTTCTCAAAAGTTCTTTCAGGCGTTCGCGCTGCTCCGGGACATTCTCGGCAATCGTGATCGCCCGAGCAAGAGCCTGCGGATCACGACTGTGTATGCCTGGGAGCAAAGATCCGAGTTCGGAACCCTCGGTTAGAAAATCACAGCGCTCGAGCAGATCATTGATCATTCCTTGCAGACCAAGGGCCCGCCCATCGTCGGGCGAGTAGATGCGGGCAATCCCATAGGCATGCAATTCCTCGATTTCACTTGGCAGGATCGTGCCACCTCCGCCTCCAAAGACTTGGATAGCCGCCCCACGCTCTTTGAGGAGATCATGGATGTATTTGAAGAACTCGAGATGTCCGCCTTGATAGGACGTGATCGCTATCCCCTGCGCGTCTTCCTGGATGGCACACTCGACAATTTCCGCCGCCGAGCGGTTATGCCCGAGATGAATCACTTCAGCCCCCGAAGCCTGCAAAATCCGCCGCATGATATTGATGGCGGCATCATGTCCATCGAACAACGAGGCCGCCGTAACGATCCGAATCTGATGCCGGGGTTTATACACAGAGACCGGGGACTGAGACATAGACCTCTCTCCTTGCATGATTTACTGCCCGTTCCCCCACTGCTTACACGATTTCAGGACGCGGGTCACGAGCCAACCCTTATAGCACGTCATTATGAAAGCATCATCCTGAGCCTCCGCTCGCTATCCAGCTTGAGCGTTCGGATGGTTTCGTTGTTCGGACTCAATCTCAAGCGCAGTGCATTCAAGACTGACGTCCACACAAAGCGATTGCAACGCGCAACGAAAAAGGTAGCTTGGTATTCTACGGTTGGAACTTAGTGTACAATGGCAGCAATTCCATCTTTCGAATTGGAGGCTAAGAATGGCAAAGTCGAAAAAGAGCGCAACGCCTAAAGTCAGTGCCAAGACCAAGGGTAGAGCCAGCAAAACAGCAGTCAAAGCCAAGGTCAGCAAAAGCACCGGCAAGTCTGCAACACCCACTCTAAAGGCCGCTCGTCCTTCGGTCAACACCGGCACTGTTGTCGAATACAAGCTCTTCGTTGAGGACTCAGTCAGAAATCTAGAAGATCAGGTCAACTATCATATTCGCAAGGGATGGGCTCCAGTTGGTGGGGTGGTGGTGCAGGGCGCAGGCAACTATATGCAGACCATGGTTCGCACCCAATCCTAAGCGTCCTCGTCTGGTTGCTTTCCTTTCATTCCGCTCGGGCGCTCTATGAGCAAGTCCGAGGCGGCCTTTGAAAGCAACCGTCCCATTCGACGGCGACTCGCTCCCGCTTCCCTCCCTCCGGCACTTCGTAAAAGAACCCAAGAAAGTCCGCACGAGGGCCTCCGGTTTTTCATCGTGGAAGATCGAACTGTCGATGCGACTTTAGGGAGTCTATGGCTGTTCGCATGACCCTTTGCCCCACTACGCCACGCGGCTGCAACTTTTTTTGACATGCTGGCACCTAAAGCAAATGTCCAACATCATTTGTGTTTTTTCAAACTCCAGAACCTGCTGACTCAGCAAAAATCTCTGCATATTTTTACTAGAAATTAATCATCATGAAAAAATTTTACAAGCTTCTTGGAGCCCACATCCACAAAGCAAGCCATTTTGTTTGTATATCATGTTTTCTAAGATCCCGATTGAAAAGATGTTTTTTTACAACAATCCGATGCCAATTTTTATGAATGAGCAAGACCCCTCAGACGTCAATCTCTGACGACCTTTCCCGGAGATCTTCTAAAGTATTGGATAAGATGAGGAGGTCGCCGTAGATTCAGCAGCAGACCTTGTTGTGATCTTCATGTCTGCCGACTCTCGCTAAATATCAGCGAACATTGGGAATCTGAAAAAGGTAACCCAGGCTCGGTAAGGCAAAAACGGATAGGATCTAAGATTTGAGCGTACAAGACAGACGGTTTATTCCGTAACTTTATTACGATACCCTGCTAGCTCACCGTACCTCTACGGCCTCTGGAAAACATCACAAGTCCCCGTTTTCCTGTGCCAACTCGCCAAGTAGGTACAAGCCCCACGTCTCTTCGATAGCCCCTTCCGCCAGCCAAATGGCTCGTTTGGCTTGCCCCGTCCGAAAGGACGGGTGCCCGTCCTTCCTCGCACAGCGAAAACGGACTTCTGCTTCTGTCAGACGAAAGTGCTGCGGAAGTAATCGATGGTTTTGCGGAGACCTTCTTCGAGAGGCACTTTTGGACTGTAGGCAAGATGCTGTTCCGCCAGACTCAAATCAGGCCGACGAACTTTGGGATCGTCCACCGGTAAAGGCTGCCGAATGATCCGCGAGCGACTTCCCGTCATGCGAATGACTTTTTCGGCCAGTTCGAGCACCGTGAATTCACCGGAATTTCCGATATTGATTGGCCCTGTGACTTCGTCGTGATGGGTCAGGGCGATGATACCGTCTAGGAGATCGTCGACATAACAGAAAGACCGCGTTTGCGAGCCGTCACCATAAACGGTGATATCTCGATTTTGTAACGCTTGTACGATGAAATTCGACACCACGCGACCATCATCCGCCGCCATGCGAGGTCCGTAAGTGTTAAAGATTCGGACGATCCTGACGTCAACAGCGTGCACGCGACGGTAGTCGAAGCAGAGTGTTTCAGCAGCGCGCTTGCCTTCGTCATAGCAGCTGCGTGGCCCGATCGTATTCACATTGCCCCAGTAGCTCTCGGGTTGAGGGTGCTCCTTGGGATCGCCGTAGACCTCTGAGGTACTCGCATGACTGTATCGCGCCCCGATTCGCTTCGCCAAACCAAGCAGATTCATCGTCCCAAGCACCGAGGTTTTCATCGTCTTGATGGGATTACTTTGGTAATGGACGGGACTTGCTGGACAGGCGAAATTCATGATCAAATCGACTTCGGCGAGATAGGGCTCGACGATATCATGACGCACGAGCTCGAACTGAGGATGGTCGACCAGATGTCGAACGTTGTCCTTGTTCCCGGTATGAAAGTTATCGAGACAGATGACCTCCCATCCCATGCCAAGATATCTATCGCAGAGATGGCTACCGAGAAAGCCTGCTCCACCAGCGATCAGGACACGTTTTCTTCGGGCTCGAGTCATCTCATTCCTCCTTTATTCAGGATGCAGGACCGGGCCATAGTATGTTAGCCTACCCGCACGTGCAAACGATTTGTAGACGCTCCCGGAGGATTGAATGAATATTCACGAGTACCAGGCCAAGCAGCTTTTCCGCCAGAATGGGGTTCCTGTGCCCGATGGCTTTCTCGCCCATACGCCGACCGAAGCAGAGTTCGCCATGCGCAGGCTCGGGACGGAAGTTGCAGTCGTCAAGGCCCAGGTCCATGCCGGCGGACGCGGCAAAGCAGGCGGAGTGAAGCTTGCGAAGAGTCCTGAAGAAGCCCGCAATATCGCCGAGCAAATGATCGGCATGACTCTCGTCACACATCAGACCGGACCTGAAGGCAAGAAGGTACATAAGGTTTACGTCGAAGCGGGAAGCAAGATAGCCAAGGAATACTACCTCGCTCTCGTCCTCGATCGAGAGACGGCTGGCGTGAGCATCATGTTCTCCACCGAAGGCGGAATGGACATCGAAGAGGTGGCTGCCAAAACACCGGAAAAAATTGTGACTGTCCACGTGGATCCAACAGTCGGCTTGCAGGGTTTTCAGACGCGTCGGCTCTGCTATGGCCTCAATTTGCCAGCAGCTGAACACAAAGAACTGACCCATATCGTCAAGCATGCCTACAAGATGTTCGTGAAATACGATTACTCCATGCTTGAAATCAATCCACTGGTCGTCACGACCGACGGTAAAATGTTTGCTCTCGATGGCAAGATGAACTTCGATGACAACGCTCTCTACCGACAGAAAGACATCGAAGTCATGCGCGATTTTCAAGAAGAAGACGAGCGAGACATTCAAGCGTCAAAATATGGCCTCAGCTACATCGGCCTCGATGGGACGATCGGCTGTCTGGTGAATGGCGCAGGTCTGGCCATGGCGACCTTGGATATCATCAATTTCTACGGAGCTAAGCCCGCTAACTTTCTAGACGTTGGCGGCGGCGCAAGCCAAGAAACCGTGACCAATGCCTTCAAGATCCTGTTTGCGGACAAGCATGTCAAAGGCATCTTCGTCAATATCTTTGGTGGCATCATGAAATGCGACATCATCGCTAACGGCATCGTCGCCGCAGCGAAAGAGTTGGGGCTACGCGTCCCCATGGTCGTTCGCCTCGAAGGCACCAACGTCGAGCAGGGAAAAGACGTTTTGAAAAACTCGGGCCTCAATCTTTACGCCACCAGTGACATGGCGGACGGGGCTAAAAAAATCGTTGAATTGGCTAAGTAAGCACCTCGGTAGCGAGCAAGGAGTATACGACTGTGGCTATTCTTGTAAATACTAACACCCGCGTCATCACTCAGGGTATCACCGGGAAATCCGGTGAGTTTCATACCAAGCTTTCCCATGAGTACGCGCCTCGCTTCGTCGGCGGCGTGACTCCAGGCAAAGGCGGCACCAAGGGCATTCTCGATCTACCGATCTTCGATACGGTCGCGGATGCAAAAGCTAAAACGAAGTGCAACGCGTCCATGATTTTTGTTCCACCTCCCTTTGCGGCAGACGCGATTCTGGAAGCAATCGACTCGGAAATCGAGCTTATCATTTGCATCACCGAAGGTATTCCGGTCCTCGATATGGTCCCAGTTAAAAAAGCCCTCGAGCGCTCGAAAAAATCGCGGCTGATCGGTCCAAACTGCCCTGGCGTCATCACCCCGGGACAATGCAAAATCGGCATTATGCCGGGACACATTCACAAAGTCGGTAAGGCGGGCATCGTCTCCAAATCGGGAACCTTGACCTACGAAGCAGTGGGTCAGACAACAACCGCTGGTATCGGCCAGAGCAGTTGCGTAGGTATCGGTGGCGACCCAATCATCGGCACCAATTACATCGATGTGCTGACGATGTTTGAAGCGGATCCCCAGACGGAAGGCATCATCTTGATCGGGGAAATTGGTGGCGATGCCGAGATCAAAGCTGCGCGTTTCATCCGCGAAAACATCAAGAAACCTGTGGCAGCCTTCATCGCTGGGCAGACCGCACCTGCAGGCAAGCGCATGGGTCACGCTGGTGCTATCGTATCGGGCGGTCATGGAACTGCAGCCGAAAAAATGGCCGCTCTGGAAGAAGCTGGCGTTGTCGTGGCCCGCAGTCCGGCGGACCTTGCTTCGTCGCTCAAGATCGCTATGGAACGCAAAAAACGCTAAGGGAATCTGATGCTTGGACTTCGTCATTTCCGTCGCACGGCCGTCGATCTCTTCCAAGGGGACATCACAAGTTTTGTGTGTGATGGGATGGTTCGCGTGGCACCTGAAAATCTTGCGGAAGGTGATTGTGTCGACGACTCGATCCTCCGCATCGGCGGTCCTCGCATCAGGGAAGAGTGTCGCCGCATCGGCCTTTGCCCTACCGGCCATGCTGTCATCACGACAGCCGGGGACCTCCCGGCCAAGCATGTGATCCATACAGTACCTCCGGTATGGCAAGGAGCCCAAATCAACGAGGCAGCACATCTCCGTTCTGCCCACCAACACTGTCTGCAAATCGCTCGCGAATATGGTCTCGGTCACGTGGCTTTGCCCTCAATCGGCACCGGTGCCTATGGATACCCCTTGGCAGCCGCTGCGGAGCTCGCGCTGTCGACCGTCCGAGACAGTCTGACAGCTGCTGCGCCTGGAACCTGGCGCCGTATCACTTTTGTGCTCTCCAATGGTGAAACCTATCAGGCTTATCAACGGGCCCTCTTCTCCTTTTTCCCGGAACTCGAAGAGGATCGGCCGTGAAACTTCGCGACTATTCTTACTATCGCACGGGTGGTCGATGCCGAGCCCTTTATGAGCCTCGATCGATTGAAGATTTGGCCCGGATCGTTACGGCTTTGAACGCGACTCAACAGGCTTACTTCGTCCTCGGTGGAGGCACCAATTCGCTCGTACTCGACGAGGATTGGCCGGGAGCCGTTATCGTATTCACCCGGATGCGGGCGATCGAGATCGATGGCACACGGCTGATCTGTGAAGCGGGCGCCGATAACTCCGATATCGCTCGAGCAGCACGCGACGCGGGACTGGAAGGTTTAGCCTGGATGTATCGCCTTCCAGGACAAATCGGGGGAACCGTGCGCATGAACGCTCGCTGTTACGGCGGAGAGATCAGCCAGGTGGCCAGTGAAGTTGCGGCCGTCCTCCCCGACGGAAAGATGCAGCACTATCTCGCTTCAGATGGCATCTTCAAGGGCTACAAAGATACTGTTTTTATGGATAATAAAGCAGTTGTCGCCCGCGTCGTCCTGCAACTGAGACCCGGTGATCGGACTCAGATCGAAGAGCAGATGCAATTCTGTGAGACGGATCGAGTGAATAAAGGACAGTTTTTGTTCCCGACCTGCGGCTGTGTCTTTAAGAATGATTACTCGGTCGGCATTCCGAGTGGGATGCTGCTCGACAGAGCCGGCGCCCACCAACTCAGCCTCGAGCAGGTTGCGATCAATCCGAAGCACGCAAACTTTGTTTACAACAAAGGAGCGACAAGTCGGGACATTCTCGAGATGACACTCCAAATGCGAGAACTTGTCTACCGGGAGTTCGGTGTCTGGCTTGAATATGAGATGGAAATTCTAGGGAAACTGCCCCCAGATCTCGCCCTGCGCGTTGCCGAGCAACGACCGGCCCAGCCCAGAGAAGACCGACTCGCGGCTCTCCGCGCCACTTTTCAGCGGCGCACACCCAACGTCTGAGGGCAAACCAAGAACTCGCAACGGTTTCCAACAGTTTCACCCCTTGGGCGTCTGCAAGAGCGCAAGGCGTTAGCCCTACCTGCGGGCCGTCGTGTGGATACCGAAATCCGAGCGTCTCGGACCCACCTGGGACAAGAGGTCAGCAAAGAATACTCGTCCCACGTATTCGCAAGGAGATTCAATCACATCATGAAATATTTAGAAAAAGACCTTATGATGAGCACGAGACCCACTCGCGCGGAGCTTCAAGATGTCAAAACCTCAAGAGAGAGCCACAGACAGCAGCGTTGACAAGATTCCGATGTCCCAAACGACTGTCATACGGGATCTCTACGAGTTTTATACCGGTTTCGAAGCCGCTGTTCACCGCCGGCACCGACTTTACGGTAAGATCTGGAGTTGGCGTCCCGTTCTGAAGCGGAGTTACATGCTACTTGGAGCCGAAGCCAACCAGTTCGTACTCGTTCAGAATCCCAAGCTCTTCTCCGCAAAGAAAGCTTGGGAGGAGTTTATTGGCGTTCTCTTTCGAGGTGGCTTACTGAATCGTGACGGACCCGATCATCGCAAGTTCCGTCGCTTGCTCACTCCCGCCTTTCGTCAAGAAGCCCTGGATTCCTACCTCGAGTTAGCTGAACCCATCATGAACCAGAGCATTGCTTCCTGGCCCAGAGAGTGTCCAGACATCTACGGACGCGTGAAGGAACTCACCCTTCAGATAGCCTTGCGCGTGTTTTTTGGGATTACCCTCGAAAAAGAATTGAAAACATACAATCAGCTGATCACAGAGGTCGTCGCTGGTTCGATTGCAGTCGTCAAGACTCCCATCATCGGCGTCACCTACCATAAGGCCCTTCGAGCCCGTGAGCAGCTGATTCGCCTGCTACAGCCTGTAGTCAAACAGCGCCGGCAGACTCCGACCAAGGATATGATTGGTCAATTGTGTCAGGTTATAGACGAGGAAGGTCATACCCTAAGCGACGATGAGATCATCGATCAGATGATTTTCGTGATGATGGCGGCTCACGATACGACAGCTTCGACTTTAGCCAGCACGTTCTACGAGCTCGCCAAGAATCCTCAGTACCAGAAGCTACTGGAGACTCACAGCGTCGAACTTGATGCCAAGAAGACCATCATTCAAGACCTTCCCGAGCAACTGGATCTGCACCAACTTGTCATCAAAGAAACACTGCGACTCCACACACCGCTCAAAGTAATCCTTCGTGTGTCAAACGAAGGATTCCAGTTCGGGGGTTATGAGTTTCCAGCAAACCAGCCGATCAACGTGTGTCCAGCCTTCTGCCATTATATGCCTGAGTACTGGACCGATCCCTATCGATTCGATCCAGCTCGTTTCGGCCCTGAGCGTGCGGAGCACAAAAAAAGCCCTTATGCTTTCATTCCGTTTGGAGGCGGTCTTCATCTTTGCTTGGGCCAGTTTTTTGCCGAAAAATTCTTGACCGTTATCCTCCACAAAGTGATCCTTCGCCATCGGTGGCAGATTCCGGCCATCGAAACGCGCAAATTTCAGCAGGTGCCGATCAACGTACCGAAGGGGGTGCTGCCTGTGGTGTTTGAACCGAGGCTCGGTTAGAAAAAACTTAAAGGAGCACCTCTGCGGGTGACTCCCAGACAGGTTCTACCCAAATTGTCGGAGCCGTTCGAAGGGATAAATTCCCGTTCGATGTCCGTCAGTGAAGGAGATCGTGAGGGCATAACGGCCAACAGATTCCACACGAATCGGTCGGATGCTCTCAGGGATTGAATCAGGGTTGAGTTTCATCTCTTTCGTGACTTCATCCACGCAGTGGGCGCAGCGACACTGGCGACGCAACTCGACGACATCGAAAAGGCTTTTGCGACCATCGGTCCAGACGATCGCTAGCGTCCGCTCATCCTGTTGCCAAATGCGTTTGACACGTGATTGATCGGCCATCTTACTTCCACTCCAAGAGGAAATATCCAAGGGCTCCGTCTGTTCTCTGCTGGAGAGCTGCCTGAGCGAGCAAGCGATCTGCTATCTGCAGATACGTCTGTGCAACCTGTGAAGAGGGATGGCCCATGAGAACAGGCCGCCCTGCATCACCCCCCTCAGCCACCCGAGGATCGATAGGAATCTCAGCCAGAAGCTGTGCTCCGCATTCTTGAGCCAGACGAGCCCCCCCACCTGCTTTAAAGATGTGATGCTGCTTGTCGCAGCTATCGCAGATGA
>Ga0209990_10002927_pt1 | contig 12838 bp, 4 predicted proteins | sample NOAtaG_6_FD_187304 | JGI IMG/M metagenome (GOLD analysis project Ga0209990, IMG submission 187304) | Freshwater lake microbial communities from Lake Erie, under a cyanobacterial bloom - NOAA_Erie_Diel5S_2200h metaG (SPAdes) (version 2) | ecosystem: Environmental > Aquatic > Freshwater > Lake ...
CTAGGTCAACTTGTAAACTCATTACAAATATAAGAAAATGAGGTGATTTAATCTGTCGATTAAGTAAATTTACAAAATTACAAGCTATATGGGATTTTACAATCACCATTGCTTGCAAATTTGCCCCGTTTTAAGCGCACGCGTTTGATTCGTCTTAGCAATCCGAATTACTTCCGGGCCACTTACACTTATCTTAACGCTTGCGTTTAATAAGGAAAAATGTACTTAGTCTAGTGCTCTAGTTGCCATAGTAACAAAAATAAGTATGGCACCCGTTTTAGATCGCACTTAAATCTAATCAGGTATTTACTTGTAATTTTGAGAGACGAGTGTCGTTGCTATGCCAAATTTATAAAATGTGCCCCAACCCTAACCGTCAGCGATGTACTCTCGCTGTTACTAAGCGACGACACTGTTACCGTGCTACTTAGACTAGACCGTTTTCTAATAAACTGACTTTCGCCGATTTATTATAAAAACGTTCTACCCTATTTGGGACTTGACCTTAGCAACAAGATTTCGAGAAAAATCTGTTGCTAAGGCCTAGCACGAGAGTACAAATGTACTGAAGCTTGTACTCAAAGCTGAGAAACACCTTTTTAACCTTTCGTTCGTCAAAATGCCTGCCCTGGTTGTTGCATTTGGCAAAATGACTACTTAGAAATGCTAAAATGACGTTCCTTGGGCGAAATAATAACTTATAACTCCTTCCTTCGCTAAAATACCTGCCCTGGTTGTTGCATCTGGTATTAAAGTTTAGGAATTTGTTTAAAATTATTATTCCTCAAGACGAAACAACAAAATGAAAATAATTTGTTAATAATAGAGAAAGAGTAAGGGTGTAAATTTACTATAGGTTAAGTATCTTAGCTTCACAAATTGCGTCGCTGTAGATTATAGCTTATTTACTACGTCTCGGATAGAGTTTTGCTTTACTTAAAATACTTGCATCAGTCCTACAATTATTTTAAGACAGCCCCAAAAAGCATTGCCACGATTAGGCTATTCCAGTTGGGCCTAAAAGGGCGATAGGTTACCTGTACTAGTCTGCCAGAAAATCTATGGAGTCCGCTCCCTCCGAAGAAATTAAATTACCCTTGTAAAATAACTCTAGAATCGGCGGTACTGAAAATCTCCCATAAATTTTCCCTATAGCCAGACAAACTAGCGAAGGTCCTACCTCTAACCTTATGAAGTCCCTGCCTTCGGGTGAATTAGATTTGTAACATTGGACAGTCAACATTCTTGGTCCCAAAAAAGTGGCGACCATCGGTTGGTGCGTGATACTTATCTAAAACATTGGCCTCCGACATAAACAGACTCCTCCAACTCAGTGTCTTAATTCCCTCAATCACTGAGTGGGCTACGGAACCATTCTCTTAAACACTTCCTCTTTCCAATAAGCTAGGCAGTTTTGCGAGTTCTGGGTACCAGCCCACTTTGGCCGGGTCATTCCCCGAACCCTCGGTACGTAAATCTTGACTAAGCTTAACTTCTACCTGCCCTGGTTGTTGCATCTGGTAGAAGTTTACTCATCGCCGCAATGAACAACTTCCTTCTGCCTATCTTATCTTCCGGAGTTAATTAACTATATCTGCTTAGACCACCGAACCCTTCAGCTCACTTTCTTAGTTTCGCCTATAAGGAACTCATCCATTTTGAGGAATTTAAGGTTTCAATTCAGATATAGCAAAGAAAACGTTTTTAGATTCAGGTTAGCTAGCTAGCAAAAAGCAAAAAACCGTTGAAAAGGTTGTCAGCCCTTTTAACAATTTTCAAACCTTTTACTACCTAGTGACTAGCATGGGTTATAGACTGTTGTAAATACCACTTTGTACTTACATAGCAAGGCTTCACGTCACGTTACCGTTGTACCACTCCCTGTGAGTACCTCCATGGACCGTGCTGCGATGGTGAACTTTTGGTTTCCCTACGCACCTTCAGCCACGTCCCGGTCGGCCGTACTTAGTTCGTCACCCAGGTTTTGGAATGCCTGCCCTGTGCGGGATTGCTATTCTCCCATGAGACTGCCCTAAAGTGCCCTGACAAACACTTAAGGCTGAGTGTAATACATTCCAAGCTTAAACAACCAGACTCAACTAATCTCCGCTCGTTAAGCTACCCTAAAATTTGCTTTGGCCACCGTTCCACTCAACCCGCTATTTTAGGCCGAATCGAACTCTACCCCTTTTAGGGGGTTTTAAGGCCTCAATTCAAAAATTAGAATGAGCGAACTTGCCATAACTCCAAAATTGGGAAGTCTTATGTACAAAACAAAGATTCACGTTGCGTTTCTTAACTAAAGTGATCAATTTTAGCTAATTTAGCAACTTAGTCTAATCGCTAGTCTTTCATTAGTTCCAAACAACTTCCATGATACGATAGATTAGCTACTTATCTTACTAGCCTTTAGCTTAGCAAAATACGTGCTTTACTGACCTCGCCATGTCATGGAGACATGGCTAGTTTAGTACAGCAATTGCTTCACCGACCGCGCCATGTCATTGACGCCCCTCAATCTGGTCTAAAAGGCTTTTCTCAAACACTTAACAAACTATTAAGATGCGCTACTACGCCCAGGTGCGCGACAGCACCCACGTGGCAAAGGCCCTTGGCGAGTCTCTAGAGTAGGTCTGAAGACCAGAGAGGTTTGTCAAATGCGTTGACTAGAATAATCAGACCTGTGCGATAAGACTAGTCTCCCTTCTAACTAGCCTATTAGTGACCGAGCGTAAATACCCATAAAGATATGCTAAGCTAGCAGCCCCCAACTAGACCTATCTCTTTCTAGCCGACTAGCTAAAGTAAGCTATACAGAGACAGATTAGACAAACTAGAACAAGACAGAGCGATATTAGTACCCCATTGAATCTTTATTAGATACGCTTCCCATTTGAGTTTCCCCCTTAATAGTAATAGTTACCCGCAAATGAAACACAAGTTTATAACGATGGAAATATGAAGCCGGTCTGTGCGTGTTGCTCCGGCAGGGTCCGTATTACGACTCATAAGGAATCTTGCCTAAATCTAGGCAGGAGCGGACATGCACAGCCCACCTTACCCCAATGCTCATTTATTCATACACCCTGCATGGCATTTACAATGTACCGGACCGCCATAAGCCGGCCGGTGAATAAAGGCATTTACAAGTATATACAAATCTGCATATACAGGATCAATGAAAAGGGAGGGTAATCGCAATTACCCAAAATGGGGATTTGACCTAGGAGGTCTCGACTAGGTCTAGTACGTACATAAAAACCTTAACTAATAAGGAAAAGTTTCCGTACTAAAGGTGGTAATTTAGGTGTTTAACTTTAACGTCCTATGGACGATCGAACCTTTCTAATATAAAGGTTTTGACTAAGAGGGACTCGAACGGTTCCCTTAGCAAACGCTCTAACTTAGTCCTTCGGCTTTCCATCTATTCTACAAAATATACATAATTAAAGCCCATAGTTTAGAAGTCTCAAAGAAGAGGAACGCAGCGTTAACGACATTCCCCCCTTGAGAATACTAAACTATGGACTTCGCAGAAACAAAAGACGTCTTCGATGTTTTCGTCCGGCGAACTTCAAACATGTTCACCGGCACCTTCTCTTGAAACGACTGAGCCCGTGCTCAGCCTACGGCGTCTTCCGCCTCAACGTTGAGGGCTTTGCCACTGATCGACCCCGTCTTGGACCGATCAGTGTGAAGGAGTCGTCCTCCACGACGTCCTTCTTGTCCATGGCCTCGTTGACATTGGCCATGGTCGCGTCGTTGTTGTTCACGACGCTCGCGACGACGACCGCTTTGGCTTTGGTCGCTGCCGCTGCAGCCTTAGCTGCTTGCCTCTTCCTCTTCCGCTTCTCCTTGGCCGCTTGCTTTGGATCAGGTCGGTCGCCCTTCCCAGGTCCGGCAACGGCCTCCCGTCGGTCCTCACTGACGTTAACGACTTCCGGGTTCTCAGCTGTCTCGTCAGTATTAGTTGACAACTTCGCCAGTTCATCCTCTAAACCAGTAGAGGCTGACGAAGTAGTCTTCTCGATACTGACGACCTCCGCGTAACTTGGCTGTTCTGAAGTTTGTGCTGTACTGAGCGGTGTTGAAGGCACACTCGAGCGGGCTCGAACTGATCCCGATTGGGTCAGCTCACACTCAACAAACCTACCTCCTACCAGTTGATATAATTGCCCTTCTACGAGGCCTTCAACCAATTTGGTCGATGGGTCCGAAATGGCAGCCTGAACAACAGCCATTTCAGCATCATCAAGCACAGGAGCTGACGGCTGCACCGTGGGCACCGAAGCTTCCACCGGGGCAGTCATTAGCTGCTCTGCCAAAGCTTTAGCTTTGCGTCTTTCGAGTCTGGCTAAGTTCTTCCGCTTTCGCTTCGAAACTTCTCCGGACCCGGAAACTGGTTTACCCTCCGCCTTCTTGATGAAGTCAGCCTCGGATAGGGATTCATGAAAGTGCTGATTATGGTGGATCAGACACCTTTGAAATCTATCTTTGGCCGTTTCATAAAGTTGAGCCTTCCTACTCAACTTGGCAAAAGACTCATCCCGCCGGACTTGGGTGGACCCTACTCCGGTAGCACAAGGTTTACCAATTTGATTAGGTTGGCTGGCCTGGTTCGAACTTACTGATTCAGGCTGTGGGTCCGAATCAATAACTTCTTCTATCCGGATCTTCTTCCTAGGCAGACCAACCTGCCCGGAAGATGACGAGATAGTTGAACCAGCCCCCGAAGTTGAGCAAAAGCTTTGACCTCCTTGAGGCTCCCAAAATAAATTTGATGGCTTACGATAGGTTGGTATTGGTCTTGAACTCCATTCCGGACTCACTAATTCATAGGGCCGATCGAATGGGCGCTCAAACCTCCACCAAGGGTAACCCCAACCCCCGGGAAAAGGGTTTCGCCACGGCGGTCCATAGGTTTGGCCCTCGCCCCAACCTTCTATGTAAGTAGGAGGTGGAGGCACCCGCGGACGTCTCTTTTTCCGGCCTTGCGGAGTGGATGAATCCGACATTCTGGAATAAAACAGCCAGATGTTATTTGTGAATAGATTTATAGCTGTACTAACTGTAACTCGACAGCTATTTATATCTATTCTGGGTTAGACTATTTCTAGCCACAGACTTTGCGTGAAAATATTTACTTTCCGCTCGTCATAGTACGTTAGACTTCCCTCGTGAAACTAACGTAGCATAAAAAGCGGAAACTTAGTCTCGCTGAGATCCTAAGCTACAGCGTAATCGCCAGGACGTCAGCTTACCGTTTTTAATGTAAGAAATGCAAACAAAAATACTTTCACGCCATTCTAGCAACTATGAATATTAAATATTAGGACTTCTATATTCTATGTTGCTAAAGCATCTTTAGTTAATTTATCTGTTACAGGGACAAATTTTCTAAAGGACATTTTGTTTCAAAGGTATTAAATTAACAATGGGCCTAGTGTACAGCCCCTTGCTATTTCGAATAGTGACTTTACGAACTTTTGTATCATCAGAAGGATGGACTTGCTCAACGATAGCTAATTTCCAACTACCTCTAGGTTGGTTAGTATCTACTTCGATTACTAAGTCTCCTTCAGCCAATTGGTGCTGTTCTTCCTGCCACTTACTAGTGTTCCTAAGCTCTAGTAACGTCTTTGTCAGAAACAATGACCAAAATTGGTCCAAAAGCTCGCAAACTCTATGCCACCTTTGGGAATGAGTGTTAATTTTGTCAGTAGTTACACTACCACCGAGATCTCCAAACAAAAAGTGATTAGGGGTAAGGATGAGCTCCCCCTCAGAAAGTGAAAGTCTACTCAGTGGTCTACTGTTGACTAAGCTAGCCACACGATAAGCTAAAGTCCGAAACTCATCCACTGTCAAATCAGATGTGTGGCAAAGATTCTCTAATACTCTTTTAGCTACTCCGACCATTCGTTCATAGATTCCCCCATGATGAGGTCCTCTAGGAGGTATGAATTTCCAACAAACATTGGCCTTAGTAGTTGCTATTAAATCATCTGTCTGAATTGACCTTACCCAGCTTTCTAATTCCTTATCTTTTGACACGAACGTCGAGAAGTTGTCTGAGAGAATGGAATGCGGCATTCCTCGAATGTCAACAAATCTGGAGATGGCATTCAAAGTAGCCGACATCGTCATTGCCTCCGTCAACTCCAAGTGGACGGCTCTTGTCTGTAGACAAGTAATTAAAAGAAGGTAAGTCTTCGGCTTAGCCTTTCCTCTACCTGATGCTTTAAGTTCAAATGGGCCAGCAAAATCTAAACCACAATTAGCAAATGCCTTCAAAGGCTTTTCAAATCTCCAGCTTGGCAAAGCGGACATTTGTTGCTTAATTGGGGTCGCTAAATGCTTTTGACAGACAAGGCATTTCGATCTTACTGATTTCAGAGTGTTATCTAAACCTAAAATCACATAACCCTTGCGAATCTCTGCCTTGCAACAACTATTCCCTATCGTATGTGCAAATTTGAAATGCGCTGAGCTAATTATGAGTTTTGTCAAAGATTCTTGCTTATCTAGTAAGACAGGATACCTAACCTCGTAGGATAAGTAGTCAACGTTTGCTAATCTACTTTTCGACCTTAAGATACCTGACTCGTCTAGAAATGGCAAGAAACTTCGATACGGTTTAGAAACTTTCTCTCCCTTTTTAAGTTGTTCTGAGACTTTAGATAAATCTTCGCTGTGCTGCTGCGATCTTCTTACCAAGAATCTATTAGCTAGCTTTCTCGCTCTAGGGTAGTCCCTTTTCGGGTTTGCTAGTTTAAAGATTAAGGTTGCCAAACTTAGAAGTTGATCGTAGCCATCCCATACTTTCCCGACACTAAATTTACTTGGATCTATTAGACCTTGTTGAGCCATGTCTATTTGACCTGTAAATAGTTTCTTAAATTCATTCTTAGCTTCATCGTCTATATCTTTGGGAGGAATAAATGGCTTAGGCCAACTTGTCATGGATTCGGACAAGAAGCGTGGGCCGTTCCACCAAAGTTTACTTCCGGCTAAATCTTGAATTTTAGGCAGTCTAGTAGGGATGTCAGCTGGATTTAAATCTGTAGGTATATGTCTCCATTGACTGGGCTTGCTATGCGTATGGACTTCACCTACTCTGTTTGCAACAAAAGTTTTAAGTGAACTGGATGGAGAGTTAATCCAGTAAAGACAATTTGTTGAATCGGTCCAAAAAGTAATAGTGCTTTTATCTATGTCCATTGCAGCAGCAACTGTCAGCCCTAGTCTAGTACCTATCACGCACGCTGCTAGCTCCAAGCGGCTAACAGATTCTGTTTTCGTTGGCGTGACTCTAGCCTTAGCTGTGATTAACGTTACTGCAACAACCTGACCTTGGTGACCTTGGTCATGATTTTCCCCCCTTGCAATAACGTCACTTTCATTAAAACCATCTACCTCTAGTCTATTTAAAATTCTAGCATACACAGTAGCCGCAAATACTTTTGTGCTAGCATCTACAAATACGTGTAGCTCGACTTTTAAATTTTCCATGAGGCCGATATGCCTGGGAATTTTAATGAGTTTTGGTAATTCGAACAGTTCATCTAGCCAAACTTTCCATAGAGTTATATATTTATCGGGAACTGGTGTATCCCAGTCTAAATTTTCACCCCAGAGTGTTTGTAAGATTGTTCTAGCTCTAACAGTGAATGGTGAGATAAGACCAAGAGGGTCGTAAACGGTCGCACTTAACCTCAAAATTAATCTCTTTGTCCATTCGCTTTTAGAGACTTTTGTGTGTGTGTTTACCGCATTAATGAATTCGATCGTGCTTTTATACTTAGCATTGTAAGTGAGCAAATCGGTATTCGCGTCCCAAACCATTCCTAAAACCTTGTTACAGTCAAAAATTTCTTCCTTGTCTTCAAAGTGAATCTTAGACGATAATAGGTCTTTTGGGAGTGATTTCAACGTTAACTTAGAGTTAGAATAGAATTTTTGAATTTTCATATCCATTCCCTCAGTTACCTTTGGCAGATCCTCTACTAGCTTCACACATTCCCCCTCGCTGGGACGGCTGACAATGGTGTCATCCATGTATGTGTCGTCTATTAGAGCATTACATGCCTCCGGATAACTATCTCTAAGCTTTAATGCGTGTGAAGTAATGACTTTTTGACTAATATCCGGACTAGCCCTGTTTCCGAACAAAATTCTGTTCCACTGCCAGAAGCTATCGTTCCACCAGAATCTGTGGTACCTCTTGTCTGACTCAGTTAGTCTGATCCGTAGAAACATTTCACTCACGTCAGCTGTAAAGGCGTAACGATACCTTCTAAAGCGTAACAGAATTGCAAATAAGTCATTTAATCTGTTTGGGCCTTTCTCAATTGCTCCATTCATCGATCTACCACTTCTATCTTTAGCTTTGGCATCAAATACCAATCTTAAGCTAGTAGTGTCTTTAGTTCGATTCACCACTGGAAAATAACTGAGAAAGTAACTGTCAATTCTTTTGATATTTTCTTTTTTGGTGTCAATTTTCTCGATGTACCCTTTATCAACGTGGTCTTGTAATTTAACATTAACCTCGTCTATGCTAGTGCCTTTCTTAGACAAATACGCTCCAGCGTTTGTCCTTGATTGCCTAGCTATGACCTCGTTCATGTTGTTTACAAGATCAGGTCCATCACCTTTCCAAGGAATTTTACAAGTGTAATAACCTTTGTTAGATCCTAAAGAAACAAATTGCAACGACATTTTACTATCAATAAGTTTTTCCTCAGGTGACCACTCATTTTCAGGTCGTTTAGGGTTTTTGGCAAAACCTAAACCTGTCGTTCTTATTTGATCTTTAAGGCCTAACTCATCTAGGTCAAAACTCTTGCGAACCAAAGCATCTAGATTTCCATCGAAAGACATGTTTAAAATAACTATGTCTCTCCCTAGTACCTTTTGTTCTATTTCTTGAATAGGTAATTCAAAGGGTGTCGAAAGTCAGTCACGTATCAAAATGTTGTGCACCCATACGGAGTGCGAAGTGTCCCCCTTGAACTTCGGTTCACTTGGGCCAACACAGGTCCAGCCCAAAGGCGATTTCACGGCCCAAGGGTGTTCTGGGTTGGCAGAAGAAACAACTTTTATTCCCCGCATTAGTGCATGATTGTCTGTGCCGATCAAAACATCGATTTTGGCAGGTTTTGGTAGTTGAACAAATGGGACATCTCGAAGATGTTCAAACTTTCTCTTTTGTTCAGACCAGTCAACGACGCCGGAACGTTTCGCCAGATCTTTAACCGTCCAGGCTTCAAGAGCTTGCGAATGTCTACCGTCGACGTCTGTCAGTACAAAAGAGACAAGACTGCTCTCAACCTCTACCTGTCTATCGACGTAATTGACTTTTCTAGTGACTGGACCTTGAACAACTTCGGTCCTCAGTTTTGATGCTAAAGCCTGATCAATCAGCGTGGAGTTGGATCCGGAATCAAGCAGAACAATGATTCGTTGGGATTTACCTCCTGCTTTAACATCGCAAACTAGAGTCTGGAGACTAACAGCACCGGCTCTGGCCACGTGGGAAACATCCACGTGAAAGGTCTCGACCTCGTCAGAGTCACTGTTAGAGTCCATCTCCTCAAAGTTGATCTCGTTCAAGTCAGGTAGATCACTACAATCACTATCTCGATCTTCGTAAAAGACTGCACCTTTTTGGTTGATGTGCAAAAGTGGGTGATGGTATCTGACGCAATTTTTAATCCCACAGGGCTTTCCCTGGTTGTAAGTGCATTTTGAAATGCGATGTCCGGAATTCAGGCAGTGAAAGCACAACCTGTTTGCTTGGACAACCGCAAATCTCTGCTTTACTTCCAGAGTCAAAAACTTCCGGCATCTGAACATAGGATGTGCCGTCGAACAAAGAGGGCACATCTCCGTTGAGATGAAAGATGTCTTCGGTTTGAAAACGGGCTTTCTAACCTCCCTGTTAGGCTTGTAATCAATCGCTAAAGTTTGCTTAGGTTTAGCGTCAGTTTTCACGTAACGCTTGCCTAACTTAACGTCAGAATAAACCTTGTTTTGGGCGGGTGGGTGGGATTTACTAAACTTGCTCTGCTTGGCTTCTAGTTTAGACACTTCTACTTCTTCCACTTCATCAGAAGTCTCGGGCTCGCTGGCGTCTACCTGGTAGGTGTCAGCGAACTTCAAGCTGACCGACTTTTCGTCGGTGAACTCCCTGAGCCTCTGGATTAATGTGAGTTTAAAGCTTACGAAGCGCATAATCGTATTGAATGTGTCTTCCAATCCGCTTTCGGCCAAGTAGAGAAGATAGTCACTCCCCACCTTTTTTCCTAACTTTTTCCTTGCTTTCTGCGACAAAAGACTCCTTCTCTGAGTAATTGAATGAGCGTCTACCCTTCGGTAATAGTCTCGGACTGTGACAAAGCTATCATTCAGAGCTTGAAGATCCTTCAAGTCGTAGCCGGAAAGGGCTTTGACTTTTTCAAACTCCTCCTGAACTTGCTGATCTTGCCTGATGTCCCCCCCATAACGCCCATCTAGAACTTCCCAGATAGTGTCGTATGTCGTTTGGTCGATTTGGTACCTAACAAACCTTTTGCATAATTTGTGAGGTTCCCCTTCCATACTTCGAAGCAAGTACAAGACTTTCTCCACTTCGGTGATTTGCCTCGCTCCGTACGACTGTTGGAATGAAAGCTTCCAAAAGGCGTACTCCTTTTCATCACCCGTGAACTTAGTCATTTTGTATCTGTCTAGACCTTTCAAAGGATCATTGGCGTTAGTGAATGTGCTGGAATCGTTTTGCCCACTAACGTTTCCTCCCCCAACAGCTCCATCAACTCCGGCTCCGAAACTAAATCCCTTTGGAGGACCCTTGTCACCTGGTGGCTGTCCGCCGCCAGCTGCTCGGCTTCCCCCTTCGGCATTGTCTCTAGCTTGACTTGATGGGCTTGAATGAAAAAATTGATCGCCTCCCCTTGTATAAGCTGAATTTGGACCGCCATCTCTTTCGGTCTTCCGGGCATTTCTTTCTGCCCTAGATTGCTCGTAATTTGCCCTACCTCCTTCATCCAGATCATCCAAAACTGAGCGTGTCTTCGGAATTGCTCCCAAAGACTCTGAATCTAAAGGCACACCTCTGGGCTTAGTTAAGTCCGGCTGATTTCGGACTTGTTCTCTTTGAAGTTCAGCTGTCAGATTAAAGTTTATCCTCTTTTCTCTGTCAACTTTCTTCCTCAAATCGTCCTGTCTGAAATCAGCTTTCTTCAACTCTTGGTCCTTTCTAGCTAACTCTTCTCTCAAAGCAGCTTCAGTGAAAGCATTTGCGCTAACTAACTTTTTAAGAAAAGTAACTTCATCGTCGCTAGAGTCCGAGCTTGAACCAGAGTCGGAACTTGATTCAACCACAGGCTTTTGCTTTTCTGGAATTACTTTCCCCGGACCTTTTCCTACCGTAGGGGGTAGAGGCTGTTGCTTGGTAACCTTTGCCTCCTCGAAGTGCACCTTGCCGGGTGTTTTCTTCGAGATAGCTCCAGTAGCCGGAACAACAGTCTCATCGTCGTTGTCTCCCTCAGGGTTGTCTAAGTTAGATTCCCCATCAGGATCAACATCTGATTCCGGATCTGGACGCACCCCTGCTCCTTCACCTTCCTCAGTCCCAGCAGTTTCTACTTTAGCCTGACTGTCTCGGCGTTTCTCCAGCGTAGCTATTGTCGCCTTAGCTACCTTTTTGTAAGCCTTCATAGTTTCAGTCTCTTTTTTGGTTGGCGTATGAATTTTAGCAATCTCTTTTTCTACTCTATGTAGGTCAGACAGATTTTGAATAGCTCCCCTTGTTAAGATGTTCCACTTTTCGGCAGAGTTCTGATCAGTCTGAGCCGACCTGTTCAACCTCGTTACAACTCGGTAGACTTTAGTTCTCTTTTTCTTTAGCCATGCCAAGAGACCATCTCCATCGGCATCAAGAGCTGCGGCGCCAGCAATGGCCTCGTCCTCAGATGGAACCTCTTCAACATCCTCAGTGGAGATGTCGAGAGTGCCATCCAAGGCGTTACCAATGTTAGCCAGCTCCGGATTGCCATCCGGATCTGTAGTTGACATGCCTAAAGCTTGCCGAAATTCGTCTTAACTTGCAAACACAAATTGACTCAACGAAATTTCACTGTAGAATGTTTCGTGGTCTCGTAAGTTTTAATTTTTACTTGTATGGAAAATTCTATCTTTACAAAAATTACTTAAACCTCGACGACAAGGCTCTAGCTTATTTTTGGACACTTAAAGACAAAACTTTATTTGAGATGTTTCTATTTGTGGAATTAACTCAGAAAATGTCAATTTCAAATGACCGGTGTGTGAAGAAATTTCAAGCGAACGTTTCTTCCGGCCTTAAAGTACGTTATTTTAATTGTATTAATTTAACGCTCCCTCGCTAACGGAGACACGCCCAACGTACTGTTTAAACTTGTAAGCCGTAGTACTGCCTCGGAGTCTTATCGTACTATCGAACTAGTTTCTTTAGTACAATAAGTTAAACCGATTCGTACTATTTAGTACTTGTCCAAACGTTTTAGTTTTAGCGAGCCCTCGTTAGTTTAAGAGTGCGAGTAACAAGTATGAACGTTTTGATATAGATAGCAAACTATGCTATTAACCATAAACGTGTTAGCTTAGTACCCGTACGACTTATTCACTGCTCGTCGCGTTAAATAACGAAATGCAAACAACATTGACTTTTTATGAGTAATTTAAGACTATTCCACTTTAGTCTGACAGTCAAATTCCTACTTGTTCGCTCTATCGCCAATTGGCACCTAGTCCTAGGTCCTTAAACAAGAACGATCTAGCTTACCAAAGCTAAGGA
>Ga0209990_10002928_pt1 | contig 12835 bp, 7 predicted proteins | sample NOAtaG_6_FD_187304 | JGI IMG/M metagenome (GOLD analysis project Ga0209990, IMG submission 187304) | Freshwater lake microbial communities from Lake Erie, under a cyanobacterial bloom - NOAA_Erie_Diel5S_2200h metaG (SPAdes) (version 2) | ecosystem: Environmental > Aquatic > Freshwater > Lake ...
GTCAGATGAATTTAGAAAACCCGTCATAAATGGCGTTACGCGGGCGTTCCTGCCGTCTGCATCTGCGCGGACTGTGACAATATCAAAGCCAATTTTTGTATTGCGATTCCATGAGCCTTTTCTCGCCACGAAGGCGACATTTTTATACTCGGCAGGGAACATGTTGCCGGTGTAAAAAGTCACGCCCATTACAGCGCTATGGGGCCCCATCAGCGCGACTGGCTTTTCCACTCCGGCGCAGGCGTTGGGCTTGGTCACCGCATCATCGGGAAGCGTTCCCTCATGGCAATGCGGAAAGCCGAAGCTCAGGCCTGTTTTGTGCAGCCGATGCAGCGTATCGTGCGGCTTGTCATCACCCCACCAGTCGCGGCCATGGTTGGTGAACCAGAGCTCTTTTGTAACCGGGTGCCAGTCAAATCCAACAGAATTGCGAATGCCGGTCGCCAGGACCTCCATCCCCGAACCATCCGGGTTGTAACGGCGAATCTGTGCATACTCTGGGGTGGGCAATTCACAAATATTGCAAGGGGCACCAAAGGGCACATAAAGCTTTCCATCTGGCCCGAAGGCGATGTACTTCCAGTTGTGGTGCTGCTCTGGCGGTAGCTTGAAATTGTCGGTTAAATCAACAGGCGCTGCGTTCGGATTTTTCTCAATGCCATCAAAACGCAACACCTTGTTAATGGCCATAACGTAGAGCGAGCCGTTTCTAAACGCGACCCCAGCGGGCTGAACAAGCTTATCCACCACCACCCGAGCGGTCCGCTCTCTGCCGTTATCGGTGATCTCGTAAACACGCCCAATTGCACGGGTGCCAACATAAACTTTTCCATCATCGCCCCGCGCCATTGCACGGCCCCCGGGGATTCCAGTTGCCCAGATCTCTACTTTAAAACCGGGGGGCAGCTTGACATTCTGAAGAGGAATCTCTGCGGCCGGGGTAATGGTCATTTTTCCCGCAAGCGGCGCTAATTTTGAATCGGACATTGCTGCCGGCATGCCCTGCTTCCAGGCCGGCGGCGGTGGCGGTGCTGGATTGGCAGACTGCGCGCTGGCAAGCGACGGCAGGATCGCGGCCAGGCCAACAACTGCAGCGATCCTGAGTGGATGTGATCGATGATTCTTCATTTTTAATTTGTCTCCTTGAATAACCGTGTTGTGGGTCTGACGTGCCCTAGAAAAATGCTTGCAGCTGCAGGATAAACCCGTATTGGTGAGTTGTTGCTACTTTCTCTCTAGGGTTAGCACGGAGCGTTATCTCAAGGGGTGAAATAACATCATCCACACTTCACGATCACGGTCCATTGCCCGAAGAAAATATCTCGCGATTGCGCAACCCTTAACGGCCGCAGCGGCCCGCCTGGAGCGGGTTGTAGCGACTTTGCTTTTCTTGTAAAATCCGCGGTCCGGGGCGATTTAGCTCAGTTGGTTAGAGCGACGGAATCATAATCCGCAGGTCCGGGGTTCGAATCCCTGAATCGCCACCCTCATCAAACGTTACGAGGCTGGATTGCAGGTGTCGTTCCGGCAGAATAAGCCCCGCTGTCGTAATAGCCCAGCGACTTTTGCAAAGGTCATGTTTTTAATTTAAACGATCGATAGGTTGGTGCAATTGCTTTCATTGCGGGCACAAAATCTAGCCCTCATAGATCCTCTTTTTATTATCACGCTGTAACGGTCTTTCGGGCGTTGGCGTATTGCTCCACCTTCGTAGACGATCCTTCGCATAATTTGCCCCCTCTCCCGATCCGCCGCCGCCTAAGTAAGATTGAAAATGCTGACTGGCTGCCGGACGATCGCCCATCGATTCATAAGCGAGTCCCTTTAAAAAGGTCACACCAATATCATTCGATAAAAACTGCTCATAACGCTGGAGATTTTCCAATGCCGCAGCTGGATCACCCTGATCCATCCGCAAAACCGCGACTAATTTATGCGCCTGTGGCTCCTGAGGATAAAGATTCTGGCTAAGGTGCGCATACTTTAGGGCCTCTGAGGCGAGACCAGACGCCTGCTGGACCTGAGCGAAACGAAAATTGGTCGGATAATCTAAAGGAGAACGTTTTAGTGCTGAGCGCAAAATTGCTCCAGCCTCACCCATTTTTCCTTTACTCATTAATAACTCTGCGTTACGGTTGTCTTCAATAGTAGGCTTTAAAGCCCGAAGGCTTGCGGTATTGTCAAAAAATCGTTCTCGATATACCGATCTATTTTTTCCATTTACATACCTTGTCTCGGCGTTATTACGGGAAAGTTGTACGCGCTCCTCAGACATCGGGTGCGTTAAAAACATAGTTTCGAGCAGTCCAGGCTTCGATTTTTCGGTTCGCAATAACATCTGATGAATCGCCGTCATTGAATCTGCTGGATATCCGGCACGAAAGAGATAGTCCTGTCCAAGTCCGTCAGCCTCTCGTTCAAAATCTCTGGAATAAGACGCTAAAAGAGCGCTCGATCCCAATTGCGCGCCAATCCCCACTAACTCTCGATTTTTTGAGTCTCTCGTTGCAATCTCTACCGTGGCGACCGCCAAAGCCGCAAGTAGGGCCTGGCCCTGCTTTTGAGCGCTATGCCTTGCATTGACATGGGCTAACTCGTGGCCAAGAATTGCAGCGAGCTCTGCCTCGTCTTGAAGCTCAATCATGATGCCTCGAGTAAGGGCTATCGATCCGCCAGGGAAAGCATATGCGTTTAAATAGTTGGCGTTTACGACCCGATAGTTATAAGGCACCGTTTTCCTGTGGCTATGAGCATGCAGACTAGCCCCGACCTCAGAGACATAAGCATTGATTTTCTTATCCTGAATTGGGCCAAGATCTTTAGAGAATTGGTGCGGCGCTAAAGAACGATCAAGTTCAATCTCCTCCCTCTCGCCCATGCCTACCAGAATCTTTTGTCCTGTTACCGGTGAGACCGCGCACCCTGATAATAAAGTTGCCGGCGCACAGATACTCACGCCGAAAGCCCACAAAGACTTTCTTCTTAGAGTATTGAATTCATATCTCACGAAAATCCACTAATCCTAGGTCTTTTCTGCCCCGGCAGTACAAAACGATCCAGGAGCACGTAAAGAGATACAAATATCCGATAACTTACACCGACATTATCAAGCACTGACGGAGTCAGTCACAATATCCATCATGACTTGTAGCCCATGTACGTTTATTCTCAATTGCCCAGACGACGATCTGGCGACGCTGCTTTTCAATGTCGTGACCCGCCATTTCTAAGGCATGTTGTGCCCTGACGCGTTGCAGCCCAATCTCTCGTGTGGCCTGATCAAGCCGGGCAATTTCGATTTCTTTGGGTATCAATATTGTCCTCCTCGGATCCAACCAGTGGTACCCCTCCGCCTCGCGCTCTTTTGCGGCAGCCCAAGCATTCCATTCCTCAATCTTTGAGAGAAAACTACGTTCAACTGCGTCCATCCGGGCTCGCTCGCCTGCAATGTAGTCCTCTTGCCAACGCAGATCAGTGATCGCGGCCTGAAGTTCGGTAGAGTTTGAGCATCCTGGAAGAGCATAAACATTTAATTTAGTTATTAAAGCTGCGCTCGCACCTGCAAGCGGCCCTCCCATCGCTCCCGCAATTAGAGTTGAAGTCACAGCAAGTGTTTGGTCATTACACCAAGTCTCACTCTGAAATCTTCCGCTTTTACAAAAAGCAACATCGTGAACCGTAAGTTTTGTGCCACGAGGCGCTGCCAGTCGCCGAGTCTCTACCCGTTCAATCGTACGACTTGGCCATAGGCTGTCGTTTACTCCTAGGCGTCCGGGGAGTTTCGTCGTACGCGAGTTTGAGACAGTCGTCAGGTTATCCTCCTGATCGTTGGTTAAGTAAGGACCGAATCTCTCGGTCCAAGATTTCCCTTCTTGTACATCGTAGACTGCCTTGCGCCACTCTGAAGCACATTGCTTGTTATCCCATCCAAGCGGAAAACCTGCAATCGCATCCGTACCTATCCAAAAGCCGGCAGAGCCTGGCGCTTCTTTACAGTAGTGGCCGTCCTGCGGTCGATTCTGCTCCCAAAGAGATCTGCAACACGAGTCGTGAAGGATCGAACCTACGACTACTTTCACATCAATCGTGCAGTCTGAATTCACTGTCGCGACCGGATACCCTGGGCTTGGCGGCCCTTGAGTGAGAGAGCCGCCGCGCAATTGATCCTTACAACCATTCCCAACTCCGCCGAAACAGCGCTCGCGATTTCCAATTTTCACAGGATCTAATTCAACGAGCGAGGGATCGCACACCCCCGAATTTTCCGACCTGCGCGCTGACGGGGGCGGGCTGACCGTTGGTCTCGTTACGACTTGCGCTGGCGGAGTGACTAAAGGTGGAGAAATGGCAACGGGCGGTGGCGCCGTTTGCCGAAGTTCGTACTGGCAATCCGCGTAAGCATCGGGACCCAGCCCGGCGCATGGATCGTCTAATGGCTGTATCGACCTATTTGCCACCGGCCCCGCTTCAGGATTAGCCGCCCTACTGGGAGGTGGTGCACTGACAGGTGGGGGGATCACCGCAACGGGTGGCGGCTGCACAGGACGAGATGCTCGCTCCTCTTTTTGGAGCAATTGCATAAATTCTGCTCTTAAAAATCCTCGTTCAGCGGCTCCCGTCGATTGGGCCTGGGCAATTTGAATCAGAGGAAAAGACACCGGAATAACAAAGTCACGATACTGTTGAAGATCGCCTCGACCGCCCCCACCACGGCCTGGCGCTCCCGGGCTGGGGTTACCCCGAGGCGGAGCACCCTGCAGGCCTCGACTCAGATACTCAAAGCCTTTCTCTTTGCAAATTTCAATACCCCGCCTCACAGCGGGACCGCTGATACTCGCTACAGACCACTCTGGAAAGCTTCGCTTGATCAAATCAAAAACTATTTGCTCTTGACACTCATTTGAAGCGAGAGGTGCCACTACGGCAGGGGGCGACGCAATCGCAATAGGGGTCGGTGGGGGCGGCGCTGGAGTGACAACCGATGGTGACGCAGCTGCTGGTGGGGCCGAGATCTTGTTTGCTGTGGGTGGGTCTATCTTCTGCACCGACGGAATCAATAGTGCATTAGCCGTCTGCCCAGGCGTTGGTATCTCTGTCGAGCGCCTCTGCCGCCCCGCTGGAGATGCACGGGGAACCGGGTGTAATGCCCAACCAGTGTTTTGACCCTTTGGCCTGATACGGGCAAAACCAAGTTCTGAATTGATGATATTTAAGACGTTCGGAACGCTTGCTACGTTTGTTACCCCGGGCAAAAACGCCAGCTGCAGTGCATCAGGGTCAGCGCTTGGAGTCGCCCACACTGCCGCGCCCGAACAAGCAGCCATCACCGGACGAACAACCGAAAGTCGCTCATCGAAGACCGCAGAGAGGCACTGGCTTAAGTCCCCAGAAGTAGGATTAAGCCAACGTATTTTCCGGTCCGAACTGCTGAATATCCAAACGCTATTAAAGGGTCTGGTACGACAAGAACCGAACTCCGTAATCCGCGGGCGGTTCTGTTGGCTACCATCGATACATAAAAGTCGATTTATGTCCTGTCCTCCGATGGCGTGCAGCACACCAACAACATCGGGGGATACCGCCTGCGTTTGTCGCCCACTCAGCCCATTTGCATCAAGAAATATTAGGTCATTGCTCGGCGAGATTACTTGTAAATTATTACCTGTCGGCATCGTTAAGGCCGACGTATTGTTCAAGGCCGACGTATTGTTCAAGGCCGACGTATTGTTCAAGGCCGACGTATTGTTGAGGTTATCGATCGAAAAATTAAGATTTAGTACAAGCTGACCCGGATTGATTTCGCCGAGCACCGGAGGGTTCACAACAACCGGCGGCGGCGGAGCAACCGCAACGGGGGGCGGAGATTGTTTCTGCACAAACGGTGCAATAACCTGCTCAATCGAACTTTTTACCGCTGCACGACTAGAGAAGTTCCGAACAAAACCTGGCATACCTCCAAAACCAAGGCACTGACCAACAATAGCTTGGGACATATTTTCCCATCTTTGGTCAAGTGCCTGCTGAACATTTGTTCGCGGATAAAGTTGTGGGTTTTCGGTTGGGGTATTTCGATCGGAAAAAAAATTATTATTCTCATAATAAGTTTTCAAGAAGCGTTGCAGATTACTCGACTCGCAACTCTGATCTGGCGCCGGTGCATTTACTTTAGGCGGCGGGGGTGCTGTGGGAGTTGGTTGCGAAGCCGGGGTGCCCTTTGGCACAGTAGCAGGTGGCTGAGTAAATGTAGGGCTAGGCGCTGACCGTGCATCTGGTAATGGCGGCGGCACTACAGGAGTCAGCGCTGGACGAGGGGCTGGCGCAACAGGCGGTTGGGCAGGTGGAACTGCAGGAGCTGGAGCGGGCGCAGGCGAGGGGGTCGGCTTTGGACTCTGAACCGGCGCTGGAGCGACCGGAGCAGGCGCTGGTGCCGATGGAAGAGGCACGACCACTGATTTCTCTGGGGCCTTCGCAGGTGGTGTGGCCGCCTTCTTCTCGTCTTTTTTTTCTGGGGGTCGACCGGTGTCAAAAGACGGAACAGCAACACTTCCGCTTTGAGCAAGCGCTATCAACGGGTAAACAGCTAACAGACCGACGATCAGACTTTTCATTTGGGGCTCCAATCCAAATTGCTATCAATCAGCCGTCCATCCCCTCCAGGCCGGACACTCCATACTGTAACGCTCCCACCTCACCCCTCCCACAATTAGAGAGCTGGGGTGGGAACTGGTTCGGTCGTATTGAACGCGCTTCACTTCGTCGCGGTAGGTGATTTTCTGGCAATTCTGTAGCGTGACCTCTTTCTCCAAGCGGCTCTGACCGCTAACATCCATGTCACGCTGTGTGCCTGCACCTCGATTTGTTTGACTCACCCCCGTGCCGAGATAACCAATTCGTGTAGCGAGTATGCCTCCCGATTGAAACGCGTACGTGCCTCGAATAGTTCCATAAACCGCGCCAGAACTTGCAAATCCACCAGAGCCCGAGATCGACGTATGATAAAAATGGCCTGAGGGAAAAAAATTCAAATACTCCGCCCTTGATCCCTCCATTCGATAAAAACACATCTGCGCACGTTCGCCTCGGGGTCGACCTAAAATCTCCGGCTGAGTAAACTCCCGGGGCTCTAGATAAGCGCCCTGCCGGCAGCTCGAAGGATTCACGCTCCCGATGGGCGGTCCACCTACCTGGGTTGCTAACGCAGAGGGGCTCGCCGGTTTTTGCTGCGCAGCTGGCTGCGACGATCGGGATGATTTGCCCTCAAAAGCGCGTCCAAGATCGTCGAGGGCTTTTGCCAAATCATTTAAATTTTTTGCAAGCTCACCTCCTCCTTGCTCCGCTGGTCGGCCAGTTGAGGGCCCCCTCGCAAAAGCTTCGGGAGAAAAGCCCCCGTTATAAAATTGTCCACCACGAAAAAACGTCATCTTTACTTCTCGGCCTTGAGCGAGCAAGATTCGGGCTTGATCAATAGCCTGCGGTGTAGCGGCCTGATCATTTAAATGAGTCAATACATCACCCGACGCAAGACCTGCCAAAGCGGCAACGCTACCTGGGCTCACACTCTCAACGAGCAGCCCAGTATATTGACTGCTCGGAAAACGAAGCCTCTGCGCGGTAGCTTGATCGATTTCAGAGTAGGTCACGCCAATCCTCGGAGATTGGTCCGACCCGGTTGCTGACTGCCTCTGCTGCTGACTGCTCGTCGCTTCGGCAACAGCACCGCTACCAGTGAAAATGAGCTGTTTTCTCTGGCACAGATCTACCGCACGCAGATCCTCTACGGTCTTATTCGCGTACTGAACCCGAATATCAAAAATACAGCCTCCTGCTGCGTCTAGACTAAAGTTTCTCTTATTACTAGTTGCAATTGTTCCCGCAAAACCTAACCGATCACGACCCCAATTCTTCTCAGCTGTGCTTGAGATATAGACACTGAAGATCGTTTGACTTGACCCGTTTACCAGCTCGAAGTTTGTATCAAGCGGCTGACTAGATTGGGCTTTCTGGATGCCACTCGGAGAGACCGAGTCAGCCGGGGCGCTCCTTTGATTAGAGTTTGGAGCACTTGGCAGCGACGGTTGCTGCGGCAGAATAACCTGCGCAAACCATTGCCCCTTTCGAAAATAGGTGGCCTTGATCTGCTGCCCTCGGGTGTGAATTTCTCCCGCCTGCTTAACAACTGCAGCCGTAAGATCCTGGTCATTTAAGTGAGTCAGTATGTCACCGACCTGTAATCCCGAGAGAGCGGCCGCGCCACCGGGCGACACGGATCGAACGATAAAGGAATTTGGATATCGTTCAAATGGAAAACTATCCCGTCGAGCAGCCACTTGATCCAGCACCTCAAGTGTTGCACCAAGCAGTGTGACGCTCTGAGCGGGGGCGAGACCGGAGACAGCGGCAGTTGCCGCAGGTGCGGAAGCCCCAACCTGCACAGCGACACTTTTAGAGCCCTCGCAAGGCAACAGACTTCTCAGTCCCCGGGTAATCTGTCGGCCTACCACTGAAATCGCGTAGAGCCCATCCTGCTGATAGGTATGCTCTACGATTACCGGGAACTTGTCGCCCCTGACGATTCTCGTGGTGTTGTCGCCGAAACTTACCTCAAAGCCACAAGGAGCTGCATCCGCCTTACCAGAGATGGTGATCTTTATCGGTTGATTGGTAAGCAAAACTTTCGGCTCTGCAGAAATTTCGCTAAAAACCTGAGGAAAACCGATTACCGGAGAGGCACAAACGCAAAATGTCGCGATTCGTAGGAATAGAGGTGGCCGCATCTCATACTCTCTAAGTTTAAACTTTTTAGGCAAAGTTGACGCTTTCCCAGAATCAAAAATAACCCCCTGCTAACCCAAAAGTCAACAGGCCATGCCTTCATATAGCGGGAAGCCTTAGATGATATTTCGCAGAGGGGTCCGCCCTAGGCGCACTCTCAGCCACAGCACGAGCAATGCCTTAGGGACGGCCTGCCACCGTTACTTAAAGTAACGGTCCTACCTGCCCAGAGCATCAAACCCCGATTACACGTTTTGTTACACGGTGGGGTTTTGCGCTTGTAACCTATTGATTTTGTTACGGTAAATTGGAGCGATTTTCATCATAAAAAAACAGTAACGACGGTGCCAATACCGTAATCGTCACATATCAAGCCCAGTGCTCCACCAGCCTGGGCTTTTTTGTTTTGTAAAGCGCACTCGTGTTTACTTTTTCGTAGTTTTTTCACAGCAAATACTTTATCGCTGCGGTTGTCCTTTCAGCAGTCCGACAATAAAGTTGCTGAATGAAACAGCGTGACGCACTACCAATTTTTTCATTCAAAAATTACTACGGCGCCCAAGCCACGACGGTGCTGTTAAATGCAGCAGACAGCGTTAAATACGCTGTTAAAACTGCGGAAGTAGTCAAGCAGCACAAGCGCATAGAAACGCTGCTTGAGCGTGAATCCATCACGGACTTGTCTGCTGCTGAAGGCAGGCTCGTCCACTTGCGGGACAGCGAAGTTGTCTTGTTCAAAGTAGCTCGCAGCAACTACTGGCAAGCACGGTTTCGCATCTACACAGGCAAGTGGATACGCTTTAGCACTCGGCGTAGAAACATAGATGACGCCAAGCAGATTGCGTTTGCGAGAGCCACCAAGCCAAAGGCGTGGCCAATGCCAGCAGCAAAAGCGTGGTCAGCGTGGCTAACTCGAATGTGAGTTGAATGGCTTGCCAAGATTCGGGCGTCAAATTCATGCGTGCAAGTTTACGACGAAGTGCCTTTAACTTGGTTCTTTGCTTATATTCGACATGTGTTGGATATAAACGACACCACAAATTCCTGAGCGCGCTATCTTTGCGCCTGATGAAAAAAATTTGGGATATTTCTCCACCCATTGACGCTAACAGCCCGGTCTTTCCAGGAGACACGTCCTTTCAACTGAACTGGACAGCCGAGATTTCGCCGCAATGCCCGGTGAATGTGAGCGCCATCACGCTATCCCCCCACGTGGGATCGCACGCCGATGCGCCTTTGCACTATGACCCTTGTGGCGTTGCTATTGGCCAAGTAGATTTGCAAACCTTCATTGGGCCTTGTCGGGTGATCCATGCCATGGGGGCTGGTCCACTCATTACGATGCAAGATTTAAAGCACAAAATTCAGTACCTGCCAGAACGCGTTTTGGTGAGAACCTATGCCAAGTTTCCCGAACAAGCATTTGATTCACAACTCAAAGGGTTTGCGCCCGAAACCTTGACCGCTTTAGCAGATTTGGGCGTGAAATTAGTTGGCATCGACAGTGCCAGCATTGACCCTGCCGACAGCAAAACATTGGACAGTCACCAGATCATCAGACAGCGCAATATGCGCGTACTAGAAAATCTGCAACTCGACCATATTGAAGAAGGCGATTACGAACTGATTGCTCTGCCCCTCAAACTCATGAGCGCAGATGCCAGCCCTGTGCGCGCCATACTGAGAGAACTCTGAAAAGCCTTATGACTAAGACAAATACCGCTAACACCCTCGCTGCATGTCAAGCGCTGGACCAAGAAGATCCTTTGCGATCGCTCCGTGATTTATTTCAGATACCCGAAAGCCTGATTTACCTTGACGGCAACTCCCTTGGCGTATTGCCCAAGGCCACGCCCGCTCGCGTCGCAGCGGCAGTGGCGCAAGAGTGGGGCCAAGACCTCATCAAAAGTTGGAACTCTGCAGGTTGGTTTCAGATGCCCCTTCAAGTGGGCAACAAGATTGCAAGGCTCATTGGCGCAAAAGATGACGAGGTGGTGGCCGCCGACAGCACTTCTATCAATTTGTTCAAAGTGTTGAGTGCGGCGCTTTCAATTGCACAAGCAGATCATCCAGAGAAAAAAGTCATTCTGAGTGAGCTCACCAATTTCCCCACCGACCTCTACATTGCAGAAGCTTTGTGCAAAGAACGCGGCTTCAGCTTGAAATTGGTCGAGGCAGAAGCGCTACAAACCGCATTGCAACAAGACGTTGCTGTACTGATGTTGACCCATGTGAACTACCGCACAGGCGCCATGTTGAACATGAAAGCCATGACGGCTTCAGCGCACAGCGTGGGTGCCTTAACCGTGTGGGATTTGGCACACAGCGCAGGTGCTGTCCCTGTAGATTTGAATGGTTCGCAAGCAGACTTTGCCGTAGGTTGCGGCTACAAATACCTAAACGGCGGCCCTGGTGCGCCTGCTTTTGTTTGGGTTCATCCAAAGCACACAGATCGTTTTTGGCAACCTCTGAGTGGCTGGTGGGGGCACGCTGCACCGTTTGAATTCACACCCGACTACAAACCTGCTACAGGTATTTCGCGGTACCAATGTGGCACACAACCGGTCCTTAGCCTGACCGCGCTTGACACGGCTCTAGATGTATTTTTAGAGGTAGAAAAATTGGGTGGCATGCAAGCACTGAGAAAAAAATCATTGGCGCTTACAGGCCTGTTTATGAACTTAGTCCAACCGGAATTGGCTGGCCATGGTTTTGGCATTGCAACGCCCGATGAAGAAAATTTGCGTGGCTCACAAGTTAGCCTGACTCGAAGTGAAGGCGCTTATGCCATTGTGCAAGCCTTGATTGCACGAAGTGTGATTGGTGATTTCAGGGCGGGCGATGGCAAAGGCCAACCCGACATTTTGCGATTTGGCCTGACGCCTTTGTACACAAGATTTGTCGACGTATGGCATGCCGTGCAGCACTTGAAAGAAGTGATGGACAGCAGCGAGTGGCAAGCGCCGCAGTTTTCACAAAAAAATACCGTCACCTAGTTCTTTGAAAGCCCACCATGTCCGGATGTCCTTTTAGTCCAAACGCCAGCGAAGGCACGCTCGACTTCAGCCAATCAATGAGCTATAGCGATTATTTGCACCTCGATGACATCTTGAATGCGCAGAAGCCATTGTCGCCAGATCACAACGAAATGTTGTTTATCGTGCAGCACCAAACCAGCGAGTTGTGGATGAAACTCATGCTGCATGAGTTAAATGCTGCGATTCGTCACATTGACCTGGATGAATTGCCCGATGCTTTCAAAATGTTGGCGCGTGTATCGCAGATCATGTCGCAACTGGTTCATGCGTGGGATGTTTTGGCCACCATGACACCCCCCGAATACAGCGCCATCAGACCTTACCTGGCCCAATCAAGCGGTTTTCAAAGTTGGCAATACCGATGCATTGAATTTGCAATGGGCAATAAGAATGCAGCCATGCTACTGCCCCACGCGCATCGACCTGATTTGCATGCCATTGTAGAAAGCGCCTACTTGGCTCCTTCACTTTATGACGCTAGCCTGAAATTGCTTGCTCGCAAAGGCTTGGTAATTCCGCCAGATTACCTAGAGCGTGATTGGCGACAACCCTATAAGGCAAGCGCCCAAGTAGAAGAAGCTTGGTTGGTGGTTTATAGAAATCACAATGAGCACTGGGATTTGTATCAATTGGGCGAAGAATTGGCCGATCTGGAAGACGCTTTTAGGCTCTGGCGTTTCAGGCACGTGACCACCGTTGAGCGGGTTATTGGCTTTAAAAAAGGTACGGGAGGCACTGGTGGCGTCAGCTATTTGCGCAAGATGCTTGATGTGGTTCTCTTCCCCGAAATTTGGTCTCTCCGAACAAGCCTTTAAATATAAGCAATTGACGTCTCATGATGTAATACGCTTACTTTTTAGCAGTTGGAGTTCCCATGTCGCGTTCCCCTAGTTTGGATCGTTTTCCCTTTGCTTATTCCACTCTTTTTTCTGTGGCACTTTGCCTTGGTCTGAGCGGTGCTTTGGTTGCCTGCAAAAAACCAGAATCAGACACCGACAAAAAGCTCGATGCTGTTGACCTGAAAC
>Ga0209990_10002931_pt1 | contig 12830 bp, 13 predicted proteins | sample NOAtaG_6_FD_187304 | JGI IMG/M metagenome (GOLD analysis project Ga0209990, IMG submission 187304) | Freshwater lake microbial communities from Lake Erie, under a cyanobacterial bloom - NOAA_Erie_Diel5S_2200h metaG (SPAdes) (version 2) | ecosystem: Environmental > Aquatic > Freshwater > Lake ...
TGAGGATGCGTTCCTCCGACCGAAAACTTCCTTCGATCATGATGCCCTCGTACTCTAACTTACAGCTGGTGACACCCTTACCGATCGGTTCGACGCGGGGTTCGTCTTGGTGTTTGTCGTCCCCCAAGATCGCGCTTTTCCAATTGGTGAGTGCAAATTCCAATAATTCATCGGTTGCCTGTTTGATATCCTTAAGGGTTTTGAGTTCGGCGATCTTTTCGAGATCGAATGCGGCATCGAAAAGCTCGCGGAATCGATTCCACATATAGGCGTTGAGACGATCATAATCCCATTCGTCTTTGGTATAGGAACCATCGGAAGCGCGATGACCCGGTGCGACCTTAAACTGATCGAGTTCACCTTTCGTTAGCGCTTCATAGAAAATTGCGCGTTTATCCCGTTCGTGCCAAGCAATCAAGCGCAATCCGTAGAAGAGTTGCTTGTAGTCATAGAGCGCTTGATTGATAAATTTCTGCGCTTCTGCGGCCAGCTTGACTCGCTCGTTAGTTTTCGGTGCGTACAGTCCTAGTTCTTTGGGGTTAATGAATGTCATAATCGTGACCTCCTGTTTGTTTTCATCGCATAGTTATTTGTTCTTTTTTTTCTTTCCTTTTCTTTCAAACTATGCCCTCCTTGATCATCCATTCAATGCAAGATTTCACCACATCTCCATGACACTTTAACGGTTTGCACCAGCAAGCTAACTGCACCGTTTCTCCTTTTTTAACTCGTTCCGCAATCCGAACTAACTCATCAAAAACCTCGCCGCGTTTTTGCACTTCCTGCCAGAGCCATTGCCGATACTTCGCAACCACTTCTTCGCGATTACCGTCCTGCCCGATTACAAAGCGATTCTGCAAAACGCTACCCTTCAATAAATACGATTTATTAGCTCGACCGATATAGATTTTCGAGTTACCTAAAAACCCGCTATTTTTACCGTTAATGACTTCAAACATAGCCGATACCTCCTAAATATTTTCTCTCTCAGCTACTTTTTTCTTAACGTAGGGAGTCAAGGGCGGCGGAATAAAAAAAACAAAAAACTTTTTCCGCTTTTCCGCCGTTCCATCGTCAGATGGAATGGTATATTTTCGTTAGGGAATACGGTTTTTGATTTAGAACTTCTTAGGTTAAGGAACTGGTCACGCGTTTTCTTAGCGAACACGGTTTCCGGTAGAATTTCTTAGTGAGGAACGAGCTTAGAAATTCTTGGGAAAGCCTGTTTGCTTAGAAAACCGTGAAACCTTAGAAGTTCTTCAAAAAGCCTATTTCCTTACGAAAATAACCACCCTTGACCCCGTAGTTAAAATAGGATTGCTGAGAGAAGGCTTCCCCCCTGGGGGGGACGGGAGGGGGGGACAAAGAAACCGCGATCAGCACCTTCGTAGCAGAGGGGTGTGGGGATACTTCCCCACATAAACAACCGACCAAAGGGAGAACCGCTTTTAGATCGCTCGGATTCAAGAGGTTAACTCATTGTGAGCGTTCTGGTCGTTATGTTTGAGGGTGATTTTCGCTGCTATCTGGCGATCGTATTTTGTCGGTTCACCGCCAAAAAAAAAGCCCCGACCGAAAGCCGAGGCAGAAAGAAAGAGCTAGAACGGCAGAGACACCCACCAGCCCGAACCGACCGAAATCAGACCCCAATCAGCCGGAACCGAGACACCCGCAGGCAACCAAACGCAACAAGGAACACCCAACCCCAACGCCAGCGCCAGAGAAGCCCAAGAACCCGAACCCAACCCGCAGAAACAAGAGCGCGAGTCAGCCGAAGGAACCAACCCCGCCGGACAAGCGCGACCCGGAAACGAGAACAGGACACCGCCCTCAGCCGCCAAAGCCCGCACGAACCGCACCGACCGACCAGCGAACGCCGACCGACCCGAACCCGACACGCGAAACACCCGACAACCCGGAACCGAAGCACGCACCGCACCGTCCACACCGCGAGCGCAACCGACCAGCACCACAGCACCCGCCGGCAGACCAGACAGCGCCGAACCCAAGACCGCAGGAACGACCGAACGCGACCCCGAAAAACCAACGACCGGACAAGACAGAGCCGAAGAAACAGCAACACAAAACACGGGACACCTCCCAAAACAAACACACACAACAGGTTCTTCCTACCCCTTCGTTTGTCTTTGTTTTCTTCGATGAGGCCAGTGTCAAGGGTGGCGATCGGGGTCTGGGGTGTCCCCAGATAAAAAACCCGCGTAGCGACCACTATCGCCACTCGCGCAGCCCTTGACACGGGTTATTAAAGGGGTATAATAGAAAACCTGTGTGTGTGAACCCACCGGTGAGCTTTATGCTGGCTTCCGGGGCGGCGGGTGGGGTGGCGGGGTGGGTGGTCGGCGCAAGTGAGAAGGTGCGGGGGCATACTCACACAAAAGCGATGGGCGAAAGAGAACTCCCCCGCCCGCCGAACGCGCAATTTCCCTTTATTTTGTTACAGGAATCTGGTACTCCTTCCTGTTTTCTCGATCTCGTCGTGGCCATCCTTCCCTGATTGCCTTTTTCCGCAAGCCTTCGATCGATTTTGGCAAATCCTTCCGGCCTTGATCTAATATTTCCTTCAAGGTTTGCCATTCTTCCCTGATCGCCTTTTTTCGCAATAGTATTTCTTCCAAGGTTACTGGCTCTTTACTATCATCTAATTTAGTATCTAAGTTATCATCTAAACTCTCATCTGGCCTATCGTTAAAAATCTCGCTGTAGCTTTCTAGGCTATCATCTAAATTAGTATCTAAATTAGTATCTAAGTTTTCATATAGCCTTGCCTCTATAGCTTTTATCGTTGATGCGATCAAGGTAATGATCGAAAGAGGATATCTTTTATCCATAATTACTGCTAAATTAGTATCTACTTTAGTATTTAACTTGGTATCTAAGCTCTTATCTAAGCTCTCATCTGGGCTATCGTTGAAAATCTCGCTATAGCTTTCATATAGACTACTATCTAGGCTATCATCTAAATTAGCATCTAAATTAGTATCTAAGTTCTCATCTAGCCTTGCCTCTATAGCTTTTATCTGATGATCGATCTTGATCGATTTATCTCTAATATCCTTGATGTCGCTGTTTGTGGCTAATGTCCAGTTATCAAGGCGATTTTTTATTTTTTCTATTTGATCATCGATCGCGATCGATCTATCTTTCATTTCCCGATCAATATCGTTTATCCGATTATCAAAATCTAAGAGCCACTTAGAGATTGATTTTTCAGTAGCATCTAATCTATCCCCTAAGCTTTTCTCTATTAAGATTCTGAGCTTATCATCTAAGTTATTATCTAAGCTCACATCTAAGCTTGCATCTAATTGATCGATCAGGAATTGCTTGGCTGCTAGATTCTCGGTCAAGTCCGGGTATAGCGATCGAATTTTGTCCAGATAGCGATCGCTGATTGAAAAGCTAATTACTTTACTCATAGCATTTAATCTAAGATGATAGCTTTATTATACATCTAATAAGCTTAGATGCAAGTCTCTGGCTCCCCCCCTCCCCAAAAGCGGGGGGAGGACGACGGCGCGGCGGGGAGGGGGGGCAGGGGGGGGAGGGGATGCCAGGGTGGGGGAGGCTGTGGCGGATCCTTTTCTCTTTGATTGCTAGATAAATCTCACGGCTTCTCGGATATTTTCTTCTGAAACTTCCAGATATAAAGCTAAAGTTCCTAAGCTTGAATGGCCAGAGATTTTCTGGATCGTTCCCCCGATAGCGATCGCGAAAAGTCGAATAATTGTAAATTTTTGCTAAGGGTGGGGTCAGACAGAGGAATCATTGCTAGAGTAAGCTTAATTGTCAGGAATTTAGTTAACCAAGGTTTTTGGCAAGATGCTAGTCTGGCTAACACGCTTTTGGGCGTGATATGGGGAAAAGTTCTGGCGATCACGCCTAAATGAGGTGATATACCGAAAGTTGACCTATATTGTTACTTTCAAGAGTGTTATACAGAAACTTTCCGTATAATATGTAGTTAGGCAGACAAGGTCATCTAATGATTATTATGAGGATTTGAATTTATGCCAGACTTAGGGTTAAAAAATCTAGCCCATGTTCACATCATTGTTCCTGACCTAGATGAAGCTGCGGAGTTTTATCGAGAGGTGATGGGCTTTCTAGAAATGCAGAGCCATCATGGGCTTGTTAATCGAGGACTTGCTACCTATTACGGTTTCCAAGAAATATGGGATCGGTTAAATATCAGCCTTAGATTTTTGGTTTTTCCTGAAGTACTGACGATAAAGCTTGTTCAAATCAAGACTATTGGCTATGGGGGAAGTGCTTCTTTGCCAACTCTCAGTAGTCAGGTTCCGTACCTTTACGGCAATGTTGGACCTGGGCCGATCTCCGTTGTTGCAAAAGATATTGATGCAACTTACAGAATTTTAAGCAATTATGCATCTGATTATTCAGCAAAATTCAAGCTCACTTTACTCAGTGAACCAGTGTTTTTATCACCACTTTTACCAAGTCAAACTGGTGCTACAGAACATAGCCAATTGCGTGGTCAGGATAGAATTCTTAGTGACCTTGCAGAGAAATTTCCGCAGCGTGCAAAATTTCAACTAATTGACCCTTTTGGTGTGAGGTGGGAATTTAATAATGATATTGATTAACTCATGCTGTGTTTTTTGAAATGCATTAATTACATACATTGTTGCTAAGGAGAAAATTAAATGGGTTGGACATGGAGAGGAGACAGTGCCGAGACACTTCTCACACAGTATCCTGAATTGGCAAACATACAAAGTCTAACGCAGCGTTGGCCATCACTTGCTGAAGCAGCTGAACGACTTAGAGTGTCTGGACAGCTTCCTAACGTATTGCCAGAAAATTCGGAGAACCCTCAAGAAAATCAACCAGAGAACCCACAGAATGGATAATTATCCTCTCTGAGGAGGCTTGTGACTTCAAAGTACACAAGTGGTGCTTTGAAGAGTGGATAAACTCTGCATTTTGGCGGCAGTGTAGCTGTTCTTGCTTAGTGGTGCAGAAAACTTTTTTGAGTCTTACGGTGTAGGGACTGCACAGCCAAAATGGCGGCTGAAATTCATTGCCCTCGTTGGAGTTTTTGGGAAAGCCTAAAATCATCGTCTCACCAATAATCCTTCATTCATAAGAGTTTAAAGACTTTTCTCAACCACTAAGGAGCTACATTTTTATAACTGAAAAGCTTTGTATAAATGAATTCAGTATCTTCCTCTAGCTCAAAAGTTAATTACTATGGACTTTAATCCACTTACTGATTTTAAGGAGACTGTTTATGCAGTGCCTCCACCTTTTGATATCTCTTTGTCCTTAGCACAAGAGGTAATTGGAAGTGCTCTTACGAAAAGCCCATTAGGTGAAGTAGCTATCTATATTCATGTTCCTTTCTGTATTAACCTTTGCCAATTCTGTGGTTTTGTCAAAGAAAAGCTTTCTTCTAACGATCAAATTTATTTTTTTGTTCAATTGCTTCGACAAGAAATTCAATTGGTTTCAAGTCGATTACAAACCTCAATAGCAGTTAGTGCAATTTATTTCGGTGGAGGTACTGCTAGTTTACTTTCTGCTGCTGATGTTGGATCAATATTGGACTTACTCAGCCAAAATTTTACCCTCAAAGCTTCCTGTGAGTTAAGCTTTGAGGGCGAGGCACAGACATTACTCAAGAAAGGTTTCCTTGAGGATCTTCGCGCACTTGGTTTCTGTCGTATCTCGTTTGGTGTTCAAGTCTGGGACGATGGATATCGACACCTCCTAAATTTACGCACTTCTAGAGATCAACTCCAACTTGCTGCCAATAAATCAACAAAACTATTTGATGAAGTAGCTTGTGACTATATTTACGGATTACCAGGAACTGACGAAACATTTCTCATTGCAGATTTACAGGGCTTTCTGTCGCTTGATTGTAATGTTGTAGAAGCATTTCAGTTTGAACGGATAGATGCATCGCCATTTTTTATTGAAGCTTTGATAAAAAACGGAATCATTCCGCTCTCTTTCAATGAACAGGCTAAACAACATAATATAGCTACTGAAATCTTCTCGAGGAAAAATATATGCCGCTATTCTTTTTCCCTATTTAACCATAGAAATCATAATCCCAAAGTAGAATATTATTCTTCATATTATGGTTGGGGTGGACGCTCCGTATTAGGATTTGGAAGAGGTTCCCAATCCTTCTACAATGGTGTGATGTGGGGGAACAATCTTTCACCAAAAGAACATGAGCAATGCATATCCAAAAATCTATTTCCATCTACTTCTATTGCTGAATATTCACTGTTTGGCAAAGAGTTAATTACATGGCCCCGCAGAGGGGAGATTGAATATAGAACTGTTTCTAAATATAGTGATGCTGATTATCAAGAGAAACTTTCTAAGTTAATTGATGCAAAGTATGTCGAAAAAGGTACTACCGCTTATTTTGTAGCAGAACATGCCTGGTCATTAGTACCCCTAATGTTGCAAACTTTACTTCCAGATACGTTTACGGAGAGATTCTTGGAAATCTTTCAGGCACGAGAACAGCGTTTAACAACATACCTTTAAAAACGATTATGGCAGTACGATATCAAGGCTTAGATCCAAATTCTCCTGAACATAGAACAATCTTAACGAACACTCAGGCTGGTATCTTAAAGAGTCATGGAAGAGATTATTCAGCTTTTGTATTCATTAGAGCTACTGCTGTTTCAAGTATTGATGAAATCGCTCCTTTAGTAGATTTTCACCCGCAATCGGCAGCACAACAGTATGATATTGCACGACAAGTAGCAGCAGGTGACGATCCTAACCAACTGTTTAAATCTATACTTTTCTCGGCTACTGGTCTCAAGAAGTTAAGTATTCCACCTCGTTTCTTTCCAAGAGATATAGGCTTCCGACGTGGGATGAAATATGCTTCACGATCGGTGCTTCGCGATCCTCCCGTTGATGAATGGGATTCTTTTTTTCAAAAAGACATTGATATTCTTGTAATTATTGCAAGTCAAGATAGACAAATCATACAACGTGAAATATCTAGTTTTATTGATTGTGTTTCTTCTGTTTTTAAAGATGGTTTTGAAAGCCACATTATTTGGTCAAGAACACCACGAAATCACCAAAATAATGCGACAGATGTTTTTGGCTTTGTAGACGGAATAAGTCAGCCACTTTTCTTTAAATATGATGTAGATGCCTATTTTCAAGATAATCCAATGGTGAGTTGGGATCCCTCGATCAATCCCATGAACTTAGTTCTTTTGAAAGATCCAGTTATATCTAATGGATTTGGAAGCTATGCAGTCTTCCGTCAATTACAACAGGATCGTCAACAATTTGAAAAGGCTACCCAGTCGATTGTCAACCAATTAAGTATTTCACCAGATTATGCTGAAGCCCAAATTTTTGGACGTTTTCGAGATGGCACGCCTTTAATTTCCTCTCCTAATCCAGTTGATCCGGCAAAAGAAATTCGTGACTTTACTTATGATCGGGATTCCGATGGAGCAAAATGTCCATTTCATGCTCATATACGTAAGGTAAATGTTCGTTCAGGAGAGGAAGATTTTATTTTTCGGCAGATTGCCCGACGAGGAGTACCGTATCAAACAAATACTTCACCCTCTGAAGAAGGACTTCTCTTTCTATGTTATCAGCAGGATATTGGAAGGCAGTTTGAATTCCTGCAATCTTCTTGGGTGAATGAACCTAAATTTCCTCCAAGGAAAGGGGATTTAGGGGTAGATCCAGTGGCTTTCACTAAGTCTAATAGCCAGACAAAGGGACAGATATGGAGATCCAAATGGGGTCAGTCATCTCCTTCGATTCAGTTCTCTATAAATAGCTTTGTGAATGTTAGAGGTGGCGAATATTTATATTGTCCTCCCCCAACGTTTATTTCAGCAGTATTAGCAGCTTCACGAGGGTAAGCTAATGAACTTAAATGAATTACTTCATAAATCAATTCATGCATTTTCGATAGGAGACTATTTTGGTGCAATTACCGCTGCCGAAAAGGGATTAAAGTTATATCCTTATATCTCATCACTACATGAGATACGATCAAGAGCTTATCGACTTATTCGCAATACTGATAAATATATTAATTCTTTAAAGGATTGGCACTATCACCTCCCTTGGGTTGCAGAGGTATGCTTTCAAATAGCATCTGAACTTATATGTCTAGCTCAGACATTAGAGGCTCAGAAATGGTTAGATCTTGGATTATCCTTACTTGAGATTGCTGCAGAGTCACGAAAACTCCCCTATAGTAATATTTCATACGCTCGACTCAAACATGATAGCTTACAGCTTGATTACCTGGTCAGATTCGATGTCCTTGACAAACAGGAATATCAAGAAGTCCTAAGTTTTTATGGTTATTTAATACAGAAGTATTTTCCAAATGGATATTCTGAAGAGCGGATTATAACTCTGGCACAAGATGAACTTATGGGAATCACACCGTTTTACCGACGCTGTTTATATATTTATCCAGAAAAAATTCCGCAATCTATTTTCAATAACAATATTGACCTTGTTTCTATTTCCGACGAATTCAATCATTCTGGATTATCCGTAATTGATAATTTTTTATCTGACGAGACATTCGATGAATTACGGCAATATCTTCTCTTCTCAACAATCTGGCATAATGACTCACAGAAAGGACTTTCATATCTTGGAGCATATCAAGATACAGGAGGACTTTCTTTACTTATTTCAACTATAGATGAACATATACGTAAGGCATTCAGCTCTATCATAGGTACATCAAAACTGGAACAAGTATGGTCTTATAAGAATGTTTATGGTTCAAAGGCAGTTGGCACACATGCTGACTTTTCATCTGTCAATATAAATCTCTGGATGACTCCTGATAAGTTCTGTCATAATTCGCGTGGTGGTCTTATCGTTTACAAACAGAATGCTCCTATAGATTGGAATTTTTCTAAATACAATGACGATGAAAGCGGAATAGCTCAATTATTAGAGAATGTTGATTCTACAGTTATTCCCTATCGTGCTAACAGGGCAGTTATTTTTGATTCGTCACTCTTCCATTGTTCTGATGAATGCCAGTTTGAAGATTCCTATGAAGGGCTACGAATAAACTTAACGCTTCTATATGGTAGAAGAGATTGATAGATTCGGGAACGTTTTCAACTCAACCGCATCTCAATATCTAGGTAGCGTACCCCACAATTTGATTTTACTACCTGATACGTTGAGACAATTGTTGCGGGATAAATTTAGGGTTAAAATTTAGGAGTAGAGTTAATCCTCATTTAAGTACATATCGCCTAACCAGCGCTTGCACAGGACGGTCGATATATACTGGCACTGAGCTATACTTTATTTACCGCCTGTGAAGCGCAAGCCGTTAGTTTCTTGAGAGGCAGAAACAGTCAATTTGAAATATAGTTACCCGATGGTGCTTCAGTTTACCCACTGCAAACAAAAGGAAAACATATGAATATCGAAGAGCTCAAGCAGGAAACGATGATGCGACTCAGTATTACTGATCGCTCTGTAGTCGATTACATCACGGAGGAACTGCTGATCCAGTACCTGGACGCAAAAGCAGTAAAGGAGGTGAAGAGACAGTCTGTCGATGAAAACGGTTATCCTGTCGAGAACCAGAGCTATGTCGATTATGGGCACAGTTTAGTGTTCACGAGAGCGTATACCTACTACTCCAACGGTCATCAGGGATCGAATTACAAGTGTGGAGATCAAGATCAATGGCAGTGGCGTAACGATGTGGGTGATGAGTTTACCCCGATAGCATTGTGTCGTGGCAATGATTACTATTACAAGCTATACTGCCCATCTTGCTAGCTGAATAGATCTCTTATTGCCTAACAAGGGCTTGCAGCGGATGGACTCAAAACTCTGGTGATGCCTCGAAAAACCTTGTCACCGCTGAAGCCCAAGCCGTTATACAGCCTCAACTATCGGTGGGGCGTGTCCGAGAGGCAATCTTTTTTAGGGTAGTATCTGAGAGGATTAATTATGCTAGAGGGATGTAAATAAACTAATGACTATTGCCGACTTTAAAGTAATCCTGATTCAACTAGCAGAAAATCTGATTCCCATCAATGACTGGCTAGAGTCAAAGCAATTTAATCCTCATGAGCTAAATTGGTGGGCTGACACAGATATTTCAAGCAGTACTTTAACATTGCCTTGGAGAAGTAACTCTACAGAATCTTTATTTCATACTCTGCTTGTTGAAGACTTTCTCCACTTTATAAGTTCAACATCCCAACAAGAAACTACCATTGTGGAGTTAAGTTCTTTAGCGACTAACCCATTAGAAAAATGTCCTATAGGGAATGTTGAGACTTGGCGCAAGACAAAGGGACTAGAGGAAGATCCAAGTTTCGCTGGTACAAGCGCATTTAATTTTTCTGTCGATTCATCTGGTAATGCTTTGCAACGAGAACTATTTTATGAAAGCGTTTTGCCAGTATTCCAAGAGGCTTTAGATAATACGATTTCTGATTCGGTTCCTTACTCTCAAGTAATAAGCGATCTATGGGACGACAAGGTTAGTGGTTGGTCGTCAAATACTATTAAGTCATCGATTTTCTTAAAACAGTTTCTAGCTGACTTGATCATAGTTTCGTTTCGTAGTGGTGTAAAAGACGACCCGATTTTTATGCTATGGAGACGATTAATACCTATTGAATGTGGTGAGCATAGACGCTCTGGCAATAAATTCGGTGAAGCACAGATTCAGTTGGCAGTAACGCAGATTCAAGAACTCATATTCAGTCGCTTAAAAGCTTAACCTAATGAAAAAATATGATTTTGTGATTGTAGGAACTGGCGGTGGTGGTGGAGCCATTGCATGGATGCTTGCTAAAGCTGGTTATCGTGTATGTGTTCTAGAGCAGGGACCTGATCTCTATGACTCCATACGTACTAAAGCTGCTAATTTCGATAATCGCTCTCACGATGAATATAGATTTCGTTTAGAACGCCCCGATCCTAAGAGACGACCACGCGGTGATTATGTAACATTTAGACAAACAATTGATGAAAAGGCAAAACCTTTAGGAAAACTCGGAGGTTGGACTGGAACTGCTGTAGGAGGAGGTTCACTGTTGTGGGGGGCATGGGCAATTAGACCTCTTCCAATTGACTTCCGTTTAAATAGTTTCTTTAAAAGTACTGGTAGGGATAATGCCCTAAAAGAGGCAGGTTATCATGTCGAAGATTGGAGCATTGCCTACGAGGAACTGAAGCCTTACTTTACAGTGGCTGAAATTCTCTTTGCAGTATGTGGCGATAGAAAACAGCTTGAAAGAAACATCAGTAATGCAGATTGGTTTCGCAACTTATCTGGGAACCCGAACATTGGGACAGAAAAGGAGTTCAGTCTGAATTTACCTTTTGCTTCTCCACCTTATCCAGAAACGCCTGTAGGAGCCTTGTTTAAATGGATATCTGAAAATGATGAATTTCCTGGCGGCATGGTTCCTTTGCCTACTGCACTTGTTCATCCTTGGTCAGGTGGTTTTTCTCCTATTCCAGCCTTAGAAAAAGCATTTGTACAAGGTGATTTTCCCAATGATTTTGGACTAGATTCTCAAAATCCTCTATGGTCACAGCAAGTTCGTGATGCTTGTAACATGTGTGGTTTTTGCGGAGAATACTTGTGTTGGGGCGGACGCAACCCGAAATCAGGTAGTGCTTCTACTTTTTTTGCAGAAATCACTTCTGGTGATTACGATGTAGAAATTTTCCCTAATTCTAAAGCTTATGAAATATCCTATGATCATCGCCTTCGGCGAGCAACAGGCGTAAAATATTTAGATGTTAGTAATCCAAATTCGCCTATTCCTAAATCAGTTCTAGGCGATAATGTCATAGTTTCGTGTGGGGCTATCCAATCAACTCGCTTACTACTTATGTCGGGTGGACGTAGCGGACTAAGTAATAGCAATGGCTTACTTGGTAGATTTGCAACTTTTCATCTTTTTGGTTTTGGCGCACGTTGCATATTACCAGAGGATTTTCAAGGTTTTCTTCATGGCGAGTTTGGTCACACAGGTACGCTGACATCTTTCGATCACTATCTGCTACATGATCAAGAAAGTGGATCATGGCATAAAGGTGGAATAATAACTTCCATAGCCAAGAAAAATCCTATGGAAAACTTAGTTAACCAAGCTTCTAAAGTTCGTGGTTTAGATTTACTTCAAAAAGCTGAACAACATGCTCGTACCGTCGAACTTCGTTTTACTGGTGACGATTTGCCACAATACAGTACTCGTGTTGACTTAGATCCTTACTATGTTGACGAATTTGGGTTGCCAGTAGCAAGAGTTACGAGACGTTTAGGGGCAGAAGAAGAGAATGTGTTTAGGTTAGCAGAGCCGCGCGTTAGGGAAATGTTTCTACCTCTACAAAAGCTAGGTGTAGATCTTGATGATCCAAATCAGTTCTCATTTAGGCGTGCAGAAGTTGATCTTTTTGGCGATCATCAAATGGGTACTTGTCGGATGGGAGAAGATCCTAGAACTTCAGTAGTTGATCGTTTTTGTCGCCTTCACGAAGTTCCTAATGTATTCGTCGTTGATACGAGCTTTATGCCAACTGGTCTTGGTGTGAATCCTATGATAACGACAGTTGCAAATGCTTTACGAGTTGGAAGTTGGATAATCAATCAGGATAAAAAAGGAGGATCATTGACTGCAAAAGAATAAAACTTCGTCATAACTAAGAGGAAAGAGCTACATCCAAAACGGCTGTATAACAACCCCGCTGCACCGGAACGAATTTAAGTTATCGTTGAGTTGCAAAGGTTGTCTGCGTCCGGTGAGCGGGAACGTTAG
>Ga0209990_10002933_pt1 | contig 12825 bp, 14 predicted proteins | sample NOAtaG_6_FD_187304 | JGI IMG/M metagenome (GOLD analysis project Ga0209990, IMG submission 187304) | Freshwater lake microbial communities from Lake Erie, under a cyanobacterial bloom - NOAA_Erie_Diel5S_2200h metaG (SPAdes) (version 2) | ecosystem: Environmental > Aquatic > Freshwater > Lake ...
GCCTGCGCTGGTCGCCGTACCGCTCTGTACGGGTCCGCTGCTCGGCGCGACCTCGGGCCGCTCGCGACGATCTCTTCACAGGCTCTCAGGGCGCCAGCGAGGTCTGCGGGTTGAGCCGCTCCACGTCGCTGTACAGCTTGTTGAGCGCGCTGAGGTAGGCCTTGGCACTGGCCGCCACGATGTCCGGGTCGGCGCCCACGCCGTTGACGATGCGCCCGGCCCGCGCCAGCCGCACCGTCACCTCGCCTTGCGACTCGGTGCCGGTGGTGATGGCATTGACGCTGTATAGAAGCAGCTCCGAACCGCTGCCCACCTGGCTCTCGATGGCCTTGAGGGACGCATCCACCGGACCGTTGCCGTCGCTCTCGGCCGCCACCTCCTTGTTGCCGATCGAAAACACCACCCGGGCATGCGGCCGCTCGCCGGTTTCCGAGCGCTGCGACATCGACAGCAGCTTGAAGTGCTCGTCGTGCGGCGTGACCGACTCGTCGGAAAACAGCGCCTGGATGTCCTCGTCGAAGATCTCGGCCTTGCGGTCGGCCAGCTCCTTGAACTTGGCGAACGCCGCATTCATCTCGCTCTCGCCGTCCACCGGGATGCCCAGCTCCTGCACGCGCTGCTTGAAGGCGTTGCGGCCCGACAGCTTGCCCAGCACGATCTTGTTGGCGTGCCAGCCCACGTCCTCGGCACGCATGATCTCGTAGGTCTCGCGCGCCTTGAGCACGCCGTCCTGGTGGATGCCCGAGGCGTGCGCGAAGGCGTTGGCGCCGACCACCGCCTTGTTCGGCTGCACCACGAAACCGGTGATGCCGGAGACGAGCTTGGAGGCCGGGATGATCTGCTGCGTCTCGATGCCCACCTCCAGGCCGAAGTAGTCGCGCCGCGTCTTCACCGCCATCACCACCTCCTCGAGCGAGGTGTTGCCGGCGCGCTCGCCCAGGCCGTTGACGGTGCACTCGACCTGCCGCGCACCGCCGATCTTCACGCCCGCCAGCGAGTTGGCCACCGCCATGCCCAGGTCGTTGTGGCAATGCACGCTCCAGACGGCCTGGTCCGAGTTGGGGATGCGCTCGCGCAGGCTGCGGATGAACTCGCCATAGAGCTCGGGCACCGCGTAGCCCACGGTGTCCGGGATGTTGATGGTGGTCGCACCCTCCTTGATCACCGCTTCCAGCACGCGGCACAGGAAGTCGGCTTCCGAGCGATAGCCGTCCTCGGGCGAGAACTCGACGTTGTCGGTGAACCGGCGCGCAAAGCGCACCGCGAGCTTGGCCTGCTCGAACACCTGCTCCGGGCTCATCCGCAGCTTCTTTTCCATGTGCAGCGGGCTGGTGGCGATGAAGGTGTGGATGCGCTTGTTGTCGCTGCCGGCCAGCGCCTCGGCGGCGCGGCCGATGTCGCGGTCGTTGGCGCGCGCCAGCGAGCACACCGTCGAGTCCTTGATGGCGTTGGCGATGGCGCGCACCGCCTCGAAGTCGCCGTTGCTGCTGGCCGCGAAGCCGGCCTCGATCACGTCCACGCGCAGCCGCTCGAGCTGCTTGGCGATGCGCAGCTTTTCTTCCCGGGTCATCGAGGCGCCGGGGCTTTGCTCGCCGTCGCGCAAGGTGGTGTCGAAGATGATCAGGCGTTCCATGGTCGTGCCCAGCGTTTGAGGAGGTGAGTTCTTCCCTGCCTGCCCCATGCAAGCGGGAGGTGGTGCGCAGATTGTGGGGAGGGGGGGTCAGCTGCGCGCGGGGCGCAGCAGTAGCAGCGGCAGACCGGCGAAGGCCGGGGCCGCGAGAAAGAGCGCGATCGAGGATGCGCGAGTCATGGCCGGACTATAGGCGCAAACGCGCGCGCCATGCAAACACCCGTTTGCGCCGGCGCTGAAGCTTCCGTGCGCCGGCCGCGCCGGGACCGAGGGCGTGGCTCAGGGCAGCGGCGCATCGGTCTTGGCCGCCGGCACCGGCTTGGCCGGATTGGGTTCGCCCTTGAACCAGCGCCAGCACCCGTAGACGTAGCCCGACAGCGCGTAGCAGCAGCCGATGGTGAACAGCGCGATCGGCGGGTCGCTGGAGACAACGAAAATGGCAATCACTGCCACGATCAACACCCAAAAAGGCACGCTGCTGCCGATCTGGAACTTCTTGCCGCTGTAGAACGGCGCGCTCGACACCATCGACAGCCCGGCGTACACGGTGATGGCAAAGGCCACCCACGGCATGACGGCGTCCTGGATGTGGAACTTGTTGTCGATCGCCAGCCAGACGAAGCCCGCGATCAGCGCCGCCGCCGCCGGGCTCGGCAAGCCCTGGAAAAAGCGCTTGTCGACCACGCCGAGGTTGGCGTTGAAGCGCGCCAGCCGCAGCGCCGCCCCGGCGCAGTAAACGAAGGCGCCGGCCCAGCCCCAGCGGCCCAGATCGTGCAGCAGCCACTCGTACATGACCAGTGCCGGCGCCACGCCGAAGCTCGTCATGTCGCTGAGCGAGTCGAACTGCTCGCCGAAGGCGCTCTGGGTGTTGGTCAGCCGCGCCACGCGGCCATCCATGCCGTCGAGCACCATGGCGGCAAAGATGGCGATGGCGGCCAGCTCGAAGCGCTGGTTCATCGCCTGGACAATGGCAAAGAACCCGGCAAACAGTGCCGCCAGGGTAAACAGGTTGGGCAGCAGGTAGATGCCGCGGCGGCGGCGCGTCAGGACCGGCAGCGGCAGTTCATCGCCGGGCTTGCCGGGCGCGATGAGACCGAGCGGACGCGGCTTGCGGCGGCGAAAGCGCATGGGCGCGAGCGGGCCTAGAGCTCGGCGATGACGGTGCGCGTGGCGTACACCACGTCGCCCACCGCCACCCTGGGCCTTGCCGAAAGCGGCAGGTACACGTCCACCCGCGAGCCGAAGCGGATGAAGCCGTAGCGCTGGCCGCGCCGGAGCACGTCGCCGGGCTTGACGTAGCAGAGAATGCGGCGCGCGATCAGGCCCGCCACCTGCACCACCGTGATCCGCTCGCTGCCCAGCGAGATGACCATGGCGTTGCGCTCGTTCTCGGTGGAGGCCTTGTCGAGGTCGGCATTGATGAACTTGCCGGGCCGGTAGTCGACCTGCTCCACCGTGCCATCCACCGGCGAGCGGTTGGAGTGAACGTTGAACACGTTCATGAACACCGACACCAGCAGCGTGTCGCGCCCGGTGTAGGGGTCGCCAACCCGCTCCACCTTGACGATGCGGCCGTCGGCCGGCGCCAGTACCGCATTGGCCTGTGCCGGCACCGCGCGCGGCGGGTCGCGGAAGAACTGGATGCAGAACACGGCAACGATCCACAGCGGCAGCGACCACCAGAACCCGGCCAGTGCCCAGACCACGACCGCGGCGAGCAGCGAGCCGCCGATGAACGGCCAGCCTTCGCGCGCCAGCAGGGGATGGGGATAGGTCGACACGTTGCGGGGCTCCTCGATCAAGCGCGGGGGGGGTTGCTGCCGGTTGCTGCTGCCGACCGCAGACGAACGGTATGGTATCCGAGGGCTGCTGCCGGCGCTGCCCCTGGGCGGTGCCGCAGGCCACCGCGGCGGCGAACGACGTACCGGACCGGCGGTCGAGCCTTTCCAGCCCGTTCGCCGGGTGACGCGTACGACGCCTGCGCCGTCTGCGCCGCTGCGCTGCCCCGTCCGCGCCAACGGCGAGGGCCCGCAGCACCATCCAGCGCGGGCCGCCCTGCGCGCGCCGGCCGGGATCAATCAGCGCAGGAAGACCTTGCCCCACTGCCAGCCGCGGCTGTTGATGGTGCCGCCGGGCACATCCGCGGTCACCGTGCCCGCGGGGATGTCGATCACCATCAGACCGAAGTTCAGCGGGCTGACGATCATCGTGTACTCGGTGTCGGACAGGCGCACGAAGTCGCTGATGACGGCATTGGTCAGCAGCATCCGGTTCACGCCGAAGCTGTCGCCCACGCCGAGGGTGAACCGGATGGTCACGCGGATTGGCCCGGCGACGATCCCGCTCGGCGCGTTGTCCTCAAACGAGACGAACGGCTCGGTCGGCGGACGCACGGTGTCGAACGGACGCGAGACCGTGTAGGTGTCGCGGTTGCCAGCCGTGAAGGTTGCGTCAAAGAAACCGTTGGGCGGCACCGTCACCGTCAGCACGCCGCGGTCGTTGGTGCGCGGCGCGACCAGGGCGGTGAACTCGGCGTCGCTGATGCGCGCAAAGCTGCCGGGCTTCAGGAAGCCGTTCTGGATGAGAACGCGCCGGGCCTCGAAGCCGGTCACCGGGGCGCTGAACCGGAAGCTGACCGGGGTGTCGCCGCCGATCGTGCCGTCGCCGGCCATGACGATCTGCAGCGTGGGGGCCACGGCCGGCGGCGGCGGGGCATCGGCGCCGCCGCCGCAGGCCGACAGTGCGATCGCGCCGGCCAGCGTCAGGCCAAGCACGCGCGCCAGTGCGCCGCGCCGTGATGTTCCGGGGTGTTCCTGGTGGGGGGTATGGATTGCCTGCATGATTGCCTCCTGGGTTGGTCGGACCCGCGCTGCCTGGGTCGGCGTGGCCGCGGTCGATGGAGGCATTCTGGGCAGCGCGACCGCTGCCGTCGTTGGCGTTCTTGTGGTCCGTTTGTGACGGTGGGTGACAGAAGAAGAACGGGCCGTCCGAAGACGGCCCGCGCAGGCTGTGACCGGCGACTGGCTCAGAAGTGGATGCCGCGCATCAGGTTGGCAAAGGCGATCTGATCCGCGGTGGCCTTGGGTCTGTCGCCTTCCTTGGGGGCCTTGGCGGCGTCGGAGTCCGGGAACATGCGGAACGTGGTGTTCATGACGATCTGGGCCACGCGCGGCGCCAGCGCGTGCAGCACCTCGCCGAAGATGCCCAGCCGCGTGGCGATGCGCACCGGCTTGTAGACGATGGCCTGCACGATCAGATCGGCCGCCTCGTCGGGCGACAGCGTGGGTACGTTCTGGTAAAGCTTGGTGGGCGCGATCATCGGCGTGCGCACCAGCGGCATGTTGATGCTCGTGAAGGTGACGCCGACGTCGACGAACTCGCTGGCCGCGCAGCGCGTCCAGGCGTCCAGCGCCGCCTTGCTCGCCACGTAGGCCGAGAAGCGCGGCGCGTTGGTCAGCACCCCGATCGAGCTGATGTTGACCACATGGCCGCGGCGCTTGGCCGCCATGTGCGGCAGCAGGCCCATGGTGGTGCGCAGGCAGCCGAAGTAGTTGAGCTGCATGGTCCGCTCGAAGTCGTGGAAGCGGTCGTAGCTCGACTCGATGCCGCGGCGGATCGAGCGGCCGGCGTTGTTGATCAGCACGTCCACGCCGCCAAATCGCTCGACCAGCTCGGCCACCATCCGGTCGCAACTGGCCATGTCGGCCAGATCGGCCGACAGCGTGATCACCTGGCCGCCGTTGTCGGCGCCCTTCTTCTTGCCGGCGGCCGCCTCCTTGAGCGCCGCCTCGATCTCGGCCTTGGCGGCGTCGAGCTTGTCCTGCTCGCGGCCGACGATCACGGTGATCGCGCCGGCGGCGGCCAGCTTGTGCGCGGCCGCCAGGCCGATGCCCGAGGAGCCGCCAGTCACCAGCACCACCCTGCCCTGCACCTGACCCTTGAGCGTGCGGTCGATGAACAGGTCGGGGTCGAGGTTGCGCTCCCAGTAGTCCCACAGGCGGTAGGCGTAGTCCTCGAGGCGCGGGCACTCGATGCCGGTGCCCTTGAGCAGGGCGGTGGTCTCGCGGCAGTCGAAGCGCGTGGGGTAGTTGACGAACTGGAGCATGTCGTCGGGCAGCCCCAGGTCCTTCATCACCGCGTTCTTGATGCGCCGCACCGGCGTGAGCGCCAGCAGGCCCTTCTTGACGCTGTTGGGAATGAAGCCCAGCAGCGCGGCGTTCACGCGCAGCGACATCTGCGGCGCGTGCGCCGCCTTGGCGAAGGTGTTGAGCACGTCACCCACGCGATTCGGCGTCGGGTCGACCAGGTGAAACGCCTTGCCGTCCTGGTCCTTGGCATGCGCGATGTGGTCCATCGCGTCGACCACGAAGTCCACCGGGACGATGTTGATGCGCCCGCCCTCGATGCCCACGGCCGGCATCCAGGGCGGCAGCATGCCGCGCAGCCGCTGGATCAGCTTGAAGAAGTAGTACGGGCCGTCGATCTTGTCCATCTCGCCCGTCTTGCTGTCGCCCACGACCAGGGCCGGGCGATACACGCGCCACGCGCCCTTGACCTCCTGGCGCACGATCTTCTCGCTGTCGTGCTTGGTAGCGAAGTACGGGTGGTCGAGGTTCTCGGCCTCGTCGAACATGTCCTCGCGAAACACGCCCTCGTACAAGCCGGCGGCGGCGATGCTCGAGCAGTGCTGGAAGATGCCGGCCTTGATCGCGTTGGCCAGCGCCACCGCGTTGCGTGTGCCCTCGATGTTGGCGACGATCTGGCTGTCGGCGTCGGCCTTCAGGTCGTACACCGCCGCCAGGTGGAAGAAGTGGTCGATCCGGCCCGTGAGCTCCTTGATCGCCGCCTTGCCGACGCCCAGCATCGGCTTGCCCAGATCGCCATACACCGGCTTGGCGCGCGCCTCCGACACGCCCCAGGCTGCGAGCAGGCTCGCCACCTTGTCGCGGCTTTCCTCGCGCACCAGAAAATGCACGGTGCTGCCGCGGCGCGCCAGCAGCTTCTTGACCAGACGTTTGCCGATGAAGCCGGTGGCTCCGGTGACGAAATACTCCATGGGTCTCCTCGCTCTCGGGTCGAGACGGTGTGGTTGTTCTCGCGGCGCCGACGCGCCGGGGCAAAAGATTCTATGACGGCCTCGCCTAGAGACGGCCTCGCATTGAGACGGCCTCGCATAGAGCCGCGCCTCTAGCATATTGCTGGAGGGCCGCAGGGGCTGTCCTTACACTTTTCCCAACTGCTCGCCAAGTGCGGGCTCGTCCATTGATCCGACAGGAGATAAGCATGGTCAAGAAGCTCAAGGCGCTGGCTGCCGAAAAGAACGGCACGCTGGCCGACTCCCAACTGGCCGCTGCCGTGAAGGACTCCGCCCAGCAGATCTGGCTGGCCGGCCTGGGCGCGTTTTCCAAGGCGCAGGAAGAAGGCGGCAAGGTCTACAAGGCCCTCATCAAGGAGGGCAGCTCCCTGCAGAAGCGCACCATGCAGATGACCGAGGATCGCGTGAACGAAGTCACCAGCAAGATGACCAAGCTCGCCGGCGGACTGCAGAAGCAGGCCAACGGCACCTGGGACAAGCTCGAGACTGTGTTCGAGCAGCGCGTGGAACGGGCGCTCCAGCGTCTGGGTGTGCCGACCCATACGGAGATCGCCGAGCTGACCCGCCGCGTGGAGGCGCTGACCGCCAGCGTGCAGAAGCTCTCCGGCAGCCGTCCCGCAGCGAGCCGGCCGGTGGCGCGCAAGCGCAGCACCAAGACCTCGGCCCGCGCAGGCGCCTGAGGTCCGGGCCGCAGCGCAGCCTGACGCGGCGGCGCAGGCTGCCCATGCGATTGCGCCCGGCGCGGTCGCGTCCTTGGGGTCAGTGCTTGCCGGACTGAGGCGATGAACGAACGGAGCACCGCCCGCCGCACCACGGCACGCCGCCGCAGAGGCGGTGCCGGCCGTCCGCGGATCGGCCTTGCCCTGGCCGGCGGGGGTCCGCTGGGAGCGATCTACGAGATCGGCGCGCTCGCCGCCCTGAGCGAGTCCCTGCGCGGCATCGACCTCAACGACGCCGACGTCTATGTCGGTGTCAGCGCCGGCGGCTTCATCGCCGCGGGACTGGTCAACGGTTTCACGCCGCATCAGATGTCGCGGCTTTTCATCGAAGGCCAGCGCTCGTCCGACCGCTTCGACCCGGCCATCCTGCTGAAGCCGGCGCTCGACGAATACTGGCGGCGCATTGCCTCGCTGCCGCCGCTGGCGCTGCACGCATGCTGGAGTTACGTAACGGGGCCGGGCGGCGCGATGGCCTCGCTGGAGCGACTGGGGCGCGCCATTCCCACCGGCATCTTCAGCAGCGCGGAAGTCGAGCGCTACCTCACCCGCATCTTCGGCCAGCCGGGCCGCACCAACGACTTTCGCCAGCTGCGCCACAAGCTGTACCTGGTCGCCACCGACCTGGACACCGGCGAGTCGGTCGCCTTCGGCGACGAGCACACCCGGCACGTGCCGATCTCCCGCGCCGTGCAGGCCTCGGCGGCGCTGCCGGGGCTGTTTCCGCCGGTCGAGATCGAAGGCCGCTACTTTGTCGACGGCGCGCTGCGCAAGACGCTGCATGCCTCGGTCGCGCTCGATCACGGCATCGACCTGATGATCTGCCTGAATCCGCTCGTGCCGTACGACTCGCGGCCCACGCACCGCGCACGCGATCGCGAGCACCGGCTCGGCAAGCTGGTCGAGGGCGGTCTGCCGGTGGTGCTGGCGCAGACCTTCCGCTCGATCATCCAGTCGCGGCTGGACACCGGCATGGAGCGCTACAAGGTGGCGTACCCGGACGCGGAGATCGTGCTGTTTCAGCCCAACCGCTCGGACGCCGACATGTTCTTCACGAACCTGTTTTCGTACGCCAGCCGGCGTCGCCTGTGCGAGCACGCCTACCAGAAGACGCGCCAGGAGCTGTGGGAGCGGCGCCACGACCTGGGTCCGCGCCTGGCGCGGCACGGCATCACCATCGACACGACGGTGCTGCGCGACAGCTCGCTGACGCTGGTGAAGAGCATTCGCCGCAAGCGCGCTGCCTGGCTGGACCTCGACAGCGCCAGCGCCACGCGCGAGCTGGCCCACACGCTCGATGACCTGGAACGCTACCTGCGCGCAGTAGCCTCACCCGGCTGCGCCACGTAACATCGCGGCCAGACAGACACCGAGCCGCCCGCGACGGCCATCGCATGGAACGCAAACCTCCGCGCCGCACGCGCGAGCGCATCCTCGAGTTGTCGCTGCGCCTGTTCAACGACTTTGGCGAGCCCAACGTCAACACCACCATCATTGCCGACGAGATGAAGATCTCGCCTGGCAACCTGTACTACCACTTCAAGAACAAGGACGACATCGTCCAGAGCATCTTCCAGCAGTTCGAGCGCGAGATCGACAAGCTGATCGCCGTGCCGCCGCCGGCGATCGACCGCGACCTGCGCATGCCCGATGTCGAGGACGTGTGGCTGTTCCTCCACGTGCTGTTCGAGCTGGTGTGGAAGTACCGCTTCTTCTACCGCGACCTGTCGAACCTGCTGATCAACAGCCGCGTGCTGGAACTGCGCTTCAAGAAGCTGCTGGCCGACAAGGTGGAGATGGCGCGCTGGCTGTGCGAGGGCATGGCGCGCAACGGCCAGCTCAAGGCCAGCCGCGCCGAGATCGACGCGCTGGCCACCAACATGGTCGTGGTGGCAACCTATTGGCTCAGCTACCAGTACGTACAGAACCCGCGTCACTTTGGCGAGCCTGAATTCGTCAATCAGGCGGTCTCGCGCGGCTGCTACCAGGTAATGGCGCTGACCGCGCCCTACCTGGAGGGCGATGCGCGCGCGCTGTTCGAGCGGCTGGCCGGCGAGTACCTGAGCGCATGAAAGCACGGCGCGCGGGGTTGAAGGCAGGCGACAGGCAAGGCCCCCGCTAGGCACGAGCAAGGCAAGCGCAAGTCACGGGCAATTCATGGACAAGTCACAGACAAGCCGGAAACATCAGGAGACGACCATGGCAAAGGGCTGGGCAAAGTTCCCTTATGCGGACAAGCAGTACGTTTACACGGCAGCCACGCTCAAGAAGGCCTGGGACCGGCTGCACAAGGGCGACGCCGAGCCTTTTCCCAAGGACGAGGCCGTGGTCGAGGCCTGGATCGCCTTCCACGCCGGCGAGTTCCAGAAGGCGCATGACCTGGGCCTGAAGGCCGGGGGCGCCGGCGTCACGGTGGCCAACAAGGCGGAGGCGATCCATGCCAACTACCTCGAAGAGAGCGACAGCGCCAAGCTGAAACACTTTCAGGAGGTAGCCGCCCGCGCCGAGGCGCAGCAGGACGCCGAGCCGAAGAACGCTAACGCCTACTACTGGCAGGCCTATGCGCTGGGCCGCTACGCGCAGGGCATCAGCATCGCCAAGGCGCTGTCGCAGGGCATCGGCACCAAGGTCAAGACCGCGCTCGACACGGCGGTGAAGCTCGCGCCGAAGCACGCCGACGTCAACATCGCGCTGGGCAGCTATCACGCCGAGGTCATCGACAAGGTCGGCGCCATGATCGGCGGGCTCACCTACGGCGCCAAGAAGGACCTGGGGCTCAAGCACTACGAGACCGCGCTGAAGCTGAACCCCGATTCGGCGATCGCGCGCGTGGAGTACGCCAACGGTCTGGTGATGCTGGAAGGCAAGAAGGCGCTGGCCAGGGCCGAGAAGCTGTACGCCGAGGCCGCCGAGTGCGAGCCGCTCGATGCGATGGAGCGGCTCGACGTGGAGTTGGCCAAGGCGGAGCTGGAGGACTAGCGACGGGACCGCGGGCCGCCAGAACTCATCGAGCCGCGCCGCACTCCGGACAGCCTTGGCGGATGCCGTGACCGCAGCTGATCGGGCGGCTTGATGTCGACCCGCCACCGCCCTTGCCCGAAGCGGGTGCGAGCAAGAAGCCTCGCGGTCTTTCTCGCCTGCGCAGGCCTCGCCCTGTCGGCTCAAGCGGTTGACCTGTCGTCCTTGTGGGACTTCAGTCGACCGGACGTGAGCGAGCAGCGTTTCCGTGCGGCGCTGCTGACGGCCAGCGGGGACGACGCACTGATCCTGCGAACCCAGATCGCGAGAAGCCTCGGTCTGCGGCGCGACTTCGAGCGGGCGCGCGAAGAACTGCGAGCGGTGGTCAAGGAACTGGACCGCGCCGGGGCCGAGGCGCGCACACGGTACTTTCTCGAGCTCGGACGCACTTACGCCTCCGCTGCGCATCCGGCCGAACTGCAAACCCCGCAAGCCAGCGAACTGGCCCGATCGGCCTACCGCCAGGCGATCGAGCTGGCGCGCACCGCGTCGCTGGACGGGCTGGCCATCGATGCGATTCACATGATGGCCTTTGTAGACACGGACGCGGCAGATCAACTCACGTGGGCCGAAGAGGCGCTACGGATCGTCGAGTCCTCGACGCAACCGGCCGCCAGGCGCTGGGAGGCGTCGATCCGGAACAACCTCGGACATGCCTTGCATCAGCTCGGGCGTTACGACGAAGCCCTCGTGCAGTTGCGGCAGGCCGTCGCGATCCGGGAGCGCGGAACGAGTGCCGAGGCCACACGTACGGCGCACTGGATGGTCGCCCGTACCCTGCGGGTGATGGGACGGGTCGACGAGGCGCTGAAGATACAGCTTCGACTGGAACGTGAGGCCGACTTGGCCGGCAAGCCGGACCACTACGTCTTCGAGGAACTGCGCCTTCTCTACGCCAGCAAGGGCGAGCCGGATCGAGCCAGGCACTACGAAGACCGGATCGCTGCCGCCACCAGGAAGAACTGAAGCCGCAGGAGTTGCCGACTGGTGTAGGCAGGCATCGGGATTTCAGTGCAAGGGCATCGGCTTCGTCGTGCCGGGCCGGGCGAAACCGGCGGAAGTCTTTCTTGCGCAAGCGCAGCGCCAAGAATCCACTTCACCCGTCTCACAGAGGCAGCCGCATCTGCGGGCGGCAGCGCGACGGCAGTCCCGGAATCGGCGCAGGTAGGCGGCCGACAGTGACGGCACCACAGGCCAGATAGAACGGTTCTGCATTCGGATCGGCATCGATCCGGATCGCGGCGGCCCCGCGCGCTCGCGCGCTGTCGATTGCATGCGCGAGCAGCGCTCGCCCGTAGCCACGCCGCATCTGCCCGGGCACGATCCAGCAGTTGTCCAACTCACACCCGTCGGCGGTCACGCGCAGGCTGTAGAAGCCGACCGTCCGCCGCGCGACTTCCGCGACGAACACCGGCTGCCGTTGTATCTGGCTCCTGGTGACGGCCAGCGATGGGCGCCACGCCTCCAGTTGGTCCAGCGCGTAACCCCACGATGCCTTGGCGGACATGACGATTTCCGTGAGGGCATCGGCTTCGTCTTGCCGGGCCGCGCGAAACCGGATCGAAGGATCGGGACGGCGCATGCCGGCTGGTCGCGACTGCGCCCGCCTCACGTCGGCGGTACTGCGAACTCCAGCACCACGCGCCGCGTGCAGGCGCGCTCCCCCCCGCCCTTGCTTACGTTTATCAATTCATTCGCCGACATGCCGGCTCGGCTCCATCCGCTCATGCAGCACGCGCACGATCTCGACGAGGCCCGGTGCGACGGCGCGGTAGAAGATGACATGCACCGGATCACCGACCGGCGCTTCGCGGCTTTCGGATCGGCTGTGCCGGATGTGGAAGCTGCGGACGCCGGGCCTGAGGTCTTCGCGATCGACGGTCGATAGACCTTCCGGGTCTCCCGCGACCCGGCGCAATGCCGCCACAAGCAGCGCTTCGTAGCGGGTCCGCGCGTCGCGGCCATGCATCGCCGCGCTGGTTCGAAGGAGCGAGCCGATATCAGCCTCCGCCGATCTCGTGAGGCGGTAGCGCGCCACGGGCGGTCAGGGCCGGACCTGATCGCCGACGCGCGCCAACCAGCCTTCCAGCGCCTCGTCGTCGACCTCCTCGTAATTGCCGCGCTCGCAATCGGCGATGCCCTCGTCGATGCTCTTGCGAAGCCGCTCCAACTTCAGCGTATCGATCTTGCGCCGCTGCTGCAAAGCGCGGATCGCGTCGCGCATCGCCTCGCTGGCGTTGCGGTATTCGCCCTTGTCCAGAACCTCGTCGATGAAGGCGTCCTGTTCGGGCGTGAGACTGACGTTGCGGGTGGGCACGGCGCGCCTCCTAATCTGCCGGTGAGCCTAGCCGACTTTGGCAACAGTT
>Ga0209990_10002934_pt1 | contig 12824 bp, 8 predicted proteins | sample NOAtaG_6_FD_187304 | JGI IMG/M metagenome (GOLD analysis project Ga0209990, IMG submission 187304) | Freshwater lake microbial communities from Lake Erie, under a cyanobacterial bloom - NOAA_Erie_Diel5S_2200h metaG (SPAdes) (version 2) | ecosystem: Environmental > Aquatic > Freshwater > Lake ...
ATGGGGATCGGTTTCCGGTGGATCGACGCGTATTCCCTCAGCTCACGCTTCGGGCTTCCCGGCAACGGGACATGACGGCAGGAGACCGCTGCGACAACCTGGCGCAAGCTTCCAGGCTGCGCATGGTCGATGCGGGGCCTGGCCGGATTCGCATGCCTGGAGGCTTGCGCCACGGTCGGCGGCCCGATCTGGGGGCCGCACCTGTTCCACAGGCTGCTATCGCAGTTCGATCGGCGCGACGTCGAGGCTGCCGATCTTGGCGACCGGCTGGCGTTCGAGCTTCTTTTCCATCTCCTCGACCCGCTGCCGCACGACGATGGGCATCCGGCTGCGGCCTTCGGGTGTGTCGATCGTGTCGTTGAACACGACGCGGCCCTGGTTATCGGTGACGACGACGCGGGTCTCATCGCCGCCAGTGAGCCGGATCTGATAGTCGGGATCGTGCCGCAGCAGCGTCTCGGATGAGATCCGCGCGAGTCGGGCGGGCTGCTCGGCCGGCGCGGCGGCGCGGACTGGCGCGGGCTGCGGGCGGCTCTCGCGGACGAGGGCCAGGGTGGATGCGGTGGGCCGCAGCCCGGCTGTCGTGGGGCGATTGGCGGCGGGGGGGGCGATGGCGAGCGGCAGCTTCACCTGGCGGCCGCCGCGCAGCACGGTGCACTGCAGCGGCGCGTCGTCCCCCGCCTCCAGGAGCGCCGTGAGCTGTTCGGGCAGCAGCAGCAGTTGGTCATCGAGCATCACGAGCACGTCGTGCTGCTGGAATCCGGCCCTGGCCGCGCGGGATCCGGGGGCGACCTCGTCGACGACCAGTCCCGCGCCCCGGGCCAGCGCGAGCTGCTGCCGCAGGACCGTCGAAGCCCGGGAGAGCCGAAGGCCGAGTTCGTCCGCGTCGGGCTTCGCTGCGGCAGCGAGTTCTCCGACGGATTGGATGTGGGACCGACGCTGGCCGCGGAGCGGTGGATCGACCAAGTCACCGGTGACGCGGCGTGGATCCGCCGCCTGGGCACCGAGGCACGGCAGAGCGCACGTCAGCAGAACGGCCTGCGACCAACGGACCACGATGGCGGGAAGGGGCGAGTTGCAGTTCATGGCGGCATGCAAACCCGGGAACGAGGAAGCGAACGCGGCCGGAGTTGTGACGAAGCCCGCAGCCCGACGCCAGATGTCCTTGTGGGCCGACCCAGAGGGAGGGGCGCGGGAGTCAGGATGGGGAGACTGAGCAGGGGCGGGGAGGGTCATAGGCCGGGAGGCTTGCGGCTTTTCGGCCATCCGGCGGGGAAACCCCGGGTTCGGGAGCGGTCGCTGGATCGCCCCGCGGCGGGCCGCCGATACCTCCCGTCAATGGATCGGATCGCACCGGGTTTCAGGGGAGGGTTGGGAATGCTGCACCGCATGAGTCTGGCGATCGTCTGCTGCCACGTCGGCCTCGGATTCGCCATCGCCGCAGCCGCGCCGGCCGACACCGCAGCCTCGACGGCCAAGCCCGCGGCCCCGAAGAAACCGGTCCTCGTTCCCGGCACGGGCTCGCTCGTGAAGGGCGTCGTCGACGACTTCGAGGACGAGAAGTGGAAGTGGTATTACAACCACCCCAAGAGTTCGGAGGAGCAGGACAAGCGGATGCGCGGTCCCCTGGGCAAGAGCGCCAACGGCCGCTGGTTCGAGGGGCCGAAGCGCGGCACGCCCGACGTCGTGAAGCGGATCGAACTCCCCGCCCCGGGCCTGGAGGGCAGTTCCCACGGCCTTCTGATGGCGTCGTTGCACGCCGGCATTCCAGGCCGCGTGACCTACCAGATGCAGCAGGACGACCTGATCTACAACATGCAGAAGGTGACCGGCCGCGGCATGTCGGTGGCCGACAGCCCGAGCGTGGTCGTGCGGGTCTACATGCCGCCGTTCGAGCAGTGGGAGCGGCGGAGCGGCCCGACGTTCGGGTTCCGCGCCGGCTGCTACACCCATGCCATCATCACCGGCGACGACCATCCCGACGAGGGGAAGTTCGGCCTCGAGGAGTATTGGCCCGGCATGTTCATCTGCTTCGAGCCGCAGAACCCGAAGCGGAAGATCGAGAAGGACTCGGCCTACATCCGCGTTCGCAGCGGCCGCAACGGCGGCGAGATCCGCGGCCCGCAGATCGAGGAGCTCGGCTGGTGGACGCTGGGGCTGTCGTTCACGCCCGACGGCATGGTGCACTATTTCGCCAGCCCGGGGGTCGACGACCTGACGATGGACGACCACATCACGTCGCAATTCCCCTACGGCTACCGCACCGAGCTGCTGAAGACCTTCTTCTTCAACGTCTGCACGCGGGACGACGGTCGCACCTGGAGCACGCCCTGGGTGATCGACGACCCGAAGGTGTACTTCGTGAAGCGACCCCAGACCGCCACCACCGCGCCCGCCCGGACGAACCGGTCGCGCCGCTGACGGTCGGTCCGGGCCGCGGCGGCGCGGTCCGCAGGGTGGCTACCGCGCGGTGCGGGTGTAGGTGCAGGCCGGCGGCAGCAGGGCTGCCAGTCGGCCGGCATCGCCCTGGATCGTCAGGCTGTCGCCGGCGGCCGCGAGCGCGCAGGAGGCCACCGCTCCCTCGTCGCGGCCGCGGCCCTCGATGCGGACCGTCCAGCCGTCGCCGGTGCGTCGCCATGTGCCCTCGGCGAACCGGCCATCGGCCGCGAAGATCCAAGACCGGATCGCGTCTTGATCGGGATCCCAGCCGATGATTTCGGTGAGTTCGCGGGGCCTGGTGTCCGCCGTCGGCAACAGCGCCGGAATGCGGTCGGCGCCATTCTCGGGGGGCGGTTCGGCCGCGTCGGGTGCGATCACATGGCTGCGGACGAGGAAGCCACGCCCCGGGCTCCACGCACATCGGGTGCTGGCGGTCACGCCCACGCCGTCGTCCTCCCAGGAGCCGACGAGCCAGTCGAGTTCTTCAAGCGGCCGCACCGGGGCGACGTCGGGCACGGGTGCCGCGGCCTCGCGAACCTGTTCCAGCACCCAGTGGCCATTCTGCCTGACGACCACGGCGGAGAACCGGCTGCTCGCCGGCGTGCCGTCGGCGAACGAGATCAGCGACACGCCGTCGACGAGCGCCACGTCGTCGCGAATCGGGCGGATCGAATGGACGTCGATGTCGATGGTGGCGCGGTCGTCGGCGGCGAACAGCGCCGCGAACACGTCGCGCACCTCCTGGCGGCCGGCGGCGGTCACCACGCCGGAGTCGAGGTCGAGATTCTCACCGTGCTCGCTCCAGTGGGCGGCGAGGGCCGTGGCGTCGTGCCGGTTGAAGGCCCGCAGGTAGCTGCGGAGCATCGCCCGCACCTCGGCCACGGTCGGGTTGTTTTCGTCCACGGCGCCGAGGCGACGGGCCGAAGCGTGCGGCTCCGCGACGGGGGCGGGCTCCAGGTGGACCACCGGCGTGGTGGCCGTCGGTTCGTCCCGCAGGGCGGACAGCCGGAACACCTTCGGCCGGGAGGTCACGTCGGGGATCGGGCGAACCGGCCGCTGTCGGGCGTGGGCAGCCTGCCCGCGGTCGCCCGCGTCCGGTCCGCGGACGCCGATCGGCCGCGGGGCGACCTGGCCCGACGAGCAGCCGGCGATGAGGACCAGAGGAACGAGTTTCGATACGAACCGCGAGGTGACGTCGTTCACGGAATGAACCTCCCTGTTCATGAAGCCGCGGTGGGCGCCTGACGTCTGCCCCCCGCCGTGGGTCTGGCAGATTACTGGTTTCTGCGGCCGTCGCCCAGGGCCGCCAGCCAAACACATGGTGCACGCGGGCGCGTCTGCCTGGCGCAGCGCACGGCCACTGGTGCCGCCGTCGGGAGGGCACGAACCCGGCCGGCCGTGGCTGGGGCGGATCGTTTTTCGCGTTTGCTTTCGGGGGACGGTAAGGTGGGGGCCGAACCCGCCGCCGCCAGGAGTCGTGCCATGCAAGACGCCCCGTCATCATCCCCCACCTCGTCCCCCGAGCGCGGGCCGCGGTCCTCCGCCTCCGAAGTCTGGGTGCCGCTGGTCGCCCTCGGCCTGCTCGGCGCGGCGGTCTGGTTCGGCACGTCCACGGCGCCGCCGGTGCAGCCGGCTGCACCGGCGGGCGTGGCTGCCGCTCCGGCCGCCGTCGATCCACTGCCGAGTTGGAACGACGGCCCGACGAAGAAGGCGATTCTCGACTTCGTCGCGGCCGTGACCCGCGAGGGCACGGAGTCGTTCGTTCCGGTCGCCGAACGTGTGGCCGTGTTCGACCATGACGGCACGCTCGCCTGCGAGAAGCCGCTCGCCCATGGCTTGTTTTTGGTGGATCGGGTGCGGTCCATGGTGGAGCGGCAGCCGGAGATGGCCCACGAGGAACCGTTCGCCACGCTGCTCACCGGCGACGTGGAGTTCATCCGCAAACTGGGCCCTCGGTTCATCACCGACCTGACGTTCGCCGTGATCGCCGGCATCTCGGAGGAGCGGCTCGAGGCGGAGGCGCGGGATTTCGTGCGCACCGCAAAGCACCCCGTCTTCGACGTGCCCCTCGGCGAGACGACCTACCAGCCGATGCGCGAACTGATGGCCTTGCTGAAGGCGAAGGGATTCGCGATCTGGCTGTGCTCGACGAGCGGCGTGCACTTCGTGCGGCCGGCGGCCGAGGCGTGGTATGGGATCGGGCCCGAGCGGGTGATCGGCTCGCAGCCGCAGGCGGTCCTGCGGGAGATCGACACCGGCGAATTGCGCGAAGGTGAATCGCCCAACCGGCGGCTGGAACTGATCATCGAGCCGGAGATTCACGTGCTCAATGAGGGGGACCGCAAGCCGGTGAGCATCGGCGAGCGGATCGGCCGCCGGCCGATCTTCGCGGCCGGCAACGTGGGGACCGGGGGCGACATCGCCATGCTCCGCTGGTCGCAGTCGGCCGATCGGCCGAACCTGCAGCTGCTCGTCCTCCACGACGACGCCGAGCGGGAGATGGCCTACGGCGAGCCGACCAACGCCTCGCTGACGGCCGCGGAGAAGTATGGCTGGCAGGTGGTGCGGATGGCCCGCGACTGGAAGGCGGTGTTCGCGCGGCCGCTGGCCAAGAAGCCCGCCCCTGCGCCGGTCGTCCCCGCCGCGGCGCCGGCCGCGGGCGGCGAGACGGCGCCGGCCGCTGCCATCGCGCCGCCGGCCGAGGAGCCGCCGCCGGTGCGGTGGGAAGAGGAGATCGCCGCCTTCGAGGCTCGGGATCGCGAGTCGCCGCCGCAGGAGGGGGGCATCTGCCTGCTGGGATCGTCGAACATCCGCATGTGGACGACGCTGGCGGACGATTTTCCGGGGCTGAACGTGGTCAACCGCGGCGTGGGCGGCTGTCGGCTCGGGGAATTGGCCGAGTTCGGGCCCCGGCTGGTGGCCACGCCCAAGCCGCGAGTGATCGTCGTCTCGGCCGGCACCAACGACATCGCGGCGGGCCGCTCGGCCGCGCAGATTCGCGACGATTTCCTCCGCCTGGCCGCCAGCCTGCGGCAAGACCTGCCCGACACGACGGTGGCGTTTCTGGCCATCGCTCCCAGCGTCCGGCGGTGGGACCAGCTCGAGCGGCAGACGGCGGCCAACGAGGCGATCCGCGCGGCCGTCGCGGCCGGTGGCCCCGGGCTCGCCTACATCGATGCAAATGCCGCGTTCCTCGGGCCCGACGGCCGGCCGGCGGCGGAGTGCTTCCTCGACGACCACCAGCATCCCAGCACGATCGGCAATTCGCGGCGGGCGGCGATCATGCGGCCGGTGCTGGAGAAGTTGTTGACGGAGTGAGCCCCCGGGGGCGGACGGAGTGAGGGAGTCGTGAGGCGCGAAGGAGCGACGGCATGGCCACGGAGCAGGCGGATCGAGGGGACGCGTCGAGTGGCATCGACGTGGCGCTGTCACGACTGACGCGGGGCGACTGGCTCGGCTTCTTGCCCGCCGCGATCCGGGAGCCCGCTGCCCGGGCGCTCGTGCAGGTGGTGCTGGCGGCGGCGGCACTGCTCGTGTTCGCGCCGTGGGCCGACGCACGCGGCGCGGCCTACCTGGAAGCGACCTTCGCCCGCACGCTCGCCGCGCTCGCGGCCACCCGCGGGCTCGACAGTGCGATTTCGCTCGCCCAGAGTTCCGAGGTGAGCTTCTCCTTCGGTCCCGGCGGCAGCTTGGGCATCGGCCAGGCGCTCGATCCCGTCAACGACCTCGTCGAGCAGTACGGTGCGCTTCTGCTGACGAGCACGACCGCCCTCGGCGTGCAGCGGCTGGGCATGCAGATCGGCCGCACGCTCGGCTGGTGGCTGTTCGTTCCGGCCCTGGCGTCGCTAGCCGTGGCGGCGGCGTGCGGCGGCCGGGGCCGGCAGACGGCGATCGGATGGAGCCGGCGGCTCTTCGGTCTGGCGCTGTTCGCACGGCTGGCTCTGCCGGCAGCGGGCTGGATCGATTCCTGGGTGGCGGCGCGGTTTCTCGAGGCCAACTACCAGGAGGCTGCGGCGGTCGTCACGGCCACGACCCAGAAGATCGAGCAGGTAGAGGCGGATGGTCAGCAGCGGCCGTGGTACGAACGGTACAACCCGGTGGACGTGATCGGCGAGAAGGCCAAGCGGCTGTACGACGCCCTGGCGACCGTCGGCGAATCGATCGTGAACCTGGCCATCTACTTCACGATCTCCACAATTGTCCTACCGCTGGGAACCCTGTGGCTGCTTTCGCGGCTCACCGGGGCGTTTTTTGCCGGTCGCGGCCGGGCGTGACCGTGGCGGCCACCGTCCATGGGGCGGAAATCTCGCCGAAAAGAGGCGATTTTTGGCTTTTTCGGCATGGCCAGGACAGGGAGGCGTGCCCCCGTGGCGATTCCGTGAAATCGGGACGCCCGGCACTTGCAAGCCAGATTAGTCAACGTAATCTATCCAACTTAACAGGCGGCCGAGCGTTTCGGTCGTCCTAAGAGAAGGGTCTCTTCGGCCGACCGAAGTTCGGGCGCGTGCGAAAAACCTGCTCGAGTTTTCTCCTGTTTCCTTTTTTCTGGAGGTTTGCGTGATTCGCAAAGTTCTTTCTTGCCTCCTGCCGGCGTTCGCCGTCGTCGCCCTGTGCACCAGCACGTGGGCTGCCGACTGCGGGGCCTGCAGTGGCGGCTGTGCCGGTGGCTGCGAAGGCGGCGCCGTCGTGGCCGGTGATGCGTGTGGTGGTGCCGGCGCCGCGTGCGGCGGGACCAAGACGGTGTATCAGCGTCAGTACGTGACCGAGATGAAGACGGTCACCTCGACCGAGTACACCACCGAGACCCGCGAGCGGACCGTCACGGTCAACAAGCGCGTCCCGCGGACCGAGACGAAGACCCGCACGGTCACCGTGCAGGTTCCGGAGACTCGGACCAAGACCGTGAACTACACGGTCAACAAGAACGTGACGGAGACCAAGACGGCCGAGTACACCGTCCAGGTCCCCTACACCGAGTCGGTCGAGCAGACCTACACGGTGCACGTGCCGGTGAGCGAGGAGAAGACCTCGACCTACACCGTCATGGTCCCGAAGCAGGAAGAGAAGACCTCGACCTACACGGTCCAGGTCCCCTACACCGAGCAGGTCGAGCAGACCTACACGGTGATGACGCAGGTTCCGGAAGAGAAGACCGCGACCTACTCGGTCCAGGTCCCCTACACCGAGTCGGTCGAGCAGACCTACACGGTGAGCGTTCCGGTCCAGGAAGAGAAGACCTCGACCTACACGGTCCAGGTCCCCTACACCGAGTCGGTCGAGCAGACCTACACGGTGAACGTGCCGGTTTCGGAAGAGAAGACCGCCACCTACACGGTGATGGTGCCCTACACCGAGGAGAAGGTTTCGACCTACTCGGTGAGCGTTCCCTACACCGAGCAGGTCGAGCAGACCTACACGGTGAACGTGCCCTACACCGAGGAGATGACCGGCAGCCGGACCGTGCAGAAGCGCGTCCCGGTCCAGTCGTCGAAGACGGTGCAGGTCCGCGGTGGCAGCTGGCAGACGCAGCAGTACACGGTCGGCGGTGGCGTTGACGCCAACGGCTGCCCGTGCCCTGAGAAGGTCTGCTGCAAGCGTGTCTGGGTTCCGACGTGCGAGACGAAGGAAGTTCCGGTCACGACCTACCAGTGCGTCTCGGAAGAGGTCCCCTACTCCTACACGGTCACCAAGTGCCGTCAGGAGCAGCGGAGCCGGATGGTGAACGTGACGAAGACCCGCACCGAAGAGCGCACCCGGACCTACTCGGTCACGAAGTGCCGCCCCGAGGAGCGGACTCGCACCTACACCGTCACCAAGATGGTGCCGGAGCAGAAGACCCGCACGGTCAACGTCACCAAGTACCGCTCGGAAGAGCGGACGCGGAACTACACCGTGACCAAGATGGTGCCGGAGACGAAGACCCGCACGGTCAACGTCACCAAGTACCGCTCCGAGGAGCGGACCCGGACCTACACGGTCACCAAGTCCGTTCCGGAGACGAAGACCCGCACGGTCAGCGTCACCAAGTACCGTCCGGAGGAGCGGACCCGCACCTACACCGTCACGACCTGCGTGCCGGAAGAGCGGACCCGCACCTACACCGTGACCAAGATGGTGCCCGAGCAGAAGACCCGCTCGGTCAACGTCACCAAGTACAAGACCGAGACGAAGACTCGGGAGTACACGGTCACCAAGTGCGTGCCGGAGACCATGACGAAGGAAGTTTCCTACACCGTCATGGTTCCCCAGCAGAAGGAAGAGTCGTACACCGTGACGGTGTATGACAACGTGCCGGAGACGAAGACCGAGAGCTACACGGTCCGCGTTCCCCACACGGTCACCAAGGAAGTGCCGGTGCAGAAGTGCGTCACGGTCGCCGTCGAGGTGCCCGTTGATGGCGGCTGCGGCGGTGCGGCTGGTGACGCCGGTGACGCCGGTGCTGCCGGTGCCTGTGGCGCTGCCGGTGCTGCCGGTGCCTGCGGTGACGCGGGTGCCTGCGGTGCGGCCGCTGCCGGTGACTGTGGCGGCAAGGCCAAGGGCTGCCGTCGCAAGGGCTGCCGTCGCTGCGGCTGCTGAAGCCGGCGACGCTTCCGTGTCGTGAATCAGAGGGGGCCGGGCGCCATGGGTGCCCGGCCCCCTCGCTTTTTGCCCAGGGGGTGGCGTTCGTCGTCACCGTCTGCTGGAATGCTGCCTCGGGTTCGGCATGCCTGGAGCGTCTCCTGGACACATTGGGAGCGGGAGGCGAGGGGGTCGGCGAACGCTCGACGAGCGTGTGGCCGCCGCGGCCACAGCGAGGAGACTTTTGCCGCCCCCGAAGCCGGCGATAGACCAAAGCCGAGTGTGCTTGAGAACTTTCTTCGCGCCAGGAGGGCGGGGCCGATGGTGGCAGGATGCAAATCGAGTCCCCAGACGCCCGCGGCGGAGCCGGAATCCGCTGAGTTGCCTCCTGATGCGGCGGCGGGTTCCGCCTGGATTCGGGAGGCGCGACAGGCGATCCGCGACGCCGACGCCGATTACTTCCGCGTCGCGCCGGCCCGCTACTGGATCGACTTCCTTGTCAGCCTGACCGCGGCGTATCTGGCGTCCGCCGTGTACCTCACCGCACCGCTCTGGTCATGGCGGCAGATCGTCGCCTTTCCGGTCGCGGCCTTCTGGCTCTATCGGCTGGGCTCGTTGATCCACGAGGTGTGCCACCTCGGCGGCCACGAGTTGCCGGCATTCAAGGCCGCCTGGAACGCCCTTGCCGGCGTGGTGCTGCTGACGCCGAGCCCGTTCTTCACCCGGCACCACCGCGACCACCACAGCCAGCGTTATTACGGCACGCCGGAGGATCCCGAATACGTCGCCAACGTGCTCGAGGGAGGCAACCCGCGGAGCATGGCCGGGTACGTCGTCTACGTGCTGGCGTTTCCGCTGCTCGTGTTCCTGCGGTTCCTGCTGGCGCCGCTCACCTTCCTCCATCCCGCGCTCCGGGAGTGGACGCTGCGGAAGGCCTCGTCGCTGACGTTCAACAGGGCCTACGAGCGGCGGCTGACCGCGAGCGATCGGCGGGCGATCCTGGCGGCGGAGATCCCGTGCTTTCTTCGCGCGGCCTTGATTCCGGCGCTGGTCTTCCTGGGGCTGAACCACTGGTCGCGGATTCCCCTGCTCTATGCGCTGGCCGTGGCCACGGTGGTGCTCAATCAGCTCCGGCAGTTGGCGGACCATCACTTCGCGGGCGACGGGGGCCGGGTGGATCTCGAGGCCCACATCGTCGATTCCTGCAATTTCACTCGCAACGACCCGCTCACGCTCCTCTTCTTTCCATTCTCCATTCGCTACCACGCCCTGCACCACCTCTTCCCGTCGATGCCCTACCACAACCTCAAGCCGGCCCACGAGCACCTCGTGGCCACGCTGCCGCCCGAATCGCCTTATCACGGGCTCGACCGGGCGGGTTGGTGGAGCGTGGCCAAGGTGACGATGTTCGGCGACCGGGCGGCCCCGCGGCGGCCATGAGCTGAGGCCGCATGGCGGCCGGCCGCTTGCGTTCCGGCGGGCAAAATGGTTCGCTATCGGAGTCGGCGGCAGGCGCCGTTTTGAGGAACGAAACCGGGAGCAAATCATGATCGTCGGCTGGCGGGCTGTGGATTCCAGGTGGCGGACGCTCGTGGCGGCGGTCGTGGTGGTCGGCGTGGCCGCGGCCCTCGCTGGCACCCGGGCTGCGGCCGAGCAGGCCCCGGCGCTCGAGGCGGCGGTGCGGTCGGAAGCGGAGGCGACGGTCAAGGCGTTCAATACCGCCGATGCGGCGGCCCTCGCGAACGCGTTCCTCGAAGCGGGTGAACTCGTCGACGAGGACGGCAACGTTTACAGGGGCCGGGCGGAGATCGCCGGTCTGTTCAAGAAGTTCTTCGAGCGGTTTCCCCAGGCCGTTCTGGAGATGGAGGTCAGCGGTGCTCGGCCGATCGGCGAGGTGCTGGCTGTCGAGGAGGGAGTGCGTCGGATCACCGCCGACGCGGGGGCCGCGGCCGCGCAGATGCGATACGTGGCCGTGCGGATGAAGCAGGGCGACCGGTGGCCGGTCGTCTCGTACCGCGAGGTCGCCGACGATCCGTTGCCGACGCCGCCGGAGATGCTCGCGGCCGTCGAGTGGCTCGTGGGCGACTGGGTGGACGAGAGCGACGAAGGCCGCACGACGATCTCCTATCGCTGGAGCGAAGACGGCAACTTCATCATCGGCGAATACAACCTGACCATCGGCGGCAAGTCGGTGGGCAAGAGCACGCAGCGGATCGGCTGGGATCCCGTCGAGAGTGAACTGCGATCGTGGACGTTCGACTCCGATGGCGGCTTCGCCGAGGGTGAGTGGGCCGCCGATGGCGCGGGGTGGATCATCAAGTCGGAGGCCACGATGCCGAATGGCTCCACGGGTTCGGCGACGGTCACGATCACGCCGAAGGACAAGGACCACTTCGTCGTCGAGAGCACCGATCGGATCGTGGGCGGTGCGCCAGAGCCCGACTTCAAGCTCGTCGTCGCCCGCAGGCCGCCGGCCCCGGCGGCCGCCAAGTGATCCCCCTTCATGCCTTCCGCGGAGCTGACCTGATGCGCGCGTTCGCTGCGACCGCTTGCCTGCTGATGGCGTCCTTGCTGGCTGCCGCGGCCCATGGCCGACCCTCCATGGGCCGCGCCGGCGGCGGCGGGCATCCGGGTGGCGGGCATCACGGTGCCGCCATGGCCCGGCCCGCGCCGCATGCCCGCCCGCAGATGCCCCAGGCGCGGCCTGCCATGCCCCAGGCGCGACCGGCCATGCCGCAGGCGCGGCCGAACGTCGGCGGCATGCAGCGGCCGCAGGCGCCGCAGTTCCAGCGGCCGAGTGTCGGCTCCCTGCAGCATCCAAACCTCGCGCGGCCGTCATTTCCGAACGCCGGCGGCGTCACCAGGCCTGCCCCCCCGGCGACTGCGGCGCGGCCGGGGTTGGGCGCCGTGCGGCCCGCCCCCGGCGGTGCGGCAGGGGGCCTGTCCCGTCCGCCATTCGGTGGCTCCGGCAACGCAACCCTGCCTGGCGGCGGATTTGCCACGCGTCCCACCCCCGGCCTGCGGCCTGGAAGCGGGCAGGCCGAAGCGGGCGGTCTGCCGATCGGCGGTGGCAACCGGCCGGGAGTGAGCACGCGCCCGGGCATGGCCGGTGGCCTCCCCGGCACGAGCACGCGGCCGACGCCTGGTATGCGGCCAGGACTGGCCGCCACGACGAAGCCGTTTCCCGCCCCCGGCGCGGGCAGCGGATTGAACGGCGGCAACTTGAACGGCGGCAACCGGCCGGGAATGGGAGGCAATCGACCCGGCCTCGGCGGCCCAGGAGGCGGCGGCCTCGCGGGGGGCAATCGGCCCACCACGCTGCCGGGCGTGATCGGTGGCGGAGATCGCCCGGGGCCCGGTGGCAATCGCCCCGGCATCGGGGGCAACCGTCCGACGCCGTTGCCCGGCGACCTGGGAACAGGCAACCGGCCTGGCCTCGGTGGCAATCGACCCGACATCGGTGGCAATCGACCCGACATCGGCGGCAACCGGCCGGGGATCGGCGGGAATCGTCCCGGCATCGGGGGCAACCGTCCGGGCCTCGGTGGCAACCGGCCCACGACGCTGCCTGGAGATCTCGGCGGCCTTGCGGGGGGCAACCGTCCGGGAGGCGGATTCAACAGGCCTGATGGCGGCTGGAATCGTCCTGGCATAGGCGGCAATCGCCCCGGCTGGAACCGGCCCGGCATCGGCAACAACAGCAACAACAACAACTTCTGGAACAGCGGCAACATCAACATCAACAACGGCATCAATGCCGGTTGGGGGGGCGGCTGGAACGGGGGGGCCTGGGGCTATCCCGGCTGGGGCGGCGGCTCCGGCTGGAA
>Ga0209990_10002935_pt1 | contig 12821 bp, 11 predicted proteins | sample NOAtaG_6_FD_187304 | JGI IMG/M metagenome (GOLD analysis project Ga0209990, IMG submission 187304) | Freshwater lake microbial communities from Lake Erie, under a cyanobacterial bloom - NOAA_Erie_Diel5S_2200h metaG (SPAdes) (version 2) | ecosystem: Environmental > Aquatic > Freshwater > Lake ...
CGCCATAGTGCCTTCACCATATATCTAGAGCAGAGCAAATCTCGGGAATCTCAACCAAAGAGGACTTTCCTTCGCCCACTTCGAACGATGTTTCGGAGCATGGTGGGAAAGACGAATGCATGGAAGGGAAGGATCACGTACCAGTAGATCTGACCACCAAGACCACGTGGTGCGAATGAGGCCTCTTGGATGATCTCGGTCTTCTCTCCCACTCGCTTGATTCGAAACTCTAACCAGGCCTTGCCCGGGAGGATCATCTCGGCATAGAGGCGGAGCTTTCGCTCATCACCACTCTTCTCGATCGCTTCCACACGCCAGAAGTCAAGGCTCTCCCCGACTCGCAAGGTCTTTGGATCACGTCGTCCACGGCGAAGTCCAACACCGCCGACAAGTCGATCGAGCAAACCGCGCAAGTACCAGAGGAAATCTGCGCCATACCAACCGCGCTCACCACCGATCTCCTCGATCGATTCCCAGATCTTCTCCAATGGCGCATCAGCGAGCGTCTCTCGACGGTCGAAATACATCGACTCTCCGGCCCACGAAGGGTCGCCTTGTGCTTTCTGCCATGGTGCGGTCGGTGCTGTCGCATCAGACCAACGTGTCTCCACTTGATTCTCATTGGTACGAGTCAGCGCAAGTTCGATCGCTGTTGATACATCGATCAGTCCCTGCGGAGGTCGAGGGATGAGCGAGTCGATCGACTTATTTGGATCTGCGACAACTTCATTGATGAGTGAACCTACAAGAGGTCGAGCAAGTTGCGTCGGCACCGGTGTGACGAGGCCGATCCAAAGACTTGATAGTCGGGGCGAGAGGACTGGGACTCGGATGATGACTCGTTTGCGAAGCCCGGAGAGTTTGGCGAACTTCTGCATCATCTCGGCATAGGAGAGCACTTCTGCGCCACCGATATCGAAGATCCCCGAGACTGGCTTCTCCAATTCAGCAGCATGGGTCAGATACCAGAGCACATCACGGATCGCGATCGGATGGGTGCGATTGGATACCCACTTCGGTGTCGTCATGATCGGTAGTCGATGGGTGAGATGGCGAAGCATCTCGAAGGAGGCGGAGCCAGAGCCGATGATGATCCCTGCGCGAAGTTCCATCACAGGAACCTTGCCTGACGCCAGGACCTCTCCCGTGTGTGCGCGCGAAGAGAGATGCTTGCTCATCTTCTTGTCATTGGCGATACCACCGAGATAGACGATCTGACTGATCTCTGCCTGCTCCGCAGCATCGGCAAAGATCTTTGCCATCTTCTCTTCAATGGCATCGAAGTCTGGTCCTACTCCGATGGAGTGAAGGAGGTAGAAGGCGGTATGGACTCCCTTGAGTGCAGCCCTCACATCATCAAGGTTCATGGCATTACCCTGGACTACTTCGACCTGCGTGCTCCAAGACAAATCCTGGATCTTTCGTGCATCACGAACGAGGACACGAACATCAAGTCCATCAGCGAGAAGGGCGCGAACGAGTCGACCACCGACATAGCCTGAAGCGCCAGTGACAAGTACTCGCCGAGCCTGAGCCATACGCATAACAGTAGACTCCGGTAGTGAACTCCGAAACCCGAAATCGATCGATAAAGCCGAAGGTCGTGATCCTTGGCGCAGGTTTCGGTGGTCTGACATTGGCGAAGAAGCTCGCTGACCGAGCCTCAGTCACTGTGATCGATCGTCACAATTACCAGACATTCTTGCCACTTCTCTATCAAGTCGCGAGTGCGGGTCTCGCCGCCGACCACATCGCACATCCCATCCGTGGCGCACTCCGTGGTCTTGGTGTGGAGTTTCGAATGGGTTCACCTATCGCGATCGATCCGATGCGCAACACCGTCAAGCTCGATAGCTCGGAACTTCTCGAATATGACCATCTCGTCGTAGCGCTCGGTTCTGAGACCACCGACTTTGGCATCCCAGGAGTTCTTGAGAACACCCTCGGGATGAAGACCGTCCATGAGGCGCTTCGAATCCGAGGTGAGGTGATGCGCCACTTCGAAGACCTCTGTCGGATCGATGATGGAACCCTCCTTGAGATCGTGATCGTTGGCGGTGGCCCCACCGGTGTCGAGATGGCAGGAGCGCTAGCGGAATTGGCTCGCGGTCCGCTTCGGCGAGATCATGAGGGCGCTGCCAAGCGAATATCGATCTCGCTCATCGAAGCGGGAGAACGGCTCCTTCCCTCCTTCCATCCAAGACTCTCGGCCCGGACCAAGTCAGACTTAGAGCGCCTCGGCGTCAAAGTCCTTCTTCAAACCAAAGTGGCACGAGTGAACTCGGATCGAATCTTGCTCGCCGACTCCACTGAGATCCCATCTCGTGTAACGATCTGGGCAGCGGGAGTTCGCGGCGATAGCGCGATTGAGAAGTTGAGACTTCCAGTCGAGCAAGGGCGAGTGAAGACCGCATCGACGCTTCAAGTCGAAGGCTTTGAGAACATCTGGGCAATCGGTGATGTCGCAGGGGTCGTCGGCAAGGACGGTCGAAAACTTCCTATGGTGGCGCCAGTTGCGATGCAGCAAGCGCGATTCCTCGCGCAGCAACTCTTTCGAAGCGCACTCAAAGAATTCACTTATCGCGATAAAGGCTCCATGGCGACGATTGGCAGACATAAGGCAGTCGTTGAAGCGAAGAACATCCGCATCTCTGGCGCTATCGCGTGGTTCGCATGGCTATGGCTCCACCTCTTCTATCTCCTTGGTGGCCGCAACAAGGTCGGCACTATGGCTGACTGGACCTGGAATTACCTGACATTCGACCGAGGTAATCGACACATCATGGATGGCGCCGAACTTTGAGTCATATCGACCTTCGTGGCCATCAGGTCTGGAGCATCGAGAAGAAGCCGCTCCTCAAACGAAACCCTGAGAAAGTCCTCCTTCTCCATGGCGGATTGAGTTCTACCGAAAGTTGGATCGATGCAATCTCTCCTGCAGCCAAGGGATTCCATCTCTATGCCTACGACCGAACGGCACATGGGCGCACGAAGATCCGTGATGGCTACTACCACTTCGACTTTCAAACAGATGAGGCGATCGCATTTCTCGAGGATGTGGTGCAAGGTCCGGCACATCTCATCGGATGGAGCGATGGCGGCATCATCGCGCTCCATGTATCCCTCAAACGCCCTGACTTGGTCTCATCGATGGTTCTCATCGGTGCGAACTATCACCACGATTGTGGTGCCTCACATGATGTACTGACGATCGAGGTGAAGGAGGAGGAGAAACTTCTCTTCGCAGAACGTTCCGGGCAGGATCCAGAACTCTTGGAGACGATCGTACGAAAGGCCTATGAGGTTTGGATGAGTGAACCGAATCTCTCGCTCAAGGATCTTGCGCGAATCAACGTGCCGACCCTCGTCCTTGCCGGAGATGATGAACCCTTCACCAGCGAACACACTTTCTCGATGTACGAGGCCCTTCCTCTTGGACGCCTCGCCATAGTCCCTGGCTCATCTCACTTCGTCGTAAAGGAGAAGCGAGGGCTCACTCAATCAATCATCAAGGATTTCTTCGCAAATCTGGATTACCCGATTACGCGGTGGCCCATTCGCAGGAAAGAGATGACTGAGCGTCTCACCGAAGAAGGATCAAAGGACTCGTAACTCTCCCAGTGCGCCTCGCGGCACCACTGGATTCTTCGGTGGAATCGGCGTCATCCTTCGATATGGCTCTCCTTGATTTGGTCTCGTATCCAGATCTCCCTTGTTCGGCCAGAGTGAGAGAGCACGCTCTGCCTGAGCAGTGATGGTGAGAGAGGGATTGACACCAAGGTTCGCAGTGAGAGTCGAACCGTCGATCACATGGAGCGTCGGATAGTTCCAGACACGTTGATAGGGGTCGATCACACCACTGCGCTCATCTGCACTGATGACACATCCACCGACGAAGTGAGCGGTGAAGGGAGCGCTGACGAGATCTCCTACGTGTCCGACTGGAAGTCCACCATGACGCCTAGAGATGGACTTCGCAACCTCATTCGCAGCCGGGATATAGGTGGCGTTGGGATTCTCAGCGTTGTTCCTGGAGGTGAGTCGGAATCCAAAGAGTGAGCGTTTGGCTCGCACAGTGATGGCGCTATCGACATTCTGCATCACGAGCGCAATCACAGATCGCTCGCTCCAACGCCTTACATTGAGAATCCGCAACAAGGTCACTGGATTTCGAAGGACCTCCTTCGCCCAATTCCGACGACGCTTTGATGCGCTCCTACCTTCTGTCATCACCGTCTGGAGCAATCCCATGAGGTTGCTCCCCTTCCCATAACGGACGGGCTCAACGTGAGTCTTCTCATCAGGGAAGAAGGAGGAGGTGATTGCCGCACCTTGCGAAAAATCAATCTCGCCACGTTTCATCACGGCCGCCGTCAAAGACTCACTATTGGTGCGAGCCAAATCACCCAAGGTTGAAGATAGTTTCGGAAGGACATCCTTGCTCTTCATCTGATGAAGTAACTTGAGAGTGTTGTAGGTACCGCACGCGATGATCACTTGATCTGCTGTGAATTGCTTGCGCCCCCCGAACCAGGCACCACTCGATCGGGTCTCGATGGACCACCCAGTTCCCATCGGCCTGATCCCGATCGCCGTCGTCTCAGCGAAGACTTTGGCACCGACACCCTCTGCAAGACCTAGGTAGTTCTTGGGCAATGTGTTCTTTGCATTGTGCCGACAGCCTGTCATGCATTCACCACAATGAGTGCAGCCACTTCTCTTGGGGCCTCTGCCACCAAAGTATGGATCTTCCACCTCTAAACCAGGCTTGCCGAAGTGGATCCCGAGTGGCGCAAGTTTGAAACTCTTCTCCCGTCCCATCTCACGAGCGACCTCATACATCGCATCGTCGCTCGGTGAATGAAATGGATTCTGTGCGACACCCAACATGCGTGAGGCTTGGTCATACCAAGGATCCAACTCAGCGCGCCAGTCAGTGATCGAAGCCCACTGTGGATCATTGAAATATGTCTCGGGCGGTCGATAGAGCGTGTTGGCATATACGAGCGAGCCACCACCAACGCCTGCACCTGCCAAGATCAAGACATCAGGAAGAGCATGGATGCGTTGTAGACCTTTCAACCCCAACCGTGGGAAGAAGAGAAATCGATTGATCCGCCATGAACTCTTGGGAAAGTCCTTCTCCTCAAATCGTCTTCCCGCTTCAAGAAGAGCGACGCTATAGCCCTTTTCAACCAGCCTCAACGCAGAGACAGAGCCACCGAAACCTGAACCGATGATGATGACATCGAAATGGCGCTCTGCCATGGCGCGATGTTATAGCGAGAGTACCTCTCATGACCAAGATCTTGATCCCGCAAACCTCCAGTCAAGACTTCAGTAAAGTGTCGAAGTGACCGAACAGGGCGGAAACCAGCGATCCCTTGTTTCAGTCATCGCTGTTCTCGTATCTGGCACCCTGCTAGGAACTGCCGGCACTGCGGTTGCCCTCGCACCTGCCGAAGCATCGACGACGAGCCTTGGCGTTGCCCGGGTAGGTATCGGAGGCTTGATACTCCTTCTACTCCTCCCGCTCTTCGGCGGTAGCGTTAGGAATCTCAGCCATGTACTCAAGCGCGGTGGTGTCTGGGTCATGGCGCTAAGCACCGCAGCATTTCAACCACTCTTCTTTGGTGCGACAGAAAAGACTGGTGTTGCTCTGAGCACAGTCCTCACCATCGGAACGATGCCACTCTTCACGGGATTGATCGGAAGAGTGCTCTTCAAGGCACCACTCACGAGAATCTGGTTCATCGCTACATCTCTTGCAGTGATCGGACTTCTCCTGCGCTCTTGGGAACAACTTGAGAACACAGATGCACTCGGAATTGTTATGGCACTGGGTGCTGGGCTTGCGACGGGCTGCTATGTCAACGGAGCCAAGTTCGAACTCAATCGTGGTGGGCATCCAGTCGAGTTACCCGCTGTCGCCTACACCCTTAGCGCATTACTCCTGCTGCCACTATTGGTGGGAGATTCCCTCGCTTGGATGACGACAAGCTCGGGAATCTTGACTGCCATCTATCTTGGAGCGATCAGCATGGCTCTCGCGAATACACTTCAAGTCGTTGGGCTAAAGCGACTCTCACCCGCACCGACCGCAACACTCCTCTTGGCGGATCCTCTGACTGCGACAATCCTTGGGATATGGGTGCTTGATGAATCGATCACACCAGTCGCAACACTCGGCCTGATTCTTGTTGCTATCGGCCTTGTGATGCAAGGTTTGGCAGAGCGTCGCTGACTTTCACTTACGCTGAGCGACCAACGTGAGCATTTGGGCAATCTCGCTCTCTTGTGCGGAGATGATGGCTTTGGCGAGATCACGTACTTCGCTATTCTCAGAATCAACCACATCTTCCGCCATGACAATCGCGCCCTCATGATGCTTTATCATTCCTTCAAGAAAAAGAAGATCAAAAGATCTACCCATCGCCTGCCGCAAAGCCTCAATCTCTGAATCAGAGAGCATGCCATCCATCATGTGTCCTGCGTGAAGGCTTGGATTCACTCCTGGCCAACTCTTCATCTGCTCGATCTCGGGAGATTGCGCATCAAGAATCGCTCGGGCGAGATTACGAACCTCTGAGTCCTCTGAGTTAGCTAGCACCAATTCCGACATGAGAATTGCTTGCTCATGGTGCGGAATCATCATCTCTGCGAAATTGATGTCAGCTGGCGTGAAGTCAGATGTAGCACTCTGAGATGAGCAACCAAGAAGAAAAGCGAGCAATGCAAGTGCTACAAGTAGACGTCTCATTTCTTGATGCTATAGCGAACCAACTGTCGCTGCTAGTTGAGGCTCTTCGCCCGCTGCTTCTCACCTGTTGTATTCCGCTCAGTACGCACAGTCAGAATGCAGAAAAGGCCCGGGTGACGAATCCGGGCTCTCTCTGTTGAACCAGGGTTGGCGGGATTTGAACCCGCGACCCGCACTTCGTCATGATGCTGCTCTATCCGCTGAGCTACAACCCCGGCAATGCGATAGTAAGGAATATCGACACACGGCTCACTGCTGAGTCTCGCTGCTTGTGGGAAAAACAATCGTGTGGAATCTGAAAGTGGCCATATAATTCGAGTGCGCTTCGTCATAATGCCCAATGGGCCTTGCCGACAAGGTTGGGCCCATGTGGATTGCTAAATCGTGACAGTTTCTTGAGAGCCCCCCGTCAGGATTGAACTGACGACCTTCCGCTTACAAGGCGGATGCTCTACCACTGAGCTAGGGAGGCGTGAGAGAGATGCGAATTATGGCAGGGATTAGCATCTAGAGATGACGAACATCGGTCTGACCTCGCTCGAGGCCGCCCGATTGCTCACTGAATTCGGCCCCAACTCGGTGGAGAGCGACACATCCCGGTCAAGACTCTCCGAGACGTTTGCGGTCTTGCGTGAGCCGATGCTCCTTCTACTCCTTGCTGCTGGGTTGATCAGTTTCTTCTTGGCGGATCTGACCGACGCGATCCTCTTGATGTTCACCGTGGTGATCGTCCTTGGCATCTCCATCTACCAACAACAGCGGACCAATCGAGCCCTAGCTGCGCTGAAGGAACTCACGGCGCCACTTGCTCATGTGGTCAGAGATGGCCTTGAGGTGCGGATCTCTAGTCGGGATGTCGTCCCTGGCGACCTCATCATTCTTAGTGAAGGCGATCGAGTAGTAGCTGATGCGGAGTTGGTGACTGTGAGTTCACTGGAATGCGATGAGTCGCTACTCACTGGTGAATCTATCCCTATCACCAAGGGCACTGGAGAGATCGCATTCACTGGATCCCTCGCAGTAAGAGGTCATGGCCGGGCCCGAGTCTTTGCGACCGGCAACGAGACTGAACTTGGCAAGATCGGTAAGTCGATCGAGTCGATTCCTTACACCCGTACTCATCTGCAGCAAAGCATCGATTCCATAGTCAAGGCCATCGGTGGCGTCGCGCTTCTTACGGTAATCGCCATCGTCATCATCTACGGAGTGACTCGAGGGAATTGGTTGGAGGGCGGCATCGCAGCGATTGCAGCAGCGATGGCGCTGATCCCAGAAGAATTTCCGGTGATCCTAACGCTCTTCATGGCTCTGGGCGCATGGCGGATGGCACGAGTTCGTGTGATTGCACGACAAGCGCCCGCTATCGAGGCTCTCGGATCGGTGACGGTGCTGTGCGTCGACAAGACCGGGACCCTGACTCGCAATGAGATGACGGTCAGCGAAGTACAGATTGATCATCGAGTGATTCCCGCACATGAAGCGGTTGACTCCGAAGATGGCTTTGAGCTTCTGCGCATCGCATCCCTTGCAGCCCCGAAAACGCCCTTTGATCCCATGGATAAAGCCTTTCGTGCGTTTGTGGATATAGACGAAACCACGGAGGGGCTCATCTCAGTTGCAGAGTTTCCTGTCATCAAGGAGCGCCTCGCCTACATACATATCTGGCAACAAGGACCATCACTCCTTGTCGCCGCAAAGGGCGCACCTGAACACATCGCAAAGCTCTGTGGCATTGAGGGAGTGGATGTCGAGGAAATCAATCAAAGAGTAACGACCGCGGGTGAGAAGGGGCTTCGTGTGATCGCCGTTGCGACGGCGGTGGGAGAGATTGGAAAGACAAAAAGTATCGAAGGGTTCGAGTTTCGTTTCCTGGGCCTTACCTTCCTCAAGGATCCCATTAGAGAAGGTGTACCGGCATCTGTCCGCGAATGTGTCACCGCAGGTATTCGCACGATCATGATCACAGGTGATCACCCCACCACTGCAAGATCAATCGCTCAGGAGATTGGCCTTCACCATCCCAACGATGTGCTAACCGGCTCTCAACTCTCACTTCTGAGTGATGATGAACTTTCAGAACATGTCAGACGGTGCCAAGTCTTCGCCCGAGTGACTCCTGGTGACAAACTCAGACTCATTCGAGCGCTTCAGGCAAATGGTGAAGTAGTCGCAATGACGGGTGATGGGATCAACGACGCTCCCGCCCTACGCGCCGCAGATATCGGTATCGCGATGGGAGGCCGGGGCACGGATGTAGCGCGAGAGGCGGCACACCTGATTATCACTGACGATGATTTCACCTCCATCGTTGCCGGCGTCCGACGCGGACGAGCCATCTATGCCAACATCCAGAAGGCCATGACCTACGTGATTGCGATACACATCCCGATCTTCGGTATGGCACTCGTACCGGTCCTTGTCGCAGATTGGCCTTTGATTCTCGTCCCCGCACTCATCGCATTCCACGAAGTGATCATTGATCCGGCATCCTCGATTGCCTTCGAGGTAGAGAGTCCTGATCCCAAGATCATGTCCCAACCACCAAGGAAGCCACGATCTGGAATCTTCGATAGAAGAGAGATGCTTCTCGCACTCCTCCAAGGACTGTCAATCTTCGCCCTCGTCTTTGCAATATTCATCGGCAACATCGCCTCCAACACATCCGAAGAGAAAATCAGATCCCTGACCTTTGCTGCCCTGGTGATTGCCAATGTCGTCCTCATTCTCATCAATCGTTCACGAACGCTCACACTCTGGGAGGCACTCGTGAAGAGACGAAATGTGGCAATCCCTTGGTTGATCATCGGAGCTATGACCTTGCTTCTTATGCTGCTCAACATCCCATTACTCCGAGATGCATTCGATCTTGCCTCACTAGAGTGGAGGGAGTATCTACTTCTTTTAGCGCTCTCCTACTTGAGTGTTTCGTGGCTCGACCTTCACAAGATCATCACGGGAAGAAGATCTGGTCAATAGCCGGACTTTGATCGAATCCACTCCCTGCGACTTCATACGATTTCGGTTATCAATCTTCGCAACCAACCAAACCTGAACAGTCTCGGGCAATCATCGAAGGGATGATCATGAGGATTTCCAGAAAGTTCGTCTATCTCACTGCGCTCCTTACACTCATCGCAGGGGCAGAGTTTGCAAGTGCAAAAGCGAAACCTAGGCCATTACCAACCGATGAATTCATCTACACCGTGATCCACGCTATTCCCGGTGGATATGGCGCTGATGTCGTCGATGTATATGCGGATGCCACGTTGATCATTGACAATGCCACACCAGGCACGATCAAGGCGTTCACCACTACCCACAACAATGTGACGATCCGCTTCTATGCCAACGGTGTCGTCCCATCTGGAACCACCTCACCTCTCCTCTCATCCTCCGCATTGATGCTCTCTCGAGGAACCACTCTCTCCTTCGTAGCCCATCTCAACGAAGCCGAGCAGGCGAGACTCTCGACCTACAAGGACGTGGTCACTCGCGCCGGAGTGAAACGGTCTTGGATGACGGTGCGCCACGTAGCTGCTGCGCCGGCGATTCAATTCAGAGTCAATGGCACCTCGACCTTCATCCCTTTGACGAACTCAATGGAGCGGAAGCGGTCCCTTCCATTTGGTCTCTACACGCTTGGAGCCACCTACCCTGAGACTCCAACGGCAGTGATTGCTGCCTCCTCCTTCGAGATGAAGGCTAAGACAAACGAGATCCTCTACTTCTGGGGAGCAAAGTCCAAGTCCAATCTCGGGTTCCTACGGCAAGAGATCATGACCAAGTAGCGGTTTCCGTTCGAATCAAGCGTCGGGGGCGCGAGCAGCAGGCCCTCGATGCTTGATTGTCAGTGGTGAGGAGTATCTTCTTCTCGGGTTAAGAATCAAGCGACAAGCCCCCTGGCTTGCTTGATGCCAACCGCGTCATCCGCACACGGTGGTCCTAGGGGAAGACCCGCTTCGCGTGATCGCCTCGCGAAGAAGTGGCGGATCCTCATCACTGAAGGGTCCAGGACGGACCATCTCATGCCTTTGCAATCCCTCTATCTTCATGTCAGTTGCCTCGACCTCACGTCAATCGGATCCGGTCTCCAACGGTGTTCCTGTGAGCCTAAGCATAAAAAACGTACTGAAGATTGTCCCAATGGTTTTCATCTCTGCTTTCTCTGTGGCATCACTCTCGCCGGTGGTTACTCGCGCTGGTCATGGGAAGTCTGCGAGCGATGCTCACGCGCGAATGAAGAGCTCGGGCGCGAGAAGGGTTGGAAAATCCCAGTCGGAAGACACTCAGTGATGAATGGGATCGCTATCCCTATGAACGCCGATGCCGTGACACTCGCTGTAGGTAGTGATCGTCTCTTGGACTTCATCGACCGTACAAGGTCACTGCAAGCCTGGGGAGAGTCCGAGGTGCGATCTCTCTTGGATGCAGAGCCGAAGTTGAAGAAGTTGCGGTTCATCTCCATCGAGCTCTGGGAGAAATCACATCGTCCCAGCATGGAGAAATCACGCGATGCCTTGCAAAGATTCCTCGACAGTAATGTCTCCACTCAATAGAGTCAGAACATGGCGGCTAAGGACCCTACGCGAGAATCACACTTCCCAGCAATCGAGAAGCGGTACGGCGAGAAGATGGCCTACTGGTTCAAGGTGATGGAGAAGCTGAAGGGAAAGAGATATCCCGAGCAGGTTGCGTACCTCCAAGAGAATTACGGCTTCTCTAAAGCACATGCGAATGCCTTAGTGATGTACTCCCGGGGCTCGCTCTCATCGCGCAGGCACGAGACCCTTTCTGACTACTACGCGAGCATCGATCCTAAGCAAGCGAAGACTCTTCGCAAGATCTTCAAAGTCATTCGTGACAAGAATCCAAAGCTCGAACATGTCATCGCGTGGAATCAGCCAGTACTTCGCCTCGGCACCATGTACATGTTCGGTGCTGGAGTTGCAAAGAACCACATCCTTCTGAATCCCTTTAGCAAAGCCGTCCTTGACTCTGTGATGAAGAAGTACCCGGATCTCAAGGTCAACAAGCACACGATTCAAATCCCGAATGACTGGCAAGTCGACGAAGAGATGATCCTGAGATTGGTGAAGGCGCGCCTCGCCGAAAGATGAGCGTGAGAATCGCGAGTCACTCCTCGACTTGCAGGAGGTAGAGGGGGGCGAGGTAAACTCCACTCACTACTTCGAAAAACAGATTGCTAGATGAAGATCTGCGAAGTGGGGTTTGATTCCGGAGGACCCGGGTCGACCGTGTTATAGACAAAGGGGTGAAACCGGCTAGGCCGGATCGACGATGGTTTCCATCGACCCCAAGGTTCTCAAGCATCTTATGCACATGCAGCCAGCTCTCTACTGGCTTGATTCCGATCCACTCGAACCCGAGTCTCGTCCTGCCCTCGTTGAAGAGATCGAAGCAGACCTCTGCATCGTTGGAGCGGGATACACCGGACTCTGGACCGCACTGATCGCAAAGGAACGTGATCCGAATCGTCACGTGGTGATCTTGGAAGCCAAAGAAACGGGTGCGGGTGCCTCGGGACGTAACGGAGGATTTTGCAATTCCTCTCTCACCCACGGATTCATCAATGGATACAACCGATTCAAAGATGAGATGGAGGCGGTCGAGCGACTCGGCCGTGAGAATTTCCGCGCCATCGAGAAGACCATAGAGAAGTACGGGATCGATTGTGGTTGGGAGCGAACGGGCGAACTGAAAGTCGCGACGAAGCCCTGGGAAGTCGAAGAACTCAAGCGCGAGGCAGAGCTTCGAAACTCCTACGGCGACGAGGTCGAAGTCCTAACGGCTGACGAGGTGCGCGCTCGAGTCAACTCCCCTATCTATCTCGGTGCGCTTTGGGACGAGGATGGAACTGCGCTCGTCGACCCCGCCCGATTGGTTTGGGGCTTGGAGCGGGCCTGTCTCAAACTTGGTGTCGTCATCTATGAACATAGTCCAGTCGAAGAGATCGAAGATGATGGCGATGACGTCATTCTCTCTACGCCTTACGGAAAGGTCCATGCCGACCGAGTCGCCCTCGCGACCAATGTCTACGACT
>Ga0209990_10002938_pt1 | contig 12816 bp, 8 predicted proteins | sample NOAtaG_6_FD_187304 | JGI IMG/M metagenome (GOLD analysis project Ga0209990, IMG submission 187304) | Freshwater lake microbial communities from Lake Erie, under a cyanobacterial bloom - NOAA_Erie_Diel5S_2200h metaG (SPAdes) (version 2) | ecosystem: Environmental > Aquatic > Freshwater > Lake ...
TTACTCCGCTTGGCAAACAGAAACATGTTCATCATTATTCTAACAAACCGCCCTGTACCAGACCGGTACGCAGGGTGGTGTGAGAGGACAGGTAGCGAAATAATCGCTACCTTCCTACTCGATTTTTCCGTTAGAAATTTTCAGCTACCTATTTCTCACCAAGCACCTCAATCACCGGCTGGCCGGTCATACCAGACGGGAATTTTGTTTTCAACAACAATGCCAGTGTAGGTGCAATATCCGTGATGGCTGCATAGCCAGCCGAGCTTCCTTTCCGTATTCCAGCCCCAAAAAAAAGAATGGGAATGTGCGTGTCGTACGTCCAGGGGGATTGGTGGGTAGTGCCTTGAGGCCACGAGCCTGAAAACCAACCCGGTTGCAACACATACGCAATATCGCCCGAACGCTTGGGGTGAAAACCCCGAATCACCATGCCGCGGATTCCCCCTTCGCTGAAGCTCCCCTGCCGAAGCGTACTTTCTGTATAAAAATTGTATACACCTTCCTGTGTCATCAGAAAATTACCCGTCAATTGCGAAGCTATCAGCAGGTCGACCCCCGCAGTTTTTACATCGTTCGAAAATCCCTCCTGATCAAAAAACACCTGCTCGTTGCTCACATTGGCGATCAATTGGCGCCCCGGAAAATAAGGTTTCAGAAAATCAACCAGATCGGCACGAAGTTTTTCGGTGCTCAACAAACCTCCCGGCATGCTTTTATCTTTCAGAAATTGCGGAACCTCGGCCACTCCATGATCAGCCGTAAGAAACACCGTATATTTTCCCACACCCACGGCTTTGTCGAGTGCCGACAGCAGTTGCTGCAGAATGCGATCCAGCCGAAGGTAGGTATCTTCAACCTCCACCGATTGAGGGCCTGCGGCATGGCCAATCAGATCGGGTGTGGAATATGAAATACACAAAAAGTCGGGTGTTGCATCAGCACCCATCTGCTCACCCCGAACAGCGGCTAGCGCAAATTCGGTTAACAAGTCATTGGCGAATGGAGTAAGTGACAACAAATCGTAGTTTCCATTCCTGGCTCGCAGTTCGGGCAGGTTATACGGAAATGCAGATGAGGGTTTACCAACCAACCGCCTTTCGTAAGGCGATTCGTCCGGGCCACTTTCGGTGTACTGCTCAATGGGTAATAGTGGCTTCCACACTTGTAAAAGAAACTGATCCGGCATTTTGCGATCGTTGAAGGCCTGAACCCAAGACGGTACCTGCATCATATAATAGGTGCTGGTCATGAACTGGCCAGACTTTCCATCGTACCAGAAAGCTCCGTCCGGGTGATGCCCGCCCGGCAACACAGCTCCGCGGTCCTTAAATGACATACTCACAACCTTAGCCCGAAACTGGGTGGAGATTTTCAACTCATCCGTGATGGTGGTGGACAACAATCGTGAAGGCGATATGTTGCCATTAGCGGTCAGGCTGCCCACGGGCTTGTACAGGGAATCCTCGACACAATTAACCATCTTACGGGTGATTTTGTCGTAGTACTCATTTCCAATAATGCCGTGGATAGCCGGTGTTGCCCCGGTATAAATCGAGGCATGGCCCGGACCTGTGTACGTGGGTACGTAATTGTAATGGGCATTCGCGAGCGTAAATCCCTCACCCATTAACCGCTTAAATCCGCCTTCACCAAATTTTGACTCAAACCGGTACAAGTATTCCATCCGCATCTGGTCGACCACAATTCCGACCACCAGGCGGGGTGGCTCAGGCGTCTGTCCAAAAGACGAACAAACTGAACTCAGAAAAAAAACAATGATTTGAATTCTCTTCATGGTTGGCAAGATTCCAAAAAAAAGTGATTCATCAACCCGGTTTTACATGAATAAACCATTAATCATCGCAATAAAGCCGCTCGTAGTCCACCTCTTCCAGTGCCATCCGGTAAATCAGCTTTCCCCTCTCGTTAAAATACATGACGATGTAAATCCCCGCCTCCTCGACATTCTTCTCCGCCCGAAACACCGGGCTACTGCCGGGTACAAACAACTCGATGGCGTGGTACGTAGGGGCAAGTACCATGCCATGCTGCGTGCTAAACAGGCCGTTGTATTCATCGATATCAAAGCGGGCAAATGAGCTCGGGCTGCCCGTGTTCAGTATCGAAAAACGTTGCACATTGGCCAGTACGATACGCCTCGAACGAGACTCCAACAACTTCCAACGCTGATCTTGTTTAACCCAAACCAGCGAATCGGACCAGGGAACAACATCATCAAATTCAAAAACGGGTTTCGTCCGTGAATCCCATGAAACAAATCCAAACTTACCCTGCGAGAATCCCATCAACTCATGCGTTGTTACCTGAATGAGATTACGCTCAAAGACGGGCTTTATTACCCGGCCGGTGGCAAAATCATAAAGTCCGAATTTCTGATCTTTCAGCAGCGACAACCGGTTATTGGCAACCAACACAAAATGATCATACTCCGGTGACAGAATGACCTTCCCCTCGCGGGTCAACAGTCCTTTTTTACCGTTGCGAATAATGATCAGATGACCACCCATAGATTGGACCTGATCGGCCTCCGTGGCAAACAAGCGCTCACCGGTGCGGATGTCAAAAATCTGCTTCTTCAATTTGTCAACCGTATAAAAAAAACCAACCGAGTCGGCAGACGTCACCCAGTGAAATTCAGCATCAACCGGAAAGCAAAGCGACTGACCGCCTGCGAAAAACAAATGCAGCGAATCATCTTTCCGGGCAAACGTCAGCGATCGGGCGAACCACACCGAGTCGGCCTGATAAAGGCAGAGCCGTTGGCTGGGCATATGGTAGAGGTGAAAGTGTGTGCCTTCTCGTGCCTTCAACCAGGGAGGTTGAACGAGCAACTGATCGAATGATCGGGCGGGGTCCACGGGAGAAAAGCCACGAACGGCATATCGCTCCTTCTTCACCACCACCAGTTGATCGTGAAGCGTTAGCTGCTGCCGGTCAAGCGGAATAATTTCATTCAGCCGGGCATCAACCACACCTTCGAGGGCACCGTTGCGCACGTGATACCGGTCACCGACCTGGCGGAAATCATCGGCAACCAAAGGCGGAGGTAGCGGTTGACGGTTAGCCACCGCGGCAAGTGCCGACAAGGGAAAGATATGGCGTTTGCCCATGCGCGTGGTCACGATAAATTCGCCCACCACCTGCACCTGCTCCCAGGCGGGTGGCATCAACTCTACTCCCGTTAGAGAAGCAACGCCCCACTTGTTACCCTGCCGAAAAGCAAGGAATGACTCAACCAGCTCCACCTCCTCAACATCGCGTAGTAATAGCCTGCCACTGGCGTGGTACAATTCACCTGTTGAGTCAGTCAACGCGAGGAAGTGCCCGGTCGACAGCCACTGAACGCTGGCGCTCGGGTTGGTCAGGTGCCTTAACTGGCGTGAAAACACACCCGCAGATGGCGAAACCAAAATCGGTAAGGTCACGGGTCCGCATAAATAGTCGGTCGTGACATCCGCGAATTGGGCGGGAACAACCACATCACCTCGCTCATTCACGAATCCGATCTTTCCGCCAGCTGCAAAAGGCAGCAGGTACCCCTCGTTTAGCCGCTGTTCCAGACGAAGCGAGTCGGTCCACGGAAAATCAGGCAATTCGGGCTTCAGGTGAAAAAGAAAGTCTCGCGCAACACGGGACCATCGACTTTCTGGAAAATCGTTAATGAAACCCAGAAAGTGCTCCGGCTCACCATCAGCCGTGCTGATTTCGAAGAGATGCTTTTCTGCTGCCGTGCGAAACGGGTTCTCCGGATATTTCAACCAAAAATCACGAAATGCCTCCAGCGTGCCCACCCGCGAAGCGCGCTCAAACTGCAGGCGATGCAGACGGCCGCGGGCATCGGCCTCACAAGCCGAACCGGGATAATGCGCCAGATAATTGGCGTACGCCATTTCGGTGTTGAGGCGTAAGGCTTCGGCATAGGCAAGTTCATTGCGCAGCTCAATCGCCTCGGGAACCTGCCGGGCGTCAGGAAACCCAACGGCAAACTGATGGTACGCAGCCACGGTGTGTTGAGTTCTAGCCCTTTCAAATCCGAGGCTATCCACGCGAAGCTTATGACTTGCTAACCGGGCGCTATCGATCTCATCGCGTCTTAACCGATCGCGCTCACGTGCGTTCTTTCGTGAGTAGGTCACGAGCGATTTTTTTGCCCACCGGTAAGCGGAGTCAACCTGCGCGTCTGGATTTCTGACCGATGCATACCAAACCGCCAGGCCGTACTGGCTCACGACATCCAGGCTGTCTTTACTGAGATTTCGCTTGAATAGGTCAAAGGCAGGTTTCCATTTTCCTTTTTCCATCAGCTGACGAGGGGATTTTAGTACCATCACCTGGCTGTAACCATTCAGAAACAGAAGTACCAACCCTGCCAGAAGCCTCATTCGCATGGGGTGAAGATAATTCAAAAACAGCAGTGCGATTCGGTTCGTTGGGGTGAGGGGTTCATGACGAAGCCCGGCAGGCACGTTCAAAACCACCCTCGAGGCTATGAAACAAAAAGCCCGCCTTCGCTGGAAGCTCTGGCGGGCGAAGTCGTATACATCAAACAAGACGTTTTCTTAAAAAAGCTCTTCCTGAGCCTCCCTTGAGGTATTTCTCGAATGCGAATGCTTTGAATTTGTCAGCAAAAGCAATGTAAGTGATTAACTCAACTGGTAATCTACCCTTGGTTGCCGGAACATGCCCCGATTGGTGCTTTTCAATGCGGGCAGGAATGTTTTGGGTGCAACCGGTGTAATGGTTTCCATCGGAACATTTTAGAACATAAAACGAACCACATACACAAAGTTACATTGTCAGTTGGGCATCGCCCTGACGAAGCCCGGCAGGCACGTTCAAAACCACCCTCGTGGCTATAGACAAAAAGCCCGCCTTCGCTGGAAGCTCTGGCGGGCGAAGTCGGGGTGAGTAGATTCGAACTACCGACCTCCACGTCCCTAACGTGATGCGCTAACCGGGCTGCGCTACACCCCGAAACCCAAATGAGGGTGCAAGTATACGACTTTTTACGATTTTGAGGGATAACAAAAAAAGGGCCATCCCCGGTCGGGAAAGGCCCTTTTTTGAGCTCCGCTTCGATTATGGCGTTTGAATAAACTCCTCGTAAGTCTTCAACACCAATGGCTGCATTTTGTCTTTCGAGGCAAAGCCGGTCACCTTATTCAGGTGTTTGTCTTTTATCTTCTGGTATTCGGCTTTCGCGGCCGTGAACCGGCTTTCGATTACTTCGAGATTAGACATTTCGGCTGCATTAGGTTTGTAGTAGCTCTGGGCCACCTTGGCATAGAGCTCGGCCATCTTCTCGCGCAACTGCGGCTCGGCTGCCCCAACATAATTGTCACCTTTAGTCACCACCAGCGTTTCTTTCAGCTTGGTCAGTTCGTTAATCAGCGGAGTCGCAACCTTGGCTCCGGCCGATCCTTTGGCCTTCACGGTCTCCCCAAATTTGACATACTCATCCAGATTGTACACCATGTAGGCAAGCTCCTGCGACATGTTGAACAGTTTCTTGGTCGTCTCTTCCTGCAGTTTGCGATCAGCCAGAGAAATTTCCGACTTTGGATCGTAGATGATTACCAAATCACTGGTAAAGGTTTCCTTTCCCTTCTGGATTACCACCTTATACGTACCGGCCGGTACCCGGGGAGACGTAAACCCGCCAAACGCAAAGGTTTTGGCCGCTGCCATCTTCGGGGGCTTGGTGTTGTAATTCCATTCGACAATGTTTATGCCTTTTGCTTTGCCAGGTCCTAGCTCGGTGATCTTATTGCCATCGGCATCCTGAATCTCCAACGTCATTTTGCCCAGCGTATGGCGCTTCTTCAAATAGTACATGATCTTCGCTGACCGGCTTGGGTTCTCTCCGATAAACTGGGTTTCAGTGCTTGAGCCACCAAATCCATTGGTTTCCGCGATGATCGTGGGTTTGGTTTTAAAGAAGTAAAACTCTTTGTTGAGATTTTCCTCCGTTAGTTGACGAAGCGGGCTGATGTCATCAATGATAACGATACCGCGACCGTGCGTGGCAATGACCAGGTCATTTGTCTTTTTGTGCAGTTCAATGAAATGCACGTTAACAGCCGGCATGTTATTGGTGAACTTGTACCAGTTCTTGCCACCCGTTAGGGTAATGTATAAACCGTACTCGGTTCCGAGGAACAACAGGTTCTCATTCTCGTAATCTTCCTGGATGTTGCGGGCAAAACCGTATATCTCCGGGGTAGCAATCGACTTCCAGGTGGCACCAAAGTCGGTGGTTTTGTACACATAGGTGGCCTGATCGCCAGTTTGGTAGCCGGTGAAAACAGCATAGGCGTTGCCTTTGCCAAATACGCTCGCTTCAATGTGATAGACCATGGTGTTTTTGGGCAAGCCGGGCACATTCGCCACTACGTTTGTCCACGTTTTCCCACCATCCTGGGTTACCTGAAGGTTACCATCATCCGTGCCAGCCCATACGATGTTCTGATCCAACGGAGATTCAGCAATCGTGAATATCGTACAATGGTTTTCAGCGCCCGAATTGTCGCGAGAGAGGCCACCAGAATCTTCCTGCGCCTGCTTGGCGGGGTCATTAGTCGTGAGATCCGGGGAGATTTTCACCCACGTCTCACCCATATCATCCGAGCGGTGAACAAACTGGCTGCCGATGTATACGCGGTCGGCCACGTTCGGGCTGGTTGTCAGGGATGCATTCCAGTTAAAGCGCAACTTGGGATCGCCTTTTCCCGCCAGCGGCTGAATAGTCTTGGCTTGATCTTTCACGGGATCATAGCGCCAGACATTCTCCGCACCTTGCATTTCAGAATAAATCAACTTCTTGGTTGGATGGCGATAAACCCGATAGCCATCACCTACCCCCACCACGCGCCAGTCGCGGGCCTCTACACCACCGGGTGAGCTGGACGGGCCGAACCAGCAACCATTATCTTGAAGACCTCCATAAACGTTGTAAGGCTCCTCATCATCTACACTAACATGATAAAACTGCGAGAGCGGAAGGTTCTCCACCATTTCCATGGTTGTGCCACCATCCCACGACCGATACAGGCCGCCATCGGTGGCCACATACATGCGATCGCTATTGTTGATATCAAACGCAATGTCATGAATGTCCGAGTGCATAGGACCCAGGTTCTTAAATGTCTTGCCACCATCGCGCGAAATAGAGCCCTGAAGGCCGGCCTTTACCACCACATCCGGATTTTTCGGATCGATGGTAATGCGCGAGAAGTAAAAAGGACGTACGACCAACCCGAAGTCACCGTTGGTATGTTTCCAACTGGCACCACCATCTTCGCTGCGGTACAAGCCTTTGTCTTTGTCTTGCTCAGATTCGATAACCGCATACAAGATTTTATTATTGGAGGGCGCTACAGCAACGGCAATGCGACCCAGCTTTCCTTTCGGGAATCCGTTGTGAATTTTGGCAAATGTCTTTCCGCCATCGGTAGATTTGTAAAGGGCACTGTTTAGACCACCGGAATTAAATACCCAGGGCTTTCTGCGCACTTCCCAAAAAGCTGCATACACTGTATTCGGATCATTTGGATCCAGAATGAGGTCGCTGCATCCAGTTGTTTTGTCCACGTAGAGAATCTTGTTCCACGTTTTCCCGCCATCGGTCGTCTTATACAGACCGCGTTCTTCGCTGTCATGCCAGAGCGGACCCAGCACCGCCACATAAATTTCGTTGGGATTCTTGGGGTTGACCTGTATACCCGCAATGCGTTCCGACTTTTCAAAACCTATTTTTTGCCAATTGGAGCCACCATCTACCGTTTTATACAAACCATCGCCCACCGACACACTGTTGCGGGTCCAGACTTCACCTGTTCCTACATAAACCACATTGTCCGGATTGGAAGGATCGATTTCGACCGCGCCAATGGATTGGCAGTAGTCGTCAAAAATAGAATTGAACGTAGCTCCTCCGTTGCTGCTTTTCCAAACGCCTCCACCAGCCGTGCCCAGATAAACCACGCGGTCGTTGGTGGGGTGAAGTTCAATATCGGTGGTGCGGCCGCTCATGAGGGCGGGGCCAATATGGCGGGCACGCAAATCGCCAAACAATTCTTTGCCTTTGGTTACGGCATCCTGATTCTGCGCCCAGGCAAATGTTGATGTAACCAGCAACAAAATCGCGAGTAAAGTTTTTTTATTCATAATCTGATAAGTTGATTAACATGAGGCAGGAAAAAAAGAGGCGCAACCTGTTTTCCAAATTGCGCCTCTGTTAATGTTAAAAGTTGTACATCTTCAATTTCAGAATTACTGACCTTCCGGGAATTTGAAAGCCGCAGCGTCAACCGCTGGGTTCAATTCAATGGCTGTAATGGTCAAGGGTTGGCCGGGTTGGCCCTTTACGCCTTGTGACATAGAAAAAGGCATCATCAAACCACTTACTTCCTGATAGTCGCTCATTTTACTTTGCGATACCATTCCCTTGGCCGGGCCCGACTTAATCTCCGTTTCGGTCATCAACGGAACAAAGTTTTCAGCATCGAAGTAGTAGAATACAACATTCTCCGTTTCTTTTCCATCGACCAAAATCGGCTTTTTTACTAATTTGATCTTATACGTCTCGGTACCGTCTACGGTTTCTTTACCCAGTAACTCGGCTTTGTAGCCTTTGCCTTTGTAGTTCAGAAACGCATCCGGGAATTCTCCAATTTCTTTTTTGAAGTTCTCTGTAGATTCCGCATCGCTTTTTTCTGCCTTCATCGTCATGAAATTATGGGACCAAAGCGTAGTGCCATCATACACACCTTGCATGATTACTTTTCCTTGAAACGTGATTTTCGTCATTTGGCGACCGTCCTTCAGTTGGACGATTTCGAGCGGTATTTCCATTCCGCCCTGATTAACCTTGGCCACCATTTTGATTCCATTTAATGAGTTCCACTTATCAACACCCCCGGTATTTTCAAAATACTTGGCCAGGATTTCGTCCGCGGTCTGGGCCTGCGCAACACCGGCCACAAGTGCCAGCGCGAATACGAGCAATTTGGTTTTCATTCTGTTTTTTGGATTGGTTTAAGAATTTGTTTCGGTTAAACGGAAATAATTACAACTTCGTTGCTATTTTTTCTTGTTGTTCTTCAAATCACGCACAAAACGTGCCCAATTGAACGGATTTAAAAAGGGGTTAACCCTCGGCTGAAAACGCTCACCGTACGAATTCACCTGCTCGTCCATGTAATACCGGTAGTTGGTAGCCCCGTCTATCGGGGTCGTGCGTGCCATCAGGGCCAGCAGTTCGGCATTCAGGTTGCGCTTATCCAGGTTGGTATCGTCCAGCGGGATGTTCATGGCCAAAACGGCCTGCTTAAATACCTCCTCGGTGGGGAATTGCGTTACGATAACTTCTTTGAGGTAGGTGATATCCTCCGCCATTTCTACCACAATGGTTTCGTACTCCGGGGCATTTTCGGGCACAATGAAATGCCGCTTCACGTATCCCACGGCACTAATCACCACACTATCGCCTACCAGCACGGGTAACGAGAAGAAACCAACGGCATTGGTAGGCACTCCGCGGCCGGCCAGCGGTACATACACGTGGGCTCCGGGAACTCCCCGGTCACTATTGGCCTCCAAAATAAACCCCGAAAGTTGAATTATTCTGCGTTTCTGCTGGGCTTGCACACCCCCGCCCGAGAACAACAAAACCACTAAAATCGCAACAAAAACCGCAATCGACCGCATCATGGGGGGTAAAGATAACTGCCAAAATGAATAACCGCTAGCGGGCCAAAAGTTCTTTCCGCCATGCCGATTTATTTACTTTTGAACCCGTGAGGTTGAAGCACTTTAACATCGAACCCGGAGCGCAGATTTTCCTCGCCTGTTCCGATACCGCCCGGCTGCGCATTCTCCAACTCATCCTCACCAACGGGGAAATGTGCATCACCGACCTGGAGACAATTCTGGAATTCACGCAAGCCAAGACATCCCGTCACCTGATCTACCTGAAAAACTCCGGCATCCTCACTTCGCGCAAACACAACCAATGGGTCTTTTACCAGGTGAAGGATGAGGTGCTCGATATCATCCGCCAGATGTTGCAGTTCCTGCAGCGCGATCCTGTCTTGCAGAAGGATCAGCAAACCTTCAACACGTTATACAGCAACCGCGAACTGACGCTGAATAAACTCAATCTGAAACCGCGTAGCGCTCCCTTATAAATCATGCCTGTCTCCAGCCTGTTTTTTGACCTCGATCATACCTTGTGGGATTACAATACCAATTCCGCCCGCACGCTGCGGCAATTGCATCAGAAATTCTATTTGCAGGAACGCGCGGTGGACATTGACAACCTGATCCGCGTGTTTCACCAAGTCAATACGCACCTGTGGGATCTTACAGACCGGAATCTGTTGAACCGCGATGCCATCCGCACCGAACGCTTTCATCGCGTGCTAACGGCCCTGGGTATTGATAACTTCCGGTTCTCCCTTGAGTTGTCGGAATACTACCTCGCAGAATTGCCCCGGCAATCCGAGTTGATGGGCGGGGCACGCCAACTGCTGGAGGCCCTGCGGGGCCGGTTTACGCTGGTGGTGATTACCAATGGCTTTGACGAAATTCCGGGTACAAAAATTGAATCGGCTGGTATCGGGCATTTTTTTGCCGATGTCGTGACTTCGGAACGGGCAGGCGATAAGAAGCCAAGCGCCCAGATTTTTGATTATGCGCTGAACCGGAACAGCCTTCTGCGCGAAGAAGTACTGATGGTGGGCGATAATTTGCTCACTGACATTGCCGGAGCCGCCAATGCAGGTATTCGCTCGGTTTACTTTAATCCGCAGCGCAGCGGCACCCCCCATGGCGCCACCTATGAGATCAATCACCTGGATGAACTGATGCCCATCTTATCGGGTTTGAATTGAGGTGATAAGCCCACATTTCTACACCGTCTTTTAGTAGTTTTGCGTCCCAAATCCTTTCATCATGGCAACCGGTTTTTTCTCTGTTCCCACTCCTAAAAACGAACCTGTACTCAGCTATGCCCCCGGCAGTAAAGAGCGCGCAGCCCTGCAGCAAGCGCTCCGGGAAGCACGCAGTCAGGTGCTGGATATTCCCATGTACATCGGCAGTGACGAAGTGCGCACCGGCAAGAAAAAAGCCATTTCGCCTCCGCACGATCATCAGCACGTACTGGGCTATTTCCACGAGGGCGATAAAGGTCATGTGGAGCAGGCGATTAATGCTGCGCTGGGTGCAAAAGACCTCTGGGCCAACCTGAGTTGGGAAAATCGGGCGAGTATTTTCCTAAAAGCGGCTGACCTGCTGGCCGGCCCCTACCGGTTTAAGATGAATACGGCCACCATGTTGGGCCAATCCAAGAATCCGTTTCAGGCCGAGATCGACTCGGCCTGTGAGTTGATCGACTTCCTGCGCTTCAATGTCTATTTCATGAGCGAAATCTACCGCGACCAACCGGAGTCATCGCCCGGCATCTGGAACCGTATGGAGTACCGGCCACTGGAAGGATTTACGTTTGCCCTTACCCCTTTCAACTTCACCGCCATTGGCGGCAACCTGCCCACCAGCATGGCGCTGATGGGCAACACGGTGGTGTGGAAACCGGCCAACACCCAGATTTATTCCGCACAGGTGTTCATGCAAATTCTGCGCGAAGCCGGTTTGCCGGATGGCGTCATCAACCTCGTGTACGTCAGCGGGCCGGATGCTGGCGAAGTGATTTTTAACCACCGGGATTTTGCGGGCATCCACTTTACCGGCAGCACCGGTGTATTTCAGAACATCTGGAAAACGGTAGGCAACAACATTCACAAATACCGCAGCTACCCGCGCATCGTGGGCGAAACGGGCGGGAAAGATTTCATCGTGGCGCACAAAAGCGCTCATGCCAAACAGGTAGCAGTGGCCATTTCGCGGGGAGCGTTTGAGTTCCAGGGGCAGAAGTGCTCGGCCGCTTCGCGCTGCTACATCCCGTCTAACCTGTGGGATGACGTCAAAAAGTATTTGCTGGACGATCTCAAGTCGATGAAGATGGGTGGCACCGAAGATTTCGGAAACTTCATCAATGCCGTGATTGACGAGAAGGCCTTTACTTCCATCACCGGCTACATCGACAAAGCGCGCCAAAACCCGCTCAACGAAATCATTGCCGGAGGCAAGTACGATAAATCGAAAGGGTATTTCATCGAACCCACCGTCATTGTCACACAAGATCCGTCATCGCTTACCATGTGCGAAGAAATTTTCGGCCCGGTAGTAACCATTTACGTGTATCACTCCGAAAACTTTGAGCAAACGTTGGAACTGGTTGATCAAACCTCGCCTTATGCGCTCACCGGTTCCATTTTCTCACAAGATAGATATGCCGTGGAGTTGGCCACGAAGATGCTCACAAACTCGGCCGGCAATTTTTACATCAATGATAAACCCACCGGTGCCGTGGTGGGGCAGCAGCCGTTTGGTGGCGCGAGAGGCTCGGGTACCAACGACAAGGCTGGTGCCAAGGTGAACTTGTTGCGCTGGGTTTCGCTGCGCACGATAAAAGAAACTTTTGTAACGCCAACGGATTACCGGTATCCGTTTTTGGAGAAGGAATAGTGCAACGGCAGGGGACCAATTAAATGGCAATTCCTGCTCATCGGTTTTTCGAGGAAATATCTTGATATTAGTCGATTAATGTTAACTCTACTTTGTCACAACTAAGTAACTGATTTTTTGATAGATGCACAGTATTTGTTTTTTGGGATTTTGATTTGTCTGAACTCATTTAGGACATCTATTGTGGTCCTGATTTTCTGTGGTAAA
>Ga0209990_10002940_pt1 | contig 12809 bp, 8 predicted proteins | sample NOAtaG_6_FD_187304 | JGI IMG/M metagenome (GOLD analysis project Ga0209990, IMG submission 187304) | Freshwater lake microbial communities from Lake Erie, under a cyanobacterial bloom - NOAA_Erie_Diel5S_2200h metaG (SPAdes) (version 2) | ecosystem: Environmental > Aquatic > Freshwater > Lake ...
GACGGGGGCCGCGATGGCGGCGCTGGCGCGCGACCCACGCGATGCCACCGCCGCAGCGATCCTCTCGCGCTCCCCGCAGCTCAACGCGACCCTCCGCACCACCTGCATCTCCACCCTCCTCCGCGGTGGGACCGCCCCCAACGCGATCCCCTCGGCGGCGGAGGCGAATGTGAACTGCCGGATCGTCCCCACCGAGCCCGCCGATTCGGTGCAGGCGGTGATCCAGCGTCTCGTCGCGCCGTTCGATGTGGAGGTGACGGTGCGGTGGCCGGCGACCCCGAGCCCGCCGTCGATCCTTCCCGACGTGCTGCGGCGCGCGCTCGAGGCGACGCTCAAAGAGACGGTCGGGGCAGTCCCGGTGATCCCGTATATGGAGATGGGGGCGACCGACGGGCTCTACCTCCGGAACATCGGGGTCCCCGTCTTCGGGGTGATCGGGCTCTTCGTGACCGAGGAGCTGATCGGGACGGCACACGCGAACGACGAGCGGGTCCCGGTGGCGGCGTACGACGGGCTCGTGGAGTTCACACGGCGACTGGTCGATCGGCTGGCGCGCTGACGGCCGTATATAAGAGCTGGACAGGGTCCTATCCAGGTCCTATCCGGAGCAGCTGACACGGCACTCCGTGCAGGGTTGGCGCGTTGATGAGGGCTGGGGCCATCAGGTCCCCGATCCTTCCTCGTCACCCCGCGCTCATGTCTCGCCTCACCCGCGTCCTGCTCTTCCTCGTCGCCCTCGTCCCCGCCCTGCGCGCCCAGGCGCCGGCCCGCCCCGCGGGACCGCCCCCGGGCGTGATGGGTGGGATGCCGAGCGCACAGGCCCCGGCCGCCGGCCCCGATTCGCTGACCCTGCAGTCACAGGCGATCCGCGTCTTCCTCGATTGCCAGGGGCGCGCCCGCGGCTGTGACCGCGACTTCTTCGTCACGGAGATCAACTTCGTGAACTGGATGCGCGACCGCTTCGACGCCGACGTGCAGATCCTCTCACAGGCGTTGACCAACGGCGGGGGCGGGATCGAGTTCACGATCACCTTCATCGGGCGGAACACGTTCCAGGGGATGGCGGATACCCTGATGCTCAACACCCTCCCCAACGATGCCGACGACAAGGTGCGCCGCGAACTGGCGCGCGTCTTCAAGCTCGGGCTCACGCGCTTCGTGGCGCGCTCCCCGATCGCGACCCGGGTGCAGGTGGCGTACACCGCGCCCTTCGGCCTACAACGGCAGCAGGTGGGGGCCGCGAACCTCAAGGACCCGTGGAACCTCTGGACCTACTCCACGAACGCCAACACCTTCGTGCGCGCCGAGGACCGGCAGCAGCAGATCAACGGCTCCCTCTCCTTCTCGGCCAACCGCAGCACCGCCGACTGGAAGCTCAACTTCTCGGTGAGCGGGAACATCAACGAATCGAAGTTCAAGATCCCCGCCACCGCGACCCGCCCCGGCTTCACCGTCACCAACGAGCAGCGGACCTACAACATCAACTCCCTCACGGTCCGCTCCCTCTCCACGCATTGGTCGGCGGGGATGAAGATCGGCGCCGGGTACTCGGACTTCCTCAACCAGGATGTCGCCCTGCGCTTCCAGCCGGCGGTCGAGTACAACGTCTTCCCTTGGACCGAGCAGACGCGTCGCCAGCTGACCTTCCTCTACAACGTCGGCCCCAACTACTACGACTATCAGCGGGAGACCGTCTACGGGGAGACGTCGGAGCTCCGCCTCTCGCAGCAGCTCACCGCCTCCTTCGTCTCGCGGCAGCAGTGGGGGACGCTCAACCTCTCGCTCGACTGGTTGAACTACCTGCACGACTTCGATCGGCACGCGCTCACCTTCACGAGCAACGCCGACCTGCGGCTCGGGCGCGGCTTCTCGCTGAACATCAACGGCTCCGCCGCGCGCGTGCGCGACCAGATCTACCTCCCCGCTGCCGGCAACACCGAGGAGGAGATCCTCCTCCAGCGCCAGGCGCTCCAGACCGGGTTCCGCATCACCACGAACATCGGGGTGCGCTACACCTTCGGGTCGATCTACAACACGATCGTGAACCAGCGCTTCAGCTCGCTCGGGTCGAGCGGGGGCCGGTTCCAGTTCATGTTCTTCTAACAGCGATCAGATGGCAGGGGTCAGGGGACAGGACCTGGCCCCTGTTCCCTGGGACCTGCCCCGTCTGGTGAGCCCGGCGGCGAGCGAGTATCTCTCTAGGGCTCGCTCCCTGTCACCTGATCCCTGATCCCTCATGCCTGCTTCGCTCGGTGTCGGCTTCATCGGTTCCGGCTTCAACACCCGCTTCCACATCCAGGCCTGGCAGGGGGTGCGCGATGCCGATGTCCTCGGCGTCTGGTCGCCGAACAAGACCAATGCCGCCAGTGCCGCGAAGCTCGCCCGCGACCTCGACGTCGGCCCCGCGCGCGCCTACAAGAGCATCACCGAGATGGTCGCCGACCCGGCGATCGATGCCCTCTGGCTCTGCGGCCCCAACCAGGCGCGCATCGAGAACGTCGAGGAGATCGTCCACGCCATCAAGCGTGGGAAGGGGACGCTCCGCGGGATCGCCTGCGAGAAGCCGCTCGCGCGCAATGTGGCCGAAGCACAGGAGGTGCTCCGCCTCGTGAAGAGCGTGGGGCTCAAGACCGGGTACCTCGAGAACCAGCTCTTCGCCCCGCACGTCGAGGCCGGCAAGAAGCTCCTCTGGGCGCGGGGCGCGGCGACCACGGGGCGTCCCTACCTCGCCCGCGCGGCGGAGGAGCACTCGGGGCCGCATATGCCCTGGTTCTGGCAGGGCGCGCTCCAGGGGGGCGGGGTGCTCAACGACATGATGTGCCACTCGGCGCTCGTCGTCCGCTACCTCCTCACCGAGCCGGGGCAGCCGCTCCGCACCGTGAAGCCGAAGCGCGTCACCGGGCATATCGCCTCGCTCAAGTGGTCGCGCCCGACCTACGTGAAGCGCCTCAAGCAGATGATGGGGGCGCAGGTCGACTACGCGAAGCGGCCGAGCGAGGACTTCGCGAGCGTGATGATCGAGTTCGAGACGGCGGACGGCCACCGCGTGATCGGCGAGGCGAGCACGAGCTGGAGCTTCGTCGGTGCGGGGCTCCGGCTCTCCGCCGAGCTCTTGGGCCCCGAGTATTCGATGAAGTGGAACTCGCTCGACAGTGGGTTGCAGCTCTTCTTCTCGCGTGAGGTGACGGGACGCGCGGGGGAGGACCTCGTCGAGAAGCAGAACGCCGAGCAGGGGGTGATGCCGGTGGTGCCCGAGGAGTATCTCGCCTACGGGTACACCGGGGAGGATCGCCATTTCGTGCGCGTCTTCTTGGGCAAGGAGAAGCCGTTGCTCACCTTCGAGGATGGACTCGAGGTGGTGAAGATGCTGATGACGGCGTATCGGTCGGCGGAGGAAGGGAAGACCCTCAGCTATCCCGCGAAGGGAATCGAGCGGTTCGTGCCGAAGGTCGCCAAGGGGACCTGGCGGCCGTAAGACTCAGTCGGCGTGCGCCGCCCGCACCACGGCGGCGAAGACCTCAGGATCCGACGCGCGGGCGTGCACTTCGTGCACGCCCGTTTCGTTGATGATGCGCCGCACATTGGGGGCACGGACGCCCCCACCGGCGAGGATCACCGTCCGCCCCGCCGCGCGTGTCACGAGTCGCGCCAGCGTGGGGATCCCCTGCTCCGCCGATTCGGCGTGACCTGACGTGAGCACGACATCGATCCCGAGGGCGATCACCTGATCGAGCGCGACCTCGGGATCGGGCGCCCGGTCGAAGGCGCGATGGATCCCCACCCGAAGGGGCCGCGCGAGCGTGACCAGCTCCGCCATCCGTGCGACATCGAGTGTGCCATCGGCGTGCGTGATCCCGAAGACCACCCCCGCGGCGCCGGCGGCCTTCGCCATCGCGATCCCCTCTCGCATCGCGGCGAATTCCTCCGCGGTATAGACGAAGTCCCCCGTGCGGGGCCGGATCATCGCATGCACGGGGATCCGCACCGCGACGAGCACCTCGTGCAACGAAGCGGGGGAAGGGGTCAGTCCCCCTTCCCCCGGTCCGCAGAGCTCGAGCCGCTCCGCCCCGTGCCTCTCGGCGGCGCAGGCGGTCTCGAGCTGATCGACATACGCTTCGACGAGGGTCAGAGACTCCACCCCGCCCGGTACGTCGGCATCACCCACTCCGGCGGCGGCGTCACGTTCGCGATCACCCCCGTCTCCGGGTTCATCTCCAACGTCCGTCCCATCCGCACCGCGAGGCACCCGATCAGGATCATCTCCGTCATCGGCCCCGCATAGCTCGCGAAGTCGCTCCCCGCGCGCGTCCCGTTCTTGCACGCGGTGATCCACTCCTGATAGACGCCACCGGTGCGCGGATACTTCTGAGCCACCGGCGTCGCGGTCACCTGCGCCATCACCGCCTTGTCGAGGAGCCGCGGGTTGTCCGCGTAGATCCCCGCGAGGATCATCCCCTTGTCGCCGATCCAGAGCTGGCCCCCCTCACGATCGTGCGGCCACTCCTCGCTCTCGGGCCACCCCTCGGGCTTGGGCGGGAAGATCGAGCCATCGCGCCAGGTGATCGTCACCGGCGGCTCCGCGCCGCGCGCCGGGAACTCATACGTGATCCGCTCGGCGGCCGGGAAGCTCTCGCTGAAGAGCGGGGTGCTCTCGGGGATGATGCGCGAGGGATACTTGAGCCCGAGCGTCCAGTACGGCGCGTCGAGGATGTGGCAGGCCATGTCCCCCATCGCGCCGGTGCCGAAGTCGAGCCAGCCGCGCCAGTTGAAGGGCGCGTAGCGCGGGTGATAGGGGCGATTGGCCGAGGGACCGAGCCAGAGGTTCCAGTCCATCGTCTCTGGCACATTGTGCGCATCGGTCGGGCGATTCACCGCCTGCGGCCAGATCGGACGATTCGTCCAGCACTCCACACGCCGCACCGAGCCGATCAACCCTGCCTCGACCCACTCGCGGATCAGCCGGATCCCCTCGAGCGCATGGCCCTGGTTCCCCATCTGCGTCACCTGCGTGGGACGCCTCGCCGCCTCCGCCTTGAGCGCGCGCACCTCACCGATCGTGCGAGCGAGCGGCTTCTGGCAGTAGACATGCTTCCCCATCTTGAGCGCCATCATCGCCGCGACGGCGTGCGTGTGATCGGGGGTCGAGACCGTCACCGCGTCGATGTTGTTCCGCTCCTTCTCGAGCATCTCACGGAAGTCGCGATAGCGCCTCACCGAGGGATAGGCCCGATACGCACGCTCGGCGGAGCGATCGTCGACATCGGCGAAGGCGACGAGCTGCTCGCCAGCCACGCCGCGCACATCACTGAATCCCATCCCACCCACGCCGATACAGGCGATGCGGAGCTTCTGGCTCGGCTGCTCGCCGGCCCAGGCGAAGAGGGGACGCGGGATGGTGGCGGCGGCCCCAGCGGCGGCGATGCCACCGACGAAGGTGCGACGATCCAAAGGTGATCCGGCCATGGGGAGATCCTCAGCGAGTGGCGGTGGAGGGCGCGGCGGGACGGAAGAGGAACGCGAGCACGACGAAGAGGACGAGGGCCCCCGTGGCGGGGATCATCCAGATCGCCGACCAATCATGCGTCACCTTGAGGCAGCTCCCTGCGGCTTGCAGCGCGTCGGTGCAATCCGGATGCTGTGTGGCATACGCACCGACCACCTGCCCCGCGACGATCGTCGCGACGAGGAAGCCGAGGCCGTTGGTGACGAGGGTGAGGAGCCCCTGCGCGGCGCCGCGCATCGACTGGCCGGCGCGCTGGTCGGTGTAGATCTGCCCGCTCACGAAGAAGAAGTCGAAGCAGATCCCATGCAGGAGGATCCCGGCGTAGATCAACCACATCCCTGTGCCGGCGTCGCCCGCGCCGAAGGCGTAGTACCGCAGCGCCCAGGCGAGCACGCCGACGAGCATGATCCCCTTGATCCCGAAGCGCACGAGGAGCACCGGGAGGAGGAGCATGAAGCCCACCTCGATCATCTGCCCGAAGGTCATCACGAAGGCGGGCTGCGCGACGCCGATCTCGTTCAGGAAGTCGTTGGTGGAGGCGTGATACCACTGCAGAAGGATCGAGACCAAGAAGCTCCCGAGCATGAAGACCGCGAAGTCGCGGTGCTTGAGCATCCCGAGCGCATCGAGCCCGAGCGCGTCCGAGACGCGGAAGGGGCGATCTCCGCCCTTGGGAGGCGTCGGCGGCAACGTGAGCGAGAGGAGCCCGGTGAGCACACCCGCGATCGCGGCGATGCGCATCGGCACATTGGAGTCCTCGACCTGAAGGACCTTCCCGATCAGGATACCTGCGGCGATCCACCCCACCGTCCCCATCACGCGGATCGCGGGGAACTCCTTCTCCGAGCTCTGCACCTGCTGGAAGGCGATGTTGTTCGCGAGCGCGAGCGTCGGCGTGTAGCAGAGCGCATAGAGGAGGAAGGTCGAGGCGAAGGGGAGGAACTCCGTCTGGCTCGACGCGATCCACATCACCGCGGCGCCCGCGAGATGCAACCCGGCCATCAACTTCTCGGCGTTCACCAACCGGTCGGCGATGATCCCCATGAAGAGTGGGGTCACCAGCGCGGCGATCGCCATCACCGTGAAGGGGATCGGCTTCTGCGCGTCATCGAAGCCGAGGCCGCGGCCGAGATAGGTGACGATCGGGACCCCCCAACTCCCCCAGATGAAGTACTGGAGGAACATCATCGCGCCGAGTTTGATCTTGGTCATCGTGAGAGCTCCCGGATGCGGATGTTCTTGAACTCCACCACGTCGCCATGGTCCTGCAACCCGATATGCCCACGCATCGCCTGTCCGTAGGGGGGCCAGGCCGCGAACTTGGACTTCGCCACGAGCGCCTGCCACTCGGGCGACCCCTGCTCGTACTCGAGGAGCTTCACCCCGTTGAGCCAGTGCTCGACGTGCGCGCCCACCGCGACGATGCGTACCGCGTTCCACTGCCCCGCCGGATTGGAGACGTCGCGCGGCGGGGCATGCAGCGCGTAGTTGGCTCCCGCCGAGGTGAGTGGGCTTCCGCCGTCGCGGTGGCCGGCGTTGTCGAGGACCTGCATCTCCGGGGCATTCTCATAGATGACCCCGGTCGCTTCCGTGGCACGATAGAAGATCCCGCTATTCCCCTTGGGCCCGACCTTCCATTCCAGCTCGAGCTCGAAGTCACCGAACTGCCGCGTGGTGACGATGTCCTTCCCCGCCTCGCGGCGGAGGGTCTTGGTGGCGGCGTCGTAGCGCCAGCCCGAGGCGAGGGACGAATCGCGATAGGTGCGCCAGTGGGGCGCGGCCCCGCCGGCGAGGAGATCGATCCAGGGGCCGGCCTTCACGCCGGACGGGAGCTGCGCGCGCAGGGGTGTGCTCCCCGCGGTGATCAGGGCGACGAGGGCGACACCGGACCATCGGGTGACGCGCCGGGAGAGTCGAGACATCCAGACCTCGGTTCGTGGCGGGTCGGTGGGCCGCACCGACCTCTGGGGGGACCGTCGGAACCGACGGAACGTACGGCGCGGAGCGGCGCCCGGAAAGGTTAGGTTCCCCTGACCATGGTCCTCTCCGCTCTGTCCCGTCCCTCCGCGCCTCCCACCCGGCGGCGCACGATCGCCCGCCTCCTCCTCGTCGCGCTCGTGGGGGGCTCGCGCCTCGCCACCGCGCAGCCGATGGCCGCGCGTCCCACTGCCATCCCGACCCCGACCCCCCGCGTCGGTCGTGCCGCGACGATCACGACCCCGCCCGTCATCGACGGTCGGCTCGACGAGGCCGCCTGGCGCGAGGCCCCCCTCCTCACCGACTTCGTCCAGCGCGAGCCATACGAGGGGACCCCCGTCACCGAGCGCACCGAGGTCCGCCTCCTCACTGACGGTACCGCCCTTTATGTGGGCGCCTGGCTCTACGACCGGGAGCCGCAGCTCATCGTCCCCAGTGAGACGATCCGCGACGTGACGCTGACCAACAGCGATTACTTCGCCTTCATCCTCGACACCTATCTCGATCGGCAGAACGGTTTCCTCTTCGGGACCACGCCATCGGGGATCGAGCACGACGCGCAGGTGATCCGCGAGGGCGAGGGGGGCGGCGTCTTCCAGGCGGGACAGAACCGCGCGCAGGCGGGCTCGATGGGGGGGATCAACCTCAATTGGGATGCGAGTTGGACGGTCCGCACCTCGCGCGACTCCCTCGGATGGTACGCCGAGTTCCGGATCCCCTTCTTCACGCTCCGGTATGGCGGCGGCGAGACCCAGGACTGGGGCCTCAACATCATGCGGGGGATCCGACGCCGAAACGAGGAGGCGCTCTGGTCGCAGGTCTCGCGCCAGTTCTCCATCACCCGCCTCTCGCAGGCGGGGACCCTCAGCGGGCTCGCCGTCCCCGCGCAGCGCATCGGGACGGTGACCCCCTACTCCCTCGGCAACTCCTCGCGCACCTACGCCACGCAGTCGGCCTTCGCGACGACCGGCGCCTGGGGCATCGATGCCAAGTACGGGGTGACGCCGAGTCTCACGCTCGACCTCACCTACAACACCGACTTCGCGCAGGTCGAGGTCGACGAGCAGCGCACGAATCTCACGCGCTTCCCGATCTTCTTCCCGGAGAAGCGCCCCTTCTTCCTCGAGAACGCGGGGGTCTTCGCCGCGGGGACGCCGCAGGCGGTCGACCTCTTCTTCACCCGCCGCATCGGGATCGATGGGGCCACGGGGCAGCCGCAGCCGATCCTCGGTGGGGCTCGCCTCACGGGGCGCGTGGGAGGACTCACCGTCGGCGCCCTGCAGATGGTGACCGACGACGCCCCCGGCGTGACCGGCAACGCGTACACCGTCGCGCGCGTGCTCAAGGAGCTCTCGGCGCGGTCGCGTGTGGGGGTGATCGCGGTGCAGCGCACCGCCACCGGCGATGCGCGTGACTTCAATCGGGTGATCGGTGCCGACGGCCGGCTCGGGATCGGGCAGGATTGGACGGCGGATGCCTGGGTCGGGCACTCGGAGACGCCGGGGCGGCGCGGCGATGCCACCGCGTGGAGTGGGCGCCTCGCGTATCAGACCCGCGATTGGAACCACTCGGTGCGCGTGCTCGGCGTCGGCGAGGCCTTCAACCCCGAGGTCGGCTTCATGAGTCGGCCAGCGGGGTATCGCTTCGACGAGCTGATGCTGATGCGGCTCGTGCGCAGTCAGAAGTGGCAGCAGGTCCGCCAGTGGAACCCGCATCTGAGTCTGCGGCGCTGGGTGGGGACCGATGGCTTCCTGCAGTCGTCGTGGATGCACATCGACCTCACCGAGGTCGAGTTCAACAGCGGGGGGCGGTTCGGGCCCGACGTGAACATCTATACGGAAGGGTTACAGCGCCCCTTCACGATCGCCCCCGGGATCGTCCTCCCGCCCGGCCAGTATCGCTTCACCGTCCCCGGGATCGATTGGGGGAGTGACCCGAGCGCCCCCCTCTCCTTCTTGGCACGACTCGAGGCCGGGGAGTTCTACACGGGGACGCGGTCGGGGGCGAACGTCTCCGTCACCGCGCGCGCCGGCGCGGTCTTCTCGTCGTCGCTCGTCGTCGACTATCAGGATGTGAACCTCGAGCAGGGGGATTTCATCCGCCAGCTGATCGGGGTGAAGCTCGCCTACTTCTTCACGCCGCGCGTCTTCCTGCAGACGCTGACGCAGTACAACAACCAGGCCGAGGCGTTCACGGCGAACCTGCGCTTCGGGTGGCTCAACACCGCGGGGACGGGGCTGTTCATCGTCCTCAACGATGGGGAGGCGGCGGACAGCTTCACCCGGTGGCGGGAGCCGCTGGCGCGGTCGCTGACCATCAAGTACACGCGACAGATCGGGTCGGGGGGCTGAGATGACCACGCGCGCTGGCACTTGGCGATGGCTCACGATCGTTCTTGGCACGATGGTACTCGTCGGCGCGCTCGCGAACCAGCACGATCCGGAGGACCGCGAACTCACCGGTGCGGCGCGACGTCTCGCCCCTGGGGAGTTCGTCTATCTCCCCGACGGCGCCACACACTACGAGATCGCGGGGCCCGACACCGGGCGCCCCGTCCTCCTCGTGCATGGGATGTCGGTCCCCTACTACATCTGGGACTCGACCGTCACCGCGCTCACCGCGGCGGGGTTCCGGACCATCCGGCTCGACCTCTACGGCCGCGGGTGGTCCGACCGCCCCGACACCGACTACGACGGCGACCTCACCGATCGCCAACTCAAGGGCCTCCTCGACTCGCTCGGTCTCCCCGGCCCCGTCGACATCGTCGGCGTCTCGTACGGCGGCTTCGTCACCGGCCACTTCGCGCGGTCGTATCCGCGGCGCGTGCGGTCGCTCACCCTGATCGATCCCGTCTTCGGCTCGCGCAAAATGAAGACGCGATACACCCTCCCCCTCCTCGGCCCCTGGCTCTGGCAGGTGCTAGAGGTCCCGAAGATGGCGGCGGGACAACCGACCGACTTCCTCCACCCCGAAGCCTTCCCTGACTGGGAGGAGCGCTACCGCACCCAACAGCGCTACGAGGGATTCGGTCGCGCGATCCTGCGCACGCGGCAGCAACTCGCCCAGACCGATCTCCCCGCGCTCTACCGCGAGGTCGGCGCCACGGGGCGCCCGGTGCTGTTGGTCTGGGGGCGCGAGGATCGCGTGACCCCGTTCGAGGGGAGCACCGTGGTGCGCGCGGGGATCCCGGCGGCGGAGTTCTTCCCCGTCGATTCCGCGGCGCATCTCCCGATGCTCGAGCGGTCGGCGCCGGTGCATGCGCGGCTGCTCGAGTTCCTGCGCGCGCACTGAGGTCATGCCTTGGCCGACCGTCAGCGCTCGCCGCGGCGTGAGCGTAACTCAGACGATGCACGCGCTTCGATTCACCCTCGCCCTCGCGGCCCTCGCGCCTGCGCTCCTCAGCGCGCAGCAGCCCGCCCCGACGGCGCGCCCCGATAGCACCGCCAAGCCCCTCCACCCCGTCGTGGTGCGCGAACGGCAACGCGCGCGCGCCGTCGGGGGCTCCGCGATCGTCGAGGTCGCCGTCGACTCGGTGCGCACCGCCCCGGCGGCGAATCTCGATGCGGTGCTCCGCACCGTCCCCTTCGTCGGCGTGCGCACCAACTCCCGCGGCGAGACCGAGCTCTCGCTGCGCGCGAGCGACTCGCGCCAACCCGCGGTCCTCCTCGAGGGGGTCCCCCTCACCCTCGGGTGGGACTCGCGCACCGACGCCTCGGTCATCCCGCTCAGCGCCGCCACCGGGATCCGCGTGGGACGCACCCTCTCCTCCCTGATGCTCGGCCCCAACATCAGCAGCGGGACGATCGAGGTGGGCCTCACCGAGGGCCTCACCGCGACGCGCCGTCTCCTCACCCTTGGCACCGATCAGACCGGCGCGCTCGGATTCTCCGGTTCCGCAGGCGCCCCGATCACGATCGGCACCGGGACCCTCGCCGTGCTCGGTGGCGGCGGGGTGCGGCATCGCCCCGATCTCGTCGCCCCTGATGCGCTCACCCGCCGCGTCACGAAGGGCCGACGCGACAACACCGACCTCACCCAACGCGACTATGTGAGTGGCGTGCGCTACACCACCGCAACCGGCGCCTCATTTGGCCTGACCGTCACCGGCGCGCGCGGCGCGCGCGGCGTGATGGCCGAGGATCACCTCACCACACCGCGCTTCTGGCGCATCCCGCAGGTGGATCGTGATGTCGCGATCCTCTCCGCCACCAGCGGATGGATGTCGACGCCGCTCGGGAGCGGGAGCGTCGATCTCCGCGTGGGACGCTCGCGCGGCACCCAGCGCATCGACCAGTACACCGACAGCAGCTATCGCACACTCGGTACGACCGAGCGCGGCGACGATGCCACGACGACCACGCGGTTGATCCTCGAGCACTCGGTGGGATCGCGCGGCGAGATCGGCCTCGGAATCAGTTCGGCAACGATCGACTACGACGAGACCCTCGGGGCCGCCACACCGGTGGCGTATCGCCAGCGCCTCTCGAGCGTGGCGCTCGAGACCGACTGGGAGCTCCCGCGGCAGCTACGGTTCTCCCTCTCAGGGAGTCGTGATCAGGCGGAGCATCCCCTCACCGGAGGACGGGCGCCGCTCGGGGCGCGCCAGGAGTGGGGGGCTCGGGCGGGTCTCTCCAAGACCCTGCTCGGCCCCGGCATCCAGCTCAACGCCGCGATGACGCGCCGCGCGCGCTTCCCCGCACTCCGTGAGCTCTACTCGGGAAGTCTCCAGCGCTTCGTCCCGAATCCCGATCTCAGGCCCGAGCGCCTCGTCTCGAGCGAGGTGAGCGCACTCTGGCAGCGCGGCGCCGGCGAGGTGCAGGCGACGCTCTTCCGGCAGCAGCTCGACGACGCCGTGGTCCGTGTCACGCGCCCCGACCGGACGTTCATCCGCGTGAACGCCAACGCGCAGCGCACCCAGGGACTCGAACTCTTCGGCGCCTGGCGCGGGGCCGACCGCACCTTCCTCGCCGACCTGACCGTACAAGACCCGCAGCTGATCGACCAGGTGAGTGGCGCACGGAGCGCCCCCGAGTATGTGCCGCACCTGCGTGGCTCGGTGACGGCGATCGTCCCGATCGCTACGCGGACGCGGCTCACCACCGCGGCGACCACGACCGGCGCGCAGTCGTGTCTGAATCCCGATCGCGGGACCCGCGAGACGATCGCCGCGGCCACGCGGCTCGATGCCCTGATCGATCGCGATATCACGCTCGGTGCGCGCGGGCTCTGGTCCACGCTCCGGGTCAGCGTCGGGGTCGACAACCTGCTCGACCGTCTGACGTACGATCAGTGTGGGTTACCGCAGATGGGGCGGACCTTCCGCATCGGG
>Ga0209990_10002942_pt1 | contig 12804 bp, 12 predicted proteins | sample NOAtaG_6_FD_187304 | JGI IMG/M metagenome (GOLD analysis project Ga0209990, IMG submission 187304) | Freshwater lake microbial communities from Lake Erie, under a cyanobacterial bloom - NOAA_Erie_Diel5S_2200h metaG (SPAdes) (version 2) | ecosystem: Environmental > Aquatic > Freshwater > Lake ...
CTTGTTGAGATTGTGGTTAACGCCGATACACCTGATCGCCCAATTGCTGAATTATTTGCAACTGTATAAATAACTACTTAATGTGAGTTCGGGATAATTTGAAACAGGCTTTGAGAGAGGGTTTGCTACGCAAACCCTCTCTCAAAGCCCAAAAGTAAAAGCCTTGCTTAGCAAGGCTTTTACTTTTGGGCTTTTAAAACTTGCCAACTTAACCCGAACTCACGTTACTTAAGATGTCACTCAGTGACATCTTAAAAATTTGGAAAATATGACTAAAACTGGGTAGTCATGCAACACAATTACTAAAAAAATTACTTGGCAGCACTACCAATCTTGTAACTGCTTTAGCGTTGTTTGCTTGGTATAGATTTCACTGGTTTGAGAGGAATGTTATTGGCTTGGAGCCAGTCTTTACCTACACGCACCGTGATGTCTGACTCGATATCACCCGTAGACTCAACTAAGACCTCACCAATACCCAGTGCATCGCGTAATTTTTCGGCACTAGCGCGATCGCCATTTTGAGCAATGATCTGCGTCTTTGCAATTGGCTTTGTCCAACGATCACTAGCAGCAAATACTTGAGCGTATCCCGCCCTAGAAAGTACTGTGGTCGCTTTTTTTGTGCCTTCAGGCTGAGACATACTATCTTGAATTGCTACCCTCAAGGACTGGGAGTTATTATCAGTGCTTGGATCAGCAGACTTCATTAATCCAAAATTTTGAGACATTAACTTGGCAAGCAGTCGGTTATCCAAAATCCAATAGCTGAGATTATCAAATTCTCCAGGGTTGCTAAAGCGTCCAGGAGCCATATGCATCTGAATACTCTTGCGATCAACTTTTGAGGTGTAGCTAGCAAGGGCAAGAACTTCTTCGACAGAGAGGTTTGTGTCGATATTGTCCTTAACGATGGCGAGGATCTCTGGAAACTTAGTAATGAACTCAGGATTGAGTTTTTGATCGATAAAAGCACGGAAAAAAGCCTGCTGACGTTGCACCCGACCAATATCACCAAGATCATCATGGCGGTAGCGCATGTATTGCACTGCCTTACTACCATTTAGCTTTTGTTGTCCTGCATTGAGATTGATGTACAAATGCTGGCTATCATCTTGATACTTCAGCTTTTTTGGTACATAAATATCAATACCGCCAAGGGCATCGACTAACTTACCAAATCCGTTCACGTTGAAGCGAATATAGCGATCAATAGGGATATCGCCTAAAACTTGGCTTACGGTTTGGGCTGATAAAGATGCACCACCTGCGTAGTTGGCAAAGTTAATCTTGGTGGTTCCTACCCCCTGAATATTGACACGACTGTCTCTAGGAATTGAGAGGACAGCAACTTTTTGAGTAGTAGGATCAAACCGAATGAGCAACATAGCGTCACTCATGCCATTGAGGTTGTTATCAACCTCAGCCAGATATTTGCCCTTTGGCTTTGACTGAGCATCAGGCAAATCAGATGTGAGCATGATTGTCCCCAAGACCAAAATATTCACAGGTCGAGTTAGTGTCGGGACACCAGCGATCGCAGAAGTCATGCTATCTGAATTACGGTTAAACACAGCAGCTTCATCTACTGATAGTTGTCGCTGCTGAAAAGGACGACTACTTAATACAAATGCTAATCCTGCACCTAGTCCCCCAGAGATCAGCGCTACAAACAACACTAGAAATAGTGTCCATTTGTGACTTAAGAAATTCTTCTTGGATTTGGGCTTACGTGCCAAACCAGTCTTTTGTCTTAGATTGATGGGATTTGTTGCCACGGGTAGGAAATACTCCTCACGACTGAATATTTGCTTCAGCGATCGCCCAGCCATGAGCAAGGATGGGACTCAACACACTTAACACACTTTGTCAATTATGATCTTTAACGATCATTTACGATATGTCTCAGGAATTTTACACAGGGTTCTTGAGACTTTTAGACTAATTTGAATCTAACTTTAGCACTGTATCGTAATTTATCGTTACAAATCACTAAAAAGCTTATATCGCAAAATCTTTAAAATCAAATTATTCCGACGGATGATACTATACTTTGGCAAATATAGAGCAATTCGTAATTGGCTTTAAGATAGAGTCAGGAGTCCTTAACCATAGAGGTAACACCATTGAAAGGTCAACCATCTTCCAATAGATCTCTAAAGGTCTTGAGTATGCTGACAGCGATCGCCCTAGCAAGTTGTGCGTCCTCGTTATCAAATAAAGCCTCTGCTCCAGCCAATCTCGCCGCCTTGCCTGAACAAGCTCCCAATGTTGACTCCGCAACACCTGCCAAAGCTGCTATCCCTCGTCCGCAACTGATTAAATCGGCTGACATCTCGATACAGGTAAAATCCATCGAAGACACGACTAAAGCCATATCAGATTTGGTCAAACAGCAACAGGGCGACATTTTAGAACTACAGGACTTTCGCACTGGCAGCTATGGCATTGCTCAGTCAGTGTCTCTCAAACTCAGAATTCCCCAAGAACGTCTTGATTCGGTATTAGAGACGATCGCACAGTTAGGTATTGTCAAGGGGCGATCGCTTAAGGCTGAGGATGTCTCCAATCAATTAGTTGATTTGCAAGCCCGCCTCAAAAATTTGCGTCAAACTGAGTTGCAGTTACAGGAAATACTCAAGCAAACTGGCTCCGTCGGTGATGTCCTCAAGGTGACGCAGGAACTCAGCCGTGTGCGGGAAATGATCGAGCAAATTGATGCTCAGTTAACCAATTTAAAAAATCAGGTTGCCTATTCCACAATTCAAGTCACTCTTTCCTCTGCGATCGCCACGATTCCGCCTCAATCCGATCTTGGTACGCAAATTCAAAACACTTGGAATAGTGCAACTAGTTCCTTAGTAGGTGTCAGTATTGGTTTATTAAAACTAGCGATCTGGTTATTAGTCTATTGCCCTTATTGGTTAATTCCCCTAGCTATTTACCTATTCCTACGCCGTCGCCACCGTCAACTCCTCCAAGTCCAAAAGCCTGACTCTGAAGCAAATTCAGACTAAGTAAGTGATAGGATAATAAAAATTGTGGGGAACAAAGAAAAATGGCGATAAATATTAAGCATATTGATCAAGAAAATGATGTTATTGAAATATTTCCTGACGGAAGTAACACTCTTTTTTTGGGAAACAAGTATATTCGCCCACCTAAAGATTTGCTAGCTCTTATCTATCAATGTGTAGCTAAAGGTGGGGTTGGCGCGCTATTTAGTACAGGTTTACCTGCCCGTTTAATGAAAGTTGATCAACCAAAATGGCAAAAAGGAAGGGTGGAAATCACAATCGAGTTTATTCCAGATGAAACAATTGAAGACGAAATGACTCAAGACGAATTGAGTAGTCTTAGAAATCAAATTGACTGATCGATAGACAAATTTTGAAAGACTTTGAGCAGGATAATGTAGTCAGAATTAACCAACAGCTTCTCAAAACAATTATGTATACAAAAAATTCCACTGAAAATTTACTATCACGAATTACTTTTAGTAAAGAAATTCTTTGTGGCAAGCCGACAATTCGTGGTTTGAGAATATCAGTAGCAATGATCTTAGAATTACTAGCAAAAGAAGCTTCTATCTCAGAAATTCTGGAAGACTATCCAGAATTAGAGATAGCTGATATTCATGCAGCACTCCTATACGCTTATCGACTTGTTGCTAACGAAGAAATTGTGGAACGAGTCGCATCTTAAAGTATGAAATTTCTTGTAGATGTTAATGCTAGTGGTGTTTTGTCAACACTTCTTGTAGAGCTTGGTCATGAAGTTGCTTGCGTAAAAGATGTCAACCCAAGAATGGGTGATGACGAGATTATTGCTTGGGCTGTTAGAGAAGAGCGCGTAATCTTTACAACCGATAATGATTTTGAGCAAATGATTTGGCTACAACAAAAAAATCATTGTGGTGTTCTACGCCTAGAAAATCTACCAAGAGCAGAACGAAAACAGTTACTGCAAGAGGTTTTATTCAATCATAGTCAAGACTTAGAATTAGGGGCAGTGGTGATTGCTACTAAGCAAAAAATCAGAATTCGTCGCAAACCATCTAATGATCAAGTGCAATAGTAAGTAACGTGAGTTCGGGATAATTTGAAACGGGCTTTGAGAGAGGTTTGGCTACGCCAAACCTCTCTCAAAGCCCAAAGGCAAAAGCCTTACTTAGCAAGGCTTTTGCCTTTGAACTTTTAAAATTTGCCAGCTTAACCCGAACTGACGTTACTTATCTGAGTGTAGCGATCGCCTAAACTGAAGACTGACATATTTTTATTTTTTATCGAGATTTTTGAAAGATCTGCAAGTTGGTTATGGAAGTTAGATTTCGAGAATGTGATTGGTTTGACCTATGGATCTGGATAAAATTTAATGAAGCTCCCTCACAGCAAGAAAAACAATTGCTAGACGAAGTATTTAATTCTTGGTTTTTACTTGGTAAATTGGGCGGCTTCAATGCTTGCAATATGCAGGTTTTAGAATCTGGTGTCGATGTAAGCTACTTTGACTATGACAACCAATCCGCCGATGACGAGATGATGTCAGTGATGCATAACATGACTGATCTAGAGTATGAAAACGACTGGGCAAGGTGCTGGGTTGACTTAGGAACTGCCGATGCGATCGCGATCGATACACTAGTTAATGCTTTGCGCCAGTTTGATAAGGAATATGTGGCAATCGAAGAGGTCATTATCGGCGGACAAAACTCTGACTGGTTGGTTGAACCCAAGAGTCTCGATGATGAGGATTATGATCAATAAATAGTTTACAGAAGCGTATCCTCTGAGGGGGTAAGCTTCTGTAAACTTCTTTGAAATACAAAACTTAGAGGAAATTCAAATGCGCGTCTTACATACAATGGTTCGGGTTGGTAACTTAGAGCGATCGCTAGATTTTTATACTAATGTCCTTGGCATGAAGGAATTGCGTCGCAAAGATTACCCAGATGGACGCTTTACCCTTGCCTTTGTGGGCTATGGCGATGAATCAAGCAATGCCGTTATCGAGTTAACCCATAACTGGGATACTGAGACCTATGAAATTGGTACTGGCTATGGTCATATTGCACTAGGCATGGAAAATATCTATACAGCCTGTGACGCAATTCGTGAAAAAGGTGGCAAAATCACACGCGAGCCTGGACCAATGAAACACGGCACGACAGAGATTGCTTTCGTCGAAGATCCCGATGGTTACAAAATTGAATTAATTCAACTTAAGTAAACTAAGAGGGCGTATCACGCCCTCTTAGTTTTTGGTAGAAATTGTTATAAGCTAAAAAGCTGCACATCAGTAGCCCCGTTATGCGTAGTAGACCCCGATATAATCCCTCTTGGCATACCAAGCGCAAATCATCTTGGTTGCGAAATACTTTACTCCTCATTTTTATTGGTTTGCCATTGATATTAATTTTGGCGGAACTAATTGCTCGAGGAGCGATTCTGGCAACAGGTAGTACCAATCAAATTGCCCCGAACAAGATAGTGGCGATCGCTCAGTCCTACGCTTTCAAATTACAGGATGCTAATGGCAATAGTTATCCTGGGTTACCAGATTCAGGTCGTCTCCAAGTGCGTCGTAGCCCTCTATTAGGATATGAATTAATTCCTAGCCAAAGTAGTGATTATTGGCAGATTAATGATCAAGGATTCCGTCAAGATTCTGCTGTACCGATTGAGAAACCTGCGGGTGAGATTCGCATATTTTTAGTTGGTGGGTCTACTGCTTTTAGTAATATGGCAGATAAAAATCAAAAGGCTCTGGCATTTAAAGTCGAGAAATTGCTCAACGATCGCGTCCGTGCTCAAAATAGCAGTCCTGAAAAATTTAAGCCTAAAGAAACCCCTTATTTTGCCGATCAGATTGAAGCAATGCGTGCCTTACCCCCACGCATTCGTGATGGTAGCTATCGAGTCATTGCGGCGGCAGTCCCTGGATATACCTCTGGTAATGAGCTTGCTTTATTTGCACATAAGGTGAGTGCCTATAGTCCCAATGCGCTAATTATTTTGGATGGTTATGAAGATCTGCGATCGCCCAGCAGTCAACCAGCCCATGAGATTGGTAATGTTGATCAATTGTTGCGCGATCCAATCGCTCAATATCGTCAGCATCAAAGCCAACAATTTAAGAACTGGTTAAATTCGCTGTATCTAGCGAAAGCTTGGCAAAAATGGATTGCTCCTGTTGATATTCCGACATTTAGTTCCGACTATCAAATTTTTAGTGCTGAACAATTTAGCAAAGATCCAAAAGAGCTACAAAAGAGAATTGATCGCTATGTTTACAATACGCAACAAATACTTAAGTTAGCAGGTGATATCCCTACTCTAATCGTGCTTCAGCCAGAGATTACGGGTAAACAAAATGCTCTGACTAAAGAAGAAGAGGGCATTCTCAAATCCTTGGGTAATGACTATAGTGATCGCGTGACCAATGCCTATAATTTTGCGGAAAAAACTCTCAGTAGTAAATTACCTAATACCAAATTCGTTAGTTTCTATCAGCTATTTCAATTGAATAACCAACAAGCTTTTAGTGACCCCATTCATCTTACTGAGGCAGCTAATGATAAAGTGTCGCAAAAGTTGTACGACAGTATCGAGCAGCTATTTTCAGTCCAGACTGTCCCAAATTCGCTAAATAGTGACATTACCCCTCAATCTTTTCCTACACCTCAACCAACTTCCACTCCTGAGCCACCTAAACCAACATCTACGCCTAATAGTCTATCGGAAACACTTCAGCAAGTTCAGAGACAGTAAAAAATAGAGGACATACCCCTGGATATGCCAGTTACTTTTTATAGCGTTTACCAGTCTGGTGAAGTACAGTTTGTTTCCCCGCCTTTGGCGGGGAAACAAACCTATGTCCCTCGATTGCTTGAAAAACACTATAAAAGGTTTTCAGAATGAGAGTTACTGAAGTAAACTATTGAAGTTAATGATTTTAATAAATCTTTATGGTAGAACCAATTTTGTCGGGCATTTGCCTCGGTCTTATTTTCATTACCCTCGGCGGACTGTTCTTTGCAGCTTACCAGCAATACCGTAGAGTCTAGCAACATAAAGCAAAAGAGGCGCAACGCGCCTCTTTTGCTTTATGCATCTGTTTTTTCGGTCTGCTCTAAATAGCGGCAAATTTCATTAATTTTCATGCGGTAAATATGCGGCCAGCCACCGTTAGTCTCAATGTCGCGTAAGAGATTAAACAACTCATGACGACTGATTGGTAAGGCAGGTTGAAATAAATCATCCCGAATCCGTTTATGAAGAGTTTCTAAGATCCGCAAAATTTGTAAAAGGCTCTCTGCGTCACCTTGATAAGCTTGAGAAATTTGCAAAATGCGATCGCTGAGCGACTCTAGCTCAGACAAATTAGCAGTCTGCCCCTGTTGTGATTGGTTCTGTGATTGGATTTCTGTTTGTGCCAAGCTAAGTACCCTCGTGCGCGATAATATGGTGATTGGAATTTTACAAATTAAGTCTTTAGTTAGCTAACCTCTATGGCTAGTCTAAAGCAACGCCAACTCCTTAACGATCTCAATTTAAAATCCCAAACTTAGATCGTTTTTTAACAGATTTGAGAATATGCGGTACAAAGCGCTGCGTATTCGAGGTCTAAATGTTACCCGTTAAATTAAGAAGAGGTTATTTATGAAATTTCGTAGTTTTACGAAAGCCATTTTTACATTGTGTATTAGTTTATGTATGTTAGTAGCCAGTGGTGTATTTGCTAATACTACTTTTGCGGCTGTCCCCCCAGGTTTGACCTATGACCAAATTGTAAACACTGGCTTAGCCAACAAATGTGGCGATATTCTGGGAACTTCTCGTGGTGGACGCAACTTTATTCCTATTGGTGTGGGTCAGTCTGTCGAAATTACTGACCTTTGCTTAGAGCCAACATCCTTCTACGTAAAAGAAGAATCTAACAATAAGCGCAAAAAGCCTGAGTTTGTAGCTAGCAAGTTAATGACTCGTTCTACTTCTAGTCTTGATTTCGTAAAGGCAACTGTTACTGGTAATAGCGATGGTAGCTTGAGCTTAGTAGAAACTGATGGGCTTGATTATCAACCAATCACTGTCAAAATGCCTGGTGGTGAATTGGTAGCGATTTTGTTTACCATCAAGGGGTATAAGGCAACTACTAACCCTGGGGTCAATGGTCTAACCACATCCGTTGACTTTGTTGGTACAACTGATGTCCCTACTTATCGTGGTTCTGGCTTTATCGATCCTAAGGGTCGTGGTCTAGCGATCGGTTATGATGCTGCTGAAGCTTTACCTGCAAAGCGTAATGCTTTCGATAACCGTAGCGTTAAGGATGACTCGACCTCTAAAGGTACTCTATCCTTGCAAATTGCGAAGTTGAATGCGGATACTGGCGAAATTGCTGGTACTTTTGAGACCGAACAAACATCTGACAATGACCTTGGTGGGGTTGAACCTAAGGAAGTAATCATTCGCGGTGTATTTTACGGTAAAGTTAACGCTTAATTTTATCCCCAAAAAAGAGGATTCCCGTCGGGAATCCTCTTTTTTAGTTACTGCAAATGCTTTTTGAAAAAGTCCAGAGTATAGCCAATTTCTAGGACTTGGTTACTGCGTTTGCTGGAGCCGTGACCTTCATCGGGAAAAATGACGAGCCGTGAGGGAATTTTTTTCTGTTCGAGGATTTTCTGAATTTGGATTGCTTCACCGACGGGAACACGCGGATCGTTTGCACCTTGGATGATGAGTAATGGGGCTTTAATGCGATCGCTATAGGTCACTGGTGATAGCTCAATTAAAGCATCCCGATCCTTAACGGGATCGCCATATTCACTAATTCGTAAAATGCGGCGATAGGGAGCAGTGTTATTTAAAAAAGTGAGTAAATTGCTAATACCGACGATGGATACACCAGCATCATAACTACCCGCAAATTTAGACATGCCGATTAGTGCTGAATAGCCGCCATAGCTACCGCCGACGATGCCTATTTTGGGAGTGATGCCGTTGACTTGCCAGTTTTTGCGGATATAGATTGATGCATCTTCGATGTCGGTGATTACCTTGAGGCGATCACGTCCATTATCCGCATTGAGCCAAGTTTTGCCATAGCCATCACTACCGCGCACATTTGGATCGGCAAATACAAAGCCTGCATTCACAAATAATTGGGCATAGCGATTGAACCCTGCGGTACTTTGTCCTTCTGGGCCTCCGTGAAAATGCACAATTACAGGGCAAGGCTTTTCCAGAGGATTTTGGGGAGTATCTTCACATTGGGGTGATCGATAGACAAACATCGGAATTTTTGTCCCATCTCGCGTGGTGTAGGTTTCTAGCTTAGCGGCTGTAAATTTACTGGTATCAACTTCAGGAGTGCTTGGCAAGACCCATTGCGTCAGTTTTTTCGTCCGCCAATCATATACATAGCTAAGTCTTGGAGCTTTGGCAGTTTCTACGCCAATAGTGGTGAAGCGACCATTTCGAGTCGTGTTACCAGTATAAATATGATCTGCATTCGCAAATTCAGGCAGAGCGATCGCCTCATAGTTATTGGCAGCGATCGCCTTAACCCTTGTGTAACCTCCGTCATTAATTGAGTAGAGAATACGTTGACGTTGATCATCGATATCAAAGCTCGCCACATCCGCTTTTAGCTCTGGGGTAATGGGTGCAAATTGCTTATTTTTATAACTGTAAAGCCGACGAAACTCACTAAATTTGGGAGTTAGTACTAAATATTCGTCAGCATTTACGCCATACTGAATGCCATATTCTTCCTTTTCGTTTTGACCAATGAGAGGGGTAGTGGCTCTTGTTTTAACATCGTATTCGTAATATTCCTGTGATTGGCTACCCGTTGCTTTGGCAAAGAGAAATTTCTCGCGATCACCTGTTTGCGGATTCACATACACATCGGCAATCCACCAAATCCCGTCGCCGCCAGAAATTGCTACTTTCTTTTTAGTTTGCAAATCGTAGCGATAAATTACATTGGAGTCAGGCTTAACGTCATTGGCACTGAAATAAATTGTGCGGGAGTCATTGCCAATATATTGGAGTGAGGTACGTACACCTGCGAGGTGCTGGATGACTTCTAACTCCCCGCCATTAGTCGATTGCAAATATAGTCCGGGGTTTTCTTCACCTTGGCGATCGCGAGATAGGATCAGATACTTACCATCAGGAGTCATCCCTGCGATCGTTGTGGCATCCTGTCCTCCCGTCACTTGCACAGGAAATTTTTGTGCCCCATTGAGCCGCCATACCTGCACTGTCCCTGTAATCCCCCAAGTAAAAAACATCCGCTTGCCATCTGGTGTGACCATCCCTAACCCCGGCGATCGCACATCAAGAATGGACTCAATCGGACGAGTAACGCTAGGAGGCAGTGCTGTTGGTGCATAGCGTTTCAGAATTGCAGGATCGAGGCTATCTTTACCTAATCCTGAATATTGCGCCTGAGTAGGTAATACCGCAACTACTAAATTCGTGATAAAGATAAAGATGAGTACAAATCTCTTTTTCATACTTAGATGCATTAACTCAGTTACAGGCTCTACTTTTTTTGGTCGCATCGCAGTTATTGAGGTCATACTAGGCTCTGCTGATGGTTTGAAAATTTAGCCTAGCTAGTAGAGTAGCTTCTGTGTGCAGCATATATCAATCTAAAGTCGAATTCTTCTAAAACTTGTTATCTGATGGGTAGTGCTGCAAAGTAATTTTTTTAGTAATTGTGTTGCGGGCATAAAGCGTCCGCAACACAATTACATTTCATGACTACCATCTGATGGTGCATAGAAATTATCGAAGAAATTGAGCTTACTGCCGCAAAACTAATTCTTCAAGCCATAATAAAAATGCTTAGTACTGGTGCAGAATTCTTACTTTAAACAAGCACATAGCTATTTTTTTGAGATTTAAAGTAGAAATACTCATTCAAATCTGCCATCAAAAAAATTATATATTTTCTTAATGATTAATTTTTGCGATTTTTATTACCAAAACCTTCAAGAAGATTGTCATAGAAGCATTACAGGAATCAGTTAAGACATTGTTAAATTAATATTTTATTCGGGATCGCTATAACTCTTTCTCAGCAAGATGTATAAGCTAATTTACTTCAAAAAGCTACCATTGATAATTGAAGCAATTAATAAATTGCATTTAGTAATTTTGGCAAAGCCAAATAAGATATATGGACTCTTCAGGTAATTCCATTACAGCTTGTAAATTGTGTCAGCATTACAATCCTGAAGGAAGAAGGGGTGGTTTTTGTGGAAGATTAGCTGTTCCTGTTAGCGCTACGTGGGATGCATGTAGTTTAGCAGCTCATCCTTTTGAGCCATCTTGGCAACCTACCGATGAATTTAGCTCATATTTACATGATGCTCTCCATGAAAATCTGACAATTAGCCATCACGCAGAAATGTCAGAAATGCAGGAGACTTCTGGGCGATCGCTTAGTTTTTTGGAATGTTAACTGAGCAAATATTATTATTTATAAGCTGTTGCTGATTAGTTTGGATTAAGTATTAGTACGTATTACTAGTACTTAGTCTCAGGCATATTTGAAAATATTTACCTAAAATACTGAATAAAGTTGAATAAATCATGGTTGTTGCCAATTTATTCAACTTTATTTACTAGTTTAAATGACTATGCTGGTATTACAAACTGTTAAAGTTTGAAAAATTTTTTGAAGATTTTGCTTTGCCATACTTTTAAAAACTTTCTGGTTTTAACTTAAATCAGCGCTCTGTAATAGGCACTAAGCTGGCTACCTCAATTAGTAAAGTGAATAAATTAGGAATGATTGCGGGGTAACTAGCCTTACAAAGCTCTGTATGTTACGCTAAATCAATAATATTTTATAAAAGTTAGTTTTATAGGACAACGTGCTAGCTAGGGTTTGGAGTGCCACAATTTTAGGCATCGATGCAGTTCAGGTAGGCGTAGAAGTAGATGTATCGGGTGGATTACCTGGCATCACCTTAGTAGGGTTGCCTGATACAGCCGTACAAGAAAGTCGTGAACGGGTAAAAGCTGCTATCAAAAATGCAGGATACGCTTTCCCGATGCGAAAAATTGTGATTAATCTCACTCCAGCCGATCTCCGCAAAGAGGGACCCATCTTCGACTTACCAATTAGTATTGGTATTTTGGCTGCTTCCGAACAAGTTGATCCTCAATTATTAGGTGATCACTTATTTTTAGGTGAAGTCTCTCTCGATGGTTCCCTGCGACCTGTATCAGGCGTACTACCGATTGCGGCGGCGGCGAAGCAATTAGGCATGATTGGGATCGTTGTGCCTAAAGAAAATGCTCAAGAAGCGGCATTGGTCAAAGATTTAGCAGTGTATGGATTACAAAGTATTAGCGAGGTTGGTGATTTTCTAGCGCATCCCGAAAAATATCAACCCGTAGTCGCCATCCCTGAAATGAAATGGCTTGATAGCGACTTTAAGTTGGATTTAAAAGATGTCAAAGGTCAGCAACATGCTCGCCGCGCCCTAGAAATCGCCGCTGCTGGTGGACATAATTTAATTTTTGTTGGTCCCCCAGGTTCTGGCAAAACTCTATTAGCAAGACGCTTACCTAGTATTTTGCCAAATATGAGTTTTGACGAAGCACTAGAAGTCACTAGAATTCATTCGGTAGCAGGGCTATTAAAAGGTAAAGGGTTAATTAGTGATCGTCCCTTTCGTAGTCCTCATCATTCTGCATCAGGTCCATCACTCGTAGGCGGTGGCAGTTTCCCCCGTCCAGGAGAGATAACTTTAGCGACAAACGGGGTGCTTTTTTT
>Ga0209990_10002948_pt1 | contig 12793 bp, 8 predicted proteins | sample NOAtaG_6_FD_187304 | JGI IMG/M metagenome (GOLD analysis project Ga0209990, IMG submission 187304) | Freshwater lake microbial communities from Lake Erie, under a cyanobacterial bloom - NOAA_Erie_Diel5S_2200h metaG (SPAdes) (version 2) | ecosystem: Environmental > Aquatic > Freshwater > Lake ...
TTGCGTCCCATCCCATAGGATACTGCCAGCGCCGACATTCTCGCCTGCTGCGATAAACGCCAAGGCGTAATTCCCTGCCGCGCCAGCCATGTTTCCCGAATAAACTCCCGTATTCACCCCAACTTCAGAAAGCGTAATTGCGGGAGAAACTGCCGCGCCGTTGAGATAACGCTGGCAAGTGACCGCCAACCCTTTGTCTGCCAATACTATGTTTAGTTCATTTGCCATGTTTTTATACCGTAGTTGTATCCACCAACCAGTTTTTGTTTGTAGCGATGGTGGAGTCGCAAGTTGCCGTGCCGGGATTGCCTCGTATGTAAATTGTTCTATTGGTTTGCGTGGTTAGAACTGTTGCCAAGCTCGTAAAAATCTTATTCAAATCCGTCGCGCTCAAACTGCAATAACGAAAATCCGTCGTACTTTTGCAACCCAACATAAAATTGTCTGGAAGATCAGCCAGATTATAGCAACGATTAAATGCCGTGATGTTACTACTAGAAGGCGTAACATTTAATGCAGGGACGGCTCTCAATGAGTTTGCACCATTGGCAAACTCCCCCATGTTCCCTATCGTGCTAGTAAAAGTTAAGTTTGCAATGCTTTTCAATTTTATCGCAAAAGCTATAAAAAGACGCGCATCTGTTATAGCCTTAGGGAATGTGTAATTAGGAAGCGTATCTAGACGTGTGCAACCATAAAAAGCCCCGTAAATATTTGTGACTAATGAGCAATTCAGCTCGGGAGCAAACAGAAGCTCGGTACAGTTGTAGAAGACGCTGTTTATCGTTGTTACCTTGCTCGTATCGGTAAATACAGGCGGAGTCTTTAACGCACGGCATCCGTTGAACATACTTGCCAAAGTAGTGCAAAGCCCAGTGGTAAAACTGGCTTGCACGTTAGCTAATTTGACGCAGCCGTTAAACATGCTCGCCATCGTAGTTACTTTTGCTGTATCCATGCTAGGGACAGATTCTAGTTGAGCACACCCATTAAACATATTCGCCATCGAAGTTACTTTTGCGGTATTCATACCGGGGACAGACTTCAGTTTATAGCAATTTTGAAACATACTACTCATCGTCGTTACAGCGGAAGTATCCATAATGGGCGCAGACAGCAAAGAACCGCATCCATTAAACGTTCCATTCATTGCGGTGATTTTAGAGGTACTTGGCAAGACGACTTCTGTCAACGAACTGCACAAAAGGAAAAAATTAGCAAGCGACGTGACGTTTCCAAGACTGTGAATCTTGACTCTCTCAAGCTGAGTATGAAATGGTCCGCCGCTCGAATTTGTAAGCTGCAAAGTTGCAAGTGCTGTAGTACCTTTAATTTCAATATCCAGCCACGGAGTAGTTGTATATGGGCGCGGCGTATAGCTAACGAGGCGCAATAAAGTAAGATTTTGGCTCGGCGTTGGCTTTGGCGTTATAGTGACAATCGCTTGCCGATAGCCGCGAGAACAAGCAGAAGACTCGCTATAGTCTGAATAGTTTAATACTTTTGTAAAGGTAGCATTTGCATTTACTTCGTCTTGCGTTCCGTTCCCCCAATTCACAATATACCTGCCTCCATTTGCTACAGTTAAGTTAGTGTTAGCTAATATAGCTACATACGCACCTTCAGGTGGAACAGCGCACAATCCTACCAAGCCTTGTGACGGAACATCAGGAAGAGGAAGCCAATCTGTTGGACGCTTCCATGTTTCAACTACCGGAGTAGCTGTTTTTTTTGTAAAAGCTGTGGCAATCATGGGAATAAATTTGCTCTGTTGGTCCATGCGCCAGTCTGCGTCAGCGCGGAAGCCGATCCCGAAGCCGTGGTAGCAATTCGAGTAATAGTCCAACCAGCAACACCTTCATCTGTATTTGCCGCCGCAGAACCTAAATAGGAATACTTATTTACCGCATCCCATGCACTGCGACGGATCTTCGCTTGAGACGAACCGGAGCCGAGCAAGGACACGGTTCCAAGAGTCACAGCGCTGGCCGTAGTTGCCCCTAACGGAATAACGACATAGATAGTAGTGGAAGACGGGGATACTGGAATTTCCGTGACTACCTTCATCTCTGCGACACCAGAACCAATAATTAGCCCTGTTCCTCCTGCAGTTGCTTGATAATTGGGAGTTATTATAACTATGTTTGAACCAACCTTAGGTGGGGTGGAAAATATTACAGTTTCTGACGACAAAGAATAAACATTACTTGATGTTTGCTTAACATTGTCTATATAGACTTCTACGCTTAAAGGATTAGTTGAACCGTTAGTACCTGAAACAGCAAAGTCAGTTCTTGCTCCATCTCCGGTAAATATAAACCTCAAGGGGTCTGGAGTTACCGCAACTGAACTTCCCCCTCCGCTGCCTCCTCCTCCTGCAAGTTGTTTTTCTATTAGGTTTGCATTTTCAATACCGTCCTTAAACCAGTACTCTTTTACGGAATTATTGGTTATTATTCCAACAGTTAAACCTTTATATCTCATGCTTAAGGGAATATCGGATTTAGCTGTTTCAATGCTATTATACGGCCCAAACTTTGCATCAACAGGCTGGTTGTTACCAACTAAAACACTCGCTGATAATGAAATTCCTGTTGGCATATTAACTTAATATTATATTTAAATTTGGGTTTGTAGTCTTATTTTTACCAACATGTACATGATATTGTCTAGACCAAATAGTTGTACCTGAACTTGAGTAACCAACTTTTCTTGTTATTGTTTTTGTCTCAACAGGATTAAATACAAGAGTAATTCCACCTAAATCCGACAAGCTTGTTTGATAGTTAGTTTTCGCAGGGGTTGAAGTTGGATATGCAACATAAATATATTGTTCCGACAAAGCGTATGGAATAGTTAAATTACCAGTGCTACTTGCAACAACTGGAGTAGCATTTCCGTCCTGAATAGCTGCTACAAATTGATCAGCAGTAAGCTGGCTAGAGCTTTTAAAATAGTAATATGGGTATACTCCAGTTATCGCATTAGTATTTCCAGAAGAGCTCCCAGCCGCTCTTGAGCTGTCAAGAGTAGATGAACTAACACCTTTGTTGTCATAATAGAGTCCAGTGCCTACACCATGCGTTACAGAAACACTCCATTGATTAGTTCCATCAACAATCGCAACGTTAATCGAAAGAGTGTTTCCAGTTTGAGAGGTAGACACTATATTAGTTCCAGTAAATGTATAATTTGTGGCAGCTCCAACAAGTAATGGTCCTGAAGTTCCGTCTCCGTTTTTTATTTGACCTCGATTAAATGTAGCAGTAAGAGTTCGAGAATAGGATAATCCAACCTCAAGAGTTCCTGTTGAACCTGTTAGTGCAAGAGAAGCCGCTTTTGCAGTTAAAACTGTGGGCGCAATAGTAGGAAATAGAATCTCATCCAATACTTGAACTATATTCATAGTCTTCCATGTCTGTGCCGTCTTTGGGGATGCTCCTCCAACCGCCGCTGAAACAATCCCGTCCGCCATAGTGGTGTTGTATGTGGTAGCGATTTGAATTTGATTAACATTTTCCAATAATGTTTTTGATAGACCAGAATTATTAGCAACCGTTAAAACAGGGCTATTAGCTGAAACATAGTTTGCGATGGCTTCTGATAAACCTGTAACATCCGACGTAGCGTGCGAGTGTGTGGTAGGATTAAAAGAAATAGGTTTATCGTAAATTTCTGACCATGTGATATTAGTATCAGAAAGTAGAATGTAATTTGCTGGATCGTTTTTAAGACCCGTTCCAGTATAAAGATACCGCTGTCCATCATTTGCAATAACAATAGTCCCAAGATTAACATCGGCTTCCTGGGATGTTGTAATACCAGTAAGCGGACTAGATAGAATAACTGGAGGCGAGTTTGTGGGGATAACAGGCAGTCTTTCTTTAGATATTGTCCCGCTAGTTATGTCCTCTCCAGAGTGTGTATGCCCGGTAACAGCATAAGAGCCGCTTGCCTGCTTGCCGTTCAACAAGCTATCCACCTCGGACATTGTGTAGCGGTTATCTAAATTTGTTTGCAGATCAGTAATGTTTGCAATCGTATGGGTGTGGGCCTTTGGTTCAAATGTAGCGGGAATGTTCGATAAATTTCCGTAATCCCCAGAAAAGGCAACTGCTGCAAATGTTGGAATATTAGAAATATCTCCCCACCCTACGATTCCCCCTGAGCCTCCCACTCCAGTTCCTGTAGCTCCTGTAGCTCCTGTGTTAGCTGTATTTACCTCGACCCACGTATCATCATACCATTGATATTCAATTAATGTACTAGTGTTAACCCATCTTTGCCCAATTAGTGGAATAATTAATGGATACGGATTAGTATCACTATAAATTGTGTTTATTCCAGTAGCGCCCTGGACACCAGTTGCGCCAGTTGCGCCAGTTGATCCAGTTTGCCCAGGCAATCCAGTTGCACCGTCAAACCCCGTTATTCCTGTAGAACCAATTGGACCAGTAAAACCCATAGGACCAGTAGGTCCAGTAGGTCCAACTATACCTGGTAAACCAACTTCTCCTGTATCTCCGGTTAATCCAGGTGGTCCAGTTGGACCTGTTGGCCCTGTTGCTCCACCTGGACTACCTTGATCCCCCTTTGGTCCAGTTGCACCAGTAGAACCAACAAAACCGGAGGGACCCCTTAAGCCTGTAATACCTCTGGGTCCAGTGGGACCAATTGGTCCAGTAGACCCAATCCCAGTTGCACCAGTAGCGCCAATTTCACCTGTAGCTCCACCTGGACTACCCGTGTCACCCTTGGGTCCAGTTGGTCCTGTTGCTCCAGTAGCTCCACCTGGACTACCTTGGTCACCCTTTAATCCAGTTGATCCAATTGGTCCGGTTGGTCCAGTTGCTCCCGTGCTTCCTGTGGCTCCAGTACTTCCTGGATCACCGGTATACCCCATTGGCCCTTTCTCGCCTCTGGGGCCAGTTCTTCCAATTGGTCCGGTTCTTCCTTCTTGCCCAACATTTCCAGGTGGCCCAGGAGGCCCTGGAATTCCAGGAAGTCCATCACCTGTACCAGTGCCAGATCCAGGTATACCAGGAGAACCTGGAGCACCTGGGGCACCTGGAAATCCTTGAGCTCCAGTTGGTCCCCTTAACTGACCTATTGGTACCCATGTGGAATTTTTATCCCATACATATCCAAATCCACCTTGGTCTGTTACTATCCATAAATCTCCAACTTCATTTTGGCTGAGCTCAGGTAAATCAGAAAAAGTAGGAACTAAGCCCTTTACTCTTATCCCCGATCCAGTTGCTCCAGTTGCACCAGGATTACCTATTGGACCCTGAATACCTGTGGACCCGAGTGGACCAATTGGACCTGCAGGCCCAGTAGCGCCAGTAGAACCAGTTCCAGTAGCACCCTGTATGCCTGTTGCTCCAGTTGAGCCAACAATTAACTCTGGCTTTGTTCCATCTACAGCTCCAGACAGTAACCAGGCGTATCCATTCCAAATCCATTTAACTCCAAGCGATATATACTGTTCGCCAACTTGAGGATTTAATGGAAAGTTCATTGTTCCTTTTTACAGTATTTGTAACTCAAAATACAGAACAAAAACTTACTATAATGGGTCAGTGCCTGGATCTGATATAACTGTATCTTGCTCTTCGCTTGCCTCTTGATTACTTGGTAGTACAAGTTCGAGCCTTGAGGCTTCTGCTTCACATTCTTCCTTGGTTCCAATAAATAAGGTTGCTTGAGTAGATATGCCAGTTGACTCTCCAAAGAAAATAACTATTTTATCGCTATACACTAATTTCCATGCCCCAGAAGAGTCAAATGACCATCCATCGTTATTTGGTTCTATTGTCATGATATAGTTAAAACGGATGAGGTTGACGAAAGTCCTGTATTACTTGCATAACTTCCTGTTCTTCCAGATACACCACTTAATGTAATTGAAGATATTGTTTGAGTGGTGACCCCTGGAAAAAACTTGAATTTCATGCCAGCAGATGGAGTGGCCGAAAAAGAAACAGATAAAGTTGTGGTTGAGCCAGTCGTAGTAAATGTTGCAGTTCCTGTAATAGTCCCAGGTGATGTTCCTTCGTTCGTAACGACACGTGTTACCACTCCCTCTGAAATAGATGTTGCTCCGTTGTAGGAATGGGCGAGGCTGCCCATTGCAAGCGTCCCCGGCCCCTGTTTAGTCAAACCGCCGTTGGTGCCGTCATTGGAAAATGCAACAGCCATCGTCATTGTCGCGCCTGTATAAACAGAAATAATTGCGCCGCCGTTTTTAATGACAAGATTCCACGTCAAACCGGTGCCTGTGGCGTTCGGTAAATTTCGGCTCGCTCCTTTGTCTAAGTCTAACACGCCACCATTGAAGTTGATGGTGTTGACTATCGTGCGCCCGGAAGCGGGAACGTTGCTTGTGATTTGGTTATGTTTTAATGTGCCGCCATTGAGATTAATCGTGCTGGTCGAGCTAATTCCCGCACTTGAAACACCGAAAAGTATATTCGATTGACTAACAGCGGCTGCGTAATTGATATTAAGCACGCCGCCGTTCATGGTAACCACGGAGACGGGATTCGGGTTGTCCGTGGCGTGTCCGCCGCCAGAGACAAACAGTTGAGTGATCGTGTGCGTGCCGCCGTTGCAAATAACCGTCGCCGTCGGGCTTGCGAGCCACATGGATCCATTTGTGACTAACTGACCGGAATTTAGGACGAGAGTGCCGTTGGATGCGGTGGAGCGGTTGTCACCTATAAACATTCCCGAATAAAGGGTAACATTACCACTGATCGTCAGCGTGCCGACATTGGTAGCGCTTTGAGCAATGGTAAAACCTCGTTGAGAAGATGAGCTGCCCTGCGGTCCAGCATTTGTTTGAGTCAACGTGCCAGAAATGACGCAATTTGCCGGAATGGCAGAACTCCCCTCGCAAAGGTGGAAGTCCTTTGTCGATGTAACATTCCCAAAAATCGTCAAAGTTCCTGTGTTGTGTTTGAATTCGTTAGTGAGCGATTGTACTCCGCCGCCTGCATCAGCCCCCTCAATATAGGCAAAGCCCTGTTCTTTAAATAAAGGTGTACTACCAATATATGCTTTTGTGAATGTTGGCATTATATTATTTTATAAAGTATATAGTGTTATCGTCTTTTGGAGTCAAAGCATCATAATCTGTTTGCGTTAATACCCTCAAAAAATTTACAGGAGTTAAATCACTTGTGTTTTTTAAGATTGTATTAGATGGGGCAACTCCTGTTGCCCCAGTAGCCCCAACATCGCCAGCAAGTCCAGTTGCCCCAGTAGCTCCAGTAGCTCCGGCATCACCAATTCCAGTTGCCCCAGTAGCCCCAACATCGCCAGCAAGTCCAGTTGCTCCAGTCAATCCTATAGTCCCGGTTGCACCAATAAACGAATAAGGATTCCAATAAACTCCAATAGCACCAGTAGGAGGAAGAGCATCATTATTTGCTATACAGATATAGTAAGAACCACCGTATTCAATAATTTCACCGGCTATATATTGATTTGATAAAACTCTTCTGCTGTCATATTTAAAACCAGGAAATCCAATATCTCCTTGTAAACCAGTCGAACCACTAGGACCTGTAGCGCCAGATGCCCCAGCGGGTCCAGTTGGTCCAGCGCCTCCTCCTCCTCCACCGCCAATCTCTACAACATCACCCGTACCTGGGTGCCTGCCATATAGTTTTTGGTCTGCATAATTAATTGCTATTTCGCCTAATATTAGGTCAGTTGTTGATGGCACCTTATTTTGTTGGGTGCTTTTTTTGGGCACAATTTTAGAGTCCATTATAGAATGAATATATTTACTGCAACTTTAAACTTATAGAAGTTTTTATTTTATTAATATGTTCCGCAATCCAAAGTCAAGTTTGGATCAATGGATATTGTGTATCCAAGATTGTCATCTCCACTAACTACAATTTCATTAAGAGTACCCTTAACTTCTGCGTCCACATTATCGAGTTTTTGCCACCCAGCAGGAGTTCTAACTAAAGCATCTCCAACTTTAAGTGTATAACTAACAGAAGCAAAATTATATACTCCAGCAACGTCTACTCTATAGTAAGCGCCAGTAGCTTTGTCTGGCAAATCATTTAAATCTTTTGTAGTTCCAACATTACTTTGACTTATATCCCCGGCATATCTAAATACACTTCCAAGATCAGAAATAGCACTATCAAGGTCTGATTTACGGACAACATCGTTTGCTGATGTTGGAGCGGTGGATGCGGTAAGAGAGGTAAACGCACCAGTAGATGGAGTAGCGGCACCTATAGTAGCACTATTAATAGAACCACCCGTAGCAGTAAGAGACGTAGTAGCTAAGCTGGTAAAATTACCAGACATTGGTCCGCTTGCCCCAATTGTGGTCCCATTTATATTACCGCCAGTAATAGTTACATTGTTGGCGTTTTGACCAGACATGGTTCCAAATGAACCAGCTCCAGTAGATATTGCAGTATCTACATAAGTTTTTGTAGCAAAGGTGCCATCACCACCAACGACAAGCGGAGTTCCATCATTTTTTCCAATGTAAAGTTTTCTATTGGCTTGGTCCATCGCGAACTCACCTGGGTTTAATGAAACAGGCGCAGCTGAACCTCTTTTAATTTTTATAGTAGGATTTGGCATATTGTTTTTATTTTATATCTAATTATTTTTATCGTCTATAACAAATTTTAAAAATTAATGTTATATTCGTATTTTAAGTTTACTTATTTTTAGAACTCTCCACCATCAATAATAAAATTTTCTAATCTAGGGATAGGTACTGAATTAGATGAGATACCCTCAAGTTTCCCACGGACTTTGACTGATGCGTCGGGATAATAGTTAGCTCCTAAAATTATGTCGCCATATTCAGCTTTAAAATAGGTATCGCCGCCACTTGCATTTAAATAAATGCCATTGTGAGATAAAACGGATCCTACTGAGTATGCATCCTGAAATGGTCCTGGAGAACCAACCAATCTAATATCTCCCACCATTTTAGTTATATTGGGAGATGTGCCTTCACTTTGAATATTCTGTGTTTTTACGTCGTGAGGAGCAAGTATCTCTATCCAACCTGTAGGAGTTTTTAACAATAAATCATTTTTCTTAAAATCTATTAATTTTAACACTCCAGCATTTGAATCAGCATAATCGTAATAAGTTGCAGCCACAGAAACACCAGGAGTACCACTATACTCGTAATCCACAAGATACACAGTTCCAGTAGCTTGGTCTAAGTAAGATAAATCAAAAGGTGGAGTTGCCATACCTGGAGGAAAAACAGAAGACATGTTCTTGAGGTTAAGTCCAGAGCTTCCACCAGAGCCTCCACCAGAGCTTCCACCTATTTTCCTCCAACCCGCCAAGTCAACTTTTAATATGACAGCGCCTTTTTCAAGATTTAATGTCACTGTAGATGCGGTGTTTAAATCCATGTAACTAAACGGCACAATCCCACCGACAACTCCGTAATCACTATCTATAACATATATCGTTCCTGGCGGATCAAACATCAAGTACGTAGATAGATCTATCGGAAAGCTGGGTATTGTTCCTGGTATAATAACATTGCTGATGTTGCCTCTAAATGCAACACGCTGTCTGGGTCCAAGTAATACTTGCCAGCCAGTCGCAGTTCTTAATATCCCGTCCCCAACTTTAGCAGTTATTTGTTTAGGATAGAGAGTTATCGGATCGGTGTATGTGAATATCACTGATCCTTCATTGTATGATGAAGGAGAAGGTGGAAGATAGTCGATGTCTATCTCGTAATATGAACCGATGGTCTGTGATAATTGAAAATTAGCGTTATCAAGATTAATAGGCGAGCTATTTTCAGGATAACCAATTAATTCCGATATCCTTCCTTTGTAACTTATGCTGTTTTGTGAGCCACCACCACCCCCAACTAGGTCGTCTACATATTTTTTTCTGACTGCGTCGTTTTCGTGCTGGGGCTCTCCCAGCCCCTTAATACGAGAATAACCCATACCCATCGATAGATCAATCAAACCAGCACCAACCAGTAACTCAGAATTGATTAAGATAGATGTTCCAGGCGTTGATGGCTCTATCCAAGCTGTTTTAAGTTGTCCCGTTATTTTAGTTACATTACTATCTATTGTGACTTCTTCTGCGGTGCTAGCAAACCCGCCACTAATTCCTCCTATGAGTAATTTACTTGGCGTAAGTAATTGCATGTCTGGCGTATGGGAGACTATACCTGATCTACCGTACCACATCCCCAGATGAAGTATATTACTGTCGAGCTCGTCCTTTAACAAAAACCCTAAACCAAAATTTGGAGTAATTTTAACAGCGGGGCTAGAGCCGGTTAATGTGATTTGGCTAGTTGATATAGGTCCTCCAATTTCACCTCCACCTCCACCTCCACCTCCACCTCCACCTCCCGACAACACCAATTTTTGCCAACCTGTAGGGCCTTTGAACAACCCGTCTCCAGGAGACAGTGTAATACTGAACATTGCGTTCATGTCGTAATAGTTCTTAGCCTCTAAGTCAGCACAAACATATAATGCTCCCTCCGTGGTATCAGGAAGCATGTAGTTTAAATTACCCCCTGATGTTGTTTCATGGGTGAGAGTACCGGAATAGCGCAAACTGGCACCCTTTTTTCCTCCATTACTTAAACAAACCCAACCATTTTGAGTTCTTAACAACAAATCTCCAATTCTTAGAAATAATTTATTGTACCATGGGTTGTTTTCCCATGTAACTTGCAAAGATTCTTGGCTGGGGTTTCCATTAGTACTAAAAATAGTGTCTACAATAAAAAATTGACCAGGAGTAGCTGGAAGGTAAGAACCCCATGCGCTGACCAGGAAACCTAAATCTAAAGGGGGCGAAACAGACGTTACACCGGCACTCATTGCAGCTTGATGTAGACTCCCTCTATGATTATTTGTTTTTGCCAGTTCATTCGTTACCCACTGTGTTGAGGCTGCGTAGGAACCAACAGGTATATCATTAGTTAAGCCATATACAAAACTAGTTTCAATCTCAGAGCTCTTTAAAAACAGCGTAGACTCTAAGGAAGTAAACTTGCCGACTCCTGGTGTTACTGTACCTATTGCAGTGCCTTGGATGTTTCCGCCAGTGATAGCTACTGCGTCAGCATTTTGTACAGCTATCGTACCAAAAACTGAATTAGTTTGTGTGACCGGTATTATATCCCATCCAGTTGGTGTTTTAACTAGAGCATCTCCCTGAACAGCCACAGCAGAATTTGATCCTGCCCCCCAAGACAAATTGACTTTTCCTCTACCTTGCGTGTCGTATCCAGCCCCTGCGCTTGTTAATTGGTAATCACCGTTAACGCTATAATATGACCCAGCTGTTTGGCTGAGTGCATCTAAATCCAGCGATGCTGCAGTTAGAGAGCTATCTATTGGATATACGCTTGTTATTCCACCTTTGTAACTAAAGACAGATGTAGATATACCCGCTATCTGCGCATTTACATATTGCTTTGTTGCTGCATCACTAGAGTTTACTGGTTCACCTAAACCAGTAATGCTGTTGCCGCCCATATCAATAGTTGGGTCTTCAATGCTTGGTCGATTGATGATTGGATCATTAAGAGTTACATCATCATGCGTGGTATTGGCTAATGCAGCAGAAACAGTTACAACATTGGTTACAGAATTCACTCCAATATCTATTCCAGTGCCTTCTGTAAACGTTGGCATTGGTGTTGACAAGTAAAGCGTATTAACGTTATACACACTATCGTATCCATACGTTAATCCAGGACCTACATTTAAATTAGGTGTACTAAATGTTAGGCTCTTGTTTGTGGTATTGGCAATGATATCTATGTTTGTACCAGCAATAAAATTTACAGTGTCTAATCCCTGAGCAGTTAAACCTGGTTGCCCATCCACTTGCCAGTGTTTAAAAGTGCTATTCATTTGCACCTTGGCGTTTCCACTACCAAGATCTACAACATCAAACCCCGAGTCTTCGTCAAATCTAAGTCCTGTAACATTTGTTATTTCCCCGCTATACGCACCATTTGTAGATACTTTACTAACAGTAACTGACCCTCCACCTCCACCTCCTCCACCTAAATTTTTTTGAATGAAGTCGCTGTCAGTTACTCCATCACGAAACCAATATTCTTTGATTTGACCAGCATCTTCGATACCAACTGTTAATCCTTTATAACGAAGTGTAATTCCTATATCACTGAGAGCGGCACTTGTGCTACTGTATGGGCCATATTTTGCCTCAACTGGTTTGCTTGTACCTACTAAAATTCCACCTGCGAGCTCGATTCCTATTGGCATATTATTGGTTTTGGTTATTTTTCAATTGAATTGTTTGACTACCGCTTGTTTGCGCATTAGTCGTAGTATGTATCAAGTAGTCACGAGTCCACAATGAAGTAACTACACTCTGAGGAGCAGAAACAGGATTAAAAATAATTGTAATTGCTCCTTTATTTAAGTTATCAATATAGTAATATGTTTTTTCTGTGCTACTTGATGGATAAGCTACCGCAAAATGTTGCGCATTTAATAAATATGGGTCAATAGTTATTGTTCCAGTTGTAGTGGCTATAACCTTGGTAGCCGTGCCGTTTTCTATTGCCTCAACCATTTGCGAAACAGTAATTGGGCTGGAACTCTTCAGATAATAATAAGGATAAACCCCCGTAATTGATGGAGAACTAGAAGAATCGCTTGTACTTCCAGCGGCTCTGGATGAAAGTAAATTTGTTCCTGCTGCTCCTTTATTATCGTAATAAGCACCAGAACCCTGTCCATGAGTTACTGTAACTGCCCAG
>Ga0209990_10002952_pt1 | contig 12777 bp, 20 predicted proteins | sample NOAtaG_6_FD_187304 | JGI IMG/M metagenome (GOLD analysis project Ga0209990, IMG submission 187304) | Freshwater lake microbial communities from Lake Erie, under a cyanobacterial bloom - NOAA_Erie_Diel5S_2200h metaG (SPAdes) (version 2) | ecosystem: Environmental > Aquatic > Freshwater > Lake ...
ACTTTCCCAAGTTGAGTGATGGTAGGCGGATCGAAATTAACGCTAAGCGGCTCACCTTCGAGGATGCTTCCAATTACCCTGAATTTGGCATTATTGGCAGGAATCAAATCAAAACATATTTACGTGAAGCATACAAAGCTTTTGAGTCCACTGGGCTTCTACCCAAAGCCAAACAGCTACAGGAACTGAAAGCCTAGTATGAATAGCGATCCTCTGCCCAAAACCTATCTAGATATCGCCATCCATGACTACGATCCCGTGGTCAAAGCCAAAATCTACGAGATTGTGGCTAAGTCTGGCATTCCCCAGAACGATCCTTACATTGCAATCTTCTTGTCTAATGCCCAAGTTGCGGCAACAGTAGCCACTGCGCCAAATCTACTTCAAAGTGCCTTAGCTAAAGGCTTCGATGTTGGTATCCAAAAGTTCCGTGACTTTCTGGCGACTCTACGCGAGACTGCGGTTAAGGAACAGGAAGTAGCGATTAGTCAGGCGATCGCGAATATCATCAAAAACAAACAGCATCAGGAATCCCAAGGTTATTGGCGGGCGATTAGCTTGCCCTTCATTGGTTTCTGTGCGGGGATGTTGATGATTGGCTTAGCGGCGGGTCTGGTTTCGGGCTTGGCGATCGCGAAACTGTTTTTACCTACACCTAATCTAAACGCCCAATCCGCCAAGGATTTGGAGTGGGTAGCAAGTGACAACGGCAAACTTGCAAGGAATATCGTGGACTGGAATCGGGATATTTTGAAAACCTGCCTTCAGGATCAGCAAAACCTCAAGGAAGCTTTAATCATTCTCAATGGTAAATATGTGACTAAAGGTTTATGCGCCCTATGGGTATTGCCTGAAACCCAGAGAGTCTATGAAGATCGCCGTTAATTCGGGTGCGGCAATTCATGACTCAAAAAACACAATAGCTAACTTTTACTGCCCAAAAACGTTCAAAATTTCGTAATATTTACTTTTTAAGTCATCGTTTAAGTAGATTTATTGACTTTTGTATTAGGCAAATTCGGTGTATTCGGTGCTAAAAAGTCTAAAGCGTTTGAAGTTGCAACGACGCTTTCTTCTGATACTACTACCACCTTGGACTTTTTAGGATTTTTCGGTTTCCTTATGGTGGGCGCAGTGTTGAATAATCGTCCACGTTTACGAATTTCGTAGCCATGCTTGATCAGCACTAGCCTAATCGTGGAATCGCTTAGGTCAAACATTTTACCTACATTTTCTAGGCTCATGGGCTGGTTGTACAGATCCCAATATTGTTTGGCGATTACAGCTTCTTCCTTGAAGGCTTCGGCTTTTTCTTTCCGTGATAGTTCTTTGATGTCAATACCATTGCGCTTAATGATCCGTTCGACGGTTTTGCCTGTGACTCCAAACATCGCTCCTACTTGGTCAAAGTCTAGTCCTCCCTCGCAGACTAGTTGCCAATATTCTTGGGCGCGGGCATAGCCTTCCAATCGTTTTTGCTTTAGTTTATCTTCTTGCCTTTGTCTGATTCGCAGCAAAATCTGGCGGCGTTCTCTTTGCCTTGGGGTCAGTTTGGGTACGGCTAATCCTGCGATACCGCCTAATTTATGTTTTAGTCTTAATTTCAAACGGTTTTTGGAGTCTACGCTTTGGCGGATCGGGTAGCCGTTGCGCTTTAGTTCCTGCAATACGATCGGATGGGAGATACCAAATAGTTCTGCGGTTTCTCGTAGGGTTAAGTTGTAATCGTTGTAGGCTTTGTTGTATTGTGCAGCGCGATTGGCTGAGGTAACTGGATCGATGCCCCGACGAATGGGAATATTATGCTTTTCAAGGATTTTGTTGAGGGTTCTAGCGGCGACATTTAATTTTTGGACGATCGCTGACCTCGTTAGTCCTGATTGGTATAAGGCGATCGCTTGCTGCTCCATCGACATTCTCGTATGGCTGGCGCGTGAGTGGCGCGGTCTAAATTCTTTAAATCCTGCCGCTACCATAGCGTTATATACGGTGGAGACTGATGTTTTGCATTGTTTGGCGATGTCTCGAATCGGATAGTTCGCTTCGGTATACAGTCGGATATATTCTTTTACTTTGTCGTTAATCTCTTCCATTGTCTTGTTCTCTTTAAGTTATGAGTTCTATCTATTTGATTTGTTTGCGATTTTCGCGTAGTGAGGCATCAGGGGCGGCATCTTGCAACAGGTTTTTAGGATGTCCACCTCTTCTTTGGGCTAGGGTTTGGCGAGGTTTTAGGGTCTGCCAATGTTGATAGATTAGCTTTTTGAGAAGTTCTTCGGATGTGCTATTTTCTTGAGCAATAATTTCTGCTAAGTAGACTTCTGTTTCGCGATCTAGGTTGATTGATAGCATTTTTTTGATTAATGGCTTTTGTTTATTATAAATTACGAATTTTGAACTTGTAATTTTTACTCTAGGAAATAGAGATCGCCTCTTGCTCCATCAACATGCTCGTATTTCCGATTCGCAGGTTTGAAATTGTGATCATTGGCGATCGCCACACATAAACCTGACGTTTTAATTTCAGACCAGTTTTTAAAAACATCTAGGTTGTGCGATCGCAAAGAGATCTCAATTTAAGGAAGTCGGTAGATCGCTACTTAACAAGATTGGCAGCAACCCGAAAATAAGCTCCACGAATCGAATTGCAAACTTTTTGTGAGTACTAAGGCTATACTCGTTATTAAATATTTATCATAGGATCGCTCTCTAGTGTTTATAGATTGCTCCAATTCGGCAACAATTATACTTGCGATCAGTCAAAATATAGGGAAAGAAACATAAATGATTTATGAGGAATTACAACATTTAATTAAACAAGCTGCTGCTAACAAAGTAACATACCTCAATTTAGCTAATACATCCTTAGATTTTTTTCCAAAGTCAATTGGACAACTTACTCATCTGGCAAGCCTTGACCTTAGTGGTAATCGATTAACAAGACTTCCAGAATCAATTGGACAACTTACTAATCTCACAAGCCTTGACCTTAGCGCCAATCAATTAACAAGCCTTCCAGATACAATTGGACAACTTACTAACCTCACAAGCCTTGAACTTAGCTACAATCAATTAGCAAGTCTTCCAAAGTCAATTGGACAACTTACTCATCTGGCAAGCCTTGACCTTAGTGTTAATCGATTAACAAGACTTCCAGAATCAATTGGACAACTTACTAATCTCACAAGTTTTTCCCTTAGTGGTAATCGATTAACAAGCCTTCCAGATGCAATTGGACAACTTACTAATCTCACAAGCCTTGACCTTAGCGGCAATCAATTAACAAGCCTTCTAGATACAATTGGACAACTTACTAATCTCACAAGTTTTTCCCTTAGTGGTAATCAATTAACAAGCCTTCCAGATGCAATTGGACAACTTACTAATCTCACAAGTTTTTACCTTAGTGGCAATCAATTAACAAGTCTTCCAAAGTCAATTGAACAACTTACTAATCTTATCAGTCTTTACCTTAGTGACAATCAATTAACAAGCCTTCCAGATGCAATTGGACAACTTACTAATCTCACAAGCCTTTACCTTAGTGGCAATCAATTAACAAGCCTTCCAGATGCAATTGGACAACTTACTAACCTCACAAGCCTTGAACTTAGCTACAATCAATTAACAAGCCTTCCAGATGCAATTGGACAACTTACTAACCTCGCCAGTCTTGACTTAGGCTTTAATCTATTAACAAGCCTTCCAGAATGGATTGGACAATTTACTAATCTTCGATCTCTTGAACTTAGATATAATTATTTAATGAAGTTGCCCCCAGAATTTGGTAAATTACGGCTTACTCGACTAACATTTGGCAACAATCCTTGGCAAAACCTCCCGCCAGAAATTAGACGTGGTGGTGTAAAAGCAATTCTGAGATTTTGTCAGCAACTGACTGATGAAGTTGATCATCTTTATGAAGCCAAGCTTTTGATTATTGGGGAAGGCGGAGCAGGCAAAACCACGCTAACCAAGAAAATTCAAGATTGTGATTATCAACTTCAATCTGATGAAGTTTCGACAGAAGGCATTGATGTGATCCGTTGGCATTTCCCTCTTCCAAATGGCAAAGAATTTCGTGTGAATATTTGGGATTTTGGCGGTCAAGAGATTTATCATGCCACCCATCAGTTCTTTCTAACCAAGCGATCTCTCTATGCCTTAGTTGCCGATACTCGCAAAGAAGACACCGATTTTTATTACTGGCTGAATGTTGCCGAATTATTGAGTGAGAATAGTCCTTTGCTGATCATCAAAAATGAAAAGCAGGAGCGTAAACGAGAAATTAATGAGAGACAATTGCGTGGTGAATTTACCAATCTCAAAGAAACCATTGCTACTAACTTTGCTACTAATCGCGGCTTGCCTGACATTCTCAACAAGATTCAGCATTACATTCAAAACCTCCCCCACGTTGGGACAGAACTCCCAAAAAGCTGGGTTAAAGTACGAGAAGCATTAGAAAAGAGCGATCGCAACTATATCAGCTTAGATGAATACTTGAAAATTTGTGAAGAAAACGGTTTTACGCAACAAGAAGACGCTCTGCAATTAAGCGGTTATCTCCACGATCTCGGAGTCTGTCTGCATTTCCAAGATGATGATCTGCTAACACGCACCGTCATTCTCAAACCAACATGGGGAACTGATGCCGTCTACAAAGTGCTAGACAATGCTCAAGTCGTGGAAGCTCTAGGCAGATTTACCCGTGAGGATTTGAAAATAATCTGGCATGAAGATAAATACACCACTATGCGACCCGAACTTTTGCGCCTGATGATGAACTTCAAACTTTGCTACGAGATTCGTGGCTCCCAGAATGTCTATATTGCACCTCAATTGTTGACTCCCAACCAACCAGAATATACATGGGATGAAGTAGAGAATTTGTTCTTGCGCTATGAATACGAATTTATGCCCAAAGGCATCCTTACACGTTTCATTGTAGAAATGCATTCTGCGATCGAACATCCAACCCTCGTATGGAAAACAGGAGTAGTATTATGCAAAGATGGCGCAAGAGCAGAGATTATTGAGCTATATCGCTATCACAAAGGCGAGATCCGCATTAGGCTATCAGGCAAACGCAAACGAGATTTACTCACCACGGTCAGACATGAACTCGATAAAATTCACGCTTCTTACGAGCGCCTCAAGTATAAAACCTTAGTTCCATGCAACTGCTCTACTTGTGGAAATAGCCAAACCCCATTCTTTTTCGATCTGAAACGTCTCTACAATTTTTTAGATACAGATAAACCTCAAATTCAGTGTTACGACAGTGGCGATGATGTCGAAGTTCGAGGTTTAATTGACGATATTATAAAAACTAGTCCGCGATCTACTAACCCTATGTCAGATAGTAAATATAACTTTCCGAAAGCCGAAATTGTTCAGATTATTGAAAATAATTCAGGCGAGGTCATTGCTAAAAAGTATGCTAACGATCCAGCATTTACAGATGCTCTGAGCGAGATCGTACAAATCCTAACAACATTGCAACAAAATCATCCAACTGCTACTGAAAAAGAAGCAGTTGAAATTATTGAAGCAGAATTTCAAGTGATTAAAATCAATCAACCCAACAAATGGAAAACCTTTCAACGCGATCTCTTAAATTCAGAACGTTGGTTAAAAGGTGGCAAATCTGCCCTCAGTGAAACCGCTAAGCACTACCTAGAAGATAGCGTATTTGCTAAAGCCTTTCTAGCTTTCCTTGATGGTTTCAGTGCAGAATAAACCGTAGTCACTCACTACAACTATGTCTGCAAAAGATTTATTCCATGAAGTGGTTAAGCAAAAAACTTTGATTGTGGTTAGTTAGCTAGGCGATCGCTTACAATAACCTCATTAGCAAGTTATAAATTTTGAATAACACTCAAGCTTATGACCACAGTAGAACTTCGCAATCAAATTGATGAATATATCGATAGCTTATCCCCCGAACGGCTCAGAGTAGCTGTAGATTTTTTGGCATATCTTGCTGAACGTGAAAGCCAAGAAGCAACTGATGAACTATTAAGGATTCCAAGATTTATGGACTCTTTAGAAAAAGCAGAAGCTAAAGTTTCCACAGGCAGCTATCGTAACTGGAGAGATATTCGCAGAGATGTATGAAGTCCGACTGTCTCCTGAAGCCCAAAATTTTTACAACAAAACCTCACTTGCAACCGTCAAAAAGATTAACAAGTGTCTGCTAATTCTCGAACAAAACCCATACAACCACCCAAACATCACCGCCTTGAGAGGAAATTTAGCAGGGCGCTATCGTTATCGGATCGGTGACTATCGCATAGTCTATCTAGTTGACGAAGACTCAAAAGTGGTATCCGTTACCCTAATTGCCCATCGCAGCAAAGTATATGACGATTAGGACGCTTAAATTTTGGGTGAGTGGTTAGGCGATCGCCTACAATAACGTTATCAGCAAGTTATAAATTTTAATGAATCGAATAGTGCTATGACTAACAAGCAATCTGAAAGTTTTAGATTTAACTCTTCCGTATTCAGCGTTGTTAACTTAAATAGTGAAGACACAGAAGATAAAACTTACTGGCTCCAAAAAAGTCCTCGCGATCGCTTAATTGCATTGGAATATCTACGTCAAGTAATGTATGGCTATGATCCAAATACCACCCGACTTCAAAGAGTTTTTGAGATTGCTAAATTTCCATCAAGTTGAATACCTGCTAATTGGTGGGTATGCCGTTGGATACTATGGCTTTGTCAGAGCTACAGGCGACATGGATGTATGGGTCAAAATCAATCCAGACAACGCCATCAAAGTCGTCAGCGCCTTAAAAGAATTTAGTTTTGCAGTTCCAGAATTATCTCCTGAACTTTTCTTAAAAGAAGATCAAATTGTGCGGATGGGAGTTCCCCCATTGCGATTAGAAATTCTCACAACCATCTCAGGAGTTGAGTTTACAGCCTGTTTTGAAAATCGCCTCATCGCTCAAATTTAGGATCTTGATGCCAACTTAATCAATCTAGAAGATTTGAAGTTAAATAAACGAGCTAGTAGAAGACTTAAAGATCTATTAGATTTAGAAAATCTCCCATAATCAGCGATCGCAATCCCTGCGATGATGTGCTGAATCAGTCCCGCACTATAGGTAATCGGCAATACTGGATTTGTAGTAACTGTGTGTTTTTGAACGTGTTCTAATAATTTCATCGGTTTATAATCATATTGATCGCTACCTTCACCGAGGAGCCACATCGGACAAGATCGGCGATTGGATAGCGTTTGGATTTTTGGAGTTGTAATAGTTTCAAACGAATATCTTCTGGATGGGAAGTTGATTTACCATTCACAAGATGATTGCTGAAAGGTGCATTCATAAACATCTGCCATGCTTCAGCTAGTTTCTCTATTCCTTCCAATTGACTAGAAAAGCTATTTTCATTACCCATACAGATTCTGCCATCACCGTAGATATTCGGTAATGGCACATGGTAAATAGGAGCCTCTGCATTGAAGATTTTGAAGTTAGTTGCCCAAACATAACAACTATCACCGCAGAGCATAAACACTAAACCCATCATCGGGATGGTCAAAGCGATCGGCTCTCCGTCTTCAGTCAAGTTTGTGAAGGTAAATGTCCGTCTTGCAGGCGGTATAAACTGTACGCGAACCATTGTCCTTGCTTACAGATACCCAATCGCTGTACGCCACTGGGTATCCATCCTGAGTCAATTTGTTCATGTTGAAATGCAGCTCTGACAGTTTCGGGGGATAGAAATTTATAGGTTTCTTTTCCTGCATCTCGATATTGAAAGCAGTAATGTCAGCCTTTTAGAAATAGCAGTTTTGCATCTGCTTCTATGAGTGGATACCCATCAGGATTGAGGGCATCTTGCATCGGATCTATGGTTAACATTGGTTCTTATCCCGCTAATGCATTGATGGGGTGGTGAAAATGTAATTGTGGAATAGGTTCTTTACACCTGTTCCATAGCCGCACTACTTTGACGCAGTTTTGAGAGTCCTGATCTAGCCATTCGATAAATTCTCTGTATTCCTTCATGATTGTCTGAGCTTCTATATATGCTTCTCTCAGTATGTCAATCACCTCTACCGTCCAATCAGCATCGGTGATTTCGCATTCGTAGGTCATATCCAGCCAGATATTATCCGTTGACTGGGTTAACATCTCCATCGCCAATGGCAATCGAGAGATCATTCCCCTCGCCTTTTTTGCCTCTTGACGTAAAAGCACATCGGATATGTAATCTACGACTGGGGGCAATTCTTTGCCCAGTTCGCTTTCTACGCCATCCCATACTTCACTACTGATGTCATGAATTAGGCACATCAGAAATTTTTCGGTTGCACCTAATCCTTCAAATTCGTCGTAGTACCATGAAGTACCAATTAACATATTTGCACGTTGCTGCATGGATTCAAGGTAATCGGCGGCTCTTTCCGATGTATGGGAACACATCCACTGGAATTTGGCTTTGTCCATTCTAGAATCCTCTGATTACCGCAGGGGCTGCGATCGGGTGCGCTTTTTTTAAGTTGTCTAGCGATCGCTGCAATAAACAACTATTTTGCCTAGATAAAATTGTTGCTTCAGTAAAGTTTTCTAGCTCAATTTCACCGATTTCGATTAGTTGCTGTCCTTGCTCTTCGTACTGCTCGATCTCCCATAGTATTTCTAGCAAGGGATTGATAAATTCACTGGCTGTAATCAAACTGGTCAGGACTAGCTCGGACATATTTAGCCCTTCGGTCCTGCTTGTTTACAGATATCCACGAGGACATCTCCATTCGCTTGAACTGTTCGCCGAATTTGTGAGTTTTTGATCCCTTCAAAATACTGGCTGAGCGTACCCTTGATTTGCTCATCACTGCCACCAATTTCAGGTGACTATTGATTTTAGGCAACTCCATACGCTGTATATGGTCGTTTGTAGGGCGGTTGCAATCCCAGTACTATATCTTGTCTGGATACTCCCATTTCAACTAATTCTTCCGCAGGATTCTGGTCTGTTAAATTTTGTTGAAGCCAGATTTTACCGTCCTTGATGTCGAAATGCATCACACACCGATAGACTCGATTTAACTCTTGCCAGCCAATATTTATCCACTGATAATGATCTCGTTCTATATCAAAAAGAAGTTGTACCTCAACTTCTTCGTCTGACACATCACCACTGGCATATCGAGTCATCAAGTTTTGAATATATTCTCGATATTTACTTATTTTATCCATTTCACAATTACCTCATTTACTGGATTATAGATAACTCACAAGATCGCTTCAATTCTCGCATCGGGCATTTCTGGTCGTGGATATAATGGCGATCGCTTCTGAAAAGTCGGCTCCAACGAAGTGTTATACGGCTCTTTGGAAAAACTATAACTGATCTTCATCCGATTCTTCTATGGCAAGTGCTTCCATCAACGGCTTCAGATCTAGATACATTGTGCGATATGGGTTGACTGGTGGTAGAGACTCGATAGGATCAGCAAACTCAAACCCCAGTTTTTCATAGAAGCCAGATGCGTCATAAGCTGGATCAACATCGAAATCGTAAAGGGCATCTACAGTAATAAATCTAACCCCGATGATTGGTACTACTTCGGTAATCACATAATCGATCGCCCATTCCATCAACCTTACCCCAAGCCTTTTCGTTCGGCGATCAACAGCAAGAAGCCCGATCTTGACGGCTGGGAAGGTTCGATATTTTACGCCTTCTTGAATTAGTAGTGTATCTTCAACCTCTAACTTATCTGCTAGAAGTGTAATGTAACCAGCTAGAGCATCCTCAATTCTAGCAATCCAGCATTGGCAAAGATGCGCTTCGGCTTCTCGTTGAATTCGTCCCTGTTTCCAATAGGTGACAAATTCTCCCCTGACACAGCGAAACCCCTGACCAAGTTGTCGGAGTTCAGGGGTTAGCAATTCAACATTGATTTGAGAGAAATCAACTCCATCAAACTTACCAGAACTAGCCATGTTTCTGTGTTTTGCGTCGATGGGCGGCAATACGTTTGGCTAGGGCAATCATTCGATCATTTACAACTGCCCCACCAGAGTCGAGCGCTTCTAGGAGTTTCTTAGCAGCAAGCCCTGAAACAGGCTTAGATTGGGTATGAAGAGGATATTTCATGTCAGGGTACTAATCTCTACATATTCATCATAGCAACGAGAAAGACTAGATCGGTGATTTCACTTGCCTTTGTCCGTTTGCATTCGCTACGATTTTGCCTGTATTTCCAGATTCTACTTGCTGCCGAATGCTAGCTTCATAGAATTCTTGCCCACGCCGAGCTAATTCTTCTTTGCTGTAGCGCCGTTGACGAACTGCCATAGCTTTTGTGTTGTTAATTTACATTGTCATTATAGCTTTGGGTAGCAATGAAACTCTACATTTGGCTCTAAAAAAGGTGCGTTTGATTGCATAACCCACCTACAAGATCGGCGATCGCACTTTCGTCCGTCTGATGCCGTGTTAGCCTTATGTATCATGCTCAATCTCTTGTGGGTCTGAGAACTCGATAAGTAGAATATCCAAAGGAAACCCATACTCATTGAAAATATCAAAATAGTCATTCCCTGTAAACACTTTACCTTGATTACAAAGACAAACCTCTTTAATCATGTTATCAATTTGTGTTGGGTATTTAGCTGCTGCATCAGTAAGCAAGCCCTCCAACTCTGTATTTGTCCAACGTGTCGAGTTAGTTCTTGTTTGTACCTTGCTGTAAGCTTCAGAATGCCAAACACAAGACGATGTATTGTAATTCATCCAGTTTGGTTGTTTTCCATAATGGTAGTCACAATAGAACATTTCCCACACAGCGAAGATTTTAGATACAGACAATTGCTTTTGAACTTGTCCTGAGAAATGAGACTGCCCTATTGTCGGCTGAAAGGAATCCCAAAAATGTTTGCAATCATGTAATCTCGGTAGTTTAGCCTCAAATAGACAAACTTTAAACTCTTTTGTTTTTGTGTTTGACAAAATAATAGAGGCATCACATCCTAATTTTCTCTCAACTGTGGGTTTTAGGACAAGTGATGTTGCCTTTAAATATGGTCTGTTTTTAGAATTTATTTGTCGCCTTATTTCACTTGTTAGATTTGAAGTGTAATCGTTCTCATTGGCAATCACACCAATTGCTAAATCTGATCTAATCATGCAGTCTGCCCAAAAGACTGACTTAGAAACATCATCAATGACTTGGTCGGGGAATAGACTCATTAAATTACCTATTTGTGTGGTTGTTGTTTTGAGTAAAATATTTTAAACTAAGTAGGTAGTGAATCGCGTTGTCAGAATTTATCAGGAGGGGCATCATAGATAGCAAGAGTTTGTCCGTTACTTGTTTTGATCCAAAATGCAGATCGAAATCCTGCTCTATTTATCCAGTCAATTCTTCCAGACTCCCATTTTCTATCAGGATTAAACCTCACTAAACAACGCTTACTTTGTTCATCAGTGCAGAATGCCTCTATCTCAGTACTATCTAAAAAGTTCACTCGAACTACATAGCCAGAATTACCAGAAAGGATAGCTGGATAGATTTTTAGATCACAGGATTCAATATTGGACATTTTTCCTTTCATGCATTTAACCATTATCGCCTCGGCAGGCAAGGTAGCAAAAAAAAACAAAAGGGCAAAAAAGCCAATGGGAGGAGATAAGAATTGCGCTAAGCTTTTAACTTGAATGAATTTGTAAAGCATGGAATTTAAGCCTTTCTTTAGAAAAAGTGGAGAACATACAAAGTCATATCGGTCATTTAGGATCACCAACTAGATTACTTCTTATCAGCTTCAATGGGCAACAGAGGGTATGTTGAGTTAGTCTAACGATGAAGTTAAGCCGCCATAGAGAAACTTCGACTTTTGAAGATAACTTTTTTAAACTATCGGCTCCAACGCAGTGTTAGGCGGTTCGTTCTGCTGCAAACGCTCATTAAAATGAATACTTCAAACATAATTCAAATTAACTAAATCTTGAGCATATTTAGCATAGCGAGAGGCTTGCGCTGAGGAGATATTAAGTTGTTGAGCGACTTCTTCTACAATTGTCTGTGCCAACGATTGTTGTTGGGCATAGGGTCTAACTATGGAGGATATGAAAACAGATGGTACATAGGAAAAACTTGGATTAAACTTTAATGCCCACTGTTCTTGCATCAAACTTCTTAATCTTGATGGGGTAATTGGAGTCGCTAAATCATGGAGTGACAGTTTTAATTCGTCTTCTATTTGATCCCTAAACCAACTTGTGTTTGTGTTGTAATAAATAAAAACAGATGCACTTGAAGTAAATTCTATGCAGCTCACCCCAAGAATAATCCTTGCAAACGTACCTGTAGGGCTTGTAAGTTGATACTGCCAAGTATTGAATCTATCTCCAGTCATAATTCTTTCCTCTAGTAATGAGTAGAAGTTTTCAGCCTAACTATGTATTATCTTGCAAATTGCAGGATAAATACATATAGGAGATCAATATCACACAACTTGCCATATAAAACAACCCAAATAACTGTAATAACAAGATTTTTGCAGGGTAATGTACCAGAACAGAGTTTTATTTAGCAAAATGCAGCATAATATTCGTGAACCTGTGCTGAAAATAATCCGCCTAGCCCATCCACAACCGATAAAGTTGGGCGATGCTTGCAGTTTGTCCGCAACTTTTAGTTTCTCCTCGGTGGTGCGATCGCCGCCACCACCAAGAGCAGCTAGGCTTTCTTCCATAATTTCTAGATCGGCTTCGGCTCTCGCGATGCCAATGATTAAGGCG
>Ga0209990_10002954_pt1 | contig 12768 bp, 22 predicted proteins | sample NOAtaG_6_FD_187304 | JGI IMG/M metagenome (GOLD analysis project Ga0209990, IMG submission 187304) | Freshwater lake microbial communities from Lake Erie, under a cyanobacterial bloom - NOAA_Erie_Diel5S_2200h metaG (SPAdes) (version 2) | ecosystem: Environmental > Aquatic > Freshwater > Lake ...
ACAGTATCATCCCAACGTAGCCGTAAATACTATCAAGTATTGGATTTACACAGGGAAGATAGACCATACAAAAATGGGTAGGGAAAGCGTTGTAGTGCTTACTGCCAAAACCTTAGCCCACAAATAGAGTTTAATGTTAGTGTGAATTTGTAAGGAGGAGCTTTAAAAACTCCTCTTTTTTAGGCGCGTTAAAATTTGCTTATATCAACAAAATATATTATCTTTGTGAAGCTAATTGAGATTAACTTTGATGGTGCCTGTTACAACACAGGAAAGGGCGGCGTTTGTGGTATTGGGGTAATAGCCTGCATAGATGGGGAAGAGGTCGAAAGCCTTGCCACCTATCTGCCTAAGATTGGTACTGTTACCGACGCAGAGTATGGAGCATTGAGGGAGGCGGTTTTACTTGCTTTACAACTATCCCAAACCTACAAAGATGCTTACTTTATTTTCAAGGGTGACAGCCAAATAGTAGTACGGCAGATTAAGGGAATCTACCAAACAAACCCAACGCACACACCTATCAAAAACGAAATTATAAACTATCTATCAAAACTTACAATGTACTCCCTCCATTGGATACCAAGAGCGCAGAATGGGCTTGCTGATATTCTTTCAAAAAGAGGTAGGGCATTGTGGAATACCGACTAACAAAAATGGAAACAGATTTTGATTTATTAAACGATGGGCAAAAAGCAGCTTTTAGGCCTATGTGGGATTATGCGCTCGGCAAAACAGACTACCGATACTTCGTATTGGAGGGTTGGGCAGGAACAGGCAAAACATTCTTAACCTCTATGTTTGCCCAGTGGCTACTCCACAAAAAAGCCTGCAAACGCCTGGCAATTTGCGCACCAGTAGGTAAGGCAGTCAAAGTATTGTCCAACACCCTAAACTTTGAATCCGAGGACATGGTATTAGGGACTTTACACTCTTTGTTTGCGCTACGTCCCCAAATAAACACAACCACAGGGGAACAGGAATTTAAACCCGACCCCACCACCATTGCCGAAATTAGCTACTGCGATTTTTTAATCTGCGACGAGGCTTCCATGATTGCCTCTGAACTATTTGAACACATAGAGCGCAGGGTAAACATGGGTAAACTCAAAGTGTTGTTTGTAGGGGATGGCGGGCAAGCCCCTCCGATTGGCGAAAAACAAGCAATACCCTATGACTCCGCAAAAAGAGAACTCTATAAAATGGGTTTCTATGAGTTGAAAGAGATTGTAAGACAGGGCGCAGACAACCCAATTATACCTTTCACCAGTAACCTACGCAAACGAGTACACAGCCCTAGCATTATACTCAATACAGATACCTCAATCAATGAGGGAACATGTAAGGGGGTTCAATGGGTGAACGACAGCAAAGTATTGAAAGCTCTTATCAAAGACCTGTTTACATCGCCTGCTTTCAATGAGAATCCCGACCACGCCAAAATCATCTGTTGGAGAAACGAAACAGTTGATAACCTAAACAGGGTAGTGAGAAACTTTCGATTTGGCAAGGGCATCGGCAAGATTGTGAACGGTGAAAAGATGGTAACGGCAGGCATTGTAAAGAATCGAGAGGGTGTTATCATGCTTAGTAACAGTACCGAGTTTGAAGTATTGCAGTTCACAGAAACGGCAGTAGAATGGCAGGAAAAAGAGTTTAAAGCCTACTGCTGCCGAATACAGGCAAGCGACTTGACAACCCATACTATCTACGTGGTTCATGAGGAATCCGAGGAAATGTACAACGGAACTTTGGAAATGGTAGCCAAAGAAGCAAACAGAGAAACCAACCGCCTTAATCGTGCGGCTATGTGGCAACACTTTTGGGAACTTAGGGAGCTATTTGCGGACGTGAACTACAACTATGCCATTACCACCCACCGAAGCCAAGGCAGCACCTACAAATACGCTCTTGTCATCATTGAGGACTACTTAGGACGAACAAAGGAAGTTTACGAAAGAAACCGATTGATTTACACCGCCTGCACCCGACCAAGCAATGTGCTTTATATGGTAGGCAATATCTAACAACAGCATGACACAGGAAGACATCGAGGCAGTAATAGCGGTCTTACTTGACCCTAAAGCCTACAACTTAGAACTACCTGCTTTATCGGAGGTATTTGAAGCCTGCGAAGAGGTTACGGCAAAGCATTTGGTGTACGCGCAGTACCTAATCAAGATGGACAGGGCAGAGAGCCAAATCCCTAAACTTTGCTTTTATATAATGATGGACAGGATTTACACACCGTCCAAAGGGGCTGATGGGTATTTAGGCTACGCTGTTAAACTGATTAACCCATAATGGAAAAAGTAATATACTCTAAAAATGGAGGCTTAGGGCTTATCTTAACTGCGCAGGATTGTGTAGCAGATACCTTTGATACAGTTGCTTTAGAGGTTGGAACAGGAACCCTAAGCCCTAACGACTACACAACCCTTTTCGGGCTATTTAAAGAGTCCGTCGAGTATGTTGGCACACTAAAGAATGAGGACTTTACAATTATGTGTTTCCACCTTGGGGATGAGGACACCGCCGAAAGTCCTAAAAAATACTACAGCTGCATCTATTGGATTTCTCCCACACGTTTAGCCAACAAGTACAGTATTGGCAGCAACGTTAGGGACTTTCATTTCAAAGATGGCAAATTCAAATAACCCTTAAAGTAACTTTAATATATGATGTGGGATTTACGCCTTAGTACATTTGCGGTACAAACCCTAAGAGAAATTAGAAACAATACAGAAAACTCCGAATCGAGGGCAATTGCTGATTGGTTTTTGAACGGTCTAATTGAGGGTATTTATGATAATGGTCACAAATTAGCCCTAGAGGATTACAGCCTTTATACGCTTTGCAGGCTTGCGAATGCTCACCTAATACTTACCATGCGTAAATATGGCGAACGAATTAGCTTTGACTGTTTTGGTCAGTATGTAGTAAGGGTAAAATACCAACTACCTGAAACCCCTTTAATAGAGGACATGGGCGACGGTCAAGTTAGACCTGTATTTTACCCATATCCGAGGGATTTTAATTCTTGGCTTTGTAAAACTTTAGAACCTATCATTGAAATTTATGGAAAGCATAGTTTACACAACCTATAAAGGCATCTGTTTTAGGAATTATAGAAATGGTTGGCAGGCATTATTTCCTGATTATGAGATTATCATAACTATCCCAATATCCCGACATATTGAACACTTTGCCATGGGTAGAAAAGGACGCTATTTCAAGCATCCTAAAGAGGGTCACACATACCTACGGCGTGTATTTGGTAGTTAACAAGGGGTATAGCTCCTCTACTGCCATGTACAACGCCTACAACCGATTTATGCGAGCCATACGCGCAGGTAAGAAAGTAGCTATTAAATACTTCGGCGACCATGACCCTAGCGGTCTTGATATGGTACGCGACATTTACGAAAGGATTATGTTCTTTTTTGTAAATGGTGATAGGGACGACGATAACGATGTAATTGATAATTGGGTATTTACCGACTATGAAAACGCCATACTCAACCCTGTCGTTATGGATTACTACGAGGATGCCGACTGCCAAAATAAAAGAGGCTTTGACCACTACAAAGCGTTCTTTAAACACCACTTCACCGTTGAGCAGATAGGGCTTACCATGAGCCAAATTACCAAATACTCACCACCACCCAACCCTGCCAAAATCACAGACCCTAGGGCAGCGGATTACATTGCCGAGTTTGGGCAAGTGTCTTGGGAGGTAGATGCTTTACCGCCGACTGTAATGGAGGAAATTGTTAGAAAGTCTATCCAAAGCACCATTGATATGACAGTTTACAGCCATACGCTTAAAAATGAGGCTTTGGAAAAAGAAACTATAAAGGAACTGATTTCTAAGTTATAAAGAACTGCAAGAAAGTTATTACAAAGAAATTTTAAAAATTCTTAAATAAATTTTCTTATAAATTTGCTTATATCAACAAAAGATATTACCTTTGTATAGCATTAAGGTTAAAGCCTTTTCAATCACACTAACAAAGCGTAATTATATGATTATTGTAGATAAATCTGACAAAGTAGGCTATATAACCGATAGCGGAATTGCCTGCTTTCAAACAATTGGTCAAGGCGTTTGCTTTGACATATCTTCTAAAAAAGAAATTGAATGGAAGTATAATAAAAAGGCTAAAATAGTTAGGTCAATCCGATGGGATAAGAATATTTCAGAGGGCGTTTATGAAGGAACATTGAAAGCCGTTATATTAAACAATGGCATTTGCTTTCTTTCTATTGATAACAAAAAGCAAATTGTTCCTACACTTAAACTTTCATATTATCTAGCATCTGGTTCTGTTGATGTTTACAAAATGTATGGCAGAGCTAATGAGCATAGAGAAAAAATAGCCACTTCAAAAGGCTATACAATAGAAGACAAAATGTCATTTGTTGATGAATACAGCAAAGCCGAAAACTATCAAGATATTAAAAATATTTTGATTAAAGAGGCGGAATTAAAAGTAAGCGCAAAACAAGCAGAAATTAGAATCGAAGGATTTATCAAATCCTTCGATATTCCAAATATTGAAATTTACGGAAAAAGAGAAAAAGTATCTGTAACTGACAACTACTTTACTTCAAATGAAGATGATGAATCATTAGTTTGGAAATATGAAGTTGATACAGTTGAATGGCACGGCAAAATAATAGATTTTCCAACAGGCAACCGTTTAGATGTTCTATACCATATCGGACATGGCGAACAATTATCAATTAGACTTTTTTCTAATCATATACACGGAAAAGACTTTGCTTCAATCGCTGATAATTGCATTGCTTGGATTGAGGAAAACAAATCGAGAATCAGGACTTTTGAAGGTCATATTTATCTATTCCCAAAACCTCTCGAAGTATAGGCAATCGTAACATAAAAATGAATATTAGCAATCTAACACCACATCCGCTCAATATTAAGAATGAGCAAGGCGAATTTATCACATTTGGACGCACGCCGCATCCTACACTTGAAAAGCGTTTCTGTATTGTCAGAGCCGAAAGTCAAAAGGTTAAAGATAAAACGATTGCGGGCATTACAGTAGTGAAAACTACATTTGGCGAGCCTGTATTATGCCATGTTGATGAACGCGGGCAAGACCCGAAACCTATGAGCTTTAAAGAGCTCCCGACTGAGGCGCGATTTGCTGACTTTTTTGTGGTATCTGTACTTGCTTTACAGTCTTGCAAAGGTATGTTCTTTGGCACGACTTGCGTAAGTCCAGGCGAAGCCATCCGAAACGAAGAAGGTGCAATCATAGGGGCTAACGGATTCACTATTTAGTGAGTAGGCTGTATCTCGTAAGCCCTAATACCATATTTTCTACAATCACTAACATTAAAGTTACTTTAACAAAATGGCAAAATCTAAGCTGCCTAATTGGGCAAAATTCCTAAAAAGTCACGACCCACTACGTCCAAACATGGGTATAGCGCATTTGCGCAACGGCTTAATGTACATCACAGACGGTCACATCTTGTACCGTTGCGATGTAGATAAATTCATTACAAGCGGCAAAGAGTTCGCAGACGGCAAAGCATTAGGCTTGCAAGTTTTGGAGGCAATGACTAAAGCCACATCCATTGTATTTAAAGAGGAAACTATTGAGCTGTTCAATGCCAAAGGGGAATTGGAAAGCGTTTACTACTACGTAGCCAAATATGACGGCAAAAGTCAATACAACTGGTTCATTGAAACCAACGGACAATTTAATTTTTCAAAAGGAGGGGACGGTCTTTTGACACCGAAAAGAACCCCTTACCTCAATATTGAGGTTGCAATACCTACCTACAAAACTTATCCATATCGCTTTTTTCCTATTGATGCAAAGTTACTATCAACGCTATGCAGTCTTTTTATTGCAGACAATGACCGCGTTGTACTGCGAACCAACAAAAAGAAAGATGCAGACGAAAGCCATATCAATAAAACGGCTATTTTTGTTTACCCTGTTGCTGGTTACATGGGTACTATAACCAAACAGGAGCAACTTGGTATTATCATGCCCCTCAATTTATCCGATGCATCGGAAACCGAACTAAACGACTTAGTAAACTTCGAGTTGGGCATTAACCAACCAACAGCCGATATACTTGATGTATAGACTACTCACAGAGGATAAGGACATTAAAACAGATGTCCTTATCCCGATAGATTGCACCTTACAAGGGTACTTCGACGTACTCAAAGAGGTTACTACGATGGGTTGGGTTTACCGTTTAAGAGGCGGCGGCAAGTTGGTAAAAGACCTCAAAAAAGCTTTGGCAGGTACACAAATAGACCAAAACAAATTTGTTACCGAGTACAAAAACGTCAAGGGCATTGCAGGGGAATTAAAGCCTGTACTCATAGATGCTTTGGACTATATGGAGGAAAACGCCCCTGCCAACAATAAAGTTAGTTTAGTGCTTGCGATACAGGTCACACCCTACAAATCGGAAACCGCTAACTACGTAAGCCCACTATCCGACTTTGACGACGCTTTTAAACAAGCCATTGCTTGCATAATGGAGTGTTCAGGTAGCAAAGAAATGATGATGATGGTCATAGCCGAGGCTTTGGGAAAAACTTCAATATCCTACACCGAGCAGCAGGCTATTTACAAGTTCATAACCGACAATTCAGACATACATACGTAAACACAAAAAGCAGGTCTTTACAACCTGCTCATTAAAGTAACTTTAATCAAAATGAATATCCTACAATTATCAAACTTCAAAGCCAAGATTGGCAAACGTCACCAACCTAAAAAACTGCTCAAAGGCACAGCCAATAAATTTATGTTGGAAAAGACTGCATTAGAGGGCAGCATTGAGCAGTTTATAGAACCTTACAAAAACCACAAGGGCAAGGATACAAACACCTTTGGCGTAGAGTTCGCAGAGGAGAATGGGCAACTCTACGTAAAGTTTATAAAGCCGCACGACAACGCTCTAATGTTTAGAGAGGTCGGCAGCCGATACGAAGCCTATAACAAGGCATTGGTCGATTATATGCGTAAAACCTACGCCAAAGACGAACAAGGCTTATTCAAATTTTTCATTACCGACACACCCAATGCGGATGGTTGGTATCCCACAATCACAACCTACAAAGACTAATGAAAACGAATAGCAATCACGGACTTTTGTGCAACCTCTTAAATCGCAATAGTTCAGTTCCGCAGGAAGAGCTTACAAAGGCAATAGGTGAAGCCTTATCAACTGGCATAGCCCTATTTTACTACATCAAAGAATCAGATGGCAGCCTGCGCAGGGCAACAGGAACAAGAGTTCCCGAGCTGATACCCTTCAAACGCTTGGAGGAATACAAAGCAACCTTAGCAGGGGTATCTATGGGGCTTGCATCGGTAGAGGTTGTAAAGAATCAGGGGCATAGGGATTTGCAGGTAGCGCAGGATTGGGTTAGGGAGTTGGGCAAAGATGTGGCTGCGGTAATAGCCGACCTAAACCGCCACACGGAGGTTAAGCCTATCGACCCCGAAAGCCCTACCATTTCCTACTACGACTTTGAGGCAAAGGACATTCGCAGTTTTAAATTATCTAACCTTGTAGCCATTCTTTAGTATGTACAGCTATTATGATGACAACGACCCAATGGATATGCTGCCTTTGGAGCTTACACATCCTAACGGTCACATTGAGCGTTTTCAAATGCCTCGCTTTCTTGCTGAAATAGCAAACGCCTGGGCATCCGCTCGCACCGCCCCGACAATGGGAATGTTTAAAAAGTGGTTGGAACAGTACCCACCTAAAAACATACCAATTCAGGCGATGGGCAAACACTTACCCGACCTTATTGAATTTGTCCGCACTGGTAAGAAGGTCGGTGTATTTGAGTTCATATCAACTTACCCATTGGACGTTAAACACTGCATGAACTAATGAAACTAACAAGAGATGAAGCCGCATTTTTGGCGTTGTGTTTAGATAAGGCGGCGCGTGAAATACAGGCAAACTTTGTAACCCCTGAATCCGCATCAGCCTTTTACAAAATGTCTAAGGAGTTAGAGGCTAAGTTAGATGTGGCAGGCGATGACCTTCGCAGGCATGGCAAAAGCTCTGAAAACTCAATAGTGCTTACAATGGCAAGACTGGTAAAACGCTATACTGGCAACGAGATAAAGGAAAGAGATTATTACCAACGAGGTTACGACCGACCTACAAACGACTGCTAAATGTTCAACAAAAATTTTTACCCGACACCGACAAACGTCATAGCCCAAATGGTAGAAGCCCTCGGAGGTTACCTATGGATACTTTCAAAGTCCATACTTGAACCGAGCGCAGGCAAAGGTGACATTCTCGACTATATCACCAAAACCCACGCAACCTACCGCAGCCCTAAGAATATTGTTTGCTTCGAGATAGAACCCGAATTGCAGGCAATCCTTTGGGAAAAGGGCTATAAAGTGATTGGTAAGGACTTCCTTACAGAGCCTTGCCACTACCAAGTTGATTGCATCATAATGAATCCGCCTTTTGACAACGCAGACGAACACCTACTAAAGGCTTTCGATACCGTAAGAAGTGGGGGAAAAGTTTGCTGCTTACTCAATAGCGAAACATTGAACAACCCACACACCCGACAGCGCAAAGCCTTAGCCCAAGTGATTGAAAAGCATGGAACGGTTACAGAGTTGGGGCAATGCTTTAAAGGCTCACAGAGGGCAACGTCCGTGTTTGTTTCGATGGTCGTACTGGAGAAACCGCAAACCGAAGACTACACCTTTGAGGGGGAATTTACGGCTGACAACATCCACATTCCCGAAGGACTGACCGACTCAACAGCCTTAGAACTGACAGACCCCCTGCGCAACAGGGAACACAGGTTCAACGCAGCGATTGAACACTTTAAAAATGTCATTCGGGAGGTTCAACTGTTCAAACGTACCTACCAAGGGTTGTTCGATAGAAACCCTGACAAAGAGTTTAGTGCTGCGGCATGGGAGGGGAATTTTAATGCCTTTTATAGCTACTTTAATGAGCTTTGTTGGCATGGGGTTTTGAATACTTCAAAGTTTCAAACATACCTTACAAGCAAGACCCAAGAGAAATTTATTGCCAATTTCAACCGCCAAAAGAACGTTGCCTTTACCAAAGAGAATATGATGGAAATGTTCGACCTACTGATAAACAACTCTTCCCTTATTCTCAATGACTGTTTGGTAGAGGTGTTCGACTATATGACGCGCTATTACAGGGATAACAGGGAATACATAGAGTACGTAGGTTGGGCAACCAATTCCGCCTATAAAGTCAATATGAAGGTTATCCTACCCTCATTCATAAAGTGGGGAGAGTACACAAACGAATCATACTTGAAAGAGGTAGGCAGTAAGTTCTCACTCAATTGGAGTAACAAGAATAACCTAGAGGACATTGATAGGGCTATGTGCTACCTGACTGGTAAGAAGTTTGCAACAATCGTAACCATTACCACAGGCTTAACCAAAGCCTTTGATACTTTGGGGAATGTGTGCAAGGGTGCCAAGTTCAGCAACACAGGGGAATCGACGTTCTTTAAAATGCAGTTCTACAAGTGTGGAACGCTACACATCACATTTAAAGACAAACTACTTTGGCAATGGTTCAACTGTGCAGTAGCCGAGATAAAAGGCTACCCACTACCCGAAGCCCAAACAGTTTACAAAAGAGCAAAAACATTGAAAATTTAATTAAAGTAACTTTAATATTATTCACCTGCGGGGTGAAAGCCAACCGGAACAGGCTAATGCACAAACGACAAAGTGATTTATCACTGTATCGGGGCAGTTACTACCGACGTTAGTAGGTTCGATTCCTACCACCCCGCCTAACCTATAAAATTTAACAGAATGGCTTACGATTATTTCAACAACCCTATTTCAGTAGGCGATGAGGTTGCCTTTCACCAAACAGGTTACCGACACTTTGTAACAGGTACGGTCGAGAGTTTGACTGACAAATGCGTGAATATAGTGCATGAGGCTACCAATACAGGCAAAGAAAAAACAAAACAGTTCCACAATCAAGTGATTGTAAAGGCTAAAGCACCTAAGGACGATGGCAACGCAATGAAGAGCGCAGAACAGCACAAACTACACGCTCACTTAGATGCTATGCTTAAATTTGTTGAGGGCTGCTACATGACAGAGTATAAAAAGTTAAAGGCATTACCCGAAAAGCCTTTAGGGGTTGATGCGGTAGAGCCTAACTATTTTTTAAGTTGGGAGGATGCCGTGACAAACAAACTTGATACTGTTATGACCTTAATCAGAAGTTCCTACGACGAGGGGGAAAGCGACATAACAATATCAGAACGGACTAAATCCCTTATCAAAGTTATCATTGAGGGATGGGCAGGCGTGGATAAGTACGTTGGAAACATTTAAAATTTAGTTACAACTTTCTTTGGTTATTAAAGCAAATATAGCTATATTTGTGTAAAGGAATCGAGTGCAACACCCTTGAAACGTAGGGGGTAATGAACGGCTTCCAACGTTGGTTATTCTCCGTTGATGGGTTGGAGCAGGTAGATAAACCTTTTAACCAAAACTAATCTTCCACAAGGGCAGACTTAGGTGTACGGCAGCCCGAAAATCGGCAACGTCCAGACAGAGTAACGCGAGCAAGAAGCCTAAGCCTAATTTACACTTTATCGTTAGCCCTCGAAAGGGGGCTTTTTATTAAACCTACTTTAACAATAACAAAAATGCACGTATTAGTTCAATCTATAACACTCATGACAGAAGGCGGCTGGTTAGCCCAAATCATTATAACCTCTGACGGTATGATTTCAGGGGTTACCGACTACGGCAACTTTGCTGTACCTTTTAGAGCATTTGCTCCTGTTCCTGGTTTAGATGCTGTGTCTAAATTAGAAGCCTTCATAACTTTTATTAAATCTCTCGGAGAGGATTACTTTGCAAGCAAAATTGAATCCTCAATCTCTTACATGGCAACCTCAAAACAGCTATCCAATAATTGCAAAAGGCTTTCATCTAAAATACTGCCTGCCCTCAAAGCTGCACTTGAAAAGGAGAAAGTTGTTATTGAAAACGTTGTAATAGAGAGCGGTAACAATACCTATAAAGTAGCGCACCCGACACATAAAGAATGAGCACACCGACCTGCAAAAAATTAGACATAAAGGACGACGGCAACGCTCTTACCGTAACGATTACCCTTGAAAAGCTGCCGACCTACTTAGAAATATCAGGTACTATGAACGCTGAAACAGGGGAATTTACTTTTGACAATCTCTTTACACCCAAAAACGATGAGTAAGCCATTTGAATTTAAAGTACCTTCGGGTGCTACTATTGAGGTAAAGAGCCTCCACACAGGAGACTTTACCCATAAGAAAGAGGAGCAAACGCCTAACACTATTTGGGATATTTTGGGAATTTCTCACAATACCTATCAACAAGCTTTTGGAACAGGCTACGATGAAATGCAGGCGAAAATGGTAAACAAATTAAATATCGACTACGATGAAATGCAGGCGAAAATGGTAAACAAATTAAATATCGACTACGATGAGCAAGCATAACAATTTTACAGCTATTCACTGGGGCAGGGCTACAATCAAGGAAAAGCCTGTAATCATTGACAGCACCATAACAAACTTTGGAGAAAGTCTAACAATGAAGGCTTTTCGCTCAATGGTAACACAACCCTTACTAATTGACCCTCCTAAGCAAGATATTCCAAAATTACTTATCTTTAACGACAATGAACAAAACACCTGAACAACTCACGGACGAGATAGAGCAACTACTCAAAGCAAACAACGCCGCAGGGCTTGTAATAGTCTATATGTGCAGTACGATGGAAGAAAGTCCCGAACAAGTGGACGGACGCTCTCATTACCGCCTTTGCATTGGCGCAACAAACTTGCCTTTTAGTAATGCGTTCCCTTCTCATAAGGGTATCCATTTCAAAGCTGTGCCTGAATGGTCAGCCGAAGAGAAAGCATACCGAGCAGCTGCAACAGTCAATATGATGGAAGCTATCACAGGCTTGGGTGGTCATGTGGTAATGCAACTCATGGACATCACCGAGAAGTTATCAAACGAGTACAACAAAAATGAGTAAGGTAACAAGTGCGGTAGAGGTCACAACCAAAACCAAAGCCCTTAAAATCCTAGAGGCAGCAACACAGGCGAACATACAACCAAAGTTCAAACACTTTGCCATTGTGCGCTGCGAACTGCTACAAGGTTTTGCCGATACCCTCATAAGTAACAAGGACTTCGGATGATTATCTACACAGGGCAGTACCGACACATAGAGGTTTATAAGGAGGCTAACCTACTGTTAGTACCAATAAGCCGCTCACTACCCAAAGAGCTAAAGCTTGAACCATACCTACCACTTTGCCCAACTTGGCAGATGTCCAAAATGAAAGAGGCGGAACTAAGACCAAAATACGGCAAACAGCTACAAGCCCTCAACCCTTACAAAACCATAAAGGAATTGGAAAAACAGGCAGAGGGTTACGAGGGGATTGTATTATTGGCATGGGAAGCCTTTACAGTCTTCTCCCACCGCAACCTAGCCGCTGCATGGATTAGCCAAAACTCAAAGTACAAGGTAAAACAGTTCGACGCGGAAAAATTCTACGAAACAAGGTATAAGGATTTGACAGACGATTAACTAAACAATTAACAAAATGGTAGTTTACAACACAGAACAAATAGGATACTTCCAAAGTGCAGCCGTACCATCGGGCATAGAAGTACCTGCAAACACTCAATT
>Ga0209990_10002960_pt1 | contig 12744 bp, 7 predicted proteins | sample NOAtaG_6_FD_187304 | JGI IMG/M metagenome (GOLD analysis project Ga0209990, IMG submission 187304) | Freshwater lake microbial communities from Lake Erie, under a cyanobacterial bloom - NOAA_Erie_Diel5S_2200h metaG (SPAdes) (version 2) | ecosystem: Environmental > Aquatic > Freshwater > Lake ...
ATCGTAGTCTCCCATCAGAAGGCCGGTTTTGCCATCTGCGTCAAGGTCTTCCGCAACCACCAATGGCGCTACACTTCCCAAAAAACCACCTGTTGGGTCCACCAAAATGGCTTGCTGTGCATATCCTGAACCAGAAGGCTCAAACACACGGTAATTGGTTTGGTCTTTTACCAATAGCTCAAGTTCATTATCGTTGTCGCTGTCGGCAAAAGTGGCGGGATAAAGGCCATTGCCTTCATTTCGGTAGCGAACGCCATTGGGCAAGCCGGTGGGTGCAACTTGTTCCAACAAGAAAATGGAGTCGTTCACCGAGCAAAGCAGTTCCAAGAGTCCATTTGAATTCACATCACCCAGGTATTTCGGAATCAAGACAGGCTTGAAGTTCAATGAATCCACGGCAGTGAAGGCTACGGCATTGTATTCGAAACTCATCACTTTACCAAAGTTCAGTGCTTCATCGTATCGACTCATCACCACTTCCTTGAGGCCATCCCCATCTAGGTCAACTGGCGTCTGAAGGTAATGACCCATGGGCAGGGAGCTTCCGGTGAGGGCATAGCCCTCGATATCGATGGATGATGCTTGGAAGCTGAACGTATCCAAGGGAGTGGTGGCGGAAAGTCCTGCCTCGTTGCGGGATTCCAAATACCAAGAATAGGTCCCATCCTCCAACATGTCGTCATTCAGCAAAAAATATCCGTTGCGGGTGTTTCGGTCAAAGGTCCAAGTCTGATTGCCGCCCCCTCCCGTTTTAGTGACATGAATCCTGGTCTGGCAGCGGTCTGAATTTCGGTAAACCACCAAGTGGGCCCGGGAGGCATTGTCCCAAACCGGAGCGGATATTTTCACATCGGTCACCGGTGCAGTGCGGTCAATCACAATCCGCTTGCGGTCTTCCAAGGTGCTGCCATCGGATTTGTCGAGGATGAGCCGGAGGGTGTATTCGCCATCGACGAGGGAACCGACATGCCAAACCGCCAAGGTGTCGTTCGCAATTTGGTTTGGGGTACCGGGAAAAACGTCCGACCAAGGTCCTGTACCTTGAACACCGGATTGATATTGAAGTCGAATGGAGGTGCCTTGGGCATCCAGTGCAGTGACTACTACGATGATGCTGTCCGATGAAGTACCAGAGTCATTGGAAGGATGTAGGATTTGTAAATGGGAGGCGGCACGTTGCTGGAGAAGGCTGGGAATGTTGAGTCTTCCTGCGCCGGTGTAGTGGTCCCAACCCGGTGACGAAATGTCGTCGGCGGTGGAGGTGAGCAGTCCCCTGACCAACTTTGGCGGACAAACTCCTCGTTGTGAAAACAACAGGGCCACGGCGGCGCTGACCATGGGCGCCGCACAGCTGGTCCCGCTGAAAAAGTCGAAGGCCTCCTCCACGGGCAAGGTGTCGAGCACAGTGGGACAAAGGATTCCGCTACCGGGCGCCACCAAACTCAAGGTGTGTCCGAAACTGCTCAGGGGCCACAAAATTTCCTCACCAGTGGAAGTCACAGCCGATGCACCTACGGAAATCACCGCATCGAATCCTGAGGGGTAATGTGGACTGTCACCTGTGCCATTGCCGGCGCTGGCTATCATCACTACACCCTTTGATGCCGCATATTCCACGGCAGCCTGCATGGTTCTCGAAGGGTAGATGTCGCCAAAACTGAAATTCAGAATTTGGACGCCGTTGTCGGCGGCATACAGGATGGCCCTGGCCACGTCATCATCTTCACCCGAACCATTGGCTGAAAATGCACGCAATGCCATCAACCTGCACCCAGGTGCAATCCCAGCGCCACCCAATTGATTGTCAGCCCGTGCCGCGATGATGCCACCTACTAAAGTTCCGTGATTGTTGTCATCAAATGGCAGCGGGTCGGGGCCCAAAAAATCGCCTCCGAAAGGACTCCTGGGTTGGTCGGTGAAATCGTATCCCGAAACATCGTCGGCGTATCCGTTGCCATCTTGGTCTAGCCCGTCTAAGTCGCCAAAAATCCCCCCGAACTGGACCGTGTCGGGCCATGCGTCGAACCTGCCGTTGCCGTTCAGGTCTTCGGAAGCTTTGATGGCCATCTGTCCGCTCAATTCGGGATGCAGGAAATCCAACCCGGTGTCCAAGACGCCCACCACGATGTCTGATTTGCCCTGGGTACTGTCCCAAGCCGTGAAAGTGCCCACATAATCGTGGTACCATTGCTCAGAAATTCGAGCATCGTTGGGGGCGGAGGTGGGCAGGTGCAAAGGACGGACATGATTGGGTTCCATCCATTCGAAGTCGGTGTTGCTTTGCAGGATTTGGGACAGGTCGGAGGCTGTTTTGCCTTGGAAACGCAGGGTGTAAATTCTTTCCAATGCAGGTGCGGGACGTTTCACCGATTTGGACAAGGCCTGAGCATGCGTGATTCCTTGCCATTGCGGTGAGGTTCTCAAAGCGGATGGGGAGGCCGTTTGGGGAGAATGGTCGAGCGTTGACAGGAACCGTTCGCTGGGTGATCCCTTCCTCACTTTCACGTTCCATTCGGTGGTTTGGGCCTGGGCCTTGGTGGTCGCAAGCATTGCCATCAGCCAACAAAGAATCGTAGGCCGGATCAACCAAAACCTGATGTTGCGGGACTCAGGCATGGATGGTTTGTGCTTCTTGCCAAGCCACTTCACGATTCCCTTCGTTGTCGGGGCCCAATATTTCCACGGCAGTCAATTCATTGACCCACAGGGGGTCGTAAGGAGCAGAAACTTTGACATAATTGTCGGTGAATCCATAAATCCTGCCTTTGCTCACCTCCTCTTCCCACAACACAAGGCGGGTTTGGCCCTCGAATTGCCGGTAGAAGGCTTGTTTTTTCTTTTCAGACAGGATTCTTAGCATCTCATTCCGCTGGTTGCGAACAGGTACGGGCACAGGATCCGGGAGCTCGATGGCGTGGGTATTGGGCCTTTCCGAGTAGGTGAAGACATGCAGGTAGGACACATCCAAGCCGTGGATGAAATCAAAAGTTTCTTTGAATCTGTTTTCGGATTCGCCGGGATGTCCCACGATCACGTCCACGCCAATGCAGGCATGGGGCATCAACCGTTTGATGGATTCCACCCGCTCCGCATACAATTCCCTCCTGTACCGCCGGCGCATGATGCTGAGCATGTCATTGCTTCCGGATTGCAAGGGGATGTGGAAGTGTGGCATGAACCGTTTGGATTTCGCCACGAAGCTGATGATCTCATCGGTCAGGAGGTTGGGTTCGATGCTGGAGATTCGGATTCGGTCGATTCCTTCAATATCATCGAGTGCTTTGACGACATCCACGAATTTGTTGTCTTGGCCCTTTCCGTAGTCTCCGAGATTGACGCCCGTAAGCACGATTTCTTTGACCCCTTCAGCTGCCAATTTCCGGGCATTGACCAACACGTTTTCCAAGCTGTCGCTGCGGCTTGCACCGCGGGCCAAGGGAATGGTGCAAAAGGAACATTTGTAGTCGCAACCGTCTTGGATTTTCAAGAAGGAACGGGTGCGCTCGCCGTGCGAGTAGGCCGAAACAAAAGTATTGGCTTCTTGAATGGCGCTGGCCACCACCCTGCCTGATTTTTTCGAATGGGCGGGATTGGTTTTCACGAAATCGTCCACCACATCAAACAGGCTGAATTTTTCTGCCGCCCCCAAAACCAAATCCACACCTGGAATTTCGGCGATTTCTTGCGGCTTGAGTTGAGCATAGCAACCGACCACAACTACAAAAGCTTCTGGATTGGACTTCAATGCTTGACGTACGACTTTTCTGCATTTTTTGTCGGCATTGTCGGTCACCGAGCAGGTGTTGATGAGGTAAATATCCGCTGCCGACTCAAACCCAACCCGTTCATACCCATTGGCATCAAATTGCCTGCCGATGGCGGAGGTCTCTGAAAAATTCAGTTTGCAACCCAGCGTGTAAAATGCGACTCTTTTCATTCGCCTTTCGTTCAAGCCCAAAGATAAGCAAAACCTGACCCTGTTTGTATGCGAAGTTGGTCGTTTGCACGGCCCAGATGTGTCATCGGAGGATAATTTTTACCTTTTGACGGATTGTCTTTTCCTTATTTTTACCTCGATGAAAATTTGGTCCGCCGCCGCTTGGTTCATGTCCTTGCTTTTGCTTGGAAGTTGCACCACCGATTTCGAGGTGTATGCACCCGAGAAGGAAATCCGTTCTGTCTATTGCGTGTTGAACCCCAATGATTCCGTTCAGTACGTCAGGGTAGCCAAAGCTTTTCAGTTCAGGGGAGATGCCCTTCAATACGCTGCAGCCAATGATTTGAGCGTGACAGGAAGGGTGGTGAAGCTTTCGAATGGCAACAAAACCTGGTTTGCCACCCAAGAGACCATGCCCAAAGACAGCGGGGATTTTTACCCTTTCCATGCCGTGTACAAATTTGTCACCGACGGAAGTGGTGTAGGCAAAGACACCCTGCGTGAAGGTCAAACCTACCGGTTGGAGATCGGTGCCCCTGAAGACGACGACTACGTGACCGGTGAGACCGTTGTTCCCTCCGTGCCCCGCATCAAAGGAGAGTTGAACATCATTTCTGCGGCAGGAAGCTCCAAATGCCTTCCCACGTTGGCCCTTGAGCGCAAATTCAACATGTTTTGGCAAAAAGCACCAGAAGCAGGCGTTTTTTACGAAGTCCGCGTAAGGATGGAATTCGAACGCAACGGAGTGCCGCAACCTACCATCGTGTGGGGTCCGACGGAATTGTTCAACGTCAACAGGCGCTGCAATGAAGGTTCGGGTAACATTTGCTACCAATTTGCCGAGCGCGAATTGCTGAGATCCTTCTTCCGCAAAATGCCGGTGGAAAACGGGGTCAGTTATACCTACAACACCGCGAACGCCTGCGTGCCGAATTCCACATTGCTGAATTTGATGCCCAAGTCTTTGTGTTTCGAGGCCACGGCAGTGGACGAAAAGCTTAGCAATTACATGCAGGTCAACAATCCCAAGTTTTTGGATTTGACAGGTACCAAGCCCGAATACACCAACCTTGGTGGTAAAATCGACGTGGTCGGAATTTTCGGAAGCTATTCCACCGACAGGAAATATGCGGTGTTGAACGATTGCAGCGAAGCCTTGTTGGGACTGAACGGACAGGTACTTCCTCCCGCTTGCAATTGGGAATGACCTTCCTTGCCCTTTGAATGTCTGTCTGATGACAAACAATTCCCCGCAGGTTTGGGTAATTTAGAGCAAGATGCGTCGGCTTTTGCTTTTGTGGGTCTTTTGCATGTTCGTCCAGGCTTGCAGCACCGAGATTGAGGTTTATGCCCCTCAGGTTGAATCCTATTACATCATGTCGGTGCTGGATCCCACACGTGACACGCAGTATGTGCGGCTTTCCAGGGTGTTTCAAAGTCCGGGAGATGCGGTTGCCTATGCCGATACGGCCAATCTGACTGTCAAGGGTTGGGATGTTTGGCTGGAGGGTGCCGGCAAAATTTGGAAGGCGGAAGAAATCGAAATGCCCAAAGAAGCAGGTGATTTCAATGCTTTCGGACACAGTGTTTATGCCTTCGAAACCAAATGGGCCGACAAGCTGGTCCCGGGAGAAGCCTATCATCTTTTTTTGCAAAAGCCCGATGACAGTGGATATGTGATTTCGGCCAGGACGATTGTGCCCACTGCCCCGCGCATCACGGCGCCTTCGGAGCCCTCTTACCACGCACCCACCAATACCTATTCCCTGCCGACTTGGGAATTCACCCAAGACCAACAAGTCGAATTCCTGAAGGGCTCCGGTTTTGGGTGTGAAGCCAGGGTCATCCTGCACTATTCCGATGCGGCTGGCACGGTGCGCCAAGCTTTTTGGGGACCGACTTCCATCCGTCAAACACCCTTTCGTTGTTCCGCTTCAGTGGATTTTGGTGAAATGTGCGTTTGGATTCCTGAAAATTCTGTTCCCAATTATTTCCGAACATTTTTTGCTGGGGTGCCTGGGGCCCGTCTGTTGGACAGTGTGAAATTGGCCCATTCCGTTCAAGAACTCAGCAAGGTGGCACACGTGGAAGTCACCACGGCCGATTCCGTGCTCACCCGATTTTTGATTGGCAATGATGCAGGCAATTATGGCTTGAATTTGCTCATGGACAAGCCGGAGTATTCCAATTTCCCTGCCCCCCATTATGGGATTTTTGGAGCCATCAACCGCGACAGCCAATGGATTTTTTACGGGGAGTGCGCCAAATACCTTTCGGGCTTGATTCCGTTTCCTCCGCCGGGTTGTAATTGATGATGCTGACATAACAACCACACTTTCCGCGTTCTAGGGCTGTTTTTTATGACAATGTGGCAGTATTCAGGATTGGAATCCGGATGGCACTATCCTTGATGATTGTTGGGAGTTCACTTGGAATTTTCAAATCATGTCAGATCAACAAAAAGACTTTTTCTCAGAGCTCAAAAACGAATTCAAGGACTTGGGCAGCAAGGTCAACAAGATGTTTGAGGAAGTCGTGCGTGGCAAAGACAAAGGATTTTATGTCGTATTGGCTGATGTGACAGAAACCTCAGAGGCCATGGTCTACTCCTTGGATTTGCCGGGTGTGTTGAAGTCGGATGTCAATGTCCAAGTCAGGGACAACAAATTGGTTGTTCGTGGCAAACGTGGTCAGGAAACGTCTGAGTCGGGTACCAACCACATTTCGGAACGGGCTTTCGGGGAGTTTCACCGAGAGTTTGTGATTCCTGCTGGCGTTGATACCTCACAATCCAAAGCCAAATTCGAAAATGGAGTGTTGGTGGTGAGGTTGCCCAAAGAGGCGACCACAGTTGGGGCATCGGAAGTGAAAGTGGACTGAACATTCATTAGGATTCATCTAAAAGACATTTTTATCTCAAATGGGAAAGATTATCGGAATTGACTTAGGGACCACCAACTCTGTGGTTGCCGTGATGGAAGGCAACGAGCCTACTGTCATCATCAACTCCGAAGGCAAACGCACCACGCCTTCGGTGGTGGCCTTCACAAAAGACGGTGAGCGCATTGTCGGGGAGCAGGCCAAGCGTCAGGCATTGGCCAACCCGGTGAATACGGTCAGGTCCATCAAGCGATTCATGGGTCATCGTTATTCGGAGACAGAGCGTGAAGCCAAAGAAATGACCTACAAGGTTGTTCGTGGTAACAATGACATGGCTGTCGTCAACATCGGCGACCGCAATTATACGCCGCAGGAAATTTCCGCCATGGTGCTTCAAAAGCTCAAAAAGGCAGCTGAAGACTACTTGGGTCAAGACGTAACCGAAGCGGTCATCACGGTTCCGGCCTACTTCAACGACTCCCAGCGGAATGCCACAAAAGAGGCGGGAGAAATTGCCGGCTTGAAAGTTCGGCGCATCATCAACGAGCCCACTGCAGCAGCCTTGGCCTACGGGTTGGACAAGCGCAACCAAAACATGAAGATTGCGGTGTTCGATTTGGGTGGTGGTACGTTCGACATTTCGGTTTTGGAGATGGGTGATGGTGTGTTTGAGGTGCTGTCCACCAACGGTGACACCCACTTGGGTGGTGACGACTTTGACCAAAAAATAATCGATTGGATTGCTGGAGAGTTCTTGAAAAGCGATGGTGTGGATCTCCGCAAAGACCCCAAATCACTCCAAAGGCTGAAGGAAGCTGCCGAAACTGCGAAAATCGAACTTTCCACGGCTTCTCAGGTGCCCATCAGCATGCCTTACATCTACATGGACCAGAATGGGGCCCGTAACCTCGACCTCACCTTGACCCGTGCAAAATTCGAGCAAATCTGCGACGACCTGTTCGATCGTGCATTGCAGCCATGCCGCAAAGCCATCGCCGATGCCAAAGTATCGGTCAACGACATCGATGAGGTGATTTTGGTGGGCGGTTCCACCCGCATTCCGAAAGTGCAGGAAATTGTGAAGGATTTCTTCAAAAAGGAACCCAACCGTTCCGTTAATCCCGACGAAGTGGTGGCCATCGGTGCAGCCATCCAAGGCGGTGTATTGGCAGGTGACGTGCAAGGCGTCGTGTTGTTGGACGTTACGCCACTCAGCCTCGGCATTGAGGTCATGGGTGGCATTTGTCACAAACTCATCGAGGCCAACACGACCATTCCGGTCAAGAAATCGGAGACCTTCTCTACCGCTTCTGACAATCAACCTTCGGTGGAAATCCACATTCTCCAAGGTGAGCGTCCGATGGCTTCCGACAACCGCACACTTGGGAAATTCCACTTGGATGGCATTCCGCCAGCACCTCGTGGCATCCCGCAGGTGGAGGTGACCTTCGACATCGATGCGAATGGCATTCTGAACGTGACGGCCCGCGATAAGGGCACCGGCAAGGAGCAGCGCATCCGCATTGAAGCCAGCACCGGTTTGAGCGATGCCGAAATCGAGCGGATGCGTCGTGAGGCCCGTGACAACGAGGCGGCCGACAAAGCGCGGATGGAAGAGGCCGATAAGCTCAACAAGGCCGACGCCTTGATATTCCAAAGCGAAAAAATGCTCAAGGATGCGGGCGATAATCTGCCAGCCGATAAAAAGGCTCCAGTAGAAGAAGCCCTGAACGAACTGAAGCGGGTGCATGGGGCCAAAGACATTGCGGGAATCGATGCAGCCATCGAAAAGTTGAACGCGGCCATGTCAGCCATCTATGCCGACCTCCAAAATGCTGCCAACCAACAGCAAGGTGGTGAGCCCGGAACCAATCCTCAAGGGGACAAAGGACAAGATGTCACTGATGTAGATTTTGAGGAGGTTTGATTCCCCAAAAAGTTTGATGATAAGATAGGGGTGCCTTCGGGTGCCCCTTTCTTTTTTGGGAAATATCATCGTATCCGGGAAGGCTCATTCTGGAAATTGCTCAACGCCATTGGTGGTCACAAATGCGAATAAAAAAGGTTTTAAATCAACCAGTAAGTGGGCAAAATCCCCAGCAAAGATTTTCGATTATGGTCGTGAAAGTACCTTTTAATGCCCAGCTAACCACCGCATGATGACAATCCAAACTTGAATGTGGACCATTCGGCGGGATATCGGTGAATTGAATGGTCAGAGCCTCAATTTAAGATTGAATTTTATTTTTTTTGCATCATGAAACGTATCTCCTCCTGCATTTTCTTCCTGGTGGCTTTCTCTTTGCCCGTTGGGAATTCTCTCATGGGTCAACTTGCTTTTCAAAAGACACTTTCCAACATGACCCAATCCCACTTTAACAATATATTGGGATATGAGATTGAGAATGTGGTGGTTACGCCTTCGGGTTTGATTGTAGCAGGTTCAACGCCAGCAGGTAACAACAAGCTTTTTTTGGCGAAACTTGACAACAGCGGAAACTTCATCAGCGGGACATCTTATGATTTGGTTTCCTCGGGAATCAATCCAGGATATACCTTTGACGAATACCCAAGAACCTTGAAACCGACTCAAGATGGTGGGTACCTTGTCGGTGGTACGATGCAGTACTATTATGCGCCGACGGGTTGGATCAATCGGGGTTTTGTGATGAAGGTAGATGCCCAATTGAACTACTTGTGGGCCATTGACTTAACTCCTGCCTACACCTCTCAACGCCATGTTACCGACATCAATCTGCTTTCAAATGGCAATTATTTGGTTAATCTATATGCCTACGGAAACCATTGTGCTGGCTGTACCCAACAAAACTGGGCGGAGTATAGGTTTATCGTGAATTCCAACGGTGCTACCGCAAACCGTTGGAGCTCAAGTCTTTGCTCGGGATTTGGGGCTGTTTACCAAAAGGCAAACGGAGAGCTTTGGTTTGCAGGGCAAGAGGGTGGAAATTGTGGCTCCCTCGAATACATCTGTATGCGTTGGGCAACGCCCGGGGCAAGCAGCTTCACAGGTAAGACCTATTACCAAGGAATGTCGGGAGGTCCATACCTTCAAGGCAGGCCTTCCTCCATCACAAGGATGCGCGACAACAGGAGTTTCCTGGTTTCGGGAATGCAATCCGATGGTTCGGGAATCACGCCATTTGTCATGAAAACCGACTCTATGGGTACTCCGATCTGGACCAAGAAAGTCATCATCACAGGACTGAATGGTACGACCAACTTGATGTTCAAATCGATGCAATTACCGGACAGTACCATCGTTTTGGCAGGGGACAGCTTGGTCATCCGTTTGACGAGCTCGGGCAGTTTCATTTCAGCCGGAGGAGTTGGGGCCACGATCATCGATTTGGTAAAGTCCAACAACGACACGCCGATGTTGCTAACCAACATTTCTTCCAGCACCACGGGACTTATTTTGTTGGATTCAACTGGTAGCACTTGCAGCGAATCCACGCCACCCGCCATCAGCGTTTTCAACTTCAACATTGTCTCCGGTAACAACTACACTTCCAGCAGCAGCACTGCTTCGCAAGGTTTCGACATCGCTACACCTTCCTCCCAAGTCACCGCAGCCAGCGTCACCTCGATTAGTTGCGAATCCTTCCCTCCCTGCACGATTGCGGCTAGCTTCACGCCTTCCAACACTGAATTCTGCGTGGGGGATACCTTGTACGTGAGCAATACATCAACAGGGGCAGCCACCTACGAATGGTACCTGGATGGGAACCTGACAAGCACCCAGCAAACACCCAGTTTCCCGATGAACGTGGCGGGTACGCGTCAGGTGCTGCTCGTGGTGCAAAACGGGATCTGCGTTGATTCCTTCTTGACGGCTGTCACCACCTTCCCAATCCCGAGCCCTGCGCTGAGCGCTTCAGGAACAGTAAGTTTCTGCGAAGGGGACACGGTTCAGCTGCATGCGACGTCCGCAGGTGGCACGTTGCAATGGTATGAAGGCACGGTCGCGATTGCGGGAGCCACAGGCTCCATGTTGGTGATCGATTCGGCCGGCGTGTATTCGGTGGTGGAGACCTCGACCCAAGGTTGCGTCGGTTCTTCTTCCAATCAGTTGACCGTAACTGTGAATCCAAATCCGGTTGCAGGCTACACGTTCTCCACCAACAACGGGACAGTTGCCTTCACCAACACCTCCTCGGGCGGTTCGGCCTCCTCCTGGACATTCGGGGATGGCAACATTTCCACCACTTCCAGCCCGGCGCATACCTATGCGGTTTCTGGCACTTACACGGTCTGCTTGACTGAAACCTCCCAAAATGGATGTGAAGACACCGTTTGCCAGTCCGTGCAGGTGATCATTGTAGGCTTTGTGGATGGAAATGCCATTTCGATTTCGGTTGCGCCGAATCCTGTGCGCGACGAGGTGATGGTCCGTCTTTCCCAATCATTGACCGAAGATGCAAGCATCACGGTGACGGACCTGGCAGGCAAGCAAGTCCTGACCGGCCGCATCGCTTCAGGGGAGTCACAGGAGAAAATCCAACTCAAGGGCGTTGGCAAGGGTATTTATTTGCTTGTTGTACGTGGCGGTGGGCTGGACCAAACCATCAAGCTCATCGTGGAATGAGATCGAATGTTGAAGGGTTATCGAAAGAGGTGTCTCAAAGGCACCTCTTTTTTTGCAGGTAATTTTGTAGTGGAAATACAATCCTGCTGAGTGAAAGACCAGACGATTGGACTGAAATTTTTAGCAAGTTATATTGGATCATATTTCTGACACAATCATGAAAAAGACACTTTTGCTCCCTTGCGCTGTCGCCCTGTGCTTGGCGGCCTGCAGTCCCAAAATCAACACCGACGGTTGGAAAGAGAAAGAGGCCCAGGGATACGAATTGGAATGTCCGCCCGAGGCCATGATCTTCCAAGCCAATGATGAAGGCGAAATCCTTTTCCAGATTTCCATGAAGGGAATGAATACCCTTATTGCTGCTCACGACCATGTCGGCGGCCTCGAAAATTTGGCTGCGAAGGTGGTTGAGGAATTGCCTACACAATTCGACAACGTGCGGGTGCAATCGAATGAAGCCATGAAGCTGTCCGGCCGCAATGGACAGGGCATTTCCTACATGGTCGATTACAAAAACGGCGGAGGGAATGCAGCAGCAGCGGATTGGAGGGTGTTCTCTTTCTTGTTTCAGGAGGATGGAAAGTTCTTCGAATACCGTTTCATGGGCAAGGGCGATTCCTACGATGCTGAGCTGCAGCGCTCCAAGGACATCTTTTCTACCTTCGAAAAGGAAGATTAACCCACATCGCCTTTAGGGTTTGCAACGTAATCGCGTCTATTGGACGATGACTTTGGCCGGCTTGGATTGCTCTCCAGTCAAATGGTCCGTTAACATGATCAGGTAAATGCCTTGACCCATTCCGGAAAGGTCCATTCCGTCCGACCCCTGATTGGAGATTTCTCCCCTCCATGTCATCACATTCCGTCCAGTCATGTCAATCAGATTCACCACAGGAATGATGGGCTTGTCTGAGGCAAAGTGAAAAGGCAATACGTCCCTCGCCGGATTTTGGAAGTACAAAGTGAATTCAGATTGATAATTCACCTGCCGCACTTCAGAAAAGGCGCTTTTGCCATCACCATTGCTCATTTTCAGACGGTAATAGTTTATGCCCTTGGTAGGCGAGGGGTCGACCCAAATACCATCTTCTGAAGGGAGTAACGGAGAAACCGGGTTAAATTCACCTCCGTCTACGCTGCGCTCCACTTGTACCCATGTGCCATGGTCGGGCTGTACCATCCAAGACACGCCCACTCGGTCTTCAATGAGGTCTGCCGCAAACATATCGATGCTGCTCGCCAACGGTACAGGCAGCGTAATCTCGATTTGCATCACAACCGGTAGGTGGTCGCTCATGTGGTACAACGCCCTACGGACACT
>Ga0209990_10002962_pt1 | contig 12739 bp, 13 predicted proteins | sample NOAtaG_6_FD_187304 | JGI IMG/M metagenome (GOLD analysis project Ga0209990, IMG submission 187304) | Freshwater lake microbial communities from Lake Erie, under a cyanobacterial bloom - NOAA_Erie_Diel5S_2200h metaG (SPAdes) (version 2) | ecosystem: Environmental > Aquatic > Freshwater > Lake ...
CTGAGTTGAAAACGCATTGATATAACATGAAAGCCGTGTTTGCGGTCAACGCTGCGGACGGATTTGGGAACGGCTCCGCGTTGCCGTGGCCGCGGAACGCCAGAGACTTAACGCGGTTCCGCCAGTGGACCGTTCAACGGACAGTGGTTATGGGTCGCGGAACATGGTTGAGCGACATGCCGAAACCGCTCCCCCAAAGGCGGAACATAGTGCTCAGCAAAAAAATGTCGGACGATCGGTGCGAAGTGTTCGGGGACGTGGCGACTTTGTTGGCGAACGTGGGCGAGCAAGAAGAAGTCTGCGTCATCGGTGGGGCGCAGACTCTCTGGGCGCTGCGCCCGCACATACAAGAAGTGTACCTGACGCGGTTCCGGAGCGCGGAATCGGCGGCAGTGGAACTGAACACAAAGCGGTACCTAACGGATTTTGCGCTAGTTTCTTGCGAAGATTGCGGCGATCACGCGTTCGAAATTTATAGGCGCGCTGAGTGTGCCGGAATTAGTCCGCCGGCGCAATAGCGTCGTCGGACTTACCTTTTCCTTCTTCTTTTTGTTCCTCGCTGTCGGACTCTGAGTCGGACGACGAAGACGAGGACGACTTGGCGTCATCGGGGGGCGGAACAATGCACCGGGGCGCGCCAATGGGAGCGCCGGAATTGTTGGAGTTCTCGGCGGGGTCCCCGGCAGAGTCCCCGGCGGAACCCCCAGTGGTGCCGCCAAACCACAACGGGATAAACCGGGCCGCAGCGGCAGCGCCGCCGTTGATGTACATGGGCGCACTGCCCTGGCCGCCGCCGAAAGCAAAGAACACAATCATGAGCACAATGCCAGCGACTGAGGCGGCGATGACAAGCGGAATCATGCCGACGCCGGCAGTTAAATTGCCGAGCGCATTGAAGAGTCCGTCGAGGGGATTAACCTGCGTTTCCTTGGCCTGACTATCGGCCCAAGCCTGTGTTTTGCTGACCACATCAGACTTTTGCGCGCTAGAACCGACACAAGTCGCAAAGGTGTCGCGCACCACCGTCATTTTCACGTTGCGGATGACGTTGTTGTTGCCAATCACTGAGAAGTTTTGGTTAGTGGCCGCGCTCACGAAACAACTTTGCAGCTGCGCACTGCTCAAGTCCGCCGCACACGAGTTTTCGATCAAGTTATTAACCGAATCTTTTTGCGAATTGAGTGCGCCCAGTAGAGCCACTTGCTGACTCTGGAGTGACGTCGAGAGCGTCGCCGACAATTGGGTGGCTAACTGAGCATCGAGTTTGGCGTCGCCGGTTACGTACGCAGTAGTGTGGAGCGTCATATCCATGGCGAGGTTTTCGATTAAGTTGTTGTTGCCAATGACGGCCACGGTTTGCGAAGCGTCAGTGACGACAACAGACTGAATGGTCTGCTGCTGCGCCATTTTGACGACCAGCGACGAGACCACATGGTTGCTGACTTTTGAACTAGAGGGCCCCATGGTATAAAGGCGAATTGAAAAAGGATTTTTTATAATGGCTTTGTCCGAGATTTTCGTGCGGGAATGCTCGCCCGGAGCGGTTGATGATGAGTTGCGCAAACTCGAGTTCATGGTCCGCATCGGTTTGCGGCCGCGGCAAGAAAAAGACGCTATGGCTAATGCGGTTATGATTGGCGGTGCGCCGCAAGTGCCGCTGGCGCCAGTCGACACCGGTATCGAAATTGTGGCCGCTCAGCGGCAGCCAGAAACGTTGATAGTGCTGTTTTACGGACTGAGCAAAGAACAAAATGAAATGCTCAAGAGCCGCACGCCTTTCTTGCTGATGAACATCCTCGAATACAACTGGGTGTCAGAAAACCGGGCGTGCGCCATTTTCAGTCTGCTGCCGGGAGTTTTCAGCGGGCCGGCTGCGGTTGGCGGTGTTTGGGAAAAAGTGCGCGGCACCGCACAGAAAGGCGCACTGACCGCAATCAGCCGGCATGCTGTGTGGCCAGTGGACAAAGTTCCGCTAAGTCCATGGAAAACGACACACGATGCGCTGTTCCGCACGCTGTGCACGACTGCGTGGGCGCCGGTCCTTGAGCGGCCGCCGGAGAAAAAACTAAAACTGGACAAATGCATGAAGTGCGGGGAAGTGCTGTACGACATGGCGATAATTATGCCGTATGGCGGCGTCAATGTGCAAGAATACTGCTTGCTTTGCGCCGGAGGCGGCACACTAGTTCCGGTGTTGCGGACAAAACAGAACGGCTGCGAAATGGCATTCAACGACATACAGTTGTTGGCTGTCTGCGAAAGTCCGGGACAGTACAAACTTGTGGTGCAGCACGCGTTCGCGGTGGTTGTGCTGCCTACGATGGACGGTGTGCTGGCGGCGGTGCAAAAACAATTGCAGCGGATAGGTTTGACCGACGTCCCGGAACTGGAGTGGGACAAAAACATAAAAATGTACCGCGGCTAACTAACTGCGCCAACAATGGCCGCAATCGTTGCAGCGGTTCATAATCGTCGGCGCTTCGTCGGTGCTCCGCGTCTGGACGGACTGGACCGAGATTTTTTTGGAACCGCAGCCGGCGCGGGTGCAGCGCTCGGTGGCGGAGTCGCGGAAAGCGATGCGGGCGTTGTGGCGGTCGCGCGCCGCCTGGGCGTACAGGCCCGCCGCTTGGGGCGCCAGCACTTCAGGCGGCGCATCCACTTGGTCCGGCAGCGGGATGCGCTCGTCCAGCGCTCCGGCGACGCGGTACAGCAAACACGAGTATTCACGGCGAAAATCAGGGTCATTGGACAAGACCACGCCTTTTGCGGCCGCAATACGGCCGTACGCGGCGGCGTAGCACGCGCGTTCTAACTGCACCGCGCGCGACCACGAGGCGTAAAAGAGCACTTGCGGCGGATGGTCGCCGCAGAGACGGGCGGCTATGCGGCCGGACAACATGCACCAGTTGGCCGCAATTGCGTTGGCTAGCGACAAACTAGGGACTGCGGCCAGGTATCGCATCAGCCGCGGCCGCAGAGCGGCGATCAGTTCGGCATCGGTCGGCATTATTATAAAAGCGAATCAAACGGGCGTTTCCCAACATAGCACCGATGGGGGCGTGTTGTTGCCGCGCGCACTCAGCGCCGGCTCCAGCCCCAGCGCCGGCGCCACTGCAGTGGCGCGATTTGTTTGCACAACTCCGGCTTGTCCCGCTGGAGCCGCCGCAAAAAACAGACGAGCTCCCAGCAGACAGCAAAGTATGACGAAATTACGAGCGCTAATTTTACCGCAATTTTTTATTGGATGATAACCTCGTACCCGTAACGTCTCCACCGATCTACGGCATAAGTATCAACTCTGATGCAGTTTTCAATTACAAGGCGGTGGAAATTTGCGCCGAAATGAACCGCGGTAACAAAGGAATCCATGTCAAGATTAACTAGTCGTATTTCGCGCAAATTAGGCATGTGCTTTTTTGCCGCATTCAGCCATCCGGGCCAGCCGTTATAAACCACAAACTTGTGGATGTCTTCGGCTAAAATAGTGCAGCCAACATTGTTAATTTTTATCCGCGCATAAGGGCTGTTAAATTTGAACGATCGGGCTGGGTCAACGGGAACGGTGACGCACAAATGGCCAGAGTCGTCAAAACTAACCGCAGGAAAGTCGCCCAACAGCGCTAAGTCGGCTGGCGTGCGAACAAGCGGGTAACCGGTTCAGCAGCCATGGCAAGTCAGTCGGGAAGATGTTATGCAAAAATAAATTCAAATAGGTTTGGCTTTGTTTAAAGCATCGATCACGCGCAAAATTATGTTTTCGCATCGCCCAATACTAAAATCTGGGTCGTACATTTCGCCGCGGAGCAACATAGTGACTAAGTCAACCAGCACATGACCGTGGTCGCGGCCAAGAACGCAAACTTCGCTGTCCGCTTTTTTTCGGGACTGCACTACGCGACCCGCAGTAGTGCAGATAAATTGAAGACTGCCAATTTCAGTCAGCGCTAGCGGACATTCGCCCGGTTGTAAAGAAATTTCGCGGCCAGCAACCACTATTACGCTATTGTCTTTGTGCAGGATTCGCAAACGTCTGCATGCGTCGGCAAAAGTTTCGTTGGCAGCCATTGTGTTTATCCAAAAAAAGATTCAAAGGGTTTTCGCCGAAGGTATTTGTAAAGGCCACATAGTTGTTATGCCCAACACAATTCCACTTTCCTGGCTCGGAGTATTGTAAAGTATTTTTCAACTGAAACTTCGTTCCACAGACTACTAGGAAATTTTGCTCGCCGTAAATTAGGCATAAGTGTTGCCATGCGGGGCGCCCAAAACTGGCCTAAATAGCCCGTAAAATCAGCTTCGCCGATCTCTTCAAGACGGAAAGTAATCGGTGGCCCAGTATAGGGATAGGGATAAACGAGAAACACCCCATCAACCACCTTTATCTCAAACGGATGGGGGAGAAACCTGCTGAAATTAAGAACAACCGACATGATAAAAAATCATTATTCAAATAGAATTTCCACTAGCTATCATGGCATTTACCAAGGGTATTTGCGGAGGGCTGCGTAGTCGTCGGCGAGAGCGGCGGCGTTACTGCGCTCGAGTACTGCAAGCCCTTTTAATTCGCGGGCCAGATCGAGAGCAGCTGCGGCGCCCGTGGCGGCGGGGTGCTGAGCAAAGTCAGGCCAAATGAGTCCGGCGCCGAGGGCGGCATGGATGTCGCGCCCCACACCGCGCGCCAGAGTGCAGTCGTTGAGATGGATCATTAGGGGCAGCGGATTGTCAGCGGCTTCACGGGCGGGCCGGAGGAGTTCGACGAAGTCATCGTACTTAACGACGGCGTCGTTCCCCTGCGACCAAATATGGGCGGTGTCGATGCAAATCCCGGCGCGGGGAAGGAGGCTCAGGTCGTCGAGTGCGCTGACCAGCGCCGCTATCTGTGGCGCCGTGGAGTACCCCCACTCAGTGCGCGGCAGTTCGGCGGCAGTTTCGAGCCACAGCCGGGGAGGCGCTGCACTGCGGCCAAAGTCACGGCACCGGGCAACTACGTCGCTAACGCACTCCACTAACGGCGTCGGGGGCAGCGACGGAAGGTGGACGACAACGCCTTCGGCGGCAAAACCGGTGGCGGCGTGCAGTTGTCCCGCTAAATGCTGGCGAGCGCCGGAAACGATACGTTGTCCCGGCGTCAGTTGGTCGCGGGGGGCAGCGCGGAGGCGAGTGCCCGACAAGGGGCCGCCGGCGGCGCGGCCAAGGTCCCACACAGTTGCAGTGAGATAATGCCCATGCACAAGGAACCGGCCGCGCGGGCGCATTTCGGCGGAGACAGCGCGGAGAGCGGCGAAAACGGTGGCGTCGGCGAATAGTGGCTGATAACTGGCGGGGCCCGTGGTGAAGATCTGCAAACCGGCCAGCGGCACAGAGTAGTCGGCGGCGAGCTGGTATGCCGCCCGGGCGGCCGCACCCCATTCGGCGGCAGTAAAAGGCCTCCTTTCGCGGCCGGCGCCGGGCATACAGGACGCCGCGAGCATTTGAATCGAGTTTCTATATAAGATGGCGGCCCCCACTACTTCTGCTCCCTTTGAGGCGAAGCGCAACGGACGGGTGCAGCGGTTTACCGACGTCCGCGACGCATTCCGCAACTGCGGACCAACTATCGCAACCGACGCTTTGCTCGAAATTATGGAGCGAACGGGCGATCAGTTCGTCAACGACATGTTGGCTGCAACTATGGCGGCGGGAGAAGAGACGCAAGCGGGTCCGCAAGTGTGGCACACTTCGTGCGGCAAAGTCAATCTGCACGCAGTGATGAACGGAGTGAACAACTGCGTCCGGTTGCAAACAACACGAACTATGGCGCAGAGCGGAATCTTCGGCACTTTGCTGCCGCAACTGAAGTGGGGCGAAGTTTTCGTCGCCGGCGGCGCGGTCACCAAGATTGTGCTGCCGCCAGACGTGGTGGCAGCGCGGGCAAAGTACTGGGGCAAGGGCGATCTGGACTTGTGGGCGCAGGGAGCGGAAGCGCGGGCGCGGGCTGAGAACGTCGTTGAACAGTGGGCCAAATCGTTGGGCGCCCCGTACACCAAGAACGACCACAGTTTCGTCACCAAGTACAAGAGCGCCGACTGGAACGTGGACGTCATCGAACTGAAGGAGAACGGGACGCCAGAAGAGTTGGTGCGCACTTTCGATGTGCCGTGCTGCAAAGCGTGGATGGTGGGGCGCAGCGGACTGCTGGACATCACGCTGGAAGAAGACTTCGCTTGCAACTACATGACGATTTGCCCGGTGTGCGAGATTTTCGCGCCAGAAAGCAACCGCACCGCAATGCGGGTGCTCAAATACCGGCAGCGGGGGTTCGCCATCACGCCGCACTACCGGTTGTGCCAGGGGTGCTGCAAGAAGGCGCTCGAAAAGTGGAACACAATCAAGCATGCGCCGGGGGCGCTCGACGTCGAAGGACGGCAAGCAGTCCGCACGTTCACTTCGGGGCAACTAGACAAAATTAATGAGCTGACAGCAAAGACCACGCCAGAGACGGTGTTTATGTTGCGGGAAGATGAGCGGCAGTACATGCAGAAACTCATGGAAGAGTATGTGTGTGTGAGTGCGCTGTGGGCGGAACGGGGCACCGAACCGGATGAAAGCGACCCAGTGTACCAGCGGCTGCAAGCGCTGAAAGTGCGGCGGCAGGAGTGTGTGGTGGCGGCGAAAAATGGAACATTGTTTCCTCCTGAACAAAATCCGGTTTTGGAGACGGACTTTGATAGCGCAGATGTTGCGCCAGCAGCCGCAGTCGACGACATCGAAACCGACGACGAAACAGAAGAAGACTTGCCGCTGCCAAAGGTGGTAGCGCCGTTGGCGACAAAGCTGCGCCGTGGACCGCGTGCAGCTGCTGCCGCTGCAGACAACGAGGACAGCGAGGACGGCGAAGACGACAGCGAGGACGGCGAAGACGGCGCCGCAGCAGCGGCTGCAGACAACGACGACGAAGACGACGAGGACGAGTAAAAAAGAATGTTTCTTTTTGCGCAATTAAACGGCGGTTCCGGCCAAGAATTCGGCCGCAATCCAATGCCATAGTTCGGCGGGAAGACGGGGCGCCGCACGCTGACGCCGCGAAGCCATAATGAGCAAACCCATTTTCGCGCGCTGGTGCTGCCACCACAGGCGGAGTACATTTGCGCGGTGCGCCGGCCATCGGCGGACATCAGGCAGAGCAATCATCTGCATAAACTCTGGCGTTGACAGCCGGTCGAAAACTTGGCGCACGCGCGCGCCGGCCAGAGAATTCGCGTAACCAATTTCGGTGGTTATATTCCACAATAAAGTCGCGGGGTCAGGCAATTTTTCGAAACACACCACTCCGCGGCGTGCGCAATAAGTTTCAAACCACACAACTGTTTCAATTTGTGTAAACCCTAAAGACATGGGGCCTGGAGTGGCCTGGGCCATCGTTTGGGCGATTCCCCGCCAGTACAAAGGGTCAGGAATCAACGTGGTGAAATAATTAAGCCATTCTGTCTTGCTCCACAACGCTGCACGATGAACGAGGGCATCTATTACGGCACGGTCAAAAGGAGCGCGGCGATGGAACCAGTCAAGCGCGCGCACCGGCGTGCGTGACGGCAACTGTCTGTACAATTCTGCGGGGAAGTTTATTTCCGGAAAAGACTCCGCAATGAAATCGAGCACAGCGATGTCGACGACAGTGTCGATGTAGTCGCCATTGAAAACGGCGGCAACGTACGCACTATCGTTGTTGAAATGAGAAGCCCATTCAGCGGGAAGTTGAGAAAGTAGTTCCGGGTTGCCGTTTTTGAGCACAGCGGTTGCGCAAAGCACAGCGTTCACCGCAAACAACTCCGGAACAGTGAAACGTGTTAGCAACCAAGGAAGGCCGTTCCTGCGCAGAAGAGAAACCACTGTGTTGTTGTCCGAACAGTCGGGCTCGTACGCGAGCGCATCTTTTATCCACTCTACGATGTCCCGCTGCTGGAAATGAACCGCGGTCATAAACAGAGATGCCGCGTCAAAATCGCTAGCTGCGAGCCCGTGCGCCATAAGCCATTTGTATTCGGGCAAACTGAAGGACTGCCCCAGCATCGTGCGCAGCACAACACGGTCAATCGGCGGCGACTTCATGCGCTCAATAAGCCAGTCAAGGGCTTGAAGATTGTGGAGGGTAGCGCACGTGATGAACATTCGCGCAGGGTCGGCAATTGGTTCGATTTGGGACAAACAGTCGAGAACTTTGGGGCTGGCGCGTTGTCTAACGGCCAAGTCAAGTAGCAGATTATGCTGGTGCGGTACTGTTGTTAGCAGCTGAGGAGGTACAACACGAGCGAAATACGCGACAAACGCAATATTTTCATAGAACATTGCCATTTGTAGCAATTGGTGTTCCACCGCGTCGGCGATTACTTTTGGCGTGTCGCGCAAATAGTTGCGGATGTCGTCGGGGGTTCCGCCGCGCTCGATGCATTCGCAAATAACGGTGCAGCGCTCGGCGCTGATAATGTCGCGGCCCCAGTCGCGATTTCCAGTGTGCTGGAACGCCATGTTTATATAAAAGCGAATTCAATACAGTTCGACGTTGCGCAACCGCTGCAGACAGCGCGCAATAAATGTTTCTTTTAGAGCCGTTGTATAATGGAGGCGGTGGTGGGGTCGTGCGGGCGCCTGTGCGTTCCGGCGGCGCGGACTGATGAATTGCTGGGTATTTCTGTGCGGAAATTAAAAGCGCTACTTACGGTGCGGAAGAAAATGTACAAAGGCCCCGATTTAGTTGCGAAAGGGTACAGTGAAGTCGAAGTGGACGGAACGGACTGGCTGCTGCTGCCGCGAAGGTTGGCCGAAGCGCTGCCGGGCAAATGCGCCAATGTAATGGCTGCGGATCAAACGGCTGAAATGCGGGAACGGTTAGCGGTACCGTTTCCTGCGGGCGCTGTGGTGCTGTTTGACTATCAGATTGCTTGCGCCGAAGCAGTTATGCGGAGTTTTTTCTCGCCGCAGCGCGTGGCGGTGGGGGCCGGAATGGGGTACTTGAATTTGCCGGCGGGCCGGGGCAAAACCCTCGTTGGCGTCGAAGTGGCGCGGCAGGTGGGCGGGCGGTGCGCCGTAGTGGCGCCGCGTGCGCAAATCTGTGAGCAGTGGCTGCGCGCGTTCGAGGACCACATCCCGGGAGTGGCTGCGGCAATGGCGGGCGCTGTGCCGCCGGAGGAACGGGCGGCGCTCAGGGAAAAAACAGTCGTCATCATGTCGCCGGCGCTAGCGCTGAAAGAGACTGACTGGAGTCAGTACGCACTGGTGCTGATTGATGAGGCGCACATGATGTGCGCGCAAAACTGGCGGCAAGTGCTGGAGCGGCAGACGGCTGCGCGGGTGCTGGGGCTCAGCGCAACCACTGAAGAGCGGGCGGACGAAATGGACCCAGTGGCGAAATGGCACTTAGGCGAGCCGCTGAAGGCGCGAACGCTGCCGGGGTTTGAGGCAATGGACGTGGAGTTTTACGGGGCGCTGCGCGTAATCGATGTGAGAGATCCGCAGTTAGCGCGGCAAATACAAGGGATGTCGCACTCGGAAGCGCAGCAGGAGCTCCACCGCTGGCCGGCGTGGGTGGCGGCGGTGGCGCATGAAGTGCAGCAGTTGCTGGACCGGCATGAGGCCGAAGATTTGCGCGAAGGCCGCGGACCTGCCGGGGCGCCGCCGGCGGAACACAATGTAATCGTTTTTGCGGAACACCGTGAAGCCGTCGCGGCGTACGCCGAAGCGCTGCGCGGGGCGGGAGCAGTGGCGCCGGAAGTGGCGGAAATGATGGGGGGTACCGCTGGCGGCGACGCCACCCGTGCGCTGCGCGGAGCACGAGTAATAGTAACCACGTACAGCTACTCAGCAGTGGGGATTTCAATGGACCGATTTACGGCGGCGGTCTTCACAACCACGCGCAAAACGCAGCTCTATCAAATATTGTCCCGTATTTTGCGCGTGCGGTCGGACACTGCGGTCCGGCGCGACTATGTGGCCATGGTGGGACCGCGCCGCAACTGGAGAGACCACTGCCGGGCTATGCAGGTGTGTGCCGCAGCCCAAGGGTTTGCGGTGGCAACGGAAAAAAGAGAGAAACTAGATTAGTAGCGAGGCGGTATGCGATTATTTTGAAAACATAACGTTTTTCAGCAGGGCCAAGCGCCGTGCCCGTTCTTTAGGCGTCTCGGGTTCTTTTTTTGGCAGTGACATTTCCGACATGCGGGATGGCAGCCATTCGAGCATTTCTATGCGCCCATTAACAGCTGGCTGCGGAATTAGCTTGCAGTCCTCAGCTGTCGCGCTCGGGAGTTTGGCAGGATTTTTTGCAATCGGGACAAGTTTTTCTCCGTCGCTGATAGCCCAGGGGCTGGCAGAAAACACAAACCACAAACACCGCGCAAGGCCTTGCTGAGCCGCGACCGAGAGATCCCCCGATGCCGAGATGTGCGCGCAATACTTCTGCACATCGTTCTTCACGCTCGTTATCAAGAACTCGGTCCACTCAACCAACTGCATTTCCTTCAGCCCTTCTTCAGTAAACCCGTAGAAGATGCTGTCCTGCGAATACTTGGCCGGGCCAATGACCCATTGCGAGACACAGTGGGAGTATTCTCGTATGTCATTAGCAAGCTTATCATCAAGGATACAAAGGTTGAAAAGTTCCCACTGGTCTTGCGGGCCAGTTCCGAAAGTCTTTGTCTTTTTCCTGTATTTTAAGTTCCAGATGGCGTCAGAGGCGATGACGATTTCTCTGTCTAATTGGTTTGTGAATATGGCGTGGATTGCGCCAGCAAAATGGGCGCAATCGAACCGCAAGTTTTGTTCAATGGCTCTGCGGTAGGAAATTTTATCTTTTAGATATTTGCGGACGGTGTCTTCGTCCGAGAATCCACGGTTGGCAGCTATCCGCCGTATGGTTTTTTGCACAGTTGAGTGGTCCGCCATCGTAATATAAATCGCGATTCAAATAGTTATTTGTCACTGCTGGGCCGCTAATCCCAAGGCATATCGCTCTTTATTTTGTTTGACTTTGTGCGGGAGCGCTGCGCTTGTTTTTCTAGCACGCGGGCTTCGGCAGCAAGTTCTTTTGCTTTTTGCTTGGCTTCGTCAGCGCGTCGCCGAGCTTCGGCGGCCTGACGCTCAATTTTTTCAGTTTCATGCCAGGCGTTTTCGCGGCGTTTGGCGCGCAGAGATTTGCCCGATCCAGCGGCAACGACAATTTCCGGCACTATGATTTCTCGCGGATTCGGTTTCTTTGCGGAAGACATCAACTAAATGATATATGAAAGGAGCAACAGTGGTTGGAAAATAAAAAGTTTTGAGGTGGTGCCGATGTGGTGCGCTGAAAAAATATAGAAGCACAAATTGATTTGTTTTTTAGCATCATGTCGGACTACTATCTACCGGAAGCTGTCAAAACATGGCAACAAAAGAATGCAGGGCAAGATCCGGCTAGTCAAGTCATGGCAATTGGTTATGACGGCGAAAACGAGGTGTTTGAGTGGCTGCTGGAAACAAAGCAATTTGATCCGAGAAAGAGCTCGAACTTTGAAAAATGCTGCGGCATATTGTCGGTTGCGGCCAGCAATGGAAATGTCGAAATGTTTTCGTTGCTTTTACAGCACGGAATGCCATTTAAAAAATTGTCAAAGGGGTGGATTGAGCAGTGTTTGGTTTATGCCGTGGAGTACGAGCACGTCAATGTACTTGAGTGGTTAGCAATTCAGAAACTAGTGACAAAAGAGCTTTGTTGCTTCGCCGATATGTACCTCATGCGGTTGGCGGTTTCCCAAAATTACACAGACGTGTTGCACTGGCTAACGAAACAGGGGGCAATCACTCCGGAAAAATGCCGGGCGGAAAAGAGTTATGCACTCCGAAAAGCGGCAAACGAAGGATTTCTGGAAGTGTTGCGATGGATTGCGGCGCAAGGCGCCGCCACGCCGATTGATTGCCGAGTAGACAACGACAGTCCGCTAAAAAATGCGGCGGGGGGCGGGCACCAAGTTGTGGTGGAATGGCTGTTGCAGAGGATTTCAAAAATTCCGGAGATCTGCATTGCGACTGTGTGCAAAGAGATAGTTGGCGAGGTTCTTTGTTGTGTGGCGATGAATGGGCGCACAGCTGGGCTAGACTTAATTGTGCAGCGTGGAGAAGTGGTGCAAACAGATTATAAACATGTGCTGCCGGAAGTTGTTAGAGGAGCGGCGGTGGGCGGCCATGTTCATGTGTTGAATTGGGTGGCTAACAGAGGAAAACTGCCGCCAGAAGTTTTCAGCCAATCAATAAACTATCCGCTGAGGGTGGCGGCGCACCAAGGTCATCCCGATGTGCTGGACTGGTTAGAGGAAAAAGGGGAAGCGACTGTGGCGTATTGCAGGAAATTCGGTTTGTTGGACACAGCGAGTAAGGAAAATAAAACACCGACGATTGAATGGTTGGCGCTCCGGTTGCCGCTGAGCGACTTTGTAACTTGCCGGAGAACATGCGACTGGCACCGGATGCTGGGGAAGCGCAGACAACTGATGTGCGCCAAAGTTCTGTGTCTCGTTTTGGCGGAACGGCGGAACAGGTGCAAGCCGCGGTTGTTTCCGGAGTTGTGGGATTTAATCGTTGACGAGTATTATTGGATATAGTTTCTGTGCTTTATTTTTTACGTTTGCCAATAAATTGAAAGATGAATTTTATTATGACCGCAAAAAACCTTCCCGCAAACGTAAAGAAATGGTTGCAGCTAATACAAATCTATTATAAAATTGATGAAACT
>Ga0209990_10002966_pt1 | contig 12729 bp, 14 predicted proteins | sample NOAtaG_6_FD_187304 | JGI IMG/M metagenome (GOLD analysis project Ga0209990, IMG submission 187304) | Freshwater lake microbial communities from Lake Erie, under a cyanobacterial bloom - NOAA_Erie_Diel5S_2200h metaG (SPAdes) (version 2) | ecosystem: Environmental > Aquatic > Freshwater > Lake ...
ATGCTCAACTGCCAGAGGATACTCAGAGTGTACTTGGAAGACTTGGTAGATCGGGAGACGGACTCCTTTGCGATCAATATTATTCAGCTAATCTTGTCTACTGAAAGTCAAGCCGTAACTATGGCTAGACGATTGGGCGATAAAATTGAGCAAGAAAACGATCCCGAAATCCAAGAGCAGGTATTAGAATTAATAGAGACTGTATTGGTATATAAATTTCCGAAACTAAGTCGGCAGGAGATTGAGGCAATGTTTACATACAGCGATTTAAAGCAGACCCGTGTATATCAAGATGCAAAAGAAGAAGGCGAGCTACGAGGTTTAAAGCTAGGCGAACAGCGTGGACTGGTAAAGGGACAAGCTACGATGCTACTGCGGCTGCTTAATCGCAAGTTTGGACAGATTAGCCCAAGTTTGCGGGGCAAGGTAAACAAACTATCGGCAAAACAGCTAGAAAATCTAGCCGAAGCATTATTTGACCTAGAGACGATCGCCGACCTAAGTGATTGGCTAAAAACTCAAGGCAAAGCTAAATAGAGGATTTTTGAACCAATACAAAAAAAGGCAAGACAGCTAAAGTCTTGTCTTTTTTTGTGCCGATGGCTAGCGCCCGTTCTCAAGAACAAACGCATAATAACTGAAAGTTTGCCAAAGGCACAAAATCCTATGTTTGAAATTACCCCAGAAATTGAAGAGCATTTTGATTGTTCTTTACGGATAAAAGCCGAAGCAACAGTAGAGGCGATCGCCCTATCGAAATCCATCCAAATTGGCGAACCTGACCAGCAAATAGAACTAGCCAAAGCATCGGGATGGGGAACCCTCACCGATATCTGGGTGGGAGCGAACCATCAAGGGAACACATGGCAATACCGATGCTATGAAAGACTTTGCCAACTGCTCACCACCGCCGAAATCCAAGCCGCCAAATCAGCCACTGCCACCGCATACCAAACCAGTTTTGAAGTCATCCGTAACCTGTGGGATTTACTCGCCGCAATTGGATTTACAGGTGGATCGATCCTTGAACCTGCTTGCAATACCTTATCCTTTATGGGTTGCCAGCCTCAGAATATGAGAATCAGATCGCAATGGGTAGGCGTAGAGCTAGATCCTACCTTTGCCCAAATCGCGAGACTGCTTTATCCCGAAGCCCAGATTTATGCCCAAGGTTTTGAGAAAGTCAGCCTATCCGATAGTAGCTTTGACCTAGCGATCGGCAATGTCCCCTTTGGCAACTACAAGCTGTTTGATTCCCGATATGCCCACCTAAATCTGAGTGTGGATCACAACATTCATATTTTCGTTGTAAGATCTAAAATTATGAGAAAATTGGCTAAAGCGTGAGGTGTGAATATGCAAACTGTGTGGATTGTAGTCGCGATCACTGTCGCAGTTGTGCTGATCGTTTTAGTGCTAGCGATTGGTTCTGGGCGAATAGGACGATTTAGCGGTCGGGCTAGAGGAAAATATGGAAATAATGAGCTTGAGGTCGGTGCGGAGATCGATGAGTCGAGACAAGAGCAATTGAAACGACAGGTTGGGACTGTGGTTAAAGGTACGAAAATAATTGGTAAAAATAGCAAAATGAGGGTTTCTGGGAATGATAAGAGGGTACAAGATACATTAATGAAGGGTGAGAATCTGGAGTTTATTGTGAATGAGTCTGATTATAGATCTCCAAATCGGTTGCCTCAGTCTGATGATGAGGATAGGGTATGAGGCTGGCAAATCGGACTAAGGAAGTTGAATTTTTTAAGCAGATGCTACTGGGGCAAATATCTAAGCGCATTTTGTTGATTAAATCAGCTTCGGGGATGGGAAAAACGATTCTATTGGATGAGTTTGCGGCAATTTGTCCTGCGGCGATCCAGTTAGCGCAAATCGATCTGAGAGGAGCAACTAATGGGATTACCTTTGTGTGTTCGCGATTACAGCGTCAGATAGGCGAGGATAATTTCACGCGGTTTAACGATGCTATCAATACATTTCTGAATGCTGGGGTAGAGGTTTCTGGCAATAATATAAAGGGAACTGGCAATCAGATTAATGTGTTTTCGAGTGCTGAGAGTAAAGAGTTTGCCAATATTCGGTTTGATAGGCTGCAAAAAGAGTTTTTTTGCGATTTACGAGCAATTGAGAAACCCATTGTGATCATTTTAGATACGTTTGAGTTAGCCCCTACAACTCTGAAGAACTGGATTGGAGGCGACTTTTTGGAAGAGGTCGCAAAGGCAAAAAATATTTGGGTAGTAATTGCGGGACAGTCTGTACCAGAGCCGAAAATTGGATGGAGAAGGCTAGCAGATACCCATTGCTTAGATAAGATTGATGATATTGATGTTTGGCATTCTTTTTTACATGCAAATGGATTACTCTTTGAAAGAGAGACGGTAGAAGCATTTGTTCTACATCTTGATGGACAGCCTTCTGATATTGTTCAGGCTATGCAGAATGTGGATCGGAGGCGAAGAAAATGAGTATTAGTAGTAGTTTGTTAGCCAAATTAATAGCAGCACAGTCAGATAGTGAACGACGTTGGATTGTAACGGAAAGTTTATTACAGTCTTTACCAGATGATCTAGCAACAGCATTGTGGGCTGTGGCGATTCCTCATTGGTTTGATGCTGAGATTTTGGCGGCTTTATGTCCTGAGTTGGCAGATCGAGCAGAAGATCTTTATCAGCAGTTGCAAGAAATTTCTTGCGTAGAGGTGTTTGCGGAACGTGGGCATAATGTGCATGAGTTGACGCGAAATCAGTTGTTAAATCGACTTTGGCAAACTAAACCAGATAGTTTTCGAGAATTATCTGCTAGAGCCGCCTCATATTTTAGAAATCGCGATAAACCAGAAACTCAAATTGAGTGGAGTTATCATTTGTTGATTGCCAATCCAACAAGTGCATACCAAATGTTGTGTTCATTTTGGATAAAATGGGGAAATAGAAATGCTGGGATAGAATTAGAATCTTTATTAGAGTCTTTGATTGTTAATCTTCAACAGCAGATAGATGCCAATCGTTCCACATTCGTAGTATCAAACTTTATAGACTATCTTAGAGATGAATCTTCTGCATTTAATGTTTCTGATGAATTGAGTCAACCAGAAACTATCAAAAAAAATTTGAATCAAACTAACACTTCTTTATCCAATTTTGGAAGTACCAGTATGGTTGCTTTGCCGACATACAAAGACTCTATGGTCATTGCTACTGATCGTCATGAAGCAATACGGAAATATTTCATGGAGACTCCAGCACAACCTCTTAAACCCGATTATTCTGTTGGATTAACAAAAATAGGGATTGGTGTTGGTTTGGTTATTCTAGCCGTTATTCTGCTTTACTCAAAGCAAGGTATTCCTATTCTGTTAGGAATTGCTTCAGGATACTACGGTATATCAAAATTTTTGAATGATGGATATTCTATATACTCTAGTCAAAAGCGCGATTATGAACAAGCAACTAAAAAATACGAGCTTGATTATGAGAGAGCCGAACCTAAGCCATCGGATGAACAAATTGATCAATGGATGGATAGTGATATAGAAAAAATTACTGTCGAAGCTTTAAGAAGATTAGATTTGGAACATGATGATTATAAGTCAGAACCTTTTCTACTTGGAGGACCTTCTTATTCTCAAGAAACAAAGTATATTCGAGGAAAAGACGGTAAAACTCGATATTCGCATTTGAACATTCTAGTTGTTTACTTGACTGAGTACCATATAGCAACTTATCAGTGTGATCATGATATGGAGTATGGACAGACAACAAGTGATAAAACTCAAGAATTTCCTTACAGAGAAATCACTAATCTTGGAACTGAAGTAAAAAAAGAAAAAATTTATCTTGTTGGTAATGTTATAAGTTTAGAAGAGGGAATGCAAGAATTTACACTTGCTACAAGCGGATCGAACGTCATCAAAGTGGCATATAAGTTTGCACGGAACACAGATTCTTCGGGAGAACTAGTCAAAATTGGTGGAGAACATACAATTACAGCTATCCAAAAAAAATTACAAGAATATAAGCAGAAGTATGAAAGATAGTCATGACCTTTTTTCATAAATTACATCACATTTTGAAGACCATTTTTCTAGAAAAATATTAAATGTAAGATTTTCGCAAATAAACTAAGAATTTAAATTCTTGGTTTATTAAGGTAGAAACAAATAAGCAGGATTTTATTTGTTTCTATGGTAAGTGCCGAAATCAACAAAATCGAAGAAGACAACCTTGATGAGCTTTACCAATTCGTCAAACAACCTGCGATCGCCAAAACCGCAGCCAAACCAAAAACAGGCATCTTAAATAAACTCAAACACATCAAAATTCAATCACCAGTTGACTTTGCCGCCAACATTGACCAGTACATGAATGGAGAAAAGAACCTTGACAATATTCATTGATACTTCATTCATCATTGCCCTCATCAACCAACGCGATCAATATCACACACAAGCCCTAGATTTAAGCAATCTCTATTCTCAATAAGGAAAGGCACTATGAACACAATTAAAAATGAAATAGCACAACGCTTAGAGATTATTCCTGACGATAAACTAAGAGAAGTTCTTAGCTTCTTAAACTATCTGGTATGGCAAACTGAAAACCCTCGAACTCAAGAAGATCAAGATTGGTTAGAGAGCGAATTATCAAGTTTGGACAGCTATGAACCCTACGAATGGCAAGAAGGAGAACTCCAAGAAGGGCAACCCATTAAATTTATCGCGGAAACAGGAAAAATCGAGATCGGCGTATGACAGAACAGATTTTACAAATTGGCGATGTCATCACAGCAAAATTTCCTAGCCAAAATCCTAGCGGTAGAGAGCAAGAAGGCTACAGACCCGCAATTGTCGTAGGACTTCCAAGCCGATTAGGGAGACTTCGCTTTCCTCTAGTATTCGTTGTACCCATGAAGACAGATAGAGGACAAGAATGGGCTGCCATCAATCCTCATTTATATGTGCGATTTGCGGCTGGTATCGCTGGTTTAAAATCACCGTCAATTGCCCTATTGGATCAAGTTCGCGCAATCGATATTTCTCGTATCGTGGCATATCGTGGTAGTCTCACCACTCAAGAATATGCAGCGATCGCCAAATCACTTCAGCAAATCATGAAACCTGATTAGAAGTCTCACCCCTTTTATAAAGATGTCGGGCGATCGCACCCATCGCACTATCGAAGACATTGATGAGACTGTCCTGCCAACATTCAGCATATTCAATCAGACCTAGCCACCGTCGCCAAAGCCAACCTGAAGCTATTCATCAGCGATCGCGGGGTGATGTTGGATAAAGCTGTGCTGATAGCCGATCATATTTCTGAACAATTCCAAAAGTTGAGAGATAGCTATCGGTTAACTCAAACGCAAATCGGACAATTTGCAGGACTGAATGTGTATCTGAGTAGATTTGGCTCTGAGGTCAATGGCTCGATTGGTATGAGCATTAGTTCAGGCTATGAATTTAATGTTGATTGCCACAATCCACATAGTTCTCTTCTGCATGTGGTGAGGAATGCGATCGCTGCCAAATTGAATACAGCACAGGAAACTCTCGAACGCGATCGGCAAGAACTACCAATCTTACAAAAGCGAGTCAGTCAGCCGTTCGATCAACTTCAGACATACCACGAAAAAGCAAATCGGTTAGAGTTTCTCAAGCAACTGTTTGACACAATTGCTAACGAAGCACCCGTGGATAATGACGATCAAGATCCTAATCTCGATGATGAGGAATTGACTGATTCAAGAGAGATATTTTGGCAACGTGATTCTATCGTCGCAAAGTTGGAGCCACCATCAACAGCGATCATGGAAGCATTGAGGCAGAGACAGTTTGAGAAGTCTTGGTATGTGTGGTTGCCAATTTTTGATTGGCTAAGGTTAACAAACCTAAATAATCACTCAATTAATTTTTCCCCTATTAATGTATTACAATCATTCAGTCTAATCTCCTGTTTATTTATGCCTAACAGCAGTCTCCAACCTGATCAAGATGCCCTGCGCGAGTCGGCGATCGCGGTGATATGTTAGGAATGCAATGTGCGTCAATGAGGATCACTAGAAAAAGACTTAAAATATCTACAAAAATATTTCTATACCATTAATAAAAAAATGTCACTTATTTACTTTGACGATCTTCAAAGAAAGGAATATGAAATCCCTATTATTACTGATAAGATAATCGTGGATTTGGTGAATTTAATTCAAGTAAATGACGATCTAATTTGTTTTCGCCAAAAGCGTGGATTATTTGGACAATTTTTTGATGACTTTACAGGAGCAGATCGAAAACGTCAACTTGCTACTGATGAAAATATAAATATAGCAATGCAATCTCTGCACAGTTGGGTGTTAGATATCGCTAATAATTTGAATGTTAGTAATAATGCAATTATCACCATTGAAGAAAAATTAATAGAAATTTGTGACGTAATCCGCAACCATCGACAGGAAATTAGTTTACTTACAGATATTGTCAATCAACTGCAACGCAGAGTCGAAGATCACGAGCATCGGATTCTGAATTTAGAGCAACGAGTTGATAGGAAAGACGTTGAAATTAAAATTATTAATGCGATCGCAGCATGGCAGTCAAAACGGACATATCAAGGATTTCATTGGGCGATTCAAGTTGCTTTTGTCACCCGTGAAATTGTAGATTATGCGTTGGGTGATTACGAACGATTAATCACCAAAGATAAAGACAAGCAACTGCGTCAGAGTATAATCGATTACATACTTGCGGCCAACAACACAATCCCTGATCACCATTTTCCATTAACCGACCTCATCAACCTGTCATATAGCGAAACATCCTCAGACAATCGAGAAATTGCGGGTTATTTGCTTGAAGTAGAATCTATTTCCGAACAAAGACTAGGGAAAACCCCCTATTTGTTCACTCTTGGTAAAACCTTAGAATTAGCCAAACAGCAGAAGCACTCAGACCCTGCAAAAGCCGCATTCGATCTATGTCGTTGCTATCCAAATGCAATGATTTATCCTGCGACTAGCAAAAGAGAATTTGTTGAGCGCATCGTAAATGAAACTGCAAGCGATCGGTTAAACTTAATAAAATTAGGGTAATAATAGGAGAACAAAGTAATGTATAGCGATACTCTAAAGCCTAATATTTCAACGCTTCGAGAATCTGTGATTGTTGTTTTGTCACAGGCTCAGAGTTTGATGAACTATGCCAATCAAGAGTTAGTGACTCTAAACAGCTATGCACAACACGCTAAGAGTATCGAAAATGAAATTACTAAGGTCAAAAATTTAGAGTTACGCATGGCGATTGTTGCCCCCATGAAAGCGGGTAAGTCCACGATCATTAATGCGATTGTGGGGCAAGATATTTTGCCAAGTCGCCAGCAGGCAATGACGACATTACCCACTGAAATTGTTTTCTCCAAAGAAGTAACTGAAGCAAAATTAATGCTTCGGCATGAAGGATCTGATGCTTTTGATGTATTGAAGCAATCGTGGGGGAGCCTCAAGCGAAAGATAAATCAAATTGGACTTGAGCAAGCTAAGGAAAGGACTAAGGCTTATCCTCATTTACAAGATTTACTAGAAGATGTGTCCGACAATCCAGAATCCTCTCTTACTTCAGAATTATCAGAGACAGAAGCTGTCCAACCTGACTTGGGAGAAGATGTGTCCGACAATCCAGAATCCTCTCTTACTTCAGAATTATCAGAGATAGAAGCTGTCCAACCTGACTTGGGAGAAGATGTGTCCGACAATCCAGAATCCTCTCTTACTTCAGAATTATCAGAGATAGAAGCTATCCAACCTGACTTGGGAGAAGATGTGTCCAACAATCCAGAACCATCTTTTACTCCAGAAGTATCGGGAACAGAAGCTATCCAAACTACCTTAGCAAAGGTAAATGACCTTGTGCGGTTATGCAGTGCTTTAGAGCCATCCGATAATCCCCTCATGTCTTTAGTATCTGCACCTCGCATTGAAGTACCTTTTTGTCAAACTGAATCAAGTCTCAAATTAGATGGGGTCGGCAAATTAGTCTTTGTTGATACCCCAGGTCTAAATGAAGCAGGAGATATGAATCTTGCTGACGTTGTTAAACGCCAACTTGAGTCTAGTGCAATTATTTTGTTGGTATTGGATTATACCCAATTGACTACTGAAGCAGCAGAAAAAGTGAAGCGAGATGTTGATGAAGTGGCAGAAATTAAGGGGCGTGAGAGTATATATATTTTGATTAACAAAGTTGATATGCGTAAAAAGAAAGAGGACATGACAAAACAGCAAGTTTTAGAATTTGTTAATAATAAATTTGGAATTGAGGCTAGTACAAATCGAGTGTTTGAAATTTCCGCTTCGCGTGCTGCTTATGCTTCTAATTTTTGGAATGAAAAGAAAAAAGGATTTACAAATCCTCAAGACATGAGAACATCAGATTTGCTTGGAATGCAATATTATGGTGATTCTTGGCGCAAGAAATTCCAGAAAAAAGTTGATATGGATGATATGGAAGAGGCAGCAACTGATGTATGGAGTGTATCAGGATTTGCTGAATTTCTACAAAAAGCGATCGCGGCATTAATGATAAAAGCAGCCCCTCTTACACTTTTGAATGCTCTTAATGATGTCCGATATGGATTAACATCGCTCCAAAATAGTATTAATTTTCAGAAAAATATTTTTGGTCAAGACGTTCAGAAATTACAGGGACAAATTTCTGCATTAGAGCATGATTTAGAGAATCTTTTAGATTGCCAAAACAAACTTAAATCTCAGGTCAAAGACATTGGTAAAACTCTAGAGCAAGAGTTAATTACTAGTCTTCATAATATGAAAGAACAAAGTAGTGCAGAACTTAATAACATTTTCATTAGTCGTGAATTTAGTGAAGCAGGTCTAGGTAAAAAGTTCGGGCGAGGCATTTTGGATATGATTCAATGGTTTAGTAATGTTAAATATCAAGAAGCTGGTTTAATTGAATTTAATTCTCAAGCAGAAGTAGATAGCTTTATTGAAGGAGTAACTGCCTCAATTAGAACTATTACCAATAATTTAATGTTCAACGCAAGAGAAGATGCTGTAAAACAAATTAACAAATCTCGTCAGAATATTGAGTCTCTTCTGAAAAAAGAGACTAAGCCAATTGTCGAACAATCTCAGAGCCGATTCAAAGAACAATTCAATGTAAATCTAGAATTGCCAAATATTTTCGATGATGTTGAACTTGAGCAAAATATTGATCTAGATGTTAGTACGAAAGTGGACTTTAGATATGTTTACGAGAATGAGATAGTCAAGCAAAGGCGTTGGAATTCATTATGGATTTGGAAGCATAATGAAGTAAAAGTTGTCGAAAAGACTGAAAGATTTTATACAGTTTCAATTGATACAATCACCAGTTCTATTAATCAATCAATCTCATCGGCGGTTCATAATGTAACCAGCCAAATTTTCAACTATCTTCAAGAAGATTTTCAATCAGTACTTGACAAATTTTTTGATAATCTTGATGGATTTTTGAAAGGTTATCAAAAGGATTTGCTGAATTCAATTGAAGCGTATAAGCGCTCAGAAGAAGGTCGCACAGTTTTGAGAGTTGCATATGATGAGATTTCAGATAAAAGCTCGAAATTAATAGTTGATGTTGACAGGCATAAAAGCTATGTAAATGAATTTTTACCAAAGGGAAAACAATATGTCTAGAAGAGATGATTTGCATTTTCCTTTACGCCGTACCCTTGAAAAAGACGGATGGGTAATTACCAGCGATCCGTTGATCTTGGTACTTGGAGAGACACTTTTAAAAGCTGATTTAGGAGCCGAAAAGCTTTTCACAGCCGAAAAAGAAGGACGTAAAATAGCCGTTGAGATTAAAGATTTTGACGCTTCTTCGGTAATTAGCGAACTGGAGAAAACAATGGGTCAACTTCAACTTTACCAATGGGCATTAGAAGAACAAGAACCAGAGCGCCAATTATTTTTGGCTATAAGTCAAGCTGTGTATATTTCACAATTCCAAAGACCAATTTTTCAGATAGCCATCCAGCGCAATAAAATTAATTTATTAATCTATTCCCCAGATCAGGAGGTAATTGTCAAATGGATAACTCACTAAAATATGTAGACATCCTCAAAAAAACAGTACAGGATGCCACAATCGATCAGCCTAGTCTGCAAGCAATCAAACTTTATCCAGTTTGTGATGCTGAGTCTGGACATTTTCTAGTTCTTGCTACAGGTCGGGATAAACATCGTTGGATTGATAGCGTCCTATTTCATGCACGACTCATCGAAAAAGAAAACAGTGATCGCCAAATCATCATCGAAGAAGACAACTTTGAAGAAGGATTAATTGATACACTCATCGAAGCGGGAATCAAAAAAGAAGATATCGTCACCAGTTGGCAACAAGCGATTAAATAACATGATAAAAAATACCACAACCAAAATCGGATTAGTCCTAGCAGGTGGCGGCGCTAAAGGTGCTTATCAATCAGGCGTAGTCAAATACCTAGCAGAAATTGACTTTGCCCCCTATATTATCGCAGGTACGAGCATCGGTGCGCTCAATGGAGCAATCCTTGCCTCTAATACATCCTTTAAACAATCAGGCGATCGCCTATGGCAACTATGGAAAGAACTAGGTGAAGCTAACATCATCAACTTCCAGCTAGTTAAATATCCACTACACTCCTTAGCACAATATTTACTTCTCTCTCAGGAAGACGCATCCATCTGCGACTCTAACCCACTGGATGAATTTTTACGCTATGCAATCAATCCCCAACAACTGCGAGCAGGAATCGAACTATGGGTAGCCACGTTTCCCTCAGCACACAATTTTCTACCGTCTTCACTGAAGGCAGGTCAGATTGTACCAACCATAGGCAATGTCATAACCGCCACCCTTGGGCAGCCCGCCGAATATATTCACGTCCAATCAGCCGACACCGATGAAGAAATTTATCAAACATTACTCGCCAGCGCCGCTATTCCCTTAGCCTTTAAGTCCCGCAAGATTGATGGCAAGCATTATGTTGATGGCTGGTTAGGCGATAACGTTCCCCTCAAAGCCCTAGCAAATAGCGGTTGTACCCATGCGATCGTCATTCATTTAGGAAACGGTGAACTATGGGATCGTCATGAATTCCCTAACCAAACAATAATTGAAATTCGTCCAACAGAAGATATGGGTGGTCTCAACAAACTACTAGATTTCAGCCCCGAACGGATTCAACTCCTGCAAAATCGTGGTTATCAAGATGCCAAACGCATTCTCGAACCAATTTTACAAACACTCACAATCGAGCGATCTCGAAGAGAAAGTTTTGCACGGCTTCAGGAAACAACAAAACGATTAAGAGACGATCCACCAATTTATTAGATTTCAGGCATTATTTACAGCGATAATTTATCAAGCGATCGTGCTTGACGAAGCTAAAGGGCGATCGCACATTCTACTTGTGGGTTCTAACCTCTCAACAAATTTGGGAAGTAAGTTCAATTAAATCAATTTTTTCTATGGTCATATCATAGTTTTTAAGATTGCCACAGAATTGTCTTTGCACAGGCTCAGAGCTTGTCAAAATTCCTTAGCAGGAGTTTTAATGAAAATTAATTTGAGGAAAAGGATTGAACCAATGAGCTTGAAATACAATCTGTCGGATTTACCAACTGGAAGTGAATCAAGGCAGAGCCATCTAGAATTCATTCGCGTAAATCTAGAGCTACTGCTAGCCGTAGCGTGGAATGGCTACGAAAGCGAAGGAAGAGGCGCGATCGTCATTGACGTAAGCCTATCCAAAGCATCACAAATTGGCATAAATCCATATCAACGTTTGCTAAACTCGGAGAGCTATGGTAGCTATCTGAGTCTCACCACTGTCAAGAGAATAGCCACATAATCAGGCTATCCAAATCCCTTTCAAGGAGAAGAAAAGAGGCAAATCAACGAATATAAGCCAGAAAAGCAAGTAGTAGTATGTTTTATCCGTTCCGATGGTGGATTTAGCTCCTATGTAATCGCCCATCCATTTCTAACCGCAAAACAAGCTTACGAAGCCAATAAATCAAGGCTAGAAGCCGAGTTTGTCGTGGATTCACCCACCTAAAACTTGCAACGATTCTAACCACCCAAAAGCCTCCTGATTTCAATCGGGAGGCTACTTTTTTATGGAAATAAATATGACATTACATAGAACCAAAAGTATCTTGTGCGGGCTGTTGCTATTAGCGATCGCCATCCAACCAGAGCATCATCATATCGAAGAAAAGCATCCACAAATTCACTGGCAAACTCGTCGTCAGCGCAAGTATTGGCATAAAAAGACTAAGAGTGCTTAGAGGCTTTTAGCCAATCAATCAACCAACCAATATTCAACAAAACAAACCAATAGACAAAATTTAAAGCCATGAATACAACAGCAATGATTGCTACACAGCAAGCCTTGATCGATAAAGGAGCCGAGTACTTAGGAGACTTGATTGCATGGTCAATTTGTGCCGAAACTCGACTGAGTGAACAAACACTGAAGCAAGCAGCCCAACAAGTCAACCTAGACTTTGGCTATTTGCCTGAAAGTCCCAACAAACTGAGCGCATTCAAACATGCCCGTTCCAAAACTCAAACCCAACTCACCAGTCACGATCTGTTAATTCGTCAAATCTCGAATAATGGCGTACTGGTTTATGGATTTGTCCTAGAGAACAAGAACGAAAAAGACAAAA
>Ga0209990_10002969_pt1 | contig 12728 bp, 10 predicted proteins | sample NOAtaG_6_FD_187304 | JGI IMG/M metagenome (GOLD analysis project Ga0209990, IMG submission 187304) | Freshwater lake microbial communities from Lake Erie, under a cyanobacterial bloom - NOAA_Erie_Diel5S_2200h metaG (SPAdes) (version 2) | ecosystem: Environmental > Aquatic > Freshwater > Lake ...
CGGCTTGATCGAACGCTCGGGGTTCTTGGCGTCAGCAGGCTGCTGATCGCGCAACGAGCCCGGATCCACCAGTTCGGCGTCGTGGCCCTGCAAGGCGGCGAGCATTTCGGGCGTGCGCCGAACCACCCAGACCGGCATGCCGCGCCATTCGACCGTCTTTGCGGCGCCCGGCAGCAGGTCGGAAAGATCGACCTCCACCGGACCGCCCGCGGCCTTGGCCCTTTCGCTGGGCGCGAACGAAGCGACAAAGGGAATGGCGGTGGTGACGACCGCCACGCCAGCCATGGCACCGGTGGCGGCGACCCAGAAACGGCGATCGGCGTCCGGGCTGGGGGTCGCGGGCACGGACGGCGTTGTCATCAGGCGCTCCTGGTCGCCTGGCTGGCGACCTGTGTTGTCAGGCGTAGAACAAGGATTCAAAAACAGGACGACAGCGCCGGGAGACGCTGGCACCGTCCACGGCATCGGGCGGGGTCGTCGCGCGTTCGATTGCAAGCCTGCCGATCAGCCTCTGTCTGTGCGATCGACCGCACAGCACACGATGGGTGCTGCCGCGTCGCAGGCGTCGCCTCTGTGTCTTTTCGGGATACCCCGGGCTCTGTGCCCACGAAGGCAAATTGGCGCCCTGCGTCACGGAGAAGAGATGCGACACCCCGGCAAGCCGCAGCGGGGCCTCACACGACGACAGGCGCTGATGGCCGCCATTCCCGCCATCGGGGGCCTCCGCCAGGCGGGCAGTTTCGCACTCGACTACGCGTCAGTGGGTTCGGGCGAGGGCGTGCGCCGGATCATCGAACGGCAGGTCGACTTCGGCGCCACCGACCGCCCCTTGGCGCGGCGCGAACTCGAGGATCGCGGCTTGCTGCAGCTGCCGACCGCGATCGGCGGCGTCGTCGTCATCGCAAACCTGCCCGGCGTGCCGGTCGGCCGCTTGAGGCTGTCGGCGGCGGTGCTGGCCGATCTCTTCCTGGGGCGCATCGCCAGCTGGAACGACGCCCGGCTGCGTGCCCTGAACCCCGGCATCGCCCTGCCGGCGCTGGCGGTCTCGCCCCTGCAGCGCGAAGAGAGCTCGGGCACGAGCTACCTCTTCAGCCACTACCTGGACCGCACCAGCCCGGCCTGGAAGTCGAGCATCGGCGTCAAGAGCCAACTGGTGCTGCCACGCGGCCGGTCCGTGCGCGGCAACGGCGGCATGGCGCGGGCGGTGTCGGAACGGCCCGGGGCGCTGGGCTACCTGGAGTACTCGTACGCGCAGGACAACGGCCTGCCGATGATGAACCTTCTCAACCGCTTCGGCGAGTTCGTCCGCCCGAGTCCCGACTCCATCTCGGCCGCCGTGGTCGCTGCCGACTGGGAACTGCTCTACCTGGACCCGAAGCCGACGTTCGAGATCGACACCGTCGACGCCGGCGGCCCGCGCTGCTGGCCCATTGTCGGCATGACCTACGTGCTCGCGCCGACACGCTGGGCCGACGCCGGCAGGGCCGCCGCCTTCGTGCAGTTCGTCGAGGCCCTGTACGCCGAGGGCGGCGCCGCGATCAAGACGGGCGAGAACGACGTCCCCTTGCCCAGGCGGGCCAGGAACCTGGCCCGGGTGACGATGCGCGTCCACCTCGACCCGGCGCGCCGCATCGTGCGCTAAGCGCCACGTTCGCCGCGCCCCAGGACACCGGCCGGGACTCAGGGCTTGGTCGCCGGTGGCTGTTGCGAGGCCAGCAGCCGCGCCTCGCGCATCAGCACGCGGTGGAAGCTCTCGGTGCGCTCGAGCCAGGCCCTGAAGGGGGCGCCGGTCATCGTCTCGTTCATGAACGCGCCCTGCGCCATGAAGCGCTTCCACTCCGGCAGCGCGCGCACCTTCTCGAGCACGTCGGCGTAGTAGGCCACCTGGGCGGGCGTGGCACCGGGGGTGGTGAAGATGCCGCGCAACATGAGGTACTGCACCGGAATGCCGAACGACATGCAGGTGGGCAGGTCGGCCCAGGCGGTGCTGGCAGTGACCTTTTCGCGGTACTCCAGCGGCCGGCCGTCGAACACGCACAAAGGCCGCAGCTTGCCGTCGCGCCAGAGCTTCTCGCCCTCGATCGGGTTGTTCACCGTGATGTCCACTTCGCCCGCGGCCAGCGCGCGCGCCACGTCGCCGCCACCCTTCAGCGGCACGTAGTTCACGCGCGTGGCCGCCGCGGTTTCGAGCAGCACCGAGACGATCTGGTCCTCCTGCTTGGTGCCGGTGCCGCCGAAGCGCACGCTGCCGCGCGGCGCGGCGCGCAGCTGCTCCATCAGGTCGCGCGGGTTGCGGGCCGGCGAGTCGGCCTTCACCCAAAGCAGGAACTGGTCCCTCGCCATCATCTTCACGGGCGTCAGGTCGGTCCAGCGGAAGTCGCTGCCGGTGGCCAGCGGCGTGGTGAACAGGTTCGACAACGTGATGATCAGCTTGTGCGGGTTGCCGCTCGCCGCCCGTACGTCGAGCAGACCTTCGGCACCGCTGTTGCCGGCCTTGTTGACCACCTGCAAGGGCTGCTTCATCAGCTGGTGCTTCGCGATCAGCTCGGCGAGCAGGCGCGCCATCTGGTCGGCACCACCTCCGGTTCCTGCCGGCACCACCAGTTCCACGGGCTGGGCAGGCTCCCAGGCCGCTGGCTTCTGGGCCAGCGCCAGGCCGGGCGCCAGAAGGGGAACAAGAGCCAGTACGAACCGGATCATGGGCAGCACTCCGGGCCAGCGGCTGAGGCCGGCCGTGAACGAAACGATGTTGGCCAGAGCAGCATCGGCCCGCGGGAAGCTCTCCGGAGGCCGCAAGTGCAAGCAGATGTTTTCGATGTCACAGAGTTGCGCAGGAGGTCTTTCGTACATCGGGCGCCGATCGGGTGGGGCACGGGTCCGGAAACGGCGAGTCCGGCGAGAACGACGTCCGCCTCGCTCATCATCGCCGCCCAGTCCATGGGCCCGGCGCGCCGTTCGATGTCGACCGCTGTGCGCATGGCCGATGCCCGATCGCACAAGCATGCAACGTAGCATCGGCGGATGCCTGGATTCGTGCCACCGTCGAGACCCGCCAGGATCGGTGGCGTGCCGGCACTGGCGGCGGCTGCGCTGGCGTGCAGCGCCGCGGTGTTCGCCCAGCCCGTGCAGCCGGCCCCGGCCCGACCGGTCGCCGATGCGGAGATCGGCCCGCAGCTCAGCCCCGGCGTCTCCTGGGAACCGCATGGCCCGCTCACACGCGCGGTCGGCCTGCGCCGGCTGAATCCGGCCGAAGTGGCGCTGGCGCGGCAGCGCTACGAGGGCTTCTACGCCGCGCTCACGGCCAGCGAACACTTCCGCACGCCGACCGACCGCGTGCACATGGTGACGAGCAGCGCCGCCATCCAGGCCCCGGACGAAGGCAACCGCGCCCGCGCCCCGGTGCTGCAGCAGAGCATCACGGCCTACTGGACCGTGCCACGCGACGTGCGCCGCCTGCCCAGCGGCGTGCTCACGCCCAAGCTCGGCGGTGCGCACGACCTCGTGTACTTCGAGCTCAACCGCGTGCCGCGCGCCGACCTGCTGGAGGACCGCCGCACGTACGGCGACTTCTCGCGCGGCGTCGACAGTGGGCGCCACGGCGGCTACTTCGCGATGCCCGCCGTCATGGGCAACCTGGGCGGCGGCATGGTGTACGCCGACGAGATCGTGCTCACGCGCGACGGCCGGCCGGTGCTGGTGCCGGCGCCGCTGGGGGCCGTGCTCGACCTGGAGATCGCGCGCCTGGCCGGCATCGTGCGGGTCAACGAGAGCATCGAGGCCAGCCGCCGCGCCGAGGCCGAAGCGATGATGGCCGCCGACAAGGTCGCCGAACGCCGCGCCCGGCGCGAGGCGATCTGGGCCCGCGAGACGCGCGACCCGGCCCTGCTCGCCCGGCGTCTGGACGCCGCGCATGCGGGCGATATCGCCGAAGCCGAACGCCTGCGCCGCGACAGCGAACTGCCGGCCACGCCCGACCCGCGGCACCGCACCTGGGGGCCGAAGCTGGCGCTGGACGCGGCGCAGCGCCTGGCCACGTCGCTGGACGCTGCGGGCCGCGCGCAGCCGGCGTGCGCGCGCAAGGAGCCGGGATTCCTCAGCAACGTCGCCGCGCGCTTCGCCCCTGTCACGGGCAGCGGCGCGGACTGCGTGCCGATGGTGCAGGTGCGCGACGACGTGCTCGACCCCACGCGGCCACTGGACGAGGTGCAGGTGCTGACGGTGTCGTTTGTCGGCAGCCGCTGCGGCGAGGTCATCGGCGGCGTGCGCCCGCTCCCCGCCGCCGGGCGCTGCGGCCGCAGCGTGCCGCTGCTGCGCGAGATGGACTGGGCGGCAGCGCGGCGGGCGATGGACTGGCCCTGAGCGGCGGGCCAACGCAGCCACTCGAACGCGTCCAAGCCGTCGGCATCGGTTCCCCTGGACGGACGGTGGGCATTGCGTGGCGCTGGCACCGGGCGGTGTGCGTGGGCTAAGGTCATGTCCGAAGGTCGTTTCGCAGCGGTGGCCCCCCTTGGAGCGGGGGACGCCGACCCTGCAGCAGTTCACAGCAGTCCACGTCACACAGGGAGGCCGTGGTGGTCGTGTTCAAGGCAAGTCCTCGTCGCTGGGGCGTGGTCACGGCGCTCGTCACAGCGGCAACCTGGGTGCTGCCTGCGGCCGTGGCGGCAAAGGACTACGAGCTCGAGTTCCTGGCGCAGGTCGGCGACGTCCGGGTCAGCCTGGTCGGCGGCGACGACACCCGGCGCTTCGGCTCCGCAGTCCTGGTACGCCTCTTCTGGGACCAACCCAGCCGTGATCGGCGTGCAGCGCGCCGCACGCTCACTCCGTTCTTGCTGGGCTGCGACAGCCGTTGGATTTCGACACCGTTTCAACGGGACCGCGAAATCCAAACGGACAACCCGGCGGCGCTGCTGCGCCTTCCCGCGCGGGGCCTGATGGAGAGGTCTCGTTTGGCCGAGACCCTGGACCCAACCAAGCTCATCAGCTTCTCCTCGCTGGACGACCCCGGCGCGCTGCAGCCCGAAGTCAGCGCCGCCTTGCGCGCCAGGCTGCCGGCCTTGTGCGAACGCGCGGCGCCTGAGCCCTTTGGCACGCTGGCCGCCGTCGCCAGCCTGAGCTTCGCCAACGGCGGTGTCGGCACCTTTGCGCTTGTGTCTGGCACCGCCTTCCGGGAAGGCGACGTGGTCCAGGCCTGGACCCGACTGTCCACCTTCAAGGAAGCCCCGCCAGAGTCCGATTCGACGCGGCCCCTGCCTCACGACCCCGCCCTGGCGGTCACGTCCCGCCTGCCCGAGATCCTGAGCTCGCTGCAGGTCAACCGCTTCGACTGCCCGCAGCGCCGGGTACAGACGGCCGCGATCGTGCGGTTCGACACCCAGAACCAAGTCATCGGGTCCGAAGTCGCCACTGGCGCCGATACCGAGTTCCGGGCGGTGCAGCGCACGGCTCACGAGCCCTTGCTGGACCTGGTTTGCTGGCTCTACCCAGGCCCGGATGGTGCCCGCACCGCCGCAGGCCCGGGCCACCGGGCCGAGAGCGGTCAGCGTCGCGGCGCCAGCGCCCGCGGTGGCGCAGACCAGCGGTTGGGCACAACCCTGTCCGGAATTGCCGGCGTGCAGCTTGCACTCCTGAACGAACGCTGGATGCACATGCGGCGCGAGCGCGCCACCTGAGCAGCGAGCCCGGAGCTTCGCGCGCAGCCACGACGGCGGGCGCCCAACGACACCCACGGCGAACGGTTCTGGTGCCCCGTCGCAGTGCCATGCCGAATCGGCATGATGGGGTGAGGACCGGTACCTAGAGTCCGGGGCTCCTTTTCGCGAGCCCCGCCATGGACCTGAGCGTCGACCGTCCCCAGCCCACCCGCACCGAGACCGACAGCCTGGGCGCGCTGGCTTTGCCGTCCGAGGCCTTGTGGGGCATCCACACGGCGCGCGCGCTGCAGAACTTTCCGCTCGGCAGCCGCACCCTGGGCCAGCTGCCCGAGCTGGTGCACGCGCTGGGCGCCGTGAAGCTGGCCCTGCGCTCTGGCCAATCGCCAATGTGGTGTGCTCGATGCGCGCCGCTGCAACGCCATCGTGACCGCCAGCGAGCGGGTGCGTCGCGGCGAGCTCGACGCGCACTTCGTCGTCGACGCGCTGCAAGGCGGCGCCGGCACCAGCAGCAACATGAACGCCAACGAGGTGATCGCCAACGTGGCGCTGCTGTCGCTGGGCCATGTGCCGGGCCGCTACGAGGCGCTGCACCCCAACGATCACGTCAACGCCTCGCAGAGCACCAACGACGTCTACCCCAGCGCGCTGCGCCTGGCGCTGCACGCCGCGCTGCAGCCGCTGCTGCACGAGGCTCAGGCGCTGCAGAAGGCGCTGCGCGCACAGGCGGCGCGGCATGCCGGGGTGATGAAGATCGGCCGCACCCAGCTGCAGGATGCCGTGCCGATGACCGTGGGCCAGGAGTTCGGCGCCTGGGCCGCCACGGTGGCCGGCGACACCGCGGCGCTGCAGCGCGCGGCGCTCGGCCTTCACACGCTCAACCTGGGCGGCACGGCGGTGGGCACGGGCGTGAACGCCCCGCCCGGCTTTGGCCGGCTGGCCATCGACCAGCTCGCGCGGCTGCTGGGCCGGCCGCTGCAGCAGGCCGACGACCTGGTGCACGCCGGGCAGGACACCGCTTCGCTGCTGGACCTGTCGGCCGCGCTGCGCCGCGTGGCGGTGCACCTGGGCAAGATCGCGTCCGACCTGCGGCTGCTGGGCTCGGGCCCGCAGGCCGGCTTCGGCGACCTGCGGCTGCCGCCCCGCCAGGCCGGCAGTTCCATCATGCCGGGCAAGGTGAACCCGGTCATCCCGGAGGCCGTCAACCAGGTGGCCTTCGCGGTGATCGGCGGCGATGTCACGGTGGCGCTGGCTTGCGAGGCCGGGCAGTTGCAGCTCAACGCCTTCGAGCCGCTGGGCGGGGACTGGCGTGTTTCGCTGGCCACCCAGCGCGAGAAGTACCGCACCAGCATCACCGGCGCCGGCGTCGCCCAGGGTCGCGCCGAAAAGAACCTGACGGCGCTCGGCGTGGGCTACGACTTCGGCTTCATGCGCGTGGCGGCCTTCGTCAACGATGACGAGTTCGTCGCCGTCAACGGCACCAAGGAAAAGGCCCGCGAGTGGGCCGCCGGTGTGACCGTGCCGGTGGGCGCGTTCAGCATCGACGCCATGCTGGCCGAGGGCAAGATCAAGGGCGTGGCCCAGAAGACCAGTGGCTTCGGCCTGGTGCTGCGTTACGACCTTTCGAAGCGCACCGACCTCTACGCCGGCCACCGCAGCAACCGCGACGACAACAGCCCCACCACCGGCGCCACGGTGCGCACGGCGCGTGTGAAGGACACGCTCACCGGCGTGGGCATCCGCCACCGCTTCTGAGGCGATGCGGCAGGCGCGTCGCTGCGGCCGCTCGCACGGCTACGAGAACCAGGTCACACGGCCGGTGCCGACGTCGTGCATGGCCGACACGATGCGCAGATTGCCCTGGGCCACCAGGGTCCGCAGGATCTCGCTGCGCTCGGTCAGCAGGCCGGCCGCGTCGCGTGCGTTCTGGTCGGCGACGGCCTGCACCAGCGTCTTGTTCTTCGAGCTGCGTGGGCCCTCGATGCCCTGCACCTTGATGACCGAGGGGCGGATGTTGGCCAGCGTGGCAGTGAGGTTGCCGAGCTTGGCGTCGTCGACCGCGCCCTTGATCGCGCCGCACTCGGTGTGCCCCAGCACCACGATCAGCCGGGCGCCGGCGAGTTGGGTCGCGAACTCCAGGCTGCCGATGATGTCGATGTTGACGAAGTTGCCGGCGATGCGGGCCGCAAACACGTCGCCGATGTGCTGGTCGAAGATCAGCTCCGGCGGCACGCGGCTGTCGATGCAGCCCACCACCGCGGCGAATGGCGCCTGGCCCGCGGCGGTGGCCTTGACCTGCGCCATCAGGTCGCAGTGGATCGAGGTGCCGCTGACGAAGCGCTGATTGCCTTCCTTCAGCATGGCGAGCGCGCGGTCGGGCGTGACGGCCTCCTGCCGCGCCTTGTCGTAGGCCAGGCAGGCCGGGCCCGCCAGACTTCACACAGAGGCTGCCGTGGCGAGGGAGATACGGCGGTCACGCGGCGCGCCGTGGTCGGCGGCTCAGCGAATCAAGGCGTCGGCACGCCGCCGCGCGAGTTCTTCGTTCGCCAGCTGCGCGGCATGAAGGCCAGCTACAAGCCCAAGCAGTTCGACGCCACCGACCTCGTCGAATACGCCGAGGCCTGCGGCTACGGCCTGGCCCGCGCCCATGCCAAAGCCGGCGATGCCGCGCTGATCGCCGGCTGGATGGGCAAGAGCGACAAGCTCAACCGCGCGCTGGTGGACTTTGCGCGCGTGTACGCCGACGTCAACACGGCCGACTGGGAGCTGCTGAAGGCGGGGTGAGGCTTCGGGTTCGCGCCCAGGGGACCGGGTTTCCGGTTGCCGGATTTCGACCCTGAGTTGACACTCGTCGTCCCAGTCTGGCCAGCCTGGAGCCGTCGTCCGACTGAGCGAACAGGGGCCTCTGCCGTAGCCGCTCAGGGCACAGACGCCAGCGCTGCCTTGATGTGAGCTATCAGCAGCTTGACGAGCCTGGGCGCGTGACGGTTGGCTGTGACCGCGTAGATTGGCCAGTTAGGCGTGGCCTCGCCCGCAAGCAAATGCTCCAGGCTTCGCGCCTGCACTCTGCGGGCGGCGACATGTCGCGGCAGCAACGCGATGCCCCGCCCATCTTCGGCCAGCCGGCACAGCAGCGCGACGCTGTTGGCGGCAAGCGCGCAGGGCCCGGGTGCGGCGTCCCAATGTGCAGCACCCACCTGCCATGGCATCGAGCCTAAAGCGGTACGCAGGTCAAGGCAGGGGAGATCGGCGAGCTGTTGCGGGGCAGTGATCGGTGGCAAGCGACGAAGCAGGCCCGGCGCGGCGTACAGGCCGCTGGCAATCTCGCCGACCTTGCGCGCTACCACGCGATCGTCCATCGGCTTGCCTATGCGCAACGCCAGATCTACCGGATCGCGCAACAGGTCAACGGCGCGCGACGAGAGGTCAAACTCGACCTTGAGTCCGCGGTGCGCGTCGGCGAAGGTGGCGACGGCTGGACCGAGCATCTCCACCCCCAGGTCCACCGGCATCGCGATACGCATGCGCATCTGCTGATCCTGGCTGGTGTCCAGCGCCGCCTGAGCGCGCTCGGCCGCCTCGATCACCTCCAGACAACGTTCGAAGTAGGGCTTGGCCGCGGACGTCAGCGCGACGCTGCGTGTGGTCCGTACAAACAGTGCAACACCAAGCCGCACTTCAAGCGCGGCGATGCGGCGTGACAGCGTAGAAGGCGGCATTTCGAGACGCGTGGCTGCCAGGCGGAAGCTGGCCGTCCGCGCCACCTCAACGAACAAGGCCACGTCGGCCAGCGAGCTGCGCGATTGATCCATTAACTGGATTGTGAATGCCACTGGCGGTGCTCATGCCCGACCGTCTCGGCCCTACGCTGGCGCACGTCCATACGCATCCTGAGATGCGTCCGGAATCCAACCAGGAGACGACCTTGACCCGATTCACATTGCTTGGCGCCGGACTGATGATGCTCGTCGTCGGCGCGCTGCACCTGTTCAATCCTCAAATGATGATGCGCGAGCCGGGAATCGTCCTGAGCTCGACCAATCACCTCCATGTCGTGCGCGCGGCCTACGGCGGAGCCTATCTCGGCATCGCCGCATTGTTCCTCGCCGGGTTGCTGCGGCGCATCGATGTCCGGGCCGCCCTCGCTGCTGTGGTTTTGATCTTCGGTGGCTTCGCGCTCGGGCGCATCGTCAGCATCGTTGCCGACGGCATGCCCGTGCCTTTGTACCTCGGAGTGCTGGGTGCCGAGCTATTGTTTGCAACGTGCGCCGTGCTGGCCATGCGCCAACCCACGTGACCCAGTACTCGCCAATCAGGCCCCAGGGTTAACCACCGGTGTGGCCGGGCACTAGGCCCAGTCACGCTGCGAGCGGCCCTTCATTGACGACAGCTCCTGGCCGAATCCAGCCCTTCCTGGCCGCACGGCCAACAGCGTCAAGGAGATTCAGCGCTCCACCGGCAGCCTCACATGCGCCTCGGCCCCGAGGAAGTCGCTGTCGGGTTCGGGGTGCGGCAACGACTTCAGCTGGCGGATGAGCGGCAGGCGCAGCGCGACGATCACGAGCACGACACAGCTCAGGCCCGCGAACAGCAGCGTCGCGCGCAGGCCGAAGCGTTCGCCCAGCCAGCCGCCGATCAGCGCGCCGGGGCCGGCGAGCAGCAGCGTGAGCCAGCGCATCGTGCTGGTCATGCGGCCGAGCAGCTTCTCGGGCGTCACGGCCTGGCGCAGGGCCAGGAAGTTGATGAAGATGAACACGGCGCCGAAGGTGAAGGTCATCATCGTCAGCGCAAACACCGCCACGCCCCAGGCATTGGCCGGCGCCACCGCCATCAGCAGCCAGCCCGCGCCGGTGATGGCACAGCCCACCACCAGGCACGGCCCGGGACCGATGCGATGGCTCACGCGGCGGCCGAGCACGCTGCCGGCCACGGTGCCCACGCCCATGCCCATGAAGCACAGGCCGATCTGCTGCTCGGTCAGGCCCAGCACGCGGCTGGCGAACAGGATGTTGACGACCACCGCGGCGTGGTGGGCCATCTGCCACAGCGCCATCAGCACCGCCAGCGTCACCAGGAGCCGCGTCCGCGCGACGAAGCGCAGCCCGACCACCAGGTCGCGCCAGAAGTGCGCGTCGGGCAGCACCTCGCGCCGCTCGTGCACCTTCACGCCCTTCAGGATCGCGGCCGAGCCGATCAGCAGGCTGGCATTGACCACCAGCGCCAGCGGCGCGCCGAAGAGTTTGATCAGGAGTCCGGCGAAGCCCGGCCCGGCGACCTCGGCCCCCGAGGTGGCAAGCGCGTTCTTGGCATGCGCCTCGACCAGGCGCTCGCGCGGGACGACCTGCGTCAGCACGATCTGCGATGCGCTGCCGGCCACGGTGTGCACCGCGCCCAGCACGAAACCCACCACGTACAGCCAGTTCATCGTCAACCAGCCGGCCCACCAGGCCAGCGGCACGCTGAGCGCGGCCACCGCCATCGACAGCTCCCCGGTCACGTAGACCGGGAGTTTGCGCACCCGGTCCAGCCACACGCCCGCCGGCAGCGACAGCAGCATGAAAGGCACGATCTCGATCGCCGTCAGCAGCCCCATCTGGGTCGGCGTCGCATTGAGCAGCACCGCGGCCGTGAGCGGGAGCGCCAGCATCATCACCTGCGCCGCGAAGCTGGCCGTGAGGATGCTGCCCCACAGGCGTCGGTAGGCCCGGTCGCGCCACAGGTCGGCGGGAGGCAGGCGCAGCCATCTGGCGACGCGCTCGGCCAGCGCCATCGGCGGCCTGGCCTCGGGGGTGCGGGCGGGATCGGTCAGCTTCGATAGTCCGCGTTGATGCTGACGTAGTCGTGCGACAGGTCGCAGGTCCAGACCGTGGCGGCTGCCGGCCCTCGGCCCAGTTGAATGCGTATCGCGATCTCGGCCTGCTTCATGACACGCTGGCCGTCGGACTCCTGGTAGGCCGGGTGGCGGCCGCCGCGGGTGACGACATGCACATCGTCCAGGTGCATCTCGATCAGGCCCTGGTCCAGGTCGGCGATGCCGGCATAACCCACCGCGGCCAGGATGCGGCCGAGGTTGGGGTCGCTGGCAAAAAACGCCGTCTTCACGAGCGGCGAGTGGGCGATCGCACGCGCGGCACGCTGGCACTCGGCCTCGTCGCGCCCGCCCTCGACCGTGATGGCGATGAATTTGGTCGCACCTTCGCCGTCGCGCACGATGGCCTGGGCCAGCTCGACCGCCAGCGAAGTCAGCGCGTCGCGCAGCCGGGCACCGTCGCCGGCCGAGAAGTCGCCGACCGCGGTGTTGCCGGCCTGCCCGGTCGCGACGAGCACGAAGCTGTCGTTGGTCGAGGTGTCGCCGTCGATGGTGATGCGGTTGAAGCTGGCGTCGGCCACGGTCTTCAGCAGGCCCGCCAACGCACCCGGCGCCACCGCCGCATCGGTGGCGACGAAGCCCAGCATCGTGGCCATGTTGGGGTGGATCATGCCGGCGCCCTTGGCGATGCCGGTGATCGTGACCGTGCGGCCGTCGATGTCCAGCTGACGCGACGCCGCCTTGGGCAGCGTGTCGGTGGTCATGATGCCCTGGGCGGCGTCGAACCAGGCCGCATCCGACATCGACGACAACGCCGCTGGCAGCCCGGCTTCGAGCCGTTCGACCGGAAGCACCTCCATGATCACGCCGGTCGAAAACGGCAGCACCTGGCCGGGCTCGACCCCCATCAACGAGGCAAGCGCGGCGCAGCTGCGTTCGGCCCGGACCAGCCCGTCGGCCCCGGTTCCGGCGTTGGCATTGCCGGTGTTGATGAGCAGGGCGCGGATCGGTCCGCCAGCGGCCAGGTGCCGTTGGCACAGCTGCACCGGAGCGGCACAGAAGCGATTGCTGGTGAAGACACCCGCGACCTGGCTGCCCGGCGCGAGCTCGAAGACCACAAGGTCTCGCCGGTTGGCCTTGCGGATGCCCGCCATCGCAGTGCCGATGCGCACGCCGGCGACGGGCTTCAGGCTCTCGGGGTGGGGGGCGGTCAACAGCACGGGCATGGCAGCAGGCAGGTCAGGGTCCAGGGAGCCGGTGAGTTTACGAAC
>Ga0209990_10002975_pt1 | contig 12725 bp, 9 predicted proteins | sample NOAtaG_6_FD_187304 | JGI IMG/M metagenome (GOLD analysis project Ga0209990, IMG submission 187304) | Freshwater lake microbial communities from Lake Erie, under a cyanobacterial bloom - NOAA_Erie_Diel5S_2200h metaG (SPAdes) (version 2) | ecosystem: Environmental > Aquatic > Freshwater > Lake ...
CTCGCGAGCGCGATGCTCGAGACGATGTCGCTTGGGGTCGACGATTTCGCGCGGTTTCCGTGGCTTGATGCACCCGACGCGACGCGCATCGATGAGGCGACGAAGACGCTGGCGACGCTCGGTGCGCTTGGCGACGGCGGGCGCGGGCTGACCGAGACGGGGCGCGCGATGGCGCGCGTGCCGGCGCATCCGCGGCTTGCGCGCGCGCTCGTCGAGGCTGCGCGGCTTGGGTGCGCGCGGCGCGTGGCGCGCATCGCGGCGGCGCTCAGCGACCGCGATCCGGCCGAAGGCGTCGGCGCGAACGCGCTGCTGTCGCTTCTCGAGAAGGGTGATCCGCAGAGCGACGCGCTCGTGCGCGAGAAGCTGGTTGCGGCGGCGGAGGGCCGCGCGCTGCCGCCGTCGGCGGACCGGCTTGCGTGCCGCGAGGCGGTGCTGGTCGCCGACCAGCTCGCGCGCAGCGTGAAGGAGACGGGAAGCGACGCGTCGAACGCGGCGGTCGACGCGGCGCTCGTCGCGGGTTTCGTCGATCGACTTGCGTTCAAGCTCGAGCGCGAGCGGCCGCACTGCGCGCTTGCTGGGCGGCGGCGCGTCGAGCTTTCGAAGGAATCGCTCGTGCACGAGGCGGGCTTCGTGGTGGCGCTCGAGGTGCGTGAATCGGGCCCGGACCACGACCGGCTCGTGTCGATTCCCGTGGCGCACCCCGTGCCGCGCGAGGTGGTCGAGCGCGCGTTGCCGGCGGCGTTCAGCGCCGTCAAGGCGACCGCGTGGAACAAGGAGCTGCGCGCGGTCGAGATGGCCGACGAAGAGCGGTTCCTCGACACGCCGATCGCGCGCAAGGCGCGGAGCGCGAAGCCGTCGCCCGAGGTCGAGCGCGAGCTCGTCGCGCGCATGAAGTCGGGCGAGATCAAGCTCGAGGGCTGGGAAGAGCACTGCGAGCCGTGGATCGCGCGCGTCCGCTGCGTGGCGGCGTGGTTCCCCGAGCGGAATCTGATCGCGTACACCGACGAGGATCTCGACATCATCCGCACGGAGATCGCGTCAGGCTGCGTGCGCGCGCGCGAGGTCGAGGCCAAGGCCGCGATCGATGCCGTGCGCGGCGCGCTGTCGTGGGAGGAGATCCAGTTCGTCGAGAAGATGGCGCCGGCCACGCTCGCGCTGCCGCGCGGCTACCGCATGAAGCTCGAGTACGCGGTCGGCGCCCCGCCGCGCGGCCGCGCGAAGATCCAGGACTTCTACGGCCTCGACGAGACGCCGAAGGTCGCGGGCGGCCGCGTGCCGATCGTGGTCGAGATCCTCGGCCCGAACTTCCGCCCGCTGCAGGTGACGCAGGACCTCGCGAACTTCTGGCGCGTGCTGTACCCGGAGATGCGCAACGAACTGCGCCGCCGCTACCCCCGCCACGAGTGGCGGTAGAAAAGGTGCACGGCACGTGCCGTTCAGTGCCTGGCACTGCACGGCACGTGCCAGGCACCGGGCTCGCACCGAGCGGGCCATCCGTGCGCGGGCTCCGCAAGTGCCTGTTTGAAATAGACTTCCGACAAGGCGCATGGTGCACGGCACGTGCCGTGCAGTGCCTGGCACTGCGCGGCACGTGCCGTGCACCATTCGCGATTCGCGCGCGGGCGGGCGCTGCGCGCCGTGCAGGTCGCGCCATCCACCCCGCCTCTCCGTATCGCCATGAGCGGCGCCCGCAAGCCGCCGCCGCTTCGTCCCGCCTCACCCGCCGAAGCGCTTGCGCACATCGCCGAGGAACCGCACGATCTGCCCCTGCTCCTTCGGCGTCGACGCCTTCTCGACATCGCTCTCCCAGAAGTCGAGGAACCGCATCGCGCCATCCTCGGTCAGGCTCGGCATCCGCTCAGGCGGACGCTCCGCCGCGCGCTCGCGGCCGCGTTCGCCCTGCGCGCGCAGGTCCTTCAGCCGCTCGTCGTCGGTCTTCTCGCTGTCCTTGCCCGTCGCGATGCGCTCGCCCGTCTTGATCCACTTCACCATCCACTCGTCGATGTACTTGCCGCGCTCGCTCTCGGGCAGCTTGAAGTAGTCGTCGGCGCCCTGCGCCAGGATGTCCTTCGCCAGCACGCGCGCGTTCTGCGTCGCCTGCTCGCGCGCGGGGCCTGCAAGTCCCGCGAGGAACGCAGCCATCGTGGCGCTGTCGGCCTGGTCCATCCCGCGGAAGCGGTCGGCCAGCTCGCGCAGGAAGCGGATGCGCTCCTCGACCGGCAGCTGCGAGAAGTCGTCGAGCGCGAAGTAGCCCAGCACATCGTCGACCGGCGAGTCGAAGATCGACGGCGGCGGACGGAAGCGGACCTCGGCCCACCAGTAGACGCCGTAGCCGGCGAGGCCCGCGAGCGCGAGCACGCCGAGCGTGCCGAAGATCTGGCGGCGCTTCGATTCCCACGCCTCGCGCAAGGCGTCGTCGGCGCGGTCGCGGATTTCGGTGATGTTCTCGATCAACGACATGTATTTGCCTCGGTTCTCTTCAAAACGACCTGCCGCCACCGCGTCTCAACCGCCTCCGCCGTCGCCGGGTTCCTCGAACGGCTCGCGCAGGATTCCGACGCTGCCGTCGATGTAGACCGCGTTGCGCGGCACGCGGCTTCCGATCTGGTGGCGGTCCACGCTGTCGATCAGGATCGCGAACGCATTCGGGCTCTGGTCGTACAGCGCGCCCACCAGCTTCGCCTCGGCGTCGCGGCGCTGGCGCTCGCGCATGCGCTCGTTCAGCCCCGGGTTGCCCATCGACGCAGCCATCAGCGTCGCCACCTGGATCTGGACCTGCGGCGAGTAGCGCAGCAGGCCCGGCACATAGAAGTAGCTGGTGCCGGCCGCGAGCGAACCATCGGTGTCGAGGTCGGCCGGGCAGAACCAGCACTTGCAGTCCTGCTCGACCACGCCCGCGAGCACCTCGACCAGACCGCCGACAGGCCCCTCGGGCGTCGACGCGGGCAGGAAGTCGCACATGGGAAGCAGGCCCTTGATCGACGCGCGGTAGATCTCGATCGAGCCGTGGAGGCTGCGCAGGTTGCTCTGGCACGAGACCGACTCCGACTCGCGGCGCACGCCGGAGATGGTCGGCACGATGAGCGACATCAGGATCGCGATCACGCCGATGACCGCGAGCATCTCGACGAGGGTGAACCCCCGCGCGGAAGAGCGCGACGGCCGTGGGCGAGGACGGTGGGCTTGGACGGAATCCATCGGGAACCTTCGGGGTGCCTGTCTATCGACCATCCTTGGGGCGGATGCACAGATGCTACGGGGACGCCCCGTGATTCACCAACCGTCGGTCCGACAGGCAGGTCCAGTTCGCAGCGAAATCCCGTGGCAGATGCGCAAATCGGGGCTGGAAACCGCTCTTCGGCGACTTCGGGGACCCGTTCAGCCGGCGAACATCGCCTCGACAAACGCCTCGGGGTCGAACGGCTGGACATCCTCGGGCCGCTCCCCGACGCCGACCAGCTTGACCGGCACATCGAGTTCCTCGCGGATCGCCACCACGATCCCGCCCCGCGCGGTTCCGTCGAGCTTCGCAAGGAAGATTCCCGTCACGCCGGCGGCCGCCGCAAAGAGCCGCGCCTGCTGCACCGCATTCTGCCCGCTCGTCGCGTCGAGGACGAGCAGCACCTCGTGCGGCGCGCCCGGGATCTTCTTCGCGAGCACATTGCGGATCTTCGTCAGCTCGCGCATCAGGTTGTCCTGCGTGTGCAGGCGCCCCGCGGTGTCGACGAGCAGCACATCGCTCCCGCGCGCCAGCGCCGCGTCCGCCGCGTCGTACGCGACCGCCGCCGGATCGGCGCCCGCCTTCCCCTTCACGATGTCGATCCCGAGCCGGTTGCTCCACTCGGTGAGCTGCGCGACCGCGCCGGCGCGGAAGGTGTCGGCGGCCGCCAGCAGCACGCTGCGCCCCTCGTCCTTCAGGCTCTTCGCGATCTTCGCGACGCTCGTCGTCTTGCCGACGCCGTTCACGCCGACGACGAGCACCACCGTCGGCTTCGCGGCCGCCGTCGCGATCGCGCGCGACTGCGCGGGCCATCGCACCTTGAGGCTCGCCTTCAGGTACTCGAGCGCATCCTCGCCGCGCGCCACGCGCCCCGAGCGGAACTCCTCGCGCAGCCCCGCTGTCAGCTCGCGCGCGGCCTTCACGCCGACATCCGCCGCGATCAGCCGCGACTCGATCTCGTCGATCAGCTCGTTGCTCAGCGTGCGCCCAAGCAGAAGCGAACGCAGCTGACCGCCGATCGCCTCGGCGGTCTTCTGCAACCCCTTCTTGATCGCCGCAAACGCCGAGCGAAACAGGCTCATTGCGCCTTCTCCGACGCCCCCGACTTCGCGACGCGGTCGAGCACCGCGTTCACGAACGCGCCTGATTTCTCGGTCGAGAAGGTCTTCGCAAGCTCCACGCTCTCGTCGATCGCGACCGCGACCGGGTCGCCCGCGTGCGTGAAGCCGTACCAGCCGAGCCGCAGCGCATTGCGGTCGATGACGGGCTGTCGATGCACAGGCCACTCGGCCGTGAACGGCCGCACCGCCTTGTCGGCGTCGTTGCGGAACTCCCACACCATCGATGCGAGCGAAAGCCCCGCCTCGATCTCCTCGCGGCGCGCGGCGATGCGCTCGGGGTCGCGCGCCTCGAGGCGCGCAGCCGCGGTGGAAAGGTCCGCGCCCTCGCCGTCGTCACCAAGCTCGTCGACGCTCTCGAGCGCCGCGCGCACGGCGGCGAGATCGCCCGCGAGACCGCTGTCGAACTGGTAGAGCGCAAGCAGCGCGTAGCGCCGGTCTGGCCGGATGGAGCGCGATCGTCCGCTCACGCGGGCCTCCCGAGCGGAATCCGATGGATGCGCTGCACGGCGTGCGCGGCGATGAGCGCCGCATGCATCGCCTCCTCGCCCTTGTTGCCCTTGCTGCCGCCCGCGCGCGCCAGCGCCTGCTCGTGCGTCTGGCAGGTCAGGACGCCGAATGCGACCGGCTTGCCGGTCCGCGCGGTGATGTCGGCGAGGCCGTTCGCCACCGCCTCGCAGATGTAGCGGTCGTGGGTGGTCTCGCCCGTCAGGATGCAGCCGAGGCAGACGACGGCGTCGAGGTCCGCACGCGACGCCAGCGCGTGGGCGATCGCAACCAGCTCGAACGACCCCGGCGCATCGACCAGGACGAGGTCGTCCTCCTTGCCACCCGCCTCGAGGAAGGCGTTGCGCGCGCCCTGGTGGAGCGGGCCGGTCACATCGCTGTGGTAGCGGCTGGTCGCGATGCCGACGCGGAGGCCGCGGGCATCGGTGGCGAGGGGAACGGCGGTGTGCATGGGGCGGCAATGGTACGCGCCCCCGCGCTGGGCGGGGAGGAAGGAAGCGACCCGTCCGCACCGATACGATGCGCTCCATGCGCGCGCTCGTCCGTAGAACCATCGCCTGGGCCGAAGTCTCCCGGCTTCCGGTCGCGTTCGGGGCGGTCGCGAATGTCTGGCTGATGGTCCTCCTGGCCCGCACCGAAGCGGCGCGCGCGGCCGAAGGCACCGCCACCGCCGCCGCGAGCACCATCGGCGGGCTCAACCCGATCCTCGCCCTGATCGCGGCCGCCGCGTTCGCGACCGGCTTCATGGCCTTCGGCGCGGCGCTCAACGATGTGCTCGACGCGAAGCACGACAGCGCCTTCGCCCCCGACCGCCCGATTCCGTCGGGCTCGCTCTCGACGCGCCGCGCGTTCCACATCGCGTTCGCCGCGCTGGTGGTCGGCGTGCTCGGAACGATCCCCTTCGGCGCGATCGCGATCGGCGGCGCGATGGCGCTCGCGATCGTCGTGCTCGCCTACGACGCGTTCGCCAAGCACATCCCGGCGCTCGGCATCGTGCTCGCGGGCCTCGCCACCGCGCTCTCGATGGTGGCGCTCTGCCCCGACACGCCGTCGCTCCTTCCGGTCTGGCTCGCGATGAGCCAGACCATGGGCGTCGGGCTCGCCGCCTACCTTCTCGCGGAGAAGCGCCCCAAGCTCACGCGGCGCGCGGTCCTCCTCGGCGCGCTCGGCTGGCTGTTCTGGAGCGCAGTGCTCTTCTATCTCGCCGTCGACCGCAACGGCGGCCCGCTCATTCCCAGCTGGTACGACCGCTCGATGCTGCTGGCGCCGGTGGCGGCGCTTTTCACCTGCGCGGCGTTCGCGTTCTGGAAACTGAGGAATGTCCGCGGCCTGCGCGCAAGCGAAAAACTCCTCCGCTACGGCAGCCTGTGGAAGGCGATCGTCGCGGCCAGCTGGCTGGTCGTGATCGGCCGGCACACCGAGGCCGCGTGGGTCGCGGGCATCGCGGTGGGACTCGCCGCGCTGTTCGCCCTCCTCCGCGAGATCGGCCCGCAGATCGCGGCGCCCGTCGGCTGGCGGTCGTAGTTTCCGCTGCGCCGCGGCCGCCCCGCCTTCGGTATCCTGCGCCCCGTGCCGCACTTCCCGCTCCGACGACACACCGTCTGCCTGCTTGCGACCACCTCGCTCGCGGCCGCGGTGTCGATGGCGGCGCCTGCCGTCGCGCAGACCCCCGCCGCGTCCGAGACCCCCGCGCCGACCGCGCGACGCTCGATCGACGGCACGACGCTCGGCGGCTTCGTGCTGCCGACCAAGCCGATCGCCAGCGGCTGCACGCTCTCGGCCACGCGCGCCTGGAAGTGGAAGAACGACGACACCCAGCGGCTCTACCTCGAAGGCGATGTGCGCGCATCGCTCGGCGGCTATTCGTTCAGCGCCAAGCGCGCCACCGTCTGGATCAACCGGCTTCCGATCGGCGACGAGACCGCGACGCAGATCGCCATCTGGTTCGAACGCGCCGACGAGCCCACGCGCCGCGCCGGCCTCGGCGCAAGCGGCCGCGACCTCCTCGTGACCTCGAGCTACCTCGGCGAGACGAAGCTCTCCGCCGTGGTGACCGAAAGCGGCGTCGCAAGCGACCGGGCCTTCATCGGCGCGGGCGAAGCGCGCCTCGCGCGCTACCTGCGCACGCTCACCCGCGACATCGCCGCCGGCACGCAGGCGCTCGGCACGCAGCCGGTCGTCGACATCCGGACCACCGTCGAGGAAACGGCGCCGCAGCCGGGCGGAAGCCTCGCCGAGGCCGCCATCGCGCAGCCGGCGCTTCCCGACGCGATCGCCGTCTCGGCGCCCGCAGCCACCCCGCTTCCGATCTTCAGGCCCGAAGGCACCGTCGCGTTCTCCGCCGACTCGATCGTCCTCGACGAGAAGCTCGACCGCATCGCCGTGCAGGGCATGGTCGAGCTCGAGTACCTCTCGACCGCAGGCGGCGCCGAACGCAACCTGCAGCTTTCCGCCGAGCGCGGCGTGATCTTCCTCGTGCCCGGCGGCCTCAGCCAACTGCGCACGGGAACGCGCAGCCTCGATGCGAGCGTCATCGCGGGCATCTACCTCGAGGGCGCCGTGCAGGCGTCGGACGGCGACTACTCGGTGCGCGGCGCACAGGTCTACTACGACCTCGCCGAGAACCGCGCCGTGATGGTCGACGCCGTGCTGCGCACCTACGACCGCCGCCGCAAGGATCTCCCGATCTACACGCGCGCCGCCGAACTCAAGCAGGTCGCGGCCGACCAGTGGACCGCCGACACCGCCACGGTGTCGACGAGCGAGTTCTTCACGCCGCACCTCTCGATCGGCGTCGACCGCGTCACCGTCACGCAGCAGCCGGCCGACCCGACGCTCGGTACGCCGGGCGGCGTCTATGTGAGCGCGGAAGGCGCGGGCATCGAGATCGGCGGCAAGCGCTTCATCCCGCTCCCGGGCTACGAAGGCCGCGTCGACCGCATTCCCGTCCGCTCGATCGAGGCCGGCTACGAGGAGTACCGCGGCGTCGAGATCGGCACCGAGTGGGACCTCTTCGCGCTTGCGGGCATCGCGCCCGTCGCGGGCCTCGACGCCGAACTCGCGGTCGACGCGTTCACCGACCGAGGCGCCGCCATCGGCACCACCTTCACGCTGACCGACTCGCTCGGAAGCGGCATCATCGACCTCTACGGCCTCTACGACGCGGGCGGCACCGACCAGACGAGCGCCGGCGGCCTCGTCGAGGTCGATTCGGGCGCGCGCGGCATCGTCGACGCCGAATGGCAGACGGCCCTGTCGAGCGCCTTCAATCTGCAGACGCAGTTCTCGTACATCTCCGACGAGACCTTCGTGAGCGCGTGGCGGCAGGAGGACTTCGACAACCGCCGCGAGTTCGAGACGAGCGTCTATCTCAACGGGATCAGCGACAACACCGCATTCTCGACGCTGCTGAAGTACGACCTCAACGACTTCATCTCGAACTCGTACCTGCTTGCGAGCCGCGGCTATGTCGTCGACAAGCTGCCCGAGATCTCGTATCGCCGCTACGGCGACAACATGTTCGACGGCGTGACCTGGACGCAGCAGTGGTCGGCCAACATGATGTCGCTGCGCCCGACCACGGGCACGCCGAACTCGCTCGGCGTTCCCGGCGGCGCGTGGGGCGGCGCGATCGGCGCGGCGCAGTCGATCGAGGACGCGTATCTCGCGGCGGGCTACGACGACAACCTCGTCTCGCGCCTCGACACGCGCCACGAGATCAGCGTGCCGCTCTCGAACGACTGGATCACCGTCACGCCGTTCGCCACCGGCGAGGCGACGGGCTACCTCCTCGACGAACTCACGCAGTACACCGCGGATGTCGACACCCTGCGCTTCCAGGCCGGCGGCGGCGTGCGCGGCTCGATGCGCTTCGTGCGCGTCGACGACATGGTGCAGAGCCGCCTGCTCGACCTGAATCGCCTGCGCCACATCGTCGAGCCGTACAGCACCGCGTGGGCGGGCTGGGACTCGAACGACGAAGGCGCGCTCCCGATCTACGACCAGGACTACGAAGGCACGACCGGCGGCGCCGCCGTGAACCTCGGCGTCCGCAACACCTTCCAGACGCAGCGCGGCGGCTCGGGCGCGTGGCAGTCGGTCGACTGGTTGAAGCTCGACCTCGGCCTCGTCGTCAACGACGCGGCGAGCGACTTCACGCCGCAGCCGGTGAATCCGCTCGATCCGAACTCGAGCCTGCGCTGGACGCAGTCGCCGATGCCCGCGTTCTACACCTTCCGCCCCGAGCTTTCGCAGTGGGGAAGCCACGGCTACGGCGCGATGGTGTGGCAGCTCAGCGACTCGCTCACGATGGGCGGCACGATGAACTACCTGTTCGACGACCAGGTGTTCGTCACCGACGCGGACAGCGTGCTGCCGAACCTCGCGCGCGGCTCGCTCGGCATCGAGATGCGGCACAACCCCGTCGCGAGCACCTATGTCGAGTACCGCTACCTCGCGCCGACGAACTCGGAACTGCTGCAGGCGGGCTTCCTCTACCGCGCGGGCAAGCGCTACCTGCTCGCGTTCAGCCCGCAGTACGACCTGCAGGCCGGCGAATTCCGCGCGGTCTCGGGCTCGGTCACGCGCACCTTCCCCGACTTCGACCTGAACGCGAACGCCGGCTACGACCTCATCGAGGACAACACCTTCGTTGGCCTGTCGCTGTCGATCCCCGCCGGCTCGCGCGCCTCGCGCCAGAACTTCGGCGCGTACACGCCGTCGATGAGCGGAACGCGGTGATTTCAGCGCTCGCCGCTTGATTGAAGCGCGCGCGCCTACTTCGCCGTCGGTGCGGACGGCGTCTTGCCTTCCTTCATCTTCAGCTCCCACGCCTCGCGGCGGGCCTTGCGCTCGGCGCGCTTGGCCTCGCGGCCGGCCGCGTCGCGCTCGGACTTCGTCTTGCACTGCTCGCGCCACTCCGCGGAGATGCCCTCGCGCGCCGTCGTCCACGCCTTCGCGATCGAGTCGCACTTCGCATCCCGCTCGCCGCTCCGGTCGCGGTCGACCGCCTCGAGCCACAGGCAGCGATTCTCCTCCGTCCACGCCGCGTGCGACGGCGGAATCGCATGGATGCGCAGCACCAGCAGCGAGAGCGCATCGCAGATCTTGTCGACACCGGTCGGGCCATCGGGATACGGAGATCCGTCGGGCTGGAGGACCACACTTCGCGACCGTCGGACCGCAGCATCGAGCGGAGCCAGATACCGACACGCCCCATCGACGAGCCGAACCATCCGACCGAGCCGCGTTGGATCGAGCGAAGCATCGTCGAACCCGGCGAGCGCCGTCAACGGGCGCTCAAAGCGGCTCAGGTCTAGCATGATCTGCAGATTCGCCGGCCCCGGCATGCCAAGCAGTCCTTGGATCGCCACAATCGCCGCCGCCGAGGGATCGCCGACTCCCACGCGCATTTGCGCGTCCGCGACCGTGAGGTATCCATCTGCCGCAATCACTCGCGCTTCCTCGGTGAGCTTCCCCTCCTGCACCTGTATCCACAACAGCATTGAAGGAGTCAGTTCCCAGCCGAACTCCTTGAAGAGGATCCCTTCAGCGCCGCAATCCTCAATCAAAGCGACTCCAAGCTGCGCCATCGCCTGCAGGGCCGCGAGGCGATCCTCCTCCGACCAATGCGTAGACGGTTGGTTCTCCTGGGCCCATACCGGAGGCCATGCCTTCGACGCGATCTCTGCGCCGTAGATCGCGGCCGCCATCGGATGCATGTCATCGAACCGACCGACCGCGCGGCCCAGCCCATCGGCTGCCAGCGTGGCCTCCATCAAGCTCTCTCGAACGAACGTATAGCGAACCCCAGCGAGCGCGCCGGCATCAACCCCGGGCTTCGGCGTCACCAGCGCGTGCTGCAACTCCTCGACCAGCACCTCGGGCGCGCCGTTTGGAAGGGGCGGGCGGCCCTTCATCAAGCCCTGCATGGCGGCGAGGCCATCGGCTGATCTGGCGCCCGCTTCGCCGAGCCCGAGCTGCCCGTACGGGTACCGCTTCCAGTGCTCCACCAGCCGCCGCGCGACGAGATCGAGCTGCTCGGGTGGCAGCGCCCACGCCTTGTCGGCCGCGCCCGACTCGCTGCGCAGCAACGCATCGACCGCGCGCGACACCTCGACGGGATCCTGAACCGGCGGTGCGGCGAACAGTGACGCGGCGACGACGAAGGCGATCGCGCCCGCAGCTCGTCGCGCGCGCGCCACTGACCAGATCCTGTTCCTGCGGTCCGGCATGTGCTTCTCCTCATCTGCGGCCAACCCCCCGCCATCCAACACGCTCAGGCGTCGAACGACTGGTTCGCAGGCAGCGCAAAACCGATCGAATCCGCGCCCGGCTTCGTCAGCCTGCGGCCCTGGCGCGTGCGAGCGAGATAGCCGAGCTGCAGGAGATACGGCTCGACCATGTCCTCGATCGTGCCGACATCCTCGGCAAGCGTCGCCGCCACGGCCTCGACGCCGACGGGGCCGCCGCCGTAGATCTCCGCGATCGCGCGCATGTACTTGCGGTCGAGCTCGTCGAGCCCGCGTTCGTCGATGCCCTCGAGCCTGAGCGCGCCGTCGACCGCGGCGCGGTCGGCCCGGCCCGTGCCGCGCACGGCGGCGAAGTCGCGCACGCGGCGCAGGAGGCGGATCGCGATGCGCGGCGTGCCGCGGCTGCGCGCGGCGATCGCGTCGAACGCGTCGGCCGTGATTCCCTGCATCGACAGGATGCGCGATGCGCGCTCGAGGATACCGACGAGGTCGTCGTGCCCGTAGAACTCGAGGTGATGCGCGATGCCGAAGCGGCTGCGCAGCGCCTGCGTCAGGAGCCCCGCGCGCGTGGTCGCGCCGATCAGCGTGAACGGCTTGAGCGAGATCGTGACCACCCGCGCATGCATACCCGAATCGAGCGTGAAGTCGATGCGGCGGTCCTCCATCGCGGGATAGATGTACTCCTCGACCGCGGCAGGCAGGCGGTGGATCTCGTCGATGAAGAGGACATCGTTCTCCTCCATCTTCGTGAGCGTGCCGACGAGGTCGCCCGCCTTCGACAGCGCGGGGCCGCTGGTCACATAGGCGCGCGAACCCATTTCGTTCGCGATCACATGCGCAAGCGTCGTCTTGCCGAGGCCGGGCGGTCCGTGCAGCAGCACATGCTCCATCGCATCGCCGCGCGACTTCGACGCCGTGAGCGCGATCGTGAGCCGCTCGACGAGCGCCCGCTGCCCGACATACTCGCCAAGCGACCGCGGACGGATCTCGAGCGTCTGCGGATCGAGATCCGACTCGGCTTCCGCCACCTGCGCCGACTGCGAGACGATGCGCTCCTTCGCCATGCGCGCAGGATAGCGTTGTTTGAGCGGCCGCCGCTGCGGCGGCGGCCTTTGGTGTGGTCCACGCCAGAGCGAGCGGCCGCCGCTGCGGCGGCGGCCTTTGGTGTTGTCCACGCCAGAGCGAGCGCCTGCCGCTGCGGCGGCGGCCCTCACTCTTCGAACCAGCACCTACGCCGACGAAATCTCGGCGATCTGCCCAAGCCGCTGCCGCAGCATGGGCAAGCGCTCCTGGCTCGCCCAGTCGCCGGGAAGATGGGCAGGCAGCGCATCGAGAAACGCGGGGTTCCGCAGGAGCTTGTGGAATCTCGATGCGAGGTAGCTGCGCAGATCAATCGGGCTCGACCGACACTCGGAGAGCAGCGACTCGCGGCCGTCGACCACCGCCAGAGCGTCGCCGAGATCGTGGCTGCACACAAAGTCGCCGTTGCCGCGACCATCGAAAGCCTCGAGCTTCGTTCCGATGAACGCCGGCGCCGTGATGAGTCGGATCCATCGTCCGCTCGGCAGCGACTCGCGTGTCGCGGTTTCGAGTGCCAACGGATACCAACGGTTCGAGAAGCCGAGCACA